>WNGK01009753.1_pt1 | contig 12329 bp, 12 predicted proteins | sample 5400601 | NCBI WGS metagenome assembly WNGK01 (sample SAMN13153376, study PRJNA577476) | soil metagenome | isolation source: 60 cm soil or saprolite under Garry oak tree replicate 1 | place: USA:California | collected 2016-06-15
GAGACCGCAGCTCGCGTGCACAAAGAGGCACACGGTCTGGTAGCCGACCACATCTTCGAGGTGTCAGAAGGGTCCTGACCCGACCGTAGGGCGGCCGAGCCACATCACAATCAATTGCGATGTGGCTCGGACCGCGCCGCGGCTACGCCATCGACTGGGTCACCCAGCTATGGGTGCGCGCGACCGGCCGGCGCGTGCGCCTGCAGGAGCATCCATGGCTGGACGCCCCGGTCGGAGCCACGCGCCAGGTCGGCGTTGGGTGGCTCGGGGCTGAACCCCCGCGTGCGCGTGGCCTCCTCGACTCGTTCGATGCCTTGGCATCCGACGAGTTCGACCCATCCGCGATCTCTGAAGAAGTCCTTTGCTTCTACACAGAAACGTCCGTGTACCGCATGGACCTCTGGGCGCGCTGGTCGTTCTTTGCGGGCCTAGGCGCTCGGGCGATCCGCGCGATGCACGCGGAGCATCTTGATCAGCTCCGTGTCCCCATCGACGTGATGGAGGCCGCGATCGGCGTCACCAGCGACGTCTTCGAGGTCGACGGCGAGTCAGCATGGCTGCGCCGCTACGAGGACACGCAGCGCGTGATCTACGCCGGCGTCTACTCGGTCTTCCGACCGGACGGACAGCCGCCGATGGTGCGCGTCGCTTTTCCGTTGCCCAACGGCAACTGCATCGTCCTGCTTCGTCCCGAGAATGGTGAGGACGGCGCGCTGAAGCTGGTGTCGAAGGGCCGCAAGTTCGGCGAGCCCGGCATGTACCTGACCGTGGCGCGCGGCAACGGCGAGGTCAGCGCGCGGCGCACGCCAGTCGCAGAACTGTTCACGGTGTTCCCGGGTTCGGATGGCGAGCTGCGGACCGACCATCTGCTCTGGTTCTACGGCTACCGGATGGCCCACCTGCACTACCGGATCGAGCGCAAGTCAGCCGCCGACTGACAACCCCCATTCGACCCGTTTGGCGCCAAACCGTTCAATCAACCCCGATTGAAGCGCACGTTTGGCGCCAAACGTGCGGAATCGGGCGGCGCAAGTCACAGGCCGGCCCAACCGTTTCTCTGTTCAGATGGCGGTCCCTGCGGCTAAGCTCACGCGCTGAACGGTGACGCTTCCTGAGAGGAAGGGCAGGTGGCGCGCCGCGGTGTCCGCGTGCGGGCTCGCGGCGGGACTGCTTCTGCTCGCCGTGCAGGCGGTGCTGGCTGCGCCGACCACATGGCTGGCCGTGGACGGGATCATCAAGTTCCAGGGCACGGCCGGCACAACCTACGACTGGGCCAACTCGGGCGCCGTGTCGCCGGTCAATGCATGCCCCGTGGGCGCGGTGAACCTGAGCGGCAGCGGTGGCATCTTCAACTGCGGCCGGCCCGGCACCGCCGGCGCTCCACCAATACCCCCGTCACTTACGCCCACCGCAGCCGCCGACCCGAGCATCATCTCCGCTGTCTTCATCTCTGACGCGATTAGCACCGATAGCGTCACCGGCTGCGTGGGAGGCGGCGACCCCACCCTCTTCGTCGGCGGCAAAAAGAACGGCGATCTACTCACGACGACCGGCACCAAGAGCGGCAGCATCCTCGGCAAGGACGACCTGAGCAACGTCTACGCGGTCAGCCACACCCGATCGGACACCGGACATCCGGAGATGTTCTTCGCGGCCGAGAGGCTTGATAACAAGGGCGAGAGCCACATCGACTTCGAGTTCTTGCAGAGCCAGGTAGGGGCCACGCCCAGCTGTTCGGGATTTTTCACCGGTCATCGGACCGAGGGCGACCTGCTGGCGGCGGTCGACTACACGATGGGTGGCACGCTGGCCGGCGCATCGGTGTGGCAGTGGCACTGCGCGGCGGAGCCTGGACCGCAGCCGGCGGACGGAACGGTGTGCGATCCGGGCGGCCTTTCGGTGGCGCACTACGAGCAGATCGCGGTGCCGTCGTTCCTCACCCTGGCCGTCAACTCGGGCGGCGACATCGATTGCGGGGGCTGGGTCTGCCGCCTGGGCGGCGGCGCCACCGTCCCGCAGGACGACTTTCTCGAGGGCGGCATCGATCTCGCGGGCATCCCGTTCACCGGATGCTTCAACTCGTTCCTGCCTCACACGCGCACTGCGCAATCGTTCACCTCCGATCTCAAGGACTTCGCGGGCCCTGTGTCCTTCCACTCATGCCGCACCGCGGTGCAGTCGAGCAACAGCTCGCCGACGGGCAGCGGCGTCTCGCCTGGCACCGCCGCCACCGATTCGGTGACTGTCGGCAACGGCGGCGCCGGTCCGGCGCCCACCGGTTCCGTGACGTTCTTCATCTGTGGGCCGTCGCAGCTCACTGGTGGGAGCTGTCCTTCGGGCGGCTCGCAGGTCGGCGCGGTCAAGACGCTGATCGCAGGCAGCGCGAGCTCCGATCCCACAACCGCAACGACCGCGTTGGGCAAGTACTGCTGGCGAACCGTGTTCACGCCCGGCGTGGCGAGCACCGGTGTCTTCGCGCCCGGCGTGCACACGAACACCACCACGGAATGCTTCGGCGTGGTGGGCGCGGGCCTGCCGAACACAGGATTCCCCCTGGACGTGCCCGACGTGGGCGCGGTGGCTCCCGCCGCGGGCGGCATCGTGCTGCCGCTGCTGATGCTGGCCGCGCTCGCCCTCCGGCGCACCGCCGCAGCGGCCATGCTCGTGGTGGTGGCGCTGGCGGCCGTGTCGGTCGCGGATGCTCCTTCTCAGAACCCGAAAGCGGCGGTGGCGTCCGTTCACCAACCCGTTGCGGTCGCTGCCGTGCCTTCAGCAGTACCTGCTGCCGGCGTCTTCAACACCGGCACGCGCGCCGTGTGGCGCCTGGTCATCGAAAAGATCGGCGTTGACGCGCCCATCGAGCGCGTCGGCCTCGACCTATCTCACGCCATGGCCCCGCCCTCGAGCCTGACCACCGTGGGTTGGTACGCCATAGGACCGTCGCCCGGGCAGCCTGGTGACGCGGTCATGGACGGCCACTACGGACTGCCTTCGTACCCCGCAGTGTTCCGAAACCTGCACGCGCTCGAGCCGGGCGATGCGCTGGTCGTGATCTGGCCCGACGGCAGGCAGGTGAAGTTCCGCGTCACATCGTCAGTGGTCATCGCGCGCAACGCAGCACCTCCCTCGGGCCTGTTCGGGACCGGCGGGGCGCCGAAGCTGTCGCTGATCACGTGCGCGGGCGCGTGGGACCAGGGTCAGGCGACGTACACGCACCGGCTGATCGTCACCGCTGTGGCCGCGGGCTAGCGCTCCGCTCCGGCGATCGCGAGCTGGCCGCGCGCGGGGCGCACCAGCTGTCCGTCATCCACGAGCCGATCGATGGTCGCCCGAGGCGCCGGCCAGCTGAACCAGGAGCGCACGTCAGCTTCGGGCGCGATCACAGCCGCGCGGACCCCCGCCACGATGATGTCGCCGATCGGGTCGTCGCTCGCCGTCGGAGTCTTGACAACCGCATCCCACCGCCGCATCGGCGCGAAATGCCAGTCGCCCGCTTCGTTGAAAACGAGGCCGTCGCTGACGATCGCCCCGACCCGCTCGAGGCGGTTGCGTGCGCTTTTCAAACGCTTGCCGTCCCAACCCAGCTCCAGCTGGACGTCCTCGGCCATTGAGGGCCCGTGCCGCGCCAGGTGATCCAGCAACTTCACCTCGTCACCAGTCGCGGCGTCGATGGCCTGGCGGACGAGCGGATCGAACAGAAGCGCCGTCTTTGTCGAAAGGTAGAGCGACTTGCCGCGATGCAGCTTGGTCAGCACCGCGCGACCATCCAGCGTCAGCTGAAATGACCAGATCCACCTGGTTTTCGGCCACAGGGCGAATCCGCGGCCGCCTGGCCGCACCACCGACTCGTGACACGCCGCGAACAGGCTGGGCAGCGAGCAGTCAGGCATGCGCACGAGCATGCCGCGCTCATCGAGAAACGCGGCCGCATCGGCCAGCGTTTTCAGGGCGCGATCGCGTGTAAGCCGGCAGTCGAACGAACGCCTGCGTTCGAGCTGCTGGGTCAGGCGATCAGGCTGTGCCACTCTCCGCGAACCGGCACATGAACCGGATCAAGGCCTCGATGCCCGTGTGGTACTGGCTGATCAGCAGGTGCTCGTTGGGCGAGTGCACGGCGGCGTCGGCCTGGCCGATGCCGCTGATCATGAGCGGCGCGCCGATCGCTTCCTGGAAGTCCACAGCGACCGGTATCGAGCCGCCCTCGCGCATGAGCACGGTCTTCTTGCCGAACGCCTCCTCGAACGCCGTCTGCAGGGCCCGGGCCGCGGCGTGGTCGGCGGCGCTGAGGACGGGCGGCGCCGCGCCGAGCTTGTCGACGCGCACCTCAACCCCCGGCGTGGTCAGCGTCTGTACATGCGCCTCGAGCGATTTCAGGATCTTTTCCCAGTCCTGGTCGGGTACGAGCCGCATGCTCACCTTGGCGAACGCAGTCGCGGGGATGACGGTCTTCTCGCCCTTCTCGACGAACCCGCCCAGCATGCCGTTGGCGTCGAGGGTCGGCCGGCTGCCCTTGCGCTCGAGCGCCAGGAAGCCAGACTCGCCTTCGAGCGCCCGCGCACCCGTGAGCCGCAGCGCCTCCTTCTGGAAGGTCGCGTCGTCCTTGCGCCATTCGGCGAGCTCCGTGTCCGTTGGTGGCTTCACGTCGTCGTAGAAGCCGGGGATCGTGATGTGGCCGTCGGCGTCCTTGAGCGCGCCGATGATGCGCCCCAGCGTGTTGATGGGATTCGGCGCGTTGCCGCCGAACGATCCCGAATGCAGATCGATCGCGGCGCCGCGGGCGTGGATCTCGACGTACAGGATCCCGCGCAGCGCGCTGGCCATCACAGGCCGGCCCAGCTCGTCGAATCCTCCGTCCCACACCAGCACCGCATCCGTGCGCAGGTCCTTGCCGTGCTTGCGCAGGTACTGCGGCAGCGAATAGCCGGTGCTCTCCTCCTCGCCTTCGATGAGGAAGCGGATGTTCAGCGGCAGCTCACCCGACGCGGCCAGGTGCTCGACCGCCTTGATCGCGGTCATGTGGTCGCCCTTGTTGTCGCACGCGCCGCGCGCGAACAGGTTTCCGTTGCGCACGTCCGGCTCGAACGCCGGCGTCTCCCATTTGTCGATCGGGTCGGCCGGCTGCACGTCGTAGTGGCCGTAGATCGTGAGGTGCGGCTTGCCTGGAGCGCCGTTCCACTCGGCGACCACGACAGGCTTTCCTTCTCGCGGCTCGTTGACCAGCTGCGCCTCGAAGCCCATGCGCTCGAAGCGCGCGCGGAGCCACTCGGCGTTGCGCAGGCAGTCGGGCCGATGTTGGGCGAGCGCGCTGACCGATGGGATGCGCAGCTCTTCCATCAGGTCGTTGAGGTCAGCGTCGCGCTGGGCGCGGGCCCGAACGAGCGCCTTTTCGAGAGTGGCGGTGGTGCTGGTTTTGCTCATGCAATACCTCGACTTTGCTTGATCTGGGCCGCGTGGCTGTGGCAGTGCGCGGCATAAATCTCGAGCCACTTCTCGACCGAATAGGGTCCGAGCTCGGAATGCGTGCCTGTTCGCAGCCACTCGTCCTCGCTCAGGCGTTCGAGGATCTGCAGCGTCGATTCGCGCGCCCAGTGCACGGCTTCCAGAGATGGACCGATGGGCCGGTCGCGCGTGAGGACGCGGGCGTAGTCCTTTTCGTCGTAGCCCTTGATCTGAGGCTGGTCCTCGGTGACGAGCATGCGCAGCCTGATGGCAGCCGTCATCTCGCTGTCCGCGATGTGATGGACGATTTGCCGTGGCGTCCATTCGCCGGCGACTGCGGAGCGGTCGAGCTCGTCGTCGCGCAGGTTCGCGAGCGAGTCAACGACCGCCTTGTGGCCGGTGCGATATTTCTGCAGGAGCTCAGTCCGGTCCTTGGGGTCCAATTACTCCCTCCCAACGTTGATCATCGCTGTCGAGGCTACGTCGAAGTAGTCGAGCAAAGCCTTTCGGACGCCAGGCGTCAAATCGAGCGAATCGACGGCGGCGGTCATGTGGCCGAGCCACGCGTCCCGCTCGCGCCGTCCGATGGCGAACGGCTGATGGCGCATCCGGAGCCTCGGGTGGCCCCGCAGCTGCGAGTACGTTCCGGGCCCGCCCCAGTACTGGATGAGGAAGAGTGTCAGGCGCTCGGTGGCGCCGGACAGGTCCTCTTCGGGGTAGACCGCGCGGAGGACGGGGTCCGTGGCCACCCGTGCGTAGAACCGCCCCACCAGCTCGCGGAAGGCCGGCTCGCCGCCGGCCGCCTCGAAAACGTTCGCCGTCGGCGCTTGCGCCAGTGCGTCATCGCTCACTCAGCAACATTGTGTCGCTAACGCGGCGCTCGACGTCTGGGGCGGGGGTACAGTAGCCGCGCGCCGGAATTGTTCGATTCGTGCGACCTGGAGGTGGCCGTGGACAAGGCATTGGATCGTTCCAAGTCGACCCGTAGGGACCTGCTCAAGCTGGCGGGGGCGGCAGCGATTGGCGCGGCGGGCGCATCGGCGATCGGCGCGACCAAGGTGCGCGCAGCCGGAAGCGGCGCCACCATCGGCATGTTTTTCAATCCGCTTCACATCGCCAGTGGGCACCTGGCTCCCCATGCGGAGGTCGTGATCGGGCCGTTTCCGTACCCGGGCTCCACGGTCTTCACCTCCGCGAACTACATAGGCATCGTCGGCAACCTCACGGCCTCGCGCTGGAGGGGCGCCGGCTGGCTTTCGGTGCGGTCACCTGACTTCGCATTCGACCCCGTCCACGAAGGCATCAACCTGAACTTCAGCGGTCCGCCGACGAAGTGGTCGAACTGGTTCATCTGCCAGTTCGGGTTCACCTTCGAACCTGGCGAGAACATCGTCAGCAACGGCCAGTTCATCATCCGCAACGGTCCGTCGCACGTCGACTACCTGGTGGACCTGCACGGCTTCCTGACGGGAGACCAGTAGCCGGAGCCTAGCCCGGAAACCTGCCGCCGGCCGAGGTGGAGCCTGGAGCCGGCGGCAGGAATCGAACCTGTAACCTGCTGTTTACAAAACAGCTGCTCTGCCGTTGAGCTACGCCGGCTCGCATAGGAATTGTGCGATTTAGTCGTGGCGTGGTGCCTGCAGCCGGTCGACGCAAAAGATCAGAGCCGCCGCCTGAACATGAAAAGGACCGGGTTACGCCCGGCCCTTTTCGCTAGTCCTGAAACCAGGTCATGGCTTGCCAGTCGGCGGCACGTTGGTCGGCTTGCCGGGGTTGGCCGGCTTGCCCGGTGATACTGGCGGCCCAGGAGAATGAGTGCGCGCTCCGCTGGCACGGTGGTCCGAACTCACCGCCGGGCCGTTTTGCTTTGCGAAGGCGCTGACGCACTGGCCGATGCCGTGCGAGCCGGGCGACAGGGCCGCCTTGCAGGCCTGGACCTGCTTCACGACCTGGCTGCCCCAATCGCTGGGATTGGCGCTCCCGGTGACGGCTGCTTCGGCGCTGACGCCACCGATCGCGAGCGCCGCGACCGCAAGACCTACTGCCCCCTTGGTCGAAACCATCGAGGCAGCCTTGGCGAGAACGGACATGTGAAGACCTCCTTGGAGATATGCGGCGTGGTACTGCGACTGGGACGGATCCGGGGTCGGGCCGCCGGCACTGCCAGCTTCCGCGTGAAGCTGCTGTTCCAGCCACCGATCGAATCCGTTGCCGTTTTCCACGCTCATTCCTCCAAGGGGACTGTCGATGGTTGCGCAGTACCCAAATCGCTTGTCAGCCGATCTCCCAGGCGGGTGCGCAGGCGGGCCTTGGCCGCGGCCAGCCGCGATGCCACGGTCCGCTCGGGCACGTTCAGCGCGGCTCCGATCTCACGATTCGTGTATCCGTGCAGGTGCCGGAGGATGATGGCCGCGGCCTGCTTTGGCGGCAGCGCCTTCAGCTCGCGCACCAGGTCGGGCTGGGTCACCTCGGTCGGGTCGGGCGGGCGGGGCCGGCCCAGACGGCGAAGGAGCTCGCCCACCTCGTGCAGCCGTTCCCGGCGACGATGGGTGAAGGCGACGTTGAGCGCGATCCGGTGCATCCAGGCTTCGGCCGGGGCGTCCTGCTTCCAGTGACTCCAGCCCTTGAAGGCGCGCAGGTAGGCCTCCTGGGTCGCGTCTTCGGCCCCTGCGCGATCGCGAAGGATGATCATCAGCGTCGCGAAGATTCGCTGGTAGGTGTTCCTGTACAGGCGGTCGAAGTCCGCTTTGCTCCCAGGCCGATAGCCGAACTTCGCGCCTTCGGCCGCCGGATCAGACGGTCGATCAGGCTTGGGGTCCATCTACTGGTTCAAACGACCTGGACTCGGAATGGTTGTGGTCATTAAAGAGGGCCTGGAGTGTTCCAGGCCCTCCTTATATGAACTTTGACGGCCGAACTGGCGGAGTTCCCCGCTACGCGAATGTCATCCCGTCCATCTCGAAGGTCGCGTAGTTGGGATCCGGTCCGCGAATGTCGGTCCAGATCGGATGTGCCCCCACAAGGCCGTTGTAGTCCCCGATGAATCCGCCGTTGAAGAACTTGTCCTGGTTCGGGAAGGACGATGCGGTCGTAACCCGCTTAGCCGTTCCGCCCGAGACCAGCCACTGGTCGTACGAGCTGGTGCCGGCGTTGATCTGGCTGAAGGCGATGTTGACTCCCGTCCCGTTGGGAGCGATCGAGGGGAAGAACTGACTGCCGCCGGAGTTGGCAACGGGGGTCGCCGACGAGCCTGACCACAGGTACGCCCGGCCGACGCCGGTGTCGTACGACGTCCAGACCACCCTCGGTGAACCCTTCACAACTGCCAGCGCGGGAAATGAGTTGTTGCGGAAGCTGAACCCAGGCAATGGGTTGGGCAGGTCTTTGAAGCCCGCCGGGCTGATCGTCGCCGGGATGTTCCAGGCGGTGCCGTCGAAGTGGGCCAGCTTGATAGACCCGACCGTTGCGGATGCCGACGGGTACTCTTCCCAGGCGATCCAGAAGCCCCCGCTCCCGTCAGCCTGGATGGAGGACCCCTGCGAGAAGACGGAGCCCGGCACGCTCAGGATCGCGCTCGGGGCGACTGAGGTTGCGCCCGTCGGAAAGACCGCCACCTTGATCGGAGAGGTCACATTGACGCCCGAGCAGGAGCCGAACTGGGTCCAGGACTCCCAGACGTGCGAGCCGTCGATAGCCAGCGCCGGCTTGTCCTGGAATTGAGCTCGTGAGTTGGCCGCGATCTGGGTGAAGGTCCAGGCCCCCGTCGCGGGGTTCCGGCGCAGCAGCTCCACCCCGCCGACGTTGCAGTTGTGGAAGTTGAAGAAAAGCGAGGAGTAATAGACCACCCCGCTCGAGTCAATTGCGAGGCCCGGGTCTCCAGCGCCGTTGTTCGTGTTGTGAGGGAACACGTCGATCGGGCCCGCGTCGTTCCACGTCTTGGCATCGGTCGACCAGTAATAGCCGTTCTGACCCTGACCGTTGTAGGAGTTGTAGTCGTTGGCGCCGGCCACAAACATGGAGCCGTTGTTGGCGATCCATGTCTCGTTCACCGGCCGGCCGGTCCCATGACAGTTGACCTTGTAGTTGCCACCGCCGGGCGTCGAGCACGCCACCGAGGGACCTGACGTCGGGCGCGGCGAGCCCACCTCGCCGAAGCGAACGAACGCCGACAGATGCGACCCGCGGACGATCGGCGTCGGTGAGTCGGCCGAGGCGACCGATCCGGCCGACAACGCCGCGCCGGCAGCCACCAGAGCCGCCGCCGAAAGACACCGCAACCATCTGCTCAAGGCAGGTATACCCCCTTGCAAGGCCGTTCCGACGGGACGTGCCGATATAAGCAGGATGGGCGGCTCCAAGTCAACGTCGCGTCTGAGTAGCCAATTCGTTACGCGCTCGCAGTGATGGGCGTTGGCGATCAAAAGAGGAGGTCGACCCTCATCACCACCGCGGTAGCCACCGCCTGCGCGCTCGTCGTCGCCCTGGTGGTCGTCGCGGCCGCCCGGCCGGTCATCCTTCAGACACCCCTCACGAACGTGGCCGCGAACACGTCGTATTTCAACCCCGGCGTGATCACGCGCGGTGACGCGACGGTCAGCAAGCGCCCGGACATCGCCTACATCAACGTGGGTGTAGAGGCCCAGGCATCGAGCGCGAGCCAGGCCCAGAAGGACCTCGCCACGCTCGCGAACAAGCTCATCGCCAAGGCCAAGAGCCTTGGCATCCCGGACAAGGAGATCAACACAAGTGGCTACTCAGTCGGGCCGATCTACTCGCCCGACGGCAGGGCGGTCATCACCGGCTACCAGGCCGGCGAGTCGCTCAACATAAAGTGGCACAACGTCGACAACGTCGGCACCGCGCTCGACGGGCTCGTCCAGCAGGGCGGGGCCACGCGCATCAGCGTCAGCTTCGGGCTCAACGACCCCAAGGCCGCGCAAGCGGAAGCGCGCTCGCAGGCGATCGTCGACGCGAAGACCCGCGCCACCGCGATGGCGAAGGCCGCCGGTGTGCAGCTCGGTCAGGTCCTGCGCATCACCGACCAGACGACCGTCAGCCGGCCGCCCATGTACGACTACGCCCCGGTTGCCAAGGCCGCGGACAGCACCAACGTGCCTGTGGGTGAGCTCGAGGTCACCGTTCAGGTCGAGGTCGATTTCGCCATCGCGTAGAGAAACCCGCTAAGAGCGTCGGCGGTCTCGTTCGGAGCGCGTCGCGACCGCCAGCAGGCCGCTGAGGACACCGCCCTCGAACACTCCGTAGAACACGGAGCGCAGAATCGGTTGTTCGAAGGGACCGATGTTCAGCAGAAAAGTGAGCACCGCGAAAACCGGGAACGAGATCGCCAGCTGCTGCCACACCTCCAGGCGCTCCCACCACAGCACGATCTTTGGCGGCGTCTTCACAGCCGTCATTGTCCTGCTGGCCGCGGCCTGCGATCCGATCCAGGGCAGCGGCGCCGGCAATCCGCCAGATCCGGCGAAGTACATCCACGTCGATGACGCAGCGCGGGCGGCCGTCGTCACGCTCGTCGCCGCCTATCCCGCGACCGACTTCCAGTTCAACTACGACGGCTACGGCAGCGGGTCGCTGGTGCTGACGGTGCCGGTCGGCTGGCAGGTGACGGTGCAGTGCGAGAACCGAGGCACCGTGCCCAACTCGTGCTCGGTGGTCAGGGATGAGAAGGCGACGCAACCGGCCGATCCGTCATGGACGACGCCCGACCTCCAGCCGGGTAGCTCCGCGACGTTCACGTTCACGCCCGCCGCGCCAGGCTCCTACCGCATCGCGTCCCTTGTCGACGGCCATGAGGCCAGCGGCATGTGGCTCGACCTCGAGGTGGTCAGCTCGGGCCGGCCGACGCTCACGGCAAGCTAGAGTCCGCGTTTGTGCACAAATCCAGGGAATTCCGGCCCGATAACCCGTTTTAGTGCACAAAAACAGGAATCGGGCTACAGGCCGGCGCACGCGCGGCCCGAGCACTTGCCGGCCAGCCACGCATCGAGCTGCGGCGTCAGCTGCAGCGTCGAGTCGATGCGCGCGAGCACCAGCGTCGTTCCCTTCGCGCACACAATGCCGTAGCCCGCGGCCAGGTCTCCACGCACCACGTTGCGAAGCTGGTTCTCCTCGCCCGCGAAGAAGTCGGAGTATGTCGAAGGGTCGACGGCGACGTAGTCCGCCATCGGTTGCAGAGTGATCTCGTAGATCTCGGCGCGGTGCGAGAGGTGCGGCACCAGCGTGTTGGATGCCGTGACGCTGGCGCCGGCCGGTATGGTGCCGAGGCATTCGTTGATCTCGGCGACCCTCGAGTTGGGCAGGTAGGTCCTCACCTCGGCCAGCGGATTCGCCGCGAGAGTCACGATCACGCTTGCCGCCAGCGCCGCCAGAGGGAGCGCGACGCGCGTCGCGGCGGCCCAGCGGCCGCGCAGCAATCGGGCCACCCGCACGCAGGTGTCCATCGCCGCGAACGCGAGGATCGGCGCAGGCACCATCGAGTACTGGAAGTGGAACGACCAGAAGTTCGGCGAGGAGGACCAGAACCGCTCGAGGAATGACGGCAGCGCCACGAGCAGCACCGGTGAGACGAGCGGAAGCAGGGCGAAGGCGGCGAACGAACCGATCCACACTCGCGTCTTCGTCGCGGGCGTGAACAGCAGCCTGAGACTGTCGATCGGATTCCGGATGACGTGCGTCGCCGCGCTGAGAGGTCCCGTGCCCAGCGCGTCATACGTCCAGTGGCGATACGCCACGCCGCTGCCGAGCGCGGGAATGACAAAGCCGAGCAGCACGCCGAGCCACACGGCGTTGAGCAGCATCAAGAACGCGCCGAGGATCCGCCGTCGCTGCACCACCAGGATGTAGAAGCCGAGCGCGATGAGGGTGAGGGCGAT
>WNGK01006454.1_pt1 | contig 12328 bp, 10 predicted proteins | sample 5400601 | NCBI WGS metagenome assembly WNGK01 (sample SAMN13153376, study PRJNA577476) | soil metagenome | isolation source: 60 cm soil or saprolite under Garry oak tree replicate 1 | place: USA:California | collected 2016-06-15
CGAGATGAAGTTGGCCTCACCCTCGGTTGCCACAGCTCTCGCCAACATTGTCTTGCCGCAGCCCGGAGGACCAAATAGCAGAATACCCTTAGGCGGTCTTATTCCGACGCGCTTGAAGACTTCTGGCTTCTTCAAGGGCCACTCAACCGCCTCTTGCAGCTCCTGCTTCATGTCGGTCAGTCCCCCGACATCGGACCAGCGGACTGAGGGCACCTCGATGTAGACCTCGCGCATTGCAGTTGGGGTGATCTCCCTGTATGCCGTCATGAAGTCATCGAGCATTACCTCCATCTTCTCAAGAAGATGGCCTGGGATTCGCTCCTCTTCCAAGTTGATCTCAGGCAGGTACCTTCGAAGTGCCTTCATTGCAGCCTCACGGCACAGCGATGACATGTCTGCGCCTGTGTAGCCGTGGCAAATCTCTGATAGACGGTGGAGGTCAACGTCTGATCCTAGTGGCATTGTTCGGGTGTGGATTTGGAGTATTTCGTAGCGGCCCATCTTGTCTGGGACGCCGATTTCGATTTCCCGGTCGAATCTGCCTGGTCGCCTGAGCGCTGGGTCGATGGCATTGGGCCTGTTTGTTGCGCCTATGACGATGATGTTGCCGCGGGCTCCCATTCCGTCCATTAGCGAGAGTAGTTGTGCTACAACTCGGCGTTCGACTTCACCGGTTACTTCCTCTCGTTTGGGCGCTATGGCGTCCATTTCGTCGATGAATATGATGCTTGGCGCGGTTTCTAGTGCCTTTTGGAAGATCTCGCGGAGCCGGGCTTCAGATTCGCCGTAGAACTTTGACATGATTTCGGGTCCCGATATCACGTAGAAGTTGGCGTCAGACTCGTTCGCCACTCCTTTAGCCAGAAGAGTCTTTCCGCATCCTGGTGGACCGTAGAGGAAGACTCCTTTCGGTGGTTCGATTCCGAGTCTCTGGAACAACTCAGGATGCCGCAGTGGAAGTTCGACCATCTCCCTGATTCTCTGAATCTCGCCGTGTAGCCCACCGATGTCCTCGTATGTGACAATCGGAATTCCCTTCTTCTCGGGTGTGGGCTCGCTCATCACCTGGACTACTGAGGCTTCTGTGATCTTGACGGAGCCGTGTGGCCGAGTTCTGGTGGCGATAAGTGGAACTGCGCTGCCGAAAATGCTGAGGAGGGTCATGTCGCCCTCGACAAACGGCATATCCATGAACCGACGTTTAACGAAACCAACGAACTCTTCGTCAACACTTAACCTCACGTCTGTTGGGGCGAAGACGATTGTCTGAGCATCCTTGACCTCTGCCTTTTTAATCGTCACGTACTCGTTGAGAGCGACTCCAGCATTTCTGCGTAGGAGTCCGTCCATGCGGACAATTTCCTGCCCTTGGTCTTCGGCGTAGGCTGGCCATGCAATTGCTACCGTGGTCCGTTTTCCATGTACTTCGATGAAGTCTCCGGCCGTAATCGAGAGCTTCTGCATGGTTTCATTGTCGATTCTGACCTTTCCATGTCCGACGTCTCTCTGCTTGGCATCGGCTACGCGCAGCTGAGCCTCTTTGGGATTTATCGCCATTGTCTATGCCCTCTTATCATTCTCATGGTTTTGGGCGAGGAGAAGACTGGGCGGAGCCCCGGTTAACTGCTCCCAACCTAATGTTCGTTCGACGTTTCCCCCTCAAAAGACTTATCGCTATTCTTGATGACATCTAGCTCTTCCAGTAGCTTTCTGGTCCCCAAGGATAGCAAGAGGAAACTGCCGAGACCGGCGGGGGACATTCGATATCCCTTTCCATCCTTAATCACCAGTCCCTTGCCTGGGGATCTATTGACAAGGTCACTGACATACTTTGGATTAACAGCGACGCGGAGGAGCTCGGTGAAGCTTGCCGAGTTTCCCCCTACTCTCACCATATGTGTGACCATCTGGACCCGTTTTCGATTCGAGAAAAAGTCGCATATGCTGCAGATATTATCCAGATCGGCGTCAATGTGCTCAAGTTGGTGGGGGACTTCCCTCAAAGGATCGTCTCGTAGCCCCTCGGTCGTTAGGGGCACGTCGAGGAGCACCTTGTCCTCGTCATGGAGTGTCAGTCTCAAGCCCAAGATAGGCTGATTTTTGGCTTGGAGCTTATTTAAAGTTAACGTAACTTAATTACTTCAGTTTAAGTAATCACTACACCCGTCTAGAAACTAGAACCTGAACCTCACTGACGCCTTCCATTGACTTTAGCCGCTCCTCTACCTCGTCCATCCGCCCATCGACGTCCTCGGGCATCAGGATGTGCGCGATGAGAGCGACTAGACCAAACGCCACGGGTTCTTCCTCAAACTTGTATACTGTGGCGCTTCCTTCAAGTGCCTTCCTGATTCTATCCTGGAGCTGGCTCATGTCAGAGACGATGTCTGTGGGATAGATCTTCATGGAGACCATTACTTTGGCCATGGTCGAGCCTCTATGGTCCTGAGAAACCGCATTTGGGGCACTTGTATGGTCGTCCAAATCCGCGGCATTTCTCGCAGCGCCATATGGTGACCTCTCCGCATTGTGGGCAGGGGAATTTCACGGCTTCCTCTCGGGGGAGTATCATGCGCCCGCACCAGTTGCATGAAGGCATTCTGACAGTGCGGACTTCTGTCGCCATGACGACCTTCGCGTCGGGCGCTTGCTGTCCATTATATGCCTTCGCACTTTAATGCTACCTAGGTCCATGTCGGCCCGAGAATTAACTTCCGATGATGCACTCTTCGGGGGCCTTGTCGGTCCTCATTCGGCTGAACCTTGGAAATCGGAGCTTTCCTTCATGTGTGACGCTCATGTATTTCACTTCACAGACAAGCTGGGGTTTGAGCCATGTTACAGGTGAAGGTGCATCGATCGGCCCACTGAGGACTGGAGTCCTTCTCTCCAACTTTGCTAGACGATGCTTCAGTTCTTCTAGTGTCTGGTTGTTGAAGCCGCCTCCTACATTGGTCATGTGTCTCAGCTTGCCGTCGAGAGCATAGGCTGCGACGACTAGCGATCCAAATGTTGATGCTCTGAAGCCCTCCCCTTTCGTATACCCTACAATTATGCAATCCTGGGTTCGGATACCTTTGAGCTTGATCCAGCTCCCGCCCCTGCTGCCGGGCAGGTAGGGGGACCGCTTCTCCTTAGCGAGAGCTCCTTCGAATCCCTTCTTCAATACCTCTTTGAAGAAATGGACACCGTGAGTCTCAACATGGTCTCCGAAGAGTAGGTGTGGACCCTCGGAGAGGATAACTCTCAGTTTTTCTTTTCTCTCGACGAGTGGCTTTGCAATACAGTCTATTCCATCTAGGTGCAAAAGGTCGAAGGCGACGTAGGTTACAGGAATTGTCTTGCTCAGAGCGTCCACTCTTTTCGCGTCTTCTACTCCGAAACGGCTTTGGAGGCTTCCAAAATCAGGAGTACCCTCCTTTCCTAGAATGACGGCCTCTCCATCAAGTATCGCTTGCCTCGCCTTGATCGAATCCTTGAGGGTTTCTAGTTCCGGAAATCCCGCCGTAACATTTCGTAAGTTTCTGTTTTGGAGTTCGACCCTGCCGTCTCTTAGGAAGACGAGTGTCCGGAGTCCATCCCACTTGACCTCGAAGACAAAATCGTCAGAGTCGAAGGGTTCGCCGGGCTTCGCTAGCATGGGGCGGATTGGATGCTCGTCGAAGAGCGTCATCGCTTTTCATGTGCTTTGATACTCGCCTTTAGGGCTTCCATGAGATTCTTTGTCGGTTTTATCTCTGGAACACTTAGCTCGATGACTTCCTCTTTGCCCTTGAGCTTGGCCTCGACCATCTTCATAAGTGACTCATGGTAGCTGTCCTTGTATTCCTTGTAGTTGAATGGCTTTTTCATGATCCGGATTAATTGACCTGCGAGTTCGAGTTCTTCTTTTTCGACTGGGAGGTCTTTTAGTTCGGGAAAGTCCTTGGGGCTCCGGATCTCATCGGCATAATGAAGTGTTGACATGAGGATTGATCCCTCGTATGGTCTGAGAGCGACTAGGTGTTCTTTCTCGTGCATCACGACTCTGCCTATGGCCACCTTGCCGAATTCTTCAAGGGCGCCGCGCATTAGCGCGTAGGGCTTCTCTGCTCTCTCGTCGGGCATTAGATAGTAGCTTGAGTCGAAGTAGATCGGGTCCAGTTTGTCGGCGTCGACGAACTGGAAGATCTCGACCATGCGTCCGGACTCGATCTCGAGCTTCTCAAGGTCCTTTGGGGTAATTGAGACGTACTTGCCCTTTTGGACTTCGTACCCGCGGACGATGTCGTCCCATTTTACTTCCTTGAGGCATTTCGGGCATGTGCGTTTGAACTGGAGGGGGCTGCTACAGGTGGGGCACATCATTCGGAGGGTGGACTTGTGTTCTGAGATGGCCCCGTATGTCTTGACGGGTATACTTACCAGTCCGAAACTGATGGCTCCTTTCCAGATTGATCGCGGTGGCAGAACCCTTGACCTCGGAGACTGTTCTGGGGTCCTATCCAAGATAAGAGGGTTATCAACACCAAGATTGGCTTACGAGTAGCTAGATGGGTTGGAGGAGCTTTGAAGAAGACGGAGGAGATAGTTGAGCTAGACGGACGCAGGATAGTTCTCTCTAATCTCCAAAAGCCGATGTGGAAGAAAGAAGGAATCACCAAGGGAGACCTGATCCAGTACTATCTCACCGTCGCCCCCCGAATGATAACTTTCATCAAGGACAGGCCGTTGATGCTAAACAGGTTCCCGCACGGAATCGATGACAAGTCGTTCGTCCAGAAAGACTGGCCTCACCATCCCGACTGGGTCCGGACCGTACCCGTCAGCTCTCATGACAAGCCTGGAAAAGCGGTTAGACATGCAGTCTGTAACGACAGCGCAACGCTGGTCTGGCTTGCAGACATGGCGTGTGTTGAGATCAACCAGTTTCTATCCACCTCGCCGAAATTCGATTGGCATGACATCGTGCTCGTTGACCTCGATCCGTATCCTCCGGCCGAGTTTGGGGATGTGCTGGAGATCGCAGACGCGATTCATAGTGCACTTGACCAGATGCGGTTGAGGCATTTGATGAAAACGTCGGGTGCTGATGGTATCCACATGTTCATTCCGATTATTCCGAAGTATGACATTGAGGTGGTCAGGAAGTTCGTCTTGTTGCTCGGGTCTCTGCTCGAGAGTCTTCTTCCAAAGAAAGTCTCCACTTCCCGTCATCACAGCGACAGGATTGGGAAGGTCTACATCGACTGGTTCCAGAATGGACTGGTCAAGACTGTAGCGGCTCCGTTTAGTTTGAGGCCGGTGCGGGACGCTCTTGTCTCGTTCCCGATTACTCCGAAGGACTTGAAAAAGAGGATCAGCCCTGAGGACTACAACATCAAGACCGTGGCTAGTCTGTTGTCGAAGTCGAGCTTTGAGTTTGATATGACTCCTGACCAGAGTTTGGAGAACGCGTTTGAAGAGCTGGGCACTAGCATTGCAAGAACGCGCTGAACCGTAATGAGAGTCGGATTGCGTTTGTGGTGGGCCGGGGGAGATTTGAACTCTGTCGACCCGGAGCCGAAGCCGGTTCTCGACCCCACGGTCTCCGACTGAACTCGTTATCAGCCGTGTGCTCCTCGGCCTGAAAGACCAGTATCTTCCAGCTAACCGTGCTGAGCTACCGGCCCACGCGATTTCGTGGTCCGAGCCCGGACTCGTATTAAGACTTACTCGAAGAAAACCGGCATAAGTCAATCCGTTATGATTTGTGAAAGGGGATCCGTGTCAATTGGCACGCTTTTCTTGGCCCTGTCTTCGAGAGCCGTTGCGTGAAAATGTGAACGTTCAGGAAAAAGACTCAGGTAGTCCAATTCCTTGGACGATGAAGAACCAAAACCGGAGTATGGGGCCTGTGACGCATTTGCCGGGAATGGTACCCCCTTTTGGGAATCGTTTTCTGTTTGGACAGTTTTTGGGCGGTTTTTCTTGAGAATCCCCTGGAATCTGCCCAGATCGCATTTTTCGAATCGGGAAATCTAGCCTTTTCGTGCGGGCCGAATCGGCGGTTATAGAAATGGGCTCTCAAAACGCGATTCAGGGCTGATTATGGGCGATTTGAAGGTGGAAAAGAATCGAGCCTTGTTTCACTCCCAGTGGTCACGGCTCAGCCCATCATGTCCGGGGCATGTTGGGATGTGAGAGAGGCCTGCCTCTTCTCAGATTGGGCTGATGTGTGCATATCTTTTTTTTCCAAAGTCTTAAGACCGGGGATATTCGGCGGCTCAAAATTGTGCCTGGGCCGGTAGTTCAGCCTGGTATGCCAGAATCCGTTGAGGGTTTTGGGCTAAAGAACGTCCGGTTCGCAAGGGTCGTGCAAAGGCCCCGTATGACCGGAAGGCCGCGGGTTCAAATCCCGCCCGGTCCACCATACTATTCCAACGTCGAGTATTGAAACTGACTTATAGCTAGGTAGGCTTGGAGCGGTTCGGGCAAAGGCACTGGCCTAGATGAACAGAGCTAATGCAAACTTCACTTCACTGATTGTAGCTTCCCTCGTTGGGGTGGGGATCGTTCTTCTGCTCGAAGGATCATCGAAGCCATATTCATCCCTCACCATAGTTCTTGCAGTATTCACATTCGGCTCGGTCATTGCGGCGGCGATGATGATAGCTTGGGCAGCCGAGGCTTCGCAATTCTCAATCAGTCAAGGCCTAGCGCTAGCAATTGTTGCGATTGTACAGACTCTCCCTGAGTTTTTCGTGGAGGGCGCTATCGCATGGAACGCTGGGCAGCAGCCGGCCGCCTGGCTTCCAAACGTCACAGCGAACTTCACGGGAGCAAACAGACTCCTAACGGGACTGGGATGGCCACTCATACTCTTCACAGCTCTGATTCAACGGAGACGCAACGGGACCACTGGTCGCCAAGTGATAGCGCTCAGGAAGGAGCATAGTATAGAAGTCGTATTCATGCTGGGGGCGACCCTCTACTTCATCGTGATTTGGCTCAAGGGATCGCTGGAACTCTTTGACACCATCGTTCTATCAGGCACCTTCTTGGCGTACTTGTGGCTCTTGTCCAGATTGCCATCTGAGGAAGAAGACCCAGAAGAAGTTCTCGATGCGTCTCCGTTAGCAATCGTAAAGATGCCCAAAAAACGGCGCGGCGCGACAATCCTAGGGCTATTCTTCGTATCCGGCTTGGTCTTCGTAGTCATATCGACACCCTTCGTCGACTCGATCAACACTATTGCAGAGGAGTTTTTCGGAGCTGGCGCCGGATTCTTCTTCATACAATGGATTGCACCCTTCCTCTCAGAATTCCCGGAGAAAGTAACAGCGTTTCACTGGGCGCGAAAGATCAAGCTTGCCCCAATGGCACTGCTCAATTTTGTCTCGTCTGCCGTTAGCGAGCTGACGGCGCTAGTCGCTGTAATTCCCGTAGTTTTCGCGTTCAGCGTCGGAGGACTCGTTCCGGTCTCGATCCAGATTCATCGAGACGAGGTGTTGTTGACCATGGCTCAGTCTCTCTATGCTTGCGCTTGCCTCATGGACTTAGAATACGACACTAGGAACGCCGTGGTTCTATTGGGGCTCTGGCTGGTATCAACTATCTTTGTCCCGACGCGATTCTGGATCTCGATAGTCTTTTTGGCATTGGCTGGAATCGAGCTGGTCATCCAACGTGGAAGAATAACCGCCCTCTCCTCGTTCCGTCAAAGCCTCAGAAACGGTCCGGGGAAAGAGTAACCGAGCTAGAACATCTGCCGAGGTATAGCCTCGGTCTTGTCATCTCCAGCTGCGAAAATTGGTGCCTGTTAGACTCGTGTTGAGAATGGTTCAGTTCTTCACGGTAAGGGTGGCCTGGTTGACTTTGGTTTCCCTTAGGGAAGACACGCTACCGAGGGTTCTCTCAACCTCGGCTTCAGCGTTGTCGGCCTTGATGAAAATCGGCACGTTCTCCATCCCCGTTGCTATGAAGCTGGAGAGAAGCCATTCTCCGGGAGCAAACTCAAGCGTCTTTTCGAGTATCTGCTTGTCGATAGTGAACGTGTCGCTCACTACCGTTCTGTCGTATGGTCTTGGCAAGGTCCCGACGAAGTACGTGTGAAGCTGCTGTAGCGCGTTTGTGTTGAGGTATGCGATTCTCTGAGTAGAAAGACATCCTCCGAGTCCGTACTTCCTCCCCTGTCTAAGCAACGTTTCCACCATCTTCGAACAGTCCTTGTCTATTCCCGACGAGCCCGGAAGGTCGGGAACGAACTCTTGAGCCTCGTCGAATACAAAGAGAACGTAGGGTTTGACCTTGAAAGATCTCTTCCTGCGCTGTAGAAACTCTCGCGCGAGGTGTAGTACTAGCTCCTTTATCGCTAGAGGGTCTGAGATTGAGATGCAGGTTAGGCGCGAGTCTTTCTCAACCAGTTCTCTGATCCCATTAATGTCTAGTCCCCCGGTCACCTGCTTTTGTTTCTCTGCTCTCTTCAGATTGTCTTGGAGTGCGAGCCGGCTTGTTGCCCACGAGTAGACTCCGCTCCTGTCGGATATGTTGAACTCGACTACCGCGGTTCTACCTTTTTCGTCGAGCTGGGCGATGAATTCCTCGTCGATTATTGAGGAGTCTGTGAGGTCGTTCATTGTCTTATAGTCTTGAACGAATTCTCTGATGCGGTCTATCGCGTTGATGTAGTGAGGCTTGTCAAGGCTGTTTGCACGCAACCCTTTCAGTTCATCGATAATATCCCCGAAACACGGGACCTTAGATTCGGGCTTGAGATAATAGGTGATCTTCTTCTGGTTGAATATCTTGCCGAAAATTGTCCGGACGCGCTCATCATTCTCGTACTCCCGGGGCTTTACAACGCTGAGGTAAAACTGGTCAGGGTTCATGACAGGGTTCTCGAGGATGATCTTTGACTGGAGTTTCTCGTCGGCGAGCAGGTCCATCAAGAGGAAAGGATACTCGCTTGAAATGTCGAATACGACTATCTTGATTTCCGGCGCATTGGTCAGTATTCGGCGGAGAACGGTTGAGAGAAGGTTAGACTTGCCTGCCCCTGTGAACGCGAATATGCCGAAGTGGTATCGGACCATCGATTCGAAATCGACGTAGATTGGGATCTTCTTCTCAGTGGACTGGAACATCCGTATCGTTCCTATTCGAGGGTCCTTCCGAGGGTCAACAACAGTACCAGGGGCGTACCCGAGCTTGTCCAATACCTTCTGGTTGTACATGTGACTGATGATTTCCCTGTTGAGGATGAGTGCTTCCGCGCCAATGACGGGATAGCTGAAGCCCCTCTCGTACTGGGGTTCCGAAGCCCCGTTGGCTATGATCAGATCGTAGTTGATCGGCAGAGCGCTAATCTGCACCATCATCGTCGACTTGTCGCTTGTGTCCCAGTCTTTGACTGACTGTTGGATTATCTCAAACTGCATAGGATAGTAGCTGTGGTCAGAGAGCCCTTTGAGCCCGTAGTGTTCTGGCCAGACACGAGAAATCACCATTAGGGAGTATCGCTGCTGTTCGGGGGTTGACCTGAAATTTCTGACCGCGACTAGCATTCCCTCCTCGATGATGCCCATTATGTCCTTGTGGTACTCGACCTTGATCCGACACTCATAACGGGACGATGTGCCCGAGAGCTCGTGTGTGGCTGCAGGCATGAAAGCGGGCGTGACACCGCTTATACGGCCCTTGAATCGGCCGTCGAAGTCTGTGAAGAATCTAGATTGCTTCTCTTCGAGTTGACTCAATCTCGCTTCTCCTCTCTCGGAACGTGCTCATGTAGAAAACAAAACTGCGTAATCGTGGATTGTTCATAAGCCATTTGCCGGTCGTATCGATGACCTTCCTCATACTCTCGTTCTGCCATTTTGCCACCTTGTCAGCGATAAACAGCGGCTTGTTATGACCGAAGAGATCAGGAATATTCTTGCTCGTCATTGACTCCAAAGTCACCATGACCAACTGTTGCACCTTGTTCGGGACATTGTTGTTTCGGAATACTATGGGGCTGACCGGCTCATCGGCTCCGTAGGAGTGTTTGAACTCCAGTGTGGTGTCGGCGCGGCGGTCAAAGTCAGAGTAAGCTAGTCTGTCGATTAGGAGAACATTGCTTCGTAGCTGCGGGTCGTGGTCTGCTTGGGATAGCTGAATATATGACTTGAGGAAAAATCTCTCAGGGGTAATCTTGTTTCTTATGGCCCCGCTAACGTAGCCTTCTCTCTTCTCAAAATCGGGAACGATAGTTAGGAATGCAGAATCGTACTCAACCAGGGACCATGGAATAGGCATGCTGGTGTGGCTGAACAGGCTTAGGGTTTGCAGGAGCATCCGGTCAGTGTTGGGGACCCTTGCGAGGCGTTCTTGGCCTACGTCGGTTTTCCATACCTTATTGGAGATAAGAATCGGTAGAACGTGGTTCTTCAGGTCTCGGGCGGCCGTGTCCTTTGTTATTCCTATCAGAAGAATGTGCCTCTTCCAGCACTCCTCGACGAGAAGGTTGAGAGTGAAGAGGGTAAGGAAGGCCATGTCTTGGGTCGTTAGCCATTGTGATCCGTCTCCTTTTCTGATACGCAGCGGGTTCTGACCTGGCGTCTCCTCAAACATTATTCGGCCGACTGTCTCGACAAGAGACCGGACCATTGGCCAAGTCTTCCTGTAGCGGGACGCGAATGAGTAAAGTTCGTCCTCCTCTGTTAGGTATCCTTCTGAGACCGACTTTTTCAGAAACCGCTCTACTTTCTTCGTCCGGTCCGAGGTGGTAATCTGTAGAGTCTTGCAAAGATCCTCCAGCGTCAGTGGCCCATTCTTCTCTACTGTTAACAGACATCGGTATCGTAGATAGTCGCCGCGTGGCGGGGTCAGGTCAAGACCGAGGTTCGAAACGTGATGGCGCGCGAGCGCTAGGTCCTTCTCATCCAGCTTTTCTCCTTCAACTTCGACGCCGACCAGCGCTCCGTTCGACCTCCACAGCTTTCGCCGTGAAGTGTCGTAAATTAGACTCGCGAGAGTTGTGGCAAGGCTTCGGTCGAGGAACAGGATCTGCGGTCCGCCTGGTTTCGTCGCGAGTTTGTAGGCGAGGTATAATTCCGAGAAAGTCATCATCCAAGTCGGGATTGTTGAATTGTTCACAATGGAGTCGTCCGTAAGAGGTCTTACGAGGGAGATCTCGGTCGATTCACCCGGTTGGATGAAACTCTGGTCTATTTCGGGAACCTCGCTCACATAGACGGGAACGCAGCTAGAGACCCCTATTCCGTTCGTGAGATATTGATCGTTGTATTCGACTCCTGGGGGGTTCTTCTCGTGGAACGTGATTGTTCCGGTAGACGCGTAGGAGCCTCCGAAGAACACTACGAGGTCGAAAAGGGGCCGTGCATAATCGGTGCCGTCTATTGCCGAGAACGGAACGGTGCTGGTGCCGAAGAACTGCTTTGCAGTCTTGAATGCCGACGCGTAGTCGACTCCAGAAACGATGAGGTCCCTGAACAACCGGTCGTATAGGCCTTCGAGAGCCTCGAACTTTGACTTGTAGGCCTCTATCTGTTCAGTTGCACCGTTCTGAAGAATAGAGCCGGCACGTCCGATCTGGGAGGCGAGAGAGGATACGGAGAGAGCTGTTTGCTCTACTGTAGACAAGGATGTCCGAGTTTCCCAACCTGGCATGTATAAAGTTGGAACAGAGGAGGAAATGTATTGCTTGAGAAATGTTGGAGCTCGGCTCAGCGGGAGGCTAGAGCTATACGTTCAATCTCGTCCCGTTTCTTCACGGACTGGCTCTTCGGGTCCCGTGCTGATGCGAGAACAAGCTCGTCCGCGAGCGACTCGTCGATAGTTCGAGGGTTATTGTGGGAGGCATTGCGAGCAGCATCGCTAATATGACGTAGGGCAATGTCCACTCTTCTCTGAGGTGCGATGTCGATTGAGATGGGGTAGACGATTCCACCGTAGGCTATTCTAGTTACGTCCTCTGCCGGCGCCGCGTTTTCAACGGCTTTTATCAGAAGCTCCACTGGATTCTTTCCCGTCCTGATCGCTACAAGATCAAGAGCGTTCTTGACTATGCTTGTTGCCCGGCCGTTGGCTCCGCCTGATTGTCCGGGTCTCATCATGTTGTTGATGAGGCGTTCGACGATGTTTATGGAGGATTTCTTGAATCGCTGGTGCTCGTGACGGCCGCTAGTATGCGGTATGAGGAAGGGTCTTGAGGATATGTACCGCTTTAGCCCTGGGTCTTCTGCTTCTAGGCCTGCAGTGGCCCATTTCCCGAACACTTTGACGTCGGTTATTTTCTTGAGTTCCTTGCTCATAGAGACCCTTCAGGGCGAACGGCTTGCTATCTGGCCGCTTTCTTAAACGTTCC
>WNGK01006455.1_pt1 | contig 12327 bp, 11 predicted proteins | sample 5400601 | NCBI WGS metagenome assembly WNGK01 (sample SAMN13153376, study PRJNA577476) | soil metagenome | isolation source: 60 cm soil or saprolite under Garry oak tree replicate 1 | place: USA:California | collected 2016-06-15
AAAGCCCGAAGGATTCTTGAGATTGGGACATTAGGAGGCTACAGCACTATCTGGCTTGCCCGAGCGCTGCCCAAGAATGGTAGACTGGTAACTTTGGAGGCGGATCCTAAGCATGCCAAGGTTGCCAGGGCCAACATCAAACGGGCCGGCCTATCCAAGGTTGTTGAGATTCGCTATGGACGAGCGCAGGAGACTCTTCCACAGCTTCTACGCCAGCATCTTGGCCCGTTCGACCTGACGTTCATCGATGCCGACAAGACAGGTTACCCGGAATACTTCATCTGGGCCCTCAAGCTTTCTCATCCCGGCAGCCTAATTATCGCCGACAATGTCGTACGGGACGGAGCGGTCGCCAACCCTAGGAGTAAAGACCCGAACGTTCGAGCAATACGCCGGTTTAACAAGCTGCTGGCTGCTGAGCCCCGGGTTTCTGCCACGGCTATTCAGACGGTGGGGAGCAAGGGATACGACGGCTTCGCCATCGCCCTCGTCACCCGGTAACCAATAGGGAAATTTCTAGAGGAGTATGTTCGGACATAGCCAAGGTCGGCTTTATGTAGCCTAAGCCGGGGTCCTTCGATGCGATGATCGATCACCTGAATGCGGTTGTGCTCCCAGTGCGGGACGTTGAGAAGTGCGCAATGTTCTACAGCGAGAAGCTGGGATTCAAGTTGAAGAACAAAGACGAAAACTCTGCTTTCTTTGGCATCGGTGACAAGGAACGGGTCATACTCGGCCTGATATCGGTCGATAACGTTGCCGAATTGATCTCGGAAGAGCAAGTTCGCCCACGGGAGGAAACCATCCACAGATCCTACTATGCGGTCTTCGTCGACGACGTCGACCGAGAATATGAAGACCTCAAGCGGAAGGGCGTTCATTTTGTAAAGCCCCCAACGACGCAGCCGTGGGGCCAGCGGATAGCTTACTTCGAGGATCCCGAGGGTAACCTCTGGGAGATCTCCCACTTCCCTAAGAAGTAGGAACTAGAACGAGTGCTAGGGATACTGAACTCTGAGCTTCGCCGTCGCCCTTGTCACTAGCAAACAATGAACGAAGTTGTTGGTGTCCGACGGTCTCAAGCACCACTGTGTTAAGACCTGCCGGAGGGATTGGAAACCTTTGGAATGGGTATTAGTGGTAGTAGCGTTATACGATATAGCGCCCAACGTTAGTGGGCATGTCTAAGATTAGCCGTCGAAGCTTCTTATCGTGGGTTGCGAAAGGAGCTGCCATACTAGGTGTTAGTTCGGTAGTGGGCTCAAGCCAGATTTCAATACCCCAAGCGGCAGGGGCGAGCAACCAGGACGATGCGTTCCTGAACGAGAAGGTTGTTGATTTTACTAACATAGAGGATACTACTCTGGACTTGTGGCTTCAGCTTGAAAATGCAAATCTAGATGTTATGGCTGCGACTCTTCTAAATGTGGGGTTATTATTCGAACATTATCTCTCGCAACTAAATCCAAACCCAAGACTAAGGTCGCTAACAGAGAAATACCAACTAGAAACATACAAAGAGAATTTCCTTACTTCGGTTACTCAGGCCGCTGAAGCTCTGGGAATAGTTCCTCCCATAACCCCTCTACCATAAAGGACTAGCCTCCAAACGAATACTTGACAGCTTATTCCTGTGAAACAGACCAGCTTCTGGACCTAACTGAAGTTCAGCTGGGTCGTTTTTCGGGGATTGTGACCTCCGATTAGCCTTCAGGCAGAAAGGGGATATTATAGTAACTGAGACATTCAGGACATTGGTACTGGTTGGAGCTCACCATTATCTTTTCAAGCCTGGCCTTCCCGTAGCCCCTGCAGGGTTTCCTTCCGCAAAACAGCGTTTCTCCGCCGTTTTCCTCACCTCGAATAGGGTGAAACCTGTCTCCTTTGGGAAAGGATTCGAAGAGTGATGGCTGAGGCTGGGCCTTGGCCATGAACGGTTCGTTGGAGCTTGGATGTATGATTGGCCCGTAACTGCCTTGTAGAGAACCAGGTTACAGGCGTGTGGACCTTCCACAAAGTGAATGGGACCTAGAAACGGGAAATCGATTAATCACCCTGGGCTAATATGCTTCGGCGGAGTCGGAGCGAATACTCTTCATGTACGCGGCCCTCTTAGACTCTTGCGGCTCGGGAAAGGGACGAGTTGGACCGAAGAGCTTCGCCCATTCTGATTCGGACCAACGCTGAATAGTAACCCAGGGCGAAAATAACTCCCGGTACTATGTTCAGCAGTCTGAAGGCATCCGTTTGGCTCTGAAGAGCCAGAAGAGGCGAAGCGTCGTAAGAACCATTGGAAAAAGCCTGCACCAGAGCAGTAGATATCTGCGGCATGATAGCCAGCAGAATTATTATTCCGACCGCTAGCGTTGAAGCATATCCTGTCCAGAGAAAGACTCGGCCCCGCTTGTTTTGTATGCGATATGTGAACAGTACTTGGCCACCCCCCGAAATGATGGACCCTATGAAAGCGCCGATGAGGAACTGGTTGAAGGAGTTAGACAAGGAAGCCTTCAAAGCATCGTTGCTCGTAGGGCTGGCGGTCGTTGAGACGAGGCTGTCAGTGAAGGCTAGGGCAAAGATGGCTGTTATGAGAAAACCTACGAGATAGATGACGGTAGAGACCAAGACATACTTTGAGTGCTTCTCCCCGAAAGCCTCTCGTCCCAAAATGGGGAGAATAGCCCCTATCACAGCTATAATTTCGCCGACGAAACCTATTCCAAGAAGGGGGACAGATCCAACAATTGCCCCTAAGCTTAAGAATAGAAGTCCATCTTTGGTCCTGCTGACCTCCTTCTTGTCATCCCAGTGCACGGGTTCCCGCCAGGTCGACTGCATTGTTCTTGCAAGCTATCGACCCACCTTTCAAGTAACGATTGCTGAACAGATGTAAGAGCCAGTTATTCCGGCCTAGCATCCACACTTCAAGAAACGATAGCATCACTCTTTTCTGAGACAAGTCTCATCGAGCGCTCCTAGTGGGCTCAGAATCCCATCCCGAATGGAAGGGGTTACCTGCTGATGGGGATTCGAATCTCCCTAGGAACCCTAGTCTTGTCTCTATAAGCATGGAGAATGGAATCGCTGAGGCAGGACAGGTCGAATAGGCGTGAGCGAGACCCATGTTGTGTTCGGCGCCGCTGGTTCTCTTGGGGCGGCGATTGTCCGGAGGCTGAGTGCCGAGGGTAGGCCTGTTCGAGCGGTTGTTCGAGACCTGGGCCGGGCAAAACAGGTTCTTCCCGGATCTGCCGAGTTGGTGGTGGGGGATGCTCTGAACAGTGACAATGTCCGAGCATTTTGCAAGGTTGCGGGTACGGTCTACCACTGTGTGAATGTACCCTACCGGCAGTGGCTGGAGGTCCACCCGAAGGTTACGAAGAACATCTTGGCCGCAGCGATAGAGGCCAAGGCTACTCTGGTGTTTCCCGGGAACGTCTATGGGTACGGAAGGTTCCAGAGGATTCCAGCGGCTGAAGATCATCCTCTTGGTGCGACTACCAGGAAGGGGCGTCTTCGAAACGAGCTTGAAGCCATGCTAATGGATGCGGATAGGGCCGGGAGGATCAAAGTGGTCATCCCCCGCTTTACAGATTTCTATGGCCCCAATGTCATCAACAGGTTGTTTGCGCCTATCTTCGAAGGGGCTATCACGGGGAAGAAGGCCAGGTGGATTGGTAAGCTGGAGGTGCCCCATGATTTTGTGTTTATTGATGATGCGGCGGCGGCTTCGATAATGCTGGGAAGGGCGGAAGAGCTTCCCGGCCAGGTCTGGCACGTGCCAGGCCCAGGACCCTTGACCGGGAGGGAGTTCATTGAAATGGCGTTCAAAACTGCCGGAACCAGGCCAAGTGTTGGAGTGATGGGTGCTGGCCTGATACTGTTTGCTAGCTTGTTCAGTTCAGACGCACGAGAGGTTAGGGAGCTGCTGTACCAGTTTGAACAGCCCATGGTGCTGGACGGGACAAAGTTCGCCCGAGCCTTCCCCAGATTCACCTACACCCCACGGGAAGAAAGCATACGCAAAACCCTTGACTGGTTCCGCCAACGTTCCAAGGCATAGCGGGGGACTCGTCAAGACTGGAAACAGTCGCGTGCGTAACCTCCACTCGATAGACAGCCTGTTGGTGATCGGAGGGAGCGTACAGGATTATCGTGGACCCGTACGACAACGATGCGATGTTGGTGGCACTGAAACGCTTTTTGCTCGACATCGAAGAGTAGTTAACATATGGAACGGTCTCGGGAATCGTCAGGAAAGTAGGGCGAGTTTGCCTTTAACAGGAGCTTCCGAAAGCTGCCATCATTATGGCGTTATCCGCAACGTTTACGGTCCCATCGCCGTTCAGGTCCGCTTCAGGGTTCCAACCTAGACCTCCTATAGAAGTGCCCAAGGCTAGGGCTAGGAGTGTCTGGTCTTGGATGTTGACCTTGCCGTTATTGTCGATGTCTGCCCTACCGTCCCATCCGGGGCTTGGGACTCCGCAAACAGACCCGAAAGCCGAGCCGACCGCAACCAGGTCGAAGATGTTTATGACTCCATTGCTGTCTGTGTCAGCTTGAGTATTCCATCCTGGCGGGCAGGGAAATGCGGCGCATGATACCCCAAACCCGATCGCCACTGACACGAGGTCGAAAATGTTCACTTGGCCGTCACCATTAATATCCGCTCTCGAGCTGAAGCCTGGTAGGAAGGCGGGTCGGACCATGACGGCTCTGGCAGGCGCTAGCGTGGCCATCGTCATAGCTAGAGCTGTCAGCAGTGAAATAGAGAATATTCTTCCCAAGAGATAACCAGCGAGCGAAGCAAGCTTGGTGAATCAATTTAACATTATGGGCCATTCGGCGAGTGGTCATTGACTCTTTGCCAGTCTTATGGTTTTTACCGTCAGATATTTCAAAAGGGCGTTCAGTTTGAACAATCTACGGTGCTGGACGGGACAAAGTTCACCCGAGCCTTCCGCATGTCCAACTATACTCCCCGGGAAGAAAGCATTCGACAAACCATCGACTGGTTCCGCCAACACTTCAAGGCATAGGACCGAACGTAGTGATTTTCAATGACCTTGAGGATGGCTTAGATTGAAACCATCAGTGGCGCATGTTGCCGTTCTCGCTGTGATACTTCTCTCTTCGATGGCAGGCACTCGCACGTGGACCCTCGTTGATTCTCCTTCTGGAGAATTCTCCGGTCTAAAAGCTTCCCGTTCTCCGCTCTTGAAGTCCGGTGCTCAGGGGCTGGTTGACCCCGTTTCCAATGTTGAGGTCGCGGGGGAAAGTGCACCTGACAGGCAACGTGTTGAGCCCACTATCGCGATTGATCCTCGGAATGCAAGCATACTGGTGGCAGGGGCTCAGGATCTGAGATTGGTTGGAAACGGGCTGCACAGGTGGCATGGATATTACCGGTCTGCTGATGGAGGGTTGACCTGGTCTTCCAGCTTGCTTCCCGGGTTTCCAGGCGATTCTTCGACCTTGGGCTTGTCATCGCCTCTGCACGGTTCGAACGCGACCACTGACCCAGTCCTAGCTTTCGACAGGGCCGGGAACGTATACTATGCGGGCCTCGTGTTCAACATCAGCTCTGCGGGAATGGTCGGAGGTCCCACTGTTTTCGTCGCAAAATACGGTAACGATGGGGCCGACTATTCCAGTGTCTCCTTGATCAGGGGTCCCTTGTTTTCTGACAAGGAATGGATTGCCGTAGACACGACAGGCGGTCCCTATGATGGTAATGTCTACTTGGCCTTTGATGCGAACCTGACCAGCACATCCAACTTCGCAACCCTGTTTACACGTTCTACGGATGGTGGTAGGACCTTCTCTTCACCCTTCTACTCGCCGCCTGACCAAAGCGGCGAGCTACCAGGGGTCACCATTGGTCCTGCAGGGGATGTCTATGTTTCCAGCGATGGTTTTGACCCTGTGACCGGCAATTCTCTAAACTACATCCAAGTGTCAAAGATAACGAACGGAGGAACGACGCTGGCTCAAACCGTGAAAGCTGTCAGCCCCGCTACTCTACTGGAATCGTCTCCCCCAGGCGGGAGCTTTCGCGCCTTTACCATACCCCAGATTGCAGCCGACGCCCGCGGGGTCTATCTCGTATGGGACGACCTGCGCAATGGAAACGTCAACGTGTACATTACACGTTCCAGTGACAGGGGGTCCTCCTGGACGCCTCCCTTCCGAGTTAACGACTCGCCTCTTGGCCAACACTTCTTTCCCACTATAGCAGTTTCAGGAGGCATCATCAACGTGGCCTGGTATGATAGCCGGTTGAACACAGGAACCTCCATGACTGCGCTAGACCTGTTCTACACCTATTCAATAGACGGGGGCGCCAGCTTCACCCAGAACATGAGGGTTACACCTGTCTCTTTCAGCCCGGAACAGGTCTTGAGGACAGACTTCCCAGGGCCCAATCTGCCGTTCATCGGTGACTACATTGGGATAGCGGCGAGTTCCAAGACTGCGCATATCATTTGGTCCGATAACCGGAATGCCTGCGACACTAGAGACCCTCTATACGGCTGCGTAGACCAGGACGCGTTTACAGCATCTATTGACCTACTGGATTTTGCTGTTTCAGCAAACCCCGTATCGGCCATAGTTACCCAAGGTCTGACAAAGACTGCGAATTTGACCTTTGTGAGTGTAAACGGCTTTTCAGGTAACGTGTCGGTTAGTGTGTCAACTTCGCCTGGCGGGCTCTCTGTAAGCCCTTTGTCGACCACAACCTCGCTGCCAAGCGGAGGCATGGCTATTCTTCAGCTCAGATTCAGCCCGACGAACTCTACAACACCATCCTTGTATACGGTAAACGTGACGGCCACGCTGACCCCGCGAGCGCATTTCGTTCTTCTCTCCGTCACTGTTCAGAGAGCCGTGCCTGGTGGTGGGACTCCTAACGGTTCTCCGGGCTTGTTGTTTTACCTTTGGGTAGCTACCGGCGTTTTGGCAGCGGGACTGGTTGTTGTCGCGGGCTTTATGCTGATGAGGAGAAGAAGAAATTCGGTAAAACCTTTGAACCCAGATGCGCAAGGGCCAAAGCCTGGCGACCCAGGGCAAAGCATAGTCTAGAGCGCCCCCTCGCTAAGTTAGAATGGTCTTAGGATCCCGAATAGCTAGCCTAGGAAGTTGTGCGTTGCTCCTAGGGATTCGTCTGTATGGGCTATTGACAGTTTCCAGTCGGTTTCCAGTCCAGTCAACGCGCGTATGGCATCGACGTTCTCTGGGACGACTACACTTTCGTTGTGGACCTGGTATACCATGTTCACTTCTCCATCCTCCACGTTCAGGACGTCTTCCCAGTAGGCCACTTCCCACATGTCTGCCCTGGCCCTGCCCAGGTCTCTCATCATCTCCGCCACCGCATTCATACTGTCCACGCCGTCACTCATCCTCACCGGCGCCAGCCTCGGCGCTGCTTTCAACACTTCCAACACGTCCTTCCTCTCCGGGCTGTCCTTCATCTGGACCATGGCGAAATGCAAATGCCCAATAGTGAACGGGCCCTTGGCCGCCATGGTAGTAATGTTCAACTTTGGAATAACAGTCCTCGCATCAGGCCCTTGATGGGACGGAATATGGGCCTCCGGAACAACCGTGTTGATCAAACCGGTCTTATGGCTCTCCCAGGGGTCCGTACCCCTCCGGAACAGGACCACCCTGGCCTTCTTGACGCCTAGGGTATTCTCAAGCGTCCCGACAGTTCTGCAGATACCGGTGGTGTTGCAGCTGACCACCCTTGTCGCAGGCTTGTTCAAATTCTCCTCATAATTGCACTGGGCCACGAACGAGGACCCTGTGAGCTCGTGCTTTTCCCCGCCCTGAAAAACCGACTTCACACCAGCCTTATCATACAACACCTTATTCTTTGCACCCAGACCCGCCGGCGTACAATCAACAATCACATCCACCTTCTTGAGAAGATCCTCAAGGGTCCCAACGACCTCCACACCCTGCTTCTTCATATCCGGAAGCTTCTCCGGGACAGAACAGTAGATCGGGTAGTTCTTCTTCATGCCCATCTTAACTCGGTAGTCCCCCACCACATCGGAGACACCGATCAGCTTCATGTCCCTCTGTTTAGAAACAGCCTCAGCAACACGCTTACCAATAACACCAAACCCGTTAACCCCAACCCTAGCCGCTGCTTTGGGCATCCTTAGTTCACGAGCAGGTTGGATTAGGGATGCTTTTAGCTCTAATGTCCCTCCCCGGCATGTCCGGCGGGATCCTGTCCCGAATACATTGCTCAGGCTTTCCGAAGGACCCGAGTCAATAGCCCGTCTCAATGGTCTTGAGATTTCTGCTCCAGCTCTTGTCGAGGAGAATCTTTCATCCGCCGAGAATACGCAAGTTCCACGGTTACGCCCTGGGTATTATGGTAGACAACGCGTGTTCAGAGTGATGACATGTGGGAAGAATTATTGACCTTGTCTCTAGAATGAAGGACGGTTCCCTAAAATACCTTGAAGGCGAAGCGGGCGGAGAGCGTTGAATCGAGCCACTTACTCAATAGGGATCGCTTCACTCCTCCTTACTACTCTAATACTGGGAGCGGCAGTCGGGGGAATAGTCATTCCTGGAGCATCGTCTTCTTCATCGCCCTCGCCTCCCAGAGACTTCCGGGTTTCTGCCGCTCAAAACCTCCTCAGCCTTCAACGTGGAGCTGCAGCGGTAACGGCGTTGACTGTTGTCAGTCTTAACGGGTTCTCAGGTCCAATCAAACTCTCCGCCACCATAACCCCGTCGGTAAGCGGGGTCCCAACCGTTTCACTAAACCCTTCTGGCTTGAAGCTGAAATCGGGGGGAGCCGCCAACTCGACCCTTACGGTCTCAACAACCCGTGATACGCCAACTCTCAACTACACTCTAACGGTCGTAGCACAGAGCGCAAACCTCAGCCACTCAGTCCTCGTACTGGTCATCGTACCCCCGCCGAACTTCAGCCTAGCCCCCTTCCCCAGCGCCATGAGCCTAGCACAAGGCTCCTCAGGCAACTCCAAGGCGACCCTAACCAGCCTAAACGGCTTCTCAGGAAACATAACGCTTTCACTGGCAAACATTCCGGTTGGCGTGGGAGTCGGGGTCAGCCCCTTCCAGTTTGTCCTCCAGCCCGGTGGGAGCGCAACCGCCACAGTCTTCGTAAATGTTGATAGCAACGCCGTCCCGGGAACATACCCGATCACCATCTCCGCAACCAGCCCGTCTGGTGGCGGCTTCTTAACTCACACCGCCACCCTGACCCTAACAGTATCCTCCAGTCCAGTTCCCGATTTCACGGTAACCGCATCTCCCATTTTTTTGAGCGTCCAGCAAGGCTTCTCAGGCTTTGCCAACATCACCCTCCACAGCCTCGGCGGTTTCAACGGTACCGTTTCCCTGACAGGCTCCATCATCCCATTCAACCCCCTAGACCCAGTCATCATACTCTCCCCCTCCAACGTATTCCTGAGCCCCAACGGGACAGCGGCTTCAACAATGGAAATTCTCACAAACTCGACGACCAGTCAAGGATTCTACAATTACACCATTACCGGAACTAGCGGGCTCATATTCCACACCACAGTTGGGTCCCTGACAATCATGGGGACATCCACGCCAGACTTCAGCCTGTTCATCTCGCCCAGCTCTATAGTATTAGCTCCAGGTTCCTCCCAGGGCTTCGACGTAATCGCATTCAGCCTGAACGGGTTCACGGGAAACGTCACCCTCATCACCTCAAACATTCCTCCTGGTGTGGTAATACTACTTCCGGGAGGCTCACCTCCAACATTGACTGTTCTGCCTGTTGGAAACGCCAGCATAGCAGGCATCCTTACCGCAGGTACAACTTCCCTGCCCGGAAACTACACCCTTACAATATCAGGGGCCAGCCGCTCGCTGACCCATGTAGCCCTCTTGCACCTAGTCATATCCCCAAGTACGAGTCCTGATTTCAGGATCAACGTCAACCCGACCATCCTCACCCTCCCACAGAACTCAGCCGGCTCCATCAATATCACAGTCACCAGCCTCTCTGGATTCAACGGGTCCGTTTCCCTGTCAGGAAACATACTCCCATCGGCTCCACCCGGAGTGACGTTTTCGGTTTCACCTACCGTTGTATTCCTGAGCCCGGAGGGAATAGCAGGCTCGGTGATGAGAATCTTCACGAACGCGTCGGCCGCTGTTGGCATGTACAATTTCACAGTGGCAGGAATCAGCGGCTCCGTTGTCCACAGCGCCTTCGGCTCCCTGACTGTGACCAGTCCCGTCTCCCCAGATTTCACATTGACCGCTAGCCCCAACTCGTTACAGCTAACGCAGGGATCATCTGGCAAAGACCTTCTAAGCATAACCAGCGTCGGAAGCTTCGCAGGCACTGTAAGCCTGAATGCCACTGTTTCCCCAGCAGGACCGTCATTGATCCTAGGCGTGAACATCGTCTCGCTTACTCCGGGAGGAACCGTGGTGGTGGTGTTGGCCGTGTTCACAAACACGACCATCCCAACCCCTCCTGGCAACTACGCGATAACTGTGACAGGGGTGAGTAGTGGCCACGTTCACTCTGTCAATGTTGAGCTGACCGTTTTTTCGCCCACAGTCGAGGGTCTCTCCCTAGAGAGCTACGCATTCAACTCTTCCACGTCCCTGATACTCTATCTCAGGAACATCGGCAACACTTCCATTAGCCTAGTCACCTATTACGTCAGAGACTCTTCGGGCAACCAGTATGCGCTAACAGCGTGGGCAGGACCCACAATCACACCAGGCAACCTCACCCCTGTCCTTATCCTGATCGGGTCCAGTTGCCCGGGTTGCGTACTTTCAGGCTCCCCGTTCACATTCAACCCTGGCTTTAGCTACACCATAACCATCGTCACTTCAAGAAACAACCAATTCACGTTTACAGTTGTCCGGTAGGAAGAGAAGCCTCCCGCAGCCCCCCTTTTTCACCAGTGAGATTATTTGCCTGGAAACCATAGCGACTTTGAATTCGGCGGCATTTATACTAAGAGGGGAATTGCCCTACCCGCCTTACGTCGTGCTATCTCTATTGTAAAAAAGGGAAGTGCCCCACCGGGTGATGGGTGGGGCGCTAGATTGCTGCTAGTCCGTCTGCTCCCGCTGGGACCCCGTTGGCTGCAGTCATCCATTCTAGGCTGCCGTCCGCGTGTACCTTGTATCCTACTATGGAGTGTTGTCCGTTGTTGAAGACGTAGAGCAATCTGCTGTTTCTAGCCAGGGCCATGTCAAGGTCAGCGCCGCCCACATTTGCTGCTACCGGGTTGAGAAGGGAAACTGCCCCGTTGGAAGCGATGGAGTAGCTGGATATGGTTTGACTATGGGCGTTCGTTGTATAGGCGTACCGGCCGTTTCCGGTTACAACTAGCCAACACGCGGCTTGTTGAGTGTCTGGGACGGATGCGCTGATTGTCGTCAGAGCCCCTGCTGAGGAAACGTCATAGGAGGACACGGCGCTCGTGCCTGAGGGTCCTCCGGCTGCCTCGCTAACGCTCAGGTCGCCCGCTCGGTCGAATGCGAATCCAAACGGCGTCCCGCCACTTGACGCGTGGATTGACGGACCCTTTGCAACTCTTCGAGAGCTGACCGTGTACGTGTTTATGAGCCTCGTTGACTTCTCCGTAACAGCTAGTACTCTACCATCAGGGTTGAAAGAGACCTGCGCGGGCGCAGCGATTCCACTGAGGGGCTGAACTGAACCTGGAATCGGCGTTAGTTCGCCTCTATGGCTCAGATAGAAGCCGGCTATGTTCCCAGCGCTACTGGAGGTGCCGGCGTCCAGTGCATAGACCCAGTTATCATGGATCGTAACGCTGATAGGCATTGTTCCTCCAGATCCTACTTTGTCGGTGAGAGTTAGACCCTCACGGCTTACCCGGAATACTGAGACGTCATTGCTTCCCGCGTTCACCACTAGAAGCCATGTCCCACCCCGGCTAAGTGTAAGTCCTCCCTGGTTGCTACCGGTCAGGCCACTTGCACCCAAACCCATGGTCGAAAAAGTCCCGGCCCAGGCCAAGCCGCCGTTGGCCGCCCTATTGTAAGCGATGACCTGGTTTCCCGCTGGATCATTGGTCATGATGTAGACAGCCCCAGAAGAGCCATGAGCCCTATCGGGTTTGACTGCTCCAACACTCCCGATTGTCAGTACCAGAAATCCCAAAACCGCGACGAGAATTGTCAGATTATGCTTTTTCATTCTGAATTCCACCTCCCCAATACTTGGATAGACGGCAAGTCCCTCGATCCCTATATGACGGATTAGCGAAGTCTGGTCTAGATCTGGCCCATTTCTCAGCGAACCGTCGTCCGGTT
>WNGK01006457.1_pt1 | contig 12326 bp, 9 predicted proteins | sample 5400601 | NCBI WGS metagenome assembly WNGK01 (sample SAMN13153376, study PRJNA577476) | soil metagenome | isolation source: 60 cm soil or saprolite under Garry oak tree replicate 1 | place: USA:California | collected 2016-06-15
AATTTACGAGTTCAACCGTAACACGGATTACAACGCCAACGACTATTTCACAAAGGCCGGCGGCAAGCCCCGCTCCAAGTTCCAACTCAATGAACCGGGCGGCAACATCGGCGGTCCGCTTTGGATTCCTCACCTCTACAACGAATCGCGCGACCGGACGTTCTTCTTCTGGAACGAAGAGTGGCGCCGGCTGATCCAGGGCAGCGCGCCTTCTGTTCAGAATGCGATTCTGGCCAACAATTTTCCCACCGCGGGAGCATCGCTTGCCTACACGCCTCCCAGCGGCAAGCCGCCCATCGTTCCCGTAACAAGCGATCCGGCCAAGCTGGCGCTCTACGCGGCCGACGGCCTCACTGCCGGGCAGCCATTCCCCGGCAACGTGATTCCCGCCAACCTGATCGATCAGAACGCTGTGCTCGAGGTAAATGCGGGCACATTCCCCAAGCCGAACTTCAACAACGGCACCCAGTACATTGCTTCCATTCCTCAGCCGACCAACGTCCGTGAAGACATTGTTCGCATCGATCACTCCATCAACAGCAAGTACCAACTGATGGGACACTATCTGCACGACACACTGGCGCAAAACTACTATCCGCCACTGTGGGGAAACAGCACCTACCCGACGGTAGGCACAGCGATGAACAATCCATCGTTTTCTGCGGTGATCAAGCTGACGCAGACCTATTCGCCAAACCTGCTGAATGAAACCGCGTTTCTTTACAGCGGCAACAAGATTACTCTCACGCCCGTGAATGGCCCTGGGGGCGGTCAGTTTGCGCAGCCCAGCGGATGGACTGCTAGTAGCTTCTTCCCGCTGGCCAATAACCTCATGAAGCGCATGCCCGAAATTCAATTGCAAGGCTCACCGCTGAACGTCACCTGGAGCCCGAGCTACTATCCCTGGAAAAACGGATACGAAGGGTTTGAGTATCGCGACGATATCTCCTGGACCAGGGGCAGGCATCAGTTCAAGTTCGGCGTCAGCTGGCTGCACGACTACAAGAACCAGCAATTGCAGCACAACACGAACGGAGTTGTGCAGTTCAACTCGAGCACATTTTCCGGCGACTCGTATGTCAACTTCCTGCTCGGAGATGCTTCGTACTACGACCAGCTGGAATTCCTCTATGGCAAGCACTGGGTCAACAACAACTATGGATTCTACGGGAACGACAACTGGCACGTCACGCCACGGCTGACTCTTAACCTTGGACTTCGATTCGACGGCTTGCCTCACGCGTTTGAGCGATACGACAAGTTTGCGAACTTTGTGATAGCCGATTATGACCGGAGTCTGGGCAATCCGGTTCTCGCCGACGGCACGCTCGTTCCATCCTCGCTTTCGACGTTTAGCAAGACGGGAAGCGAACAATTCTATCTCAATGGCATCAGGGAAGCTGGCGTAGGCGGATTCCCACGAGGGAATGTTCAGAACAAGTACAACACTTTTCAGCCACGAATCGGTTTTGCGCTCGACCTCTCTGGAAACGGCAAGACAGTGCTGCGTGGGGGATTTGGAATGTTCTTTGAGCGTGTTCAAGGCAACGACGTCTACAACGCTGCTTTGAATCCGCCGTTCGCCTACATTCCGTCGGCCAACAACGTTTACTTCTCCAACCCGAACACAAGTGCGATTACTGGCCAAACAACGTTGAACCATTTCCCGTCGAGCCTCACGAACATCAAGTACAACTACCCACCGCCGGGAACCGCCGATTTCAGCATGGGTGTTCAACGCGAACTCGCCCCTTCAATCATCGCCGTAGTGCAGTACGTCGGCTCGGACGGTTGGGATCAGAATAATGGCCGGCAGATCAATACTCTGCCTTTGACCGACACCAATATTCTTGACCCGACCAATCCGTTTTACAATCGACAGGGCGTCGCCGGCAAACTACCTGACCCAACTGACCCTAACCCAAGTAACCCGACAAAGTTCCAGCCTGCCCTCAATGCGAACAAGTACCGCATCTTCCCGGGATTCGCCGGGATCAACCAGGAAGAGAACGAGACCAACTTCAACTACAACTCTCTTCAAGCCGGTATTCGCCTCGAGAACCGGCATGGCCTGACCACGCAAGTGGCCTACACATGGTCACACAACATCTCAGTGGTCGCCAACGATCTGAATGGTCTCTCCAATCCGTTTAACGCCGCATACGACCGCGGGTCTGATACCGGATTCGACCGTCGTCACATCTTCAACGTGAGCTACATCTACGCCCTCCCGTTTGCCAAGAGCAGCTCAAACATGGCCGCTCGCGCCATCATTGGAGGCTGGTCGATCTCCGGTATAACAGTCGCAGAAAAAGGATTGCCTCTGCGCATTGGATATAGCGGCTCCGATACTCTCGGTCTGGGCGGCGGCACATCCAACCGTCCGAACCTGGTGGCGAAGGTCACCTATCCCAAGAAGTTCAGCCAATGGTTCAGCACCAGTTCGTACGCTGATCCTGTCGCCCCTTGGGACGGCGGTCCGAACCAGGGCTTTGGAAATGCTGGAAAAGATTCGGCTGTCGGACCGGGAATCTTCAACTGGAATCTCTCGCTGTTCAAGACCATTCCGCTCACGTCGCATGAAGGACCGAGGATCGAACTGCGCTTCGAATCCTATAACACGTTCAACCACACGAATCCCCAGGGAATCAACACCAACAACCATGATTCAAACTTCGGGAAGGTAACCAGCGACTACGGCCCGCGCACCCTGCAGTTGGGTGGGCAGTTCAAGTTCTAACCCATAACTTGCCTCACACACTGGGCACGGCGGGTTCTCCTGCCGTGCCCATCCTTTTGCGCGCTGAATTTTGTGTGGATGTTGCACCCTGCGCTTGTCGCAAGCGAGAATTCAGATGGAGAAATTCATGGAGCCGGTTGTGCGAGTCAAACTGATCGTTGCGATGATGCTCGGAATCTGTACTTTTCATTGCATCGGCCAATCGTCAAAGCCTGCTTCGAGTGAGCGCGACGCTGCCTTTGCGCTAGAGCAGCAAGGGAAGAATTCTGAAGCTGAAGTTGCATGGCGCGCTGTGTTGAAGACCCATCCTGCCGACTCTGAGGCATACGCGCATTTGGGATTTCTCGAGGCGCGCCAGGAACACTACAAGGAGGCAGTACCGCTATATCGCAAGGCATTGGCGCTGAATCCCGACATGCCTGGCCTGCGCAAGAATCTTGGGCTCGCGCTCTTCAAAGGCGGTGAGTTGAAGGAGGCAATCGAAACATTCAATCAGCTTGTAAAAAATGAGCCGGCTGAATCTCCTGAAGCGCAACGCCTGAACGCTTTGATTGGACTGGCTCACTACGGTGTGGGTGAATATGCCGCTGCGGTGCCCTACATGAAAGCGGCTACGACAAACGATCCGCAGAATCTGCAGTTCCGGCTGGTGCTGGCGCATAGTTGCCTCTCGTCGAAGCAGTTTCAATGCGTGCTCGACACATATCACGAGATTCTAACGTTGAATGCGGAGTCAGCCGAGGCAGACATGCTCGCGGGCGAAGCGCTGGATGAAATGCACAATAGCGCCGGCGCAATCGAGCAATTCCGCGCGGCCGTCAAGGCAGATCCAAAAGAACCTAACGTTCATTTTGGATTGGGCTATTTGTTGTGGACCCAAAATCAGTTTGAGGAGGCTGCGCGCGAGTTTCAAACAGAACTGGCCAATGTGCCTGAGAACGCGCAAGCGCTCGCGTACCTGGCCAATGCCTATATGCAGACCAATCGCGCCGGTGAAGCGATGCCACTCATTCAGAAGGCCATTCAGATCGATCCTGGCCTCGAAAGGGCCCACCTCGACTTAGGCGTACTGTATGCCGACGGCGATCGAAGAGCCGATGCCATCCGCGAATTGAAGGTAGCAGTTAGATTGAATCCCGTAGACCCCAACCCGCATTGGCGCCTGGCGCGGCTCTACCAGGCGATGGGCAACAAGGAAGAGGCAAACGTCGAGTTCCAAAAAACCAAGACGCTGCACAAGGAAGAGACGGACACAATTTTCAGTAAGCTGAAAGCAGCACAGGATAAAGGGAAGCCGGCGGAAGATAAGGCCGCTCCGCCGGCGAATAAGTAACTGCAACTCTGTTAGTAACTCAGTTCGATTAAGTTGACGGAGTAAGGTTCGAGGGCTTGTTGAAACTTCGTACCGGCTACTTGGATATTGTGCTCCACCGGCTTGATCTCCTCAGGATGCGCGATCGTGTTCGTCGCATTCGGCGACTTGCCGCTCATCGTAACCATCGTCGCCTCATGCTTCACGCTCGGAACGCCATCGAGCGTAATCGCAAATTTCTGCACGTCAGAGGTGCCATTCACAGCCTTGATAAAAACTTTGCGCCGCTGCTCGTCCTTTGTGACTGAGGCAGCGATTCGCGGACCGGCGTTGCTGAGCGTTGCCGCAACTACATCGGTGCCCGTGTAGCTCGCGAACATCACCTGCGCCCAATAGCTTGGGGATCCATAGCTTGAAAGCGCATCGTACCCGATGAGATCCGACTCCCACTGCATGCCGCCGGGATTGACATTGACGAACAGCGGCGCGTAACTCTCCATGATCACCAGGTCGCTGTTTCTTTCCATGCCTGTCATCCATGCCGCATCGCCGAGTGCCGATTCGAGGTTGGGCGTGGGCTCTCCTTCGCGCGTGGCCCACTCGCCTACAAAGATCTTCGGACCATTGCGATCGGTCTTATCATAATGGCCGGCGTCTGAAAACGACTTCTCCGCCGACATGTAGAAATGCTCGTCGAGAACATCGGGCTTGACGCTCTTCACTGCCGTGGTGGCGATCAACTGCAGTTGCGGATAGCGCTCTTTGAACGACTTGAAATACTGCGTGAATCTCCCGTCATAGGACCCGGAACGGTCGAACCAATCTTCGTTTCCGATCTCAACATAATGGAGTGGAAACGGCGCGGGATGCCCGTTCTTCGCACGCTCGGCTCCCCATTTTGTGCTGGCATCGCCGATGACGTACTCGATCTCGTCAAGCGCATCCTGAATGTAGGGCTCCAGCGCCGGCCCCGGATCGACGTGCTCCTGCTGCATGGAGTAGCCCGCATACACCGCAAGCACTGGTTCGATCTTCAGGTCTTCGCACCACTCAAGAAACTCGAGCAGGCCCATTCCATCCGACGAGCGATAGCGCCACGGGCTGGGATGAGTCGGGCGATCGACCAGTGGCCCGATGGTCTTTTTCCACTCGTAGCGCTCCGGAATGTGATCGCCTTCCAGATAGTTTCCGCCGGGCAGACGCAGAAACTTCGGATGCATGGCCGCAAGTTTCTCCATCAGGTCGATGCGATTTCCATATGGCCGGCCATGGTAGGTAGGCGGGAAGACCGAAACCAGATTGAACCACACCGTGGCCGGCTTCGCGATGGTGAGTTGGAAGTGATTATTTGCCGTGACAGGAACCTGCCCCGTCTTGAGTGTGAAAGCGTATTGTTTCCATTCGCCGGTCAATCCGCTAACTGTGGCGCTGGCCGCGGTGGCGCCGGACTGATCGTTCACCAGGCTCACCGTTACGGGCAATCCGTCAGTATCGGTCTTCGCGTAAAACGATCCAGTGTACGTCGTGTTCGGACGCACCGCCATGCCCCAGAACCCGTCGTTCTGCACTCCCGCAGGAGCAGCTTGAGTTGCCGCGGTCACTGTGAGTTTCAAGCTGCGCGGTAGGGCGGTGCTGGGCCCGGTGTGTTCATCCAAAGCGACATCGACGACGGAGTTGCCTCGAGCTACCTGCGTCCAGTGAAAGAGCGATCGTCTGCCGGGACCGATCGCGCGATCGCGGATCAGTTCCGGATAGAGTCCGCCGTCGTAAGAGAAATTAATCTCCTCAGTCATGAGCCCGTAAAACATCGGGTTGATCTTCGCCGTGGCGTGATCGACCTGAATGGAAAGGGACGGTCCCTGGGCGCTCAAAGCCAGCGGAGCGGCAACCAATACACAAAGGGCAGGGAAGAAAAATCGTTTACTCATGGGCGGCCATAATATTCGACGGTGTTTGCAGGTGGCAATATAAAAAACGTTTTCTCGTTTTGCAATGTTTCATCCCTTTTGCACGGCGCGATCAACCAGTAGTCAGGGTTGAGACTCGGTCTCCGGCTGCATCAGGATGAGCAGTATGATTCCCACAACAGCGAACATGCGAAACGCCGCCTCCTGGCCATTCCAAATATGAGATTGCCACATCAGGAACCACTCCGCGCCCACGGTTAGAAACGCAACCAGCCACATCAACATCGACAATGTCAGCGCCATGATGGAAATGCGCTTGGCGCGATGGAAGGCTGTGGCAGGCAACCGCAGAGCCTGCAGCAGGCGCACGGCCCCCCACCAGAGCAAAGCCGCAGTCGCGATCTCCCACGCGATGATGCCGATGTAAAACATACGATGAACAACGGGCGATGGCACCGCGCGCCACTGACCATGCTTGCCGGGGAAGGTCGAGTCCATCATCAGGACGTGCCGCACGAACTGATAGTTTGAATCGAAGTCGGTGAGATTGTTGAACACAACCAGTGTGTAGAACAAAGCGATTCCGGCCAGCAGCAGAAGCTTTGCGGTGCGGGTGATCATGGCTTCGGTGTCCTCCTTGCTCGGGACGTGCGGTCGCGACAAAGGTTCTGAAGTACGCCGTCAAGGCATCGAGCGTCGCACTGTCGTAGTCGCGATGGGCGGGCATTTTGGCCGCGGGCGTAACAGACCTGGGCTTGTGAATGATCCGGCGGAATCGTTGGCGGTTCGTGTATGCAGTGCGAGCGAGTTGCATCCAAGAACGACCCGCCATAGTGCCGCCCTGCGAGCCCATGTTGTGGCAGCGAAAACAATCTTGACGAGCGATAATGTACCCCTGCTCGACTTGCGAATCGGCAGGCCAATCTCCGGCCGGTCTGATGGCGCCAAAAACTTTCGATTCACGGCGGAATTCGATGCGAATAACGCCGTAAGGAATCTGCGGCTCGTCTTCATGCGAAAGCACTTTGAAGCTCGGCTTGAACGCCGGATGCGAGATCAGGTAAGGCTTCATCGAACCGCCTTCTGCTGTATTCGGCCAATGATCGCGTGACCGTCCGTTGATGCGCAGTACAAGAAGAGGGTGATGGCTTGTGAGATAGTCGTGCGGATAGTGAGTGCGGTAGCGGTCATAACAGATGGCTACGATCATGTCTGCCGATTGGCCGAGAAGCTCTGCTAATTTCGCAAGCGCGATCCCACTGATCTCGGTTCTTCCATTGAAGTTTGTGTCGTCTGTTACGGTATACGTCTCCTGGGGCAACAGGAGCAAGTCTTCGTAACGAACATAACGCGTCGACCCTGCAGGGACCCCGACAAGTTCGCCGCCCACTTCGAGATCGCCCGGCGATGATCGATGTGGGCGCAAGATTACGTGTTGACCGGGCAGCGAAGTTGCTGACACGCATGCGAACGCAAGCACCACAAACCGTCGGAACATGGCCCATGCTAACTTGCTGGTACTCGGGTTCGAAAGAAAAATCCGGCGAATGCATGCTACATTCGAAGGAAATGGCTGAACACTTAACGCCCGAAGAAAAGCTTGCACAATTGGGACTGGCCCTGCCGCAGTTGCCCGCGCCGGGAGGAAACTACGTGTCCGCCAAGCGTGCGACCGGCATCGTATACCTGGCCGGCGCAATCTCTACCGGGCCCCACGGTGTGATTACCGGAACGGCAGGAGCGGACCGCACCATTGAAGACGGCTACGCGGCGGCACAGGCTTGCGCACTGACGCAACTGGCCGTATTGAAACGTGAACTCGGCTCGCTCAATGCCATTGCTGATGTGCTGACAGTCAACGGCTATGTCAATGCGGCGCCGGGATTCGGCGACTCGCCTGCGGTAATTAATGGCGCATCAGATCTCCTGGTGAACGTGTTTGGAGAAGCAGGCAGGCATGTGCGCGCCGCGGTGGGCGTGAGCGCGCTGCCCCGTAATGCGTTGGTGGAGTTGCAGATGACCGTGAGGTTGAGAGAGCCATGAAGGAGCACAGGCTGACCGCCCAACCGACGCACTCCGTTTGGGATCGTTCGCTGGAACCGCGCCTCCATATCTCCCCAGGCGACGAGGTTCAATTTGCATGCGTTGATGCCAGCGGCGGACAGGTGCACCCCGGCATGTCGACGGAAGAATATCTTCAAATTGATCGCACGCGCATCCATGCTCTTACGGGACCTGTCTGGATTGATGGCGCGGAGCCTGGAGATGTACTGCAGATTGACGTGCTCGCCACGCGCCACTGCGGATGGGGTTGGTCAAGCGTGGTGGAGGGGCTTGGATTTCTGAAAGATCGGTTCTGCGAGCCGTATCTATTTCATTGGCTGCTCGACGGCGATTCTTCATGCTCGCTTGCTCCTGCAGTCGTGCCGGTACGGCCGTTCCTCGGAGTGATGGGCGTGGCGCGAGCTGAAGATGGAAAGTTTCGCACGCGGCCGCCTGGTGCGTTTGGCGGCAACCTCGACGTGCGTGAACTGTGCGCAGGTTCGAAGCTCTATCTGCCCGTCTTCAATCGCGGGGCACTGTTTAGTTGCGGCGATGGACACGCGGCCCAAGGCGACGGCGAGGTCTGCATCAACGGCATTGAATGTCCGCTGGACGTGACGCTTCGTTTTCATCTGCACAAACATCATGCGATTGCCGGCCCAATTGTGGAATCTAGCGATGCGGCCGCGCCCGATTCCTCTCTCGCCTCATGGGTAGTAGTGGAAACCGGCACAGACCTTGCTGAAACCGCACGCGGTGCAACGGCCCGCATGATCGACCTGCTTGTTGGCCGCTGGGCATTCAGCGAAGTTCATGCATACATCCTGTGCAGCGTGGCAATGAAACTTCGCCTGAGCCAGGTTGTCAATGAGCCGGTTCACACCGTGAGCGCTGCAATCAGCAAACAAATCTTGCCGACCCGGGAGCTGTTTCCGCTGCGATGACAATCAATGACCCTGAAGTGATTGCAGAGTTGAGCGCGATGTATCCCGAATACGAACGCGCGCTCGTGACCAATGATGCGGAAAAACTGATAGCAATGTTTTGGGCAGCGCCCCAGGTGATGCGCTTCGGAGTCACGGAGAATCTCTACGGCCGCGAAGAACTTGAAGCATTTCGCAAAGGCCGGCCATCAGCGAATCTGACCCGTACGGTGAAGCGTCTTGATATCGTGAGTTTTGGTCATGATTTTGCGAGCATCACGCTGGAGTTTGAGCGCGCCACCGCAGAGAAGGTGGTGCAAGGACGTCAAAGCCAGATGTGGGTGCGAATGCCTGAAGGATGGCGCATTGTCGCCGCGCATGTGTCGCTGTTGCCGTAACTCGGCGCTAACATAACCGACTCTCGACCCTATGGTGTGAGCTTTACCGTGAGTTCCTCTGGCGTTGCGGTCTTGAATGCGACATCAAGTTCGTCCGATGTCTCAAAGACTCTTTTCGAAACATGCCTGGCCGGGAACTTGAATGTAAGCTGAGGCTCGGCGAAGGGCCATGGTTCCAGTCGAAAATGGCGAGGAGCAATGGGAATTACCTTGATTTCAGCCGCGCTTCCATTATTCAAGGGAAGTGGATGCAGCAGATCCGCGGGTGAGGCGAAGGCTACGCACGTCAGCAACGAGAGATTGTCGCATGCCTGCAAAAGATGAAAATGCTCGAGGATCGTTTGTTTTTGTTTTTGCAGCGGTGTGAGCCTTGCATCGGCGGCAATGACGGTAAGCAATTCGCGCTGATATGAACGTTGACGCTCGAGAAACTTGTCGAGCAGTACGATCCCTTCCGGAGCTATGGTGGTGCGGTCTGCGTGCTCTGTGAGCAGGTTATAGGTGTGCATGCAGATGAGCAGCCCAGCGTAAGGGTCTTCCGCCGCAATAAGCCGCGCAGCGCGCTCGCGAACTGCGAGGTAGTCTGCAATATCGATCTCCTCGAACGCAGAATACTTGCCCACCAGCTCGATAGAAAATGCCGAAGGTTTGCCCTGCGGCGTGATCGATGGATGCGCGTCACGTGCGGCCCAGCCGTTGTCGTGGGTTGAGATCCCATGCAGCACGCGGGCTCGCGGTTCAGGCCTGCGAAATTGTCCATTGCCCCACGCTGCAGCAAATGCGCCGGCCAAACGCGCATGATCAGGATGCGTAATCAACCACCATCCGGTTTCCGATTCCATTCGCAGCATCGATTGGTGCCCCTTATGCGGAAGACCTATTCAGAAGTCTGCGTCCGCTTCGATTCGTGCCAGTTGTGCAGCGCCAGCCACTCACAAAACATGACGATGAAGAAGAAGCTGAAGCCCAGCACCGTGGCGGCGAACACCAGCGCAAACATGTACCCGGTCTCCATCTGGTTGTTCGCGTAGATGATCGCATATCCGAGGCCGCCCTCGCCCACTCGCGTCGAGCCCGCGAAAAGCTCGCCAGTAATGCCGCCGATCACACTTATACCGGAGGAGATGCGGATGCCGGTGAAGAGATTGGGCAGAGCATTAGGGAAGCGCAGTTTAAACAGCACCTGCGCCGGCGTGGCCTTGTGCATCATGAAGAGATGAAGCAGATTTTCATCGACGCTGATGAGCCCCTGCGTGGTGTTGGCGATGATGGGAGCGAGGCAGATGATAAACGTCACCGCAGTAACTGCGAGAATTCCCGCGCCGATCCAGTTGATGATGAGCGGTGCAATTGCGACGATAGGCACTGTCTGCAGCAGGATCGTGTAGGGGCACACCAGCTGACGAAGCCAGCTCCATTGCGCGAAGATCATAGATACTGCGATCCCGGCGATGATGCTGGCAACCAGTCCTCCTGCGGCCTCTTCGGTGGTGATCCAAAACGAATTCAGCAACGAGGGAAAGCGATCGCGGAGCGCGGCAGCGACGATGCCCGGGCCAGGCATGATGTACGGAGGCAAATTATTGAAAGTCACAATTGCCTGCCAAAGCACAATCAGGCACACGAGAACAATGAGGCTGTTGATAACGACCCATGCCTGCCTCTTCATGCGCGCTGCACTCCCCGCAAGAGGCGCGAAGCACGCGTCACCATCTCCTCAAAAGTTTCAGATTCGCGCGTCTCGGCGGTACGCGGCCACGGCAAGTCCACAACGATCTCATGAGCGACGCGACCAGGATGCGCGGCAAGAATGACGATGCGTGTGGAGAGAAACACGGCTTCGGCAACGGAGTGCGTGACGAACAGGACGGTCCACTTCTGTTCCGCACGCAAACGCAAAAGCTCTTCGTTCATGCGATCGCGCGTCATTTCATCGAGCGCGGCGAAGGGCTCGTCCATGAGCAGGATGCGCGGACGGCTGACAAGCGCACGCGCGATCGAGACGCGCATCTTCATGCCGCCGGAGAGTTGCCGCGGATAGCTTTGCGCAACCTGGCTGAGACGTACCAACTCGAGCATCTGATCCACGCGCTCCTTGCGCAAGGGCCGCGCCGCGTGCTCCAGTTCAAGGCTCAAGCCAACATTCTGCTCCACCGTTCTCCAGGGCATCAGCGTCGCATCCTGAAAGATGAAGCTGACCAGTTGGCGGGCGTTCTCGGGAATCATGCCGTTGACTCGTACCGATCCTTCAGTGGCTTCGCTCAAGCCCGAGACCAGCCGCAGCAGGGTCGATTTGCCGCATCCCGACGGCCCAAGAAGAGTCACGAATTCGCCCCGTTGTATGGTAAGCGAGATTCCTTCGAGCGCAACGGTGCCGTCGCGGTAGCGCTTACCTACAGTGTCGAGCGCGATCTCGGGGACCGTCACCATGCTGCTTCTCCGGTCACAGGCAGATAGAGCGCCGATGCGTGCTCCGGCGTGTGCAGCACTTGCTGGGTGGATCGCGCCCAGTTCCAGTTGTCGGCAAGGTGCGGCGGCGTGGCCGTGGAGGGATTGCGATCGTAGAGTGGAAATGCCGAACTGGCAACCTCAAGCCTCAGGCGTTCGCCTGCGCGAAGTTCAAACGCAATTGGTTCGAGGGTGAACTCCCACATATGGACTTCATCGGGTGTGTACGTAGCGTTGCGAAAGAGCCATGAACTGCGCGCGATGCCGATCGATAAAAATTCTGCGCGGCCACTTGCGGTGACACGCACGACCTTGGCAGTGAAGTCAGCGTGCGCGGCGGAGGTGGTTGCGAACAGCCGGATTCGTGGATGTCCAAAGACTTCCATCTCGCGGGTGGCCAGTTCTGACGTATACACGAGGAGATTGTTGCTCATCTCATGCACAGATTGATCAAAGGGGCCGCTCAGTGCTTGCGGGCCACCGGGCGCAAGCACAGGAACTTCGGGATCGTATACGAAAACATCGCGCGGCTCTTCGGTCAGGGGACAGGCCGCG
>WNGK01007939.1_pt1 | contig 12326 bp, 16 predicted proteins | sample 5400601 | NCBI WGS metagenome assembly WNGK01 (sample SAMN13153376, study PRJNA577476) | soil metagenome | isolation source: 60 cm soil or saprolite under Garry oak tree replicate 1 | place: USA:California | collected 2016-06-15
ACCGAAAGCGAGCTCGTCCTCAAGAGCCGGCGAGTCGTTCCCGGGCGGCTGCTGGAATCCGGTTTCAGCTTTCAGTTCCCGGACTGGAACGCGGCCGCGGCTGACCTGGTGAAGCGCTGGCGATCTCAGCGGAGGGCGGCTGCCGATGCGTAATTTCCACAGACCGATTAGTTTTGTGGCGAGGGTCAGTCTCAAGGGATAAGAGACCACTACGGAGGTGCAGGCCATGAGTCAGACGATGCCGATGAGGACAGCGACGCTCAGCGTCCCCGGCGCCAGCCTGTACTACGAAGTTCGTGGCTCAGGTCCGGTGCTGCTCATGATGCCGGGCGGCCCGGCGGACGGCAACGTGTTCAGAAACATCACGGGCGAGCTCGCCACGGATTTCACGGTGGTCACCTACGACCCGCGCGGCCTGTCGCGGAGCACTGTTGTGGCCCCGCTCGACAAGAACCGCATCGTGCAGATCTTCGCCGACGATGCGAGCCGCCTGTTGGCGCACGTGACGCGAGAGAAGGCGTTCGTATTCGCGAGCAGCGGCGGTGCGACGATCGGGCTCGAGTTGGCCGCTCGTCATTCAGCCCAGATCGACACGATCGTGCCTCATGAGCCACCGTCGCCCACGCTGGTGCCCGACACCGCTCGGATCCGGGCGGGCATGCATGAGGTGGTCGAGACCTATAAGAGCGGCGACGCCGCCGGAGCCTTCCAGAAGTTCTCCGCCTTGATCGAGATGCACGGCGAGGCGCCCCCTCCGCCCCCGCAAGGCGAGGCGACGCCTGAGGCGGCCGAGGCCATGGCCGTCATGCAGAAGAACATGGCGCTTTTCTTCGGTGACTACATGGAGGCCATCGCGGACTACGAGCCCGACATCGACGCGCTGAGGAAGGGTTCATGCCGCATCATCCCGGGGGTTGGCGAAGACACGGAAGGTGAGCTCGCCCACAAAGGCGGGCTTGGCCTGGCCACGCAGCTCGGTACGCGGGCGGCCGTCTTCCCCGGTGCTCACACAGCATTCGATTCACACCCGGCCGCGTTTGCGGCGAGGCTGCGCGAGGTTCTCGAAAACTAATAAATTGATCCAATTACAGGAGGGAGCATGGCAAACGTACGTGTGCTAGTCGGAACCCACAAGGGCGCGTTCATCATGACGTCGGACGAGCGGCGCAAGGAATGGAAGGTCGAGGGGCCGCACTTCGCGGGCTGGGATGTCTACCACATGAACGGCTCTCCCGCAGACCCCGACCGTCTCTATGCGGCTCAGTCGCGTGGCTGGTTCGGGCAGGTGGTGCAGCGCTCGGACGACGGCGGCAAAACCTGGCAGCCGATGGGCAACGAGTTCAAGTACGAGGGGAAGGTCAACACCCACAAGTGGTACGACAACAGTGACCACCCTTACGAGTTCCTGCGGGTCTGGCACTTCGAGCCGTCGCTCTCCGACCCCGATACCGTCTACGCCGGGGTTGAAGATGCGGCGCTGTTCAAGTCCAGCGACGGTGCCAAGTCCTGGGAGGAGCTGCCGGGAATTCGCACCCAGGAGTCAGCCGCCTCGTGGGCGCCCGGCGCGGGTGGGCTGTGCCTGCACACGATCATCCTCGACCCGGTGAAGACCGACCGAATGTTCGCAGCCATCTCGTCCGCGGGCGCTTTCCGAAGCGAAGACGCGGGCAAGACCTGGAAGCCGATCACGAAGGGGCTTCACTCCGAGATCATGCCGGACCCCGATGCCGAGGTCGGCCACTGCGTACACCGCATCGCGATGCACCCAAGCCGCCCGAACGTCCTGTTCATGCAGAAGCATTGGGACGTGATGCGCACAGACAACGCGGGCGACATGTGGCACGAGATCAGCGGCAACCTGCCCAGCGACTTCGGGTTCGTGATCGACGTCCACGCCCACGAGCCTGACACCGTCTATGTGATCCCGATCAAGAGCGACTCCGATCATTTCGTCCCAGACGGCAAGCTCCGCGTCTACCGCAGCAAGACCGGTGGCAACGAGTGGGAGGCGCTCACCAAAGGGCTGCCGCAGAAGGATTGCTACGTGAACGTGCTGCGCGATGCGATGGCCGTGGACTCGCTCGATTCCTGCGGCGTGTATTTCGGCACCACGGGCGGCCAGGTTTACGTTTCGGCCGACGCGGGCGATTCGTGGAGCGCCATCGTGAGCAACCTCCCGTCCGTGTTGTCCGTCCAGGTCCAGACGCTGTCGTGATCCGGGTCGTGCTGCCGGCGAATCTCCGGACGCTCGCGGGTGTGGGCAAGGAGGTGCAGCTGCAGGTCGAAGGGCCGGCAAGCCAGCGTGCCTTGCTCGATGCCCTGGAGATGCAGTATCCGATGCTGCGCGGGACGATTCGCGACCAGACCACGAAGAGGCGGCGGGCGCTCCTGCGGTTTTACGCGTGCGAGGAGGATCGCTCGGAGGACTCACCGGACGATCCTCTTCCCGCGGAGGTGGTCGCAGGTCGCGAGCCTTACCTCATCGTGGGCGCGATCGCCGGGGGCTGAACGCGTTTACTGGCGAGCCTCGGCGCGGACTCGCCACGAGTCCAGCGACGCGACCATGCATACGGTGCCCGAAAGGATGCCGCCGATAGGTGGCGCCGCCGCGTGGGCGGCGCCTTCGAGGCACACCGTGACATCGAATCCCGCCGTTCGAACCTCGACGACGAGGACCTCCTGGCCGGTCTGAGTCACCCTTCGTCGCTCGGCGTTCATGATCGTGCCTGAAAGCATCGCGATCGCTCCTGCCTGGTCCGGATCCAGAAAAACGGCATGTGAGCCGAACGATTCCGCGACCATGCGCCGGGGCCATGTCCAGCCTCGTTCGACGTACTCCGCGGGGGGCTCGTCTGGATGCAGGCGCCAGTGCTCGGCGTCCTTCGACCCCAAAAACAAGCAGGGAGAACGGGGATCAACCGCCACCCTTTCGGCCTTGGCGGACGCGTCATTGCTTCCGTATCGCCTTGACCGCGCCCAGGGCGGCCAGGTCGTCGATGGCGCTCATGAACGGAATGCTCCCGTGACTTGCGTTCGAGCTCGCATGGGCGATCTCGTGCAGGAGGACGCGCGCGAAGTGTCGCGGCGAGTCCAGCACCGAACGCTTGACGACGATGTTGGGCGAGTCCCACACGCCTTCGGTTTCGTACTGCGCCTCATCGAGCCGCATCGTCATCGAGATGCGCACCTCCTGCACCCGCTTCGTGTGGTCGCCGGCCAGGCGCAAAACCTCGGGAAGGATGCTCCAGCTCTTCCGCTCGGCCGCGTTCAACCTGGATGGATCGACGAAGTCGAAATGGAACGACTCGTTCCACGCCTTGATGAAGCCGGCGAGGTCGAGGATCGGCTTGCCGTTGAGGTCGCGGAGGTCGGATAGACGCGCAGCCAGTCGGTCGGGAATCCACTGGATCTTGTATCCATCGGTCCTCGCCTCCTGAATCGTCGCACCCATGTACAGCAGCTGGCGTGAGGTGACGAAGATCGACCTGGCCTGCGTGGCGAGGATGCGGACCGCTTGCTCCTGGACGTCGAGCCAGGTGATCTCGTCGTGGTTGGTACCGGCCTGAATCCGGGTCAGGTCGGCGGCCATCTGCTCGGCGACCGCTGCTGACTTGCTCTTGAGCAGGATCGCCTTGACGCGGTCCTGGTACGCCGTGCGCCCGACGTTGCTTCGCTCACGGTTCAGCGCCTTCTGCAGCTGGGCCGTGGTCGAGGTGATGTTGTACGAGAAGAGGAACTGGTCCTCGGTCGCTACTCGCACGCCCTTGACGTAAACGCGAGCCGGCTCGTCAGGGCGGCGCCGCAGGATCGCGCCGAGGTCGGTGCGCTCGAGCTCTTCGTCACCGGCGAAACGAAGGAAGTAGTCCTTGGCGGCGGCCATGTCGGCGTCGTCGAGCCCGCGGAGCGCGAAATCGGTGCCTTTGCGTTTTGGCTCGGACGGCGGCGCGACGGCCGCATGCAATGTCTTGACGTCGGCGAAGTTGGTCTTGGCTGCGCGCTGCAGCGTGATGTCGGCGTGCGGGCTGCGGACCATCACCTCGATGCCGCGTCGGTGGAACGTCGCCAGCGCATCCTTCAGGCCGACGCCGAACTTGCCCACCACCAGGTCCGGCTGGCGGCGCTTTTCCGGATTCTCGTTCTGCGTCAGGTGCTGGTAGCGGAGGCCGCGCCCGAAATCGATCACATGCCACCCGTCGCGGCGTTTGACGATCTCGGGTTCGGCGGTCCCGGTGAGGGCGTGCTCGTCAAGGGCGTTGGCGATCACCTCCCGGATCGCCTCGGGCACGTCCCAGTGATCGAGGATCTTCTCGACGTTCAGGTCGAAGAGCGACGGCGCCTTCCTGGTCTTCACCGCGGGCATTACGCTACAAATTCGTCGGCAGCCGGGCGCGCCGGAGGTCGACCCGGTCACCTCGCAAGGGGACGCCCTCGCCGACCAGCAGCGCGCGCTGCCGCCTGCCCATCGGAATGGTGCCGTCGGCGTGCACGACGCGGTGCCACGGAAGGCTGTCGTGCGTGGTCGCCAGGACATGCCCGACGAGGCGCGGCGCGCCGGGGTCGATGTCGCCGTAAGTGCGCACGAATCCGATCGGGATGGCGCGCACGCGGGCGATTATCCGCGCGGTCCGCACTGTGCGCGGCGATTCCGCATCTTCGGCGCCACCGGAGCGTCTCAGGCGCCCATGATGCGCGCGTTCGGCGTCACATGTGCGTCATGCGCGCGCCGATCTGGCGAATGCTCATGCTGCAAGCGGTATCGGCGACAAGGCGTTCGAATACACCGCCACGAGCTCGGGCGGCGGCGGCGGGATCGCGATCTTCGTCTTCAAGTACAACGTTGTGATGCTGATCGCCGACGAACCGACGTCGAATGCGAGCGCTGTCGGGCAGCTTGCGCGCACCGCGGTCAGCAAGCTGGTGGCGTCCTAGTTACAGCAGCACCACCTCGTGGCCGGCGGCAAGCAATCGCTGCCCGGCCATCAGCCCGAGACCGTCTGATGATCCGGTGATCAGCACCTTGCTCAACGACTTGAATGATGCCGGGTCGTCAGTGAGGCGGGCGGTGATCCAACTTTGAAGTGGTAGGCAGTCGCGTCATGCGGTTCACGTCATCAGCGCGGGCGCAGGTTGGAACGCGTCCGGAAGTGCTGTTCCGATCTCACTCGAATCCACCTCGACGATGTCCGACTGGAGTGGACCAAGGATGGCTAGGAGCTCGTCCTGCTCGGCGCTGGGGACCTTGAATTGATTCAGCGTCGCGACTAGATCGTCGACCAGGGCGTTGAACTCACCTTTGGTGACCTTCATTGCGGCGTGTGCTTCCTTCATGCTGCGACCGCGGTATTGACAAGGACCGCCCGTGGCTTCGCAGACCTGATCGATGAGCATCTTCCGCAAGCGCCCAAGGTCTGTCCTCGCGAACTTCAGGTTTATTCGGTCATCTCCGGCCACCCGGTCCCTGAAGTCTTCGACGACCGCCGTGATGGCGTCGATGCCACCAAGTCGCTCAAACAAACTCCGTTCCATCGCTCCTCCTCCGTGCAATCGTCTTCTTGGAGCTCGGTGCCTCCGACGGGTCTCACCCGTCACCTCGACTATTGGCCTATCCCACCAAGGTGTCAAGAGCCGCATCGGACGTCCACCGAGGTCGGCTGCGAGGGCCATCAGCCACTGGCGGCGTGGCAGCCCGGCGGGAAGCAGCACGGGGATCAGGTGCGGATCAGTTCGAGCAGCTCTTCTTCTGGTCTCGTGAGGTCGATCGGGCGGTTGCCTCCACCCGAGCGGCGACCGGTCGGCCAGTAGATCTCACATGTGTTTCCGTCCGGGTCGTGAATGTAAAAGCTGAACGTCCGGTCCGTGGTCGAAGCTCATGACAACTCGAGCCCCGCGCTGCGGTGCCGTTGCGTACAGCTCGCGCAGCTCGGCCAGCGAGTCCACCTGGAAGGCAACATGACGGCCCTCTGGGTTTGACATGAGCTGCAGCTGGGGCGGCCCATGCTGTTCCGTGCTCAAGAAGACCATCGCACCGGTCTGCTCGGTGGCGACCTCGCCCACCCTGTGCAGCCCCAGGAAGCGTTCGTAGAAGCCCGATAACGCAGTCGGATCCTTAGAGGTCAGCGCGCAGTGTCCAAGTCTCAATCTCGAATTCCCTCTGATTTCCATTAGAATGACATTCCAGTCAATGTTGGGAGGCTAACACTGGCCGGGACAACCGTCAAGGTAGCAAGACGTCGCTATGACACAAGCGGCCGGCGGTTGTCGGCCCAGGAGACACGTCGGCGAATACTGGTCGCCGCCCGCCGGCTGTTTTTGGAACGCGGATACGCGCCGACGACAATGGCGGCGATTGCCAAGGCGGCTGCCGTTTCGATTGAGACGGTCTATCTCTCGATAGGGGGCAAAGCCAGCCTGGTCAGGTATCTCGTTGAGACCGCGCTGTCGGGCACGGACGAGCCGGTCCCGCCGCTAGAACGCGCAGGCGTGAAAGAAATCCGCGCCGAGGCGGACCCTCGCCGGAAGCTCCGCCTGTTTGCTGGGATGGTGCGTCCGATGCTGGAACGCCTCGCGCCGATCTGGCAAGTCGTGCTGGAGGCCGCGTCCACCGATAGGGAGCTCAGCACGCTGGTCGCGGAACTGCAGCGACGCCACGCCGGCAGCATGCGTCTGGTCGTCCAACATCTGGCAGAGGTTGGACGCCTCCGGCCTGCCATTTCAAAGGACATGGCTCGCGATGTTGTTTGGGCGATGAACTCGCCCGAGTTCTACCGTCTTCTGGTCGATGGACGCGGGTGGACCGGCGAGATGTTCGAGAGCTGGCTGGCAGATGCCTGGCAACGCCTTCTCCTGGACGACACCTGACAGGCGAAGTACGGTAGCGGCGTGATGGCGGCGCGCCCGCGTTCTCTCAGCGAATCGCTCTTACGCTCTTACAGAATCGCCCACGCACGACTGTTGACGGCGGCGGAAGGGCTGTCTCCCGAGCAATTCGGGTGGAGCGGAGGTCCAAGCCTTCACTCCGTGGCGTGGCAGCTGTGGCACGCCGCTCGCTGGGACGACATCTTTGCGTCTTACCTTCATAGGGTTTTCGCTCGCGATCCACGTGCACAGGTATGGGAAAGAGAATCGCTGGCGGATCGATGGTCCCTCGCCTCGGGCTCATTGGGGCGCCGCGACACAGGAACCGAAATGTCCGACGAGATGGCGGAAGGGATGCGGTTCCCTGTTCAAAAGGAAGTCGTGAGCTATGCCAGGCTCGCATTCACATACACGGAGGAGGCGATCGCGCTCACGCCCGACGATCAGTTGCTGGCGGCTCCGAACGATGACCCGGATGGCGATACCAAGCTCGACAACGCTCTCATCTACCTCGAGCATCTGAGCCGCCACCTCGGGACGATCGAGTCGATTCGTGGGCTTCAGGGATTGGACGGCTCGTCCGCCCGCTGAGGCCTCAGTGGTTGAGGTCGCGCAATTGTGGAGGACATGCACAGCCCGGGGCCACACTTCACGGTGACGCGGGCGGGATCATCGAGCTGGTCAACAGGTACGCCGACGCCGGCGTCCAGCACCTGGTCATCGAGCCCTTCTCGAGCAACCTGCAGGACTTCCTCGAGCAGCTCGAGCGGTTCGCCAGAGAAATAGCGCCGCGGGCAGCGGGTGGGTTTCTGAAGGTTGTAGCGCGTAAAAGTGGAAAGGCGGCTACCTGCGCTCAGCAATTGCAACCGCGAGGCCGTTCCCCTCGAGCCGCCTCCCCGCTGAGACGACCAGTCTCCAACCGAGCAAGAGAAACAGCGGGGTCGGCAGCAGGAAAGTGAGATCGGGGACTGGAGTGCGAAAGGCCCAGAGAGTGAAGATGGTTCCGGCCGGGACCGCCACCGCCACGATCACGGTGCGAATGATTCGCATCGCCATGATTCGGTCGGTGGCGGATGGGAGCCAGGCAAAGACATAAAGATCGAGGCCCAGCATTCCGATTGCCACTGCGCGGCCGACGAGGATCAGAACAAGGATCAGCGGGATGAAGGCCGGCAGTACCAAACCAATACCCACAAACGTAGCCAGACTGCCGATCGACTCCGTGGTCTGGCGCGTCAGCAGCACTGCCAAAAGCCGCTTCGCCAGCGAATCACGATTCAATGCGAACAGCGGATTCCTAAGCAGGGGACCAAATTGACGGCCGCTGGTGAAACCCACCGCGACCATGCTCAGCACAACCGCGGCGATCAACAGAGTCGTCAACGAGGAAGACGCATGAGAGTCCTTGATGGTCAGCCACACCGAACCGGCCAGCACGCCGAAAAGGAGCTGCACCCCCACCGTGATCAGGCGCCAGCGGCCGGTCGCGCCTCGTTTGAACTCCAGCCAGGTCTTCCAGAAGAGCACGCCGGCGCCTCTGAAGGCCGTGGAGGTCGACGCCTGGACCGGGTCCCGCAGCCGCATGTTGGCCCCGCTCATGCCCGCGTTTCCGCTGGCACGGGCGCTGTCCACGAGCATGAAATACCGATAGGAAGTCTCAGCAAGTTCGGGGCCTTGGTTGCGTGTTAGCGCGATCCCCAGCGCCAAGACGCCGGCTGCGAGGGCGAGCAGCATGATGTCGGCCGCCAGGCTCCCCGACGCACCCATGACGACGAGTCCGCCTGGGCTCCAGGCTGCTGCCTGGCTGATGGGCTGCAGCCACGGCAACGGTCGATCTATCAAGAGCGGCAGAGCAGGCAGCGCCAACGCCGCCGCGATTGCAAGGGCCATGACGGTCCATGCGGTTCCCAGGCTTGTCGAGCGGAGGCGGACCGAGAACGCAACGAGGCCGGCCCCGCCCAGGAGGGTCAGCCCGAGAAGCACGGCCACGGCACTCTCTATCACCCGAATCGGGCCGACACCCAACGCGGACGAGAACAACAGCACTCCGAAAACTGCGAAGTTCAACAGCAGCACGGGCACCCGCTGCAGGTGCTGCCATCCAACCAGCAGCCATATCGGCAGCCCTAAGCCGCCGACCAGGTGAGCGTGCGCTCGCGATTGATACAGGCGTCCGCCCCCCGCCCTCGACACCGCAACGAGCAAAAACAGCAGTGCCGGCAGGAAAGCATCCAGGTAGGCCCACATCGATCCGGGAAGTTGGAGATGAATCCCAAAGATTCGTGCCCCAATCACCCACAACACGCTGACCGCATACGGTGCCCACGCCAGCCGGCGCAAGGGGTCGCGGGCCACCAGCTCCCATTTCCGTATTGCCGTGCGCAATTGGAGATAGAGGAGTGCCCCCAGCTGCGCGCGGATTCTCGGTGAACGTCGCGCCGCGCCGCGGCTGCGTCCGATGACCTCGATCACGTTGTCGCCTCGAAGAACGTCTCCTCCAGGTCCTGAGACCCATAGCGGCTGTTGAGCTCATCAAGGGTTCCTTCCGCAACGAGCCGGCCCGACTTGATGATCACGGCCCGGTCCGCGAGGCCCTCCAGGTAGGTGATCAGGTGACTCGAAATCATCAGCGCACGACCGGCAGCCTTTAGCTCCAACAACATCTGGCGCAGCTCACGTTGCGCGTGAGGGTCAAGGCCGACCATCGGCTCGTCCAGGAACATCACCTCCGTGCTGGCGAGCGCGGCGCAAGCCACCAACAGTTTCTGGCGCATGCCTTTTGACAAGGCCTCGCCGAGCTTGTCGCGCTGCTCGAGGATCTGGAAGCGGGCGAGGAGCGTTTCAGCATCCCGCTCCCAGCCCGCTGGGAGGTCGAGGCCGCGGGCCACGAAGACCATGTGCTCCCAGATCGTCAGCAAGGGGAACACCTCGGGTGTCTCCGGAACAAGAGCGATATGGCGGCTGCGATCAGGACCCAGCTCGCGGTCGTTCCACGTGACCTTGCCTGAGTCAGGCTTCTGGTAACCCGCTACGCACGTCAGAGTCGTGGACTTGCCGGCCCCGTTCGGGCCGAGCAGTGCAACCAGCTCGCCGCTGCTGACCGTAAACGAGAGCGAGTCCACGGCCGTCAGACCGCGATAGCTCTTCGTGAGTTTGCTGACCTCGAGCACCGGCCAGACGGTACCACCCGCCTGAACGAGACTTCGGCAGCCAGTCGCCCCTGTTGCGGGGCCGCCGCCAGTGCTGAGCGAGAACTCGATGTGAGCGGCGTAACGCCACAATGTTGCTGTTGACCGAGCCGACTGTTCGGGTGAGCGTCCAGGCCAATCTCGAGTTTCGCTGGACGGAGCTGATTCGCAGCCGCCTCGAGGGGCTGACCGACGAGGAGTACCTATTGGAGCCGGCCGTCGGGTGTCTCAGCGTGCGTCCCGACGCAGCTTCCGATGCGGTCAAGCAGAGCCGGGCCGCACAAGACCCGACTCATAGGCGACCACCACCGCCTGTACACGAGAGCGCGCGTCGAGTTTGGAAAGGACGTGCCCGACGTGCGTCCGGACCGTCGCCTCGCTGACGAACAGATTGGATGCGATCTGACCGTTGTCGAGGCCGCGCGCCATCAGCACGAGCACCTCTCGCTCGCGATCGGTGAGCGTACCGTCCAGACTTGTGTCAAAGCTCGCCTGAGGTCGGACCTGGGCTTCGATCAGCCGGCGAGTACGTGCTGGCGCCAGGAGCGCATCCCCGGCGGCGATCAGCCGGACGGCGGCCACCAGGTGTTCGGGGGACGAATCTTTGAGGATGGAAGCCGCTGGCTCCCGCGCGTAGAGCTTCAAAGACGTATTGGTCGGCGTCGAAGGTGGTCACTATGAGGATTCGCAGCGCCGGATCGTTCTCGATCAGCTTGCGGGTTGCAGCGATGCCGTCCAGGCGTGGCATTCGGATGTCCATCAGCACAAGGTCGGGACGGTCGCGCCGCACCGCCGCCTGCGCGTCCTCACCATCGGCCGCCTCTCCCACGACCTCGATGTCTGCCTGGCCTTCGACGATCAGCCGGAGACCCGCACGCACCATGGCCTGGTCGTCGGCGACCAAGACCCTGATCATGTTGGCTCGTACGGAAGGCGTGCGAACACGCGGAAGCCACCACCCGCACGAGCACCTGCTTCGAATTGGCCGCCGAAAAGACTCACTCGCTCCCGCATTCCCATCAACCCGTGGTCAGCGCCTCCTGGGCGATGCGGTAGGCAGAGAGGTCGACCCCAGGCGGGATTCCGTCCTGTCCACAGCTGTCGTCGAGGTCGACGACGAGGCCTGTCTGTTGCACTTGGGCTACCAGCAGGCTGACGTGACGGAGGCTGGGCTGTGGCGCCAGCTGGTCGTCATCTCCCGGCTGACGCAGCATGGCAACCAGCCTGCGCAGCTCCGACATCGCGGCGCGGCCCGTCGGTGGTAGCCCAAGCGGGACGCTATTCGAACTGGCTGGGGAAACTCGAAAAGCTCACTTTGGCAACTAGCAGCTCTGATGTTGGTCTAACCGGGCGCGGCCGGTTAGGCCCCTAGCGCGTCAGCGGCCCGCTCGTAGTCGGTTGGAGCGACCCAGAGGATCATCCCGTAGCGTCCCGATCCTGCACTCGTCGCGGCCGCGGCGGTGACGTTGATGTTCGCTTCGGCGAGCTTCGCCGTCATGTCCGTCACGGCACCTACGCGGTCGTCGCCCTGGATCAGAAACGCCCGCTTGGTCTCGCTGAGCGTTAGGCCGGCCCGCTCGGCCGCCTGGCGGAACGAGGCGGGGTCTTCGGGTACGAGATCTACCTGGGACTGGCCGCCGCCGGTAGGAAAGCCGAGGTAGGCGAGCAGGTTTATCTCGCTCTCCTTTAGCGCCGACAGAATCCGCTCGCCTTCGCCCGGCTTGTCTGAGACGGTGACGTGGTAATACTCGACGCGTCGCACCGTGTCGGCCATGGCACTACTCCTTCTCGAACCCGTCGGCCAATCACCACTGTACGCCGCTCAAGAAACCCCGCAGGCGTCGAGCAAACAGCTGATGAGGACGGGATGCCGCTTGGTGACGCTGACCGGGACTAGGCAGGCACCCTTGGAGCCTGCCTAATGAGCCTGTAGAAGAAGAAGGCCAGCACCACGGCGGCCACCATCATCGTGAAGTGGAACGCATACTCGATCGCGAGCAGGCCCCATAAGTTGTAGATGCCGTTAACGAGATGAAGATTGTCGTGCGGCCACCAATTGATGAGATACCAAGAGATTGCAAAGTAGGCCAGCAGCGTCAGCGTGCGTGACCGGCGGGCACGCTTGACGAGGGGATAGCCGAAGATCAGGAAGGCGATTCCGGTTCCCAGCGCGAGCCCTTCGAAGACCTTCAGCCCAAGCAAAAACACGAGGGCTGGCGTTGGCACGGAGGCTCCTCCCGGCAGGTTGGGCTTGAACAACGCGAGGGAGATTGGGATCGATAC
>WNGK01010289.1_pt1 | contig 12325 bp, 10 predicted proteins | sample 5400601 | NCBI WGS metagenome assembly WNGK01 (sample SAMN13153376, study PRJNA577476) | soil metagenome | isolation source: 60 cm soil or saprolite under Garry oak tree replicate 1 | place: USA:California | collected 2016-06-15
GTTGATCAGACCAATGAAATCGCCTTCGCGCACACGGACGCCTTCTATCTGCACCGTGCGCACAGCGGTGGTAATTTCAGCCGTTTGCGTGTTATTGGCGGTCTCGGTCATTGTCTGGCAGTTGGTGGCAAAATCGGCCTCAAAATTACAGGCGAGCAGAGCGGCAATTCCCTGGGGCATCGTATCGGTTGGGACGATATAGATCTCTTTTTCGGTCAGGTTACCGACCTGGCGGGCGCTCATAATGACATTGCTATTATTGGGCAGGAGAATCACCTTCTGGGCCGCTACTGCATTGACAGCTTTCAATAATTCTTCGGTACTGGGATTCATCGTCTGTCCACCCGGGACGATGGCGCTTACTCCCAGGCCCTGGAAGACTTTTTCAAAGCCCGCGCCAGAGACGACGGCAATGGTGGCAAGATCGGGCGTGAGCATGCTTGCGCCATATGCATCTTCGTCGGAGGCATGTTCTGCCTCACTCTCCGCGGCGTACCTGAGGCTTTGTTCCTGCAAATTTTCAATATTGATATCTAACAGGTTGCCCAGGCTCACCCCATAGTCGAGGATTTTGCCGGGCCAGGGGACATGGGTATGCACTTTGAGCATTTTCTCGTCGCCTGCCACCACCGTCGATACGCCGCCCATCTCAATAATTGTCTGTCGAATGCCTTCAACATCGAGCATTTCACCGCGCAACAGGAATACGACCTCGTAGCCAAATTCTTCCTCGATGGTTACCCGCCCCTTTTTGACGTGGGCTTCTGTAGAGGCAGCGAGCGAGAGCGCTGCAGCCGCGTCTAGTTGTATCGCTTCACCCCGGATATAGCGCCATATGCCTTCCAGGATGGTGCAGAACCCCTGGCCGCCAGAGTCGACCACGCCAGCATGTTTGAGCACGGGTAAGAGATCGGGTGTGCGGGCTACGGACTGCCGGGCAGCAGTAACTACCTCCTGCATCAGGCCGACGAGATCATCGCCGCGTTCCGCGCCGATTCTCGCGGCATCCGCGCTTTCGCGTACAACAGTTAGAATCGTGCCTTCCACCGGCTTGAGAACGGCGCGATAAGCAAGGCGTGTTGCTTCTTCGAGGGCAGTAGCGAGATCGGGAGCTGCAAATGTCTGTTTGTTTTCCAGTCCCTGCGCCAGGCCGCGCAGCGTCTGCGAGAGGATCACGCCAGAGTTGCCGCGCGCACCCATCAATGCTCCGTGGGCCAGCTTCGCGGCGATGATTCCCGCGGAGGTTTCGTCGCTCTCAGCAATCCCGCGGATGGCTGCCTGCATGGTGGCTGACATGTTGGAGCCGGTATCCCCATCTGGTACCGGAAAGACATTCAGCGCATTGATAGCATCGCGATGCTCTTCTAACCATGCAGCCCCCGCGAGTAGAGCTTTCTTGAGGTCCTGTCCATCGAAAACGCTAATACGCCGGGGTCGCTGCGTGCGGACTGTGCGAGGTGATTGTTCCTGCATGGTGACTCCCAGGGCAACCACCGGCACAGGCGGCGCCCTACAAATACTTATTTATTTTTAGCCTTGAGGAGTTGGGTCGTGGCCTAGCCCCTGGACATTCACGTTAACCTGCGCTACCGGCACGCCTAGCATTTTCTCAAGCGAGAACTTGACGCTGCTCATGATGTTATGCGCGATCTCTGAGATACGCAGCCCATATTCAAGCGCTACATAGACTTCGACGATGATCCGGTCATTCACAACACGGATTTGTATACCCTGGTTGCTCTTTTCAGGCTTGAGTAATACTGCCTTCCCATTTTGAAGGCGGGGCGCAGTGATGCCGACGACGCCGTAGCATTCGCTTGTCGCCTGTTTCGCAATACTATGGAGGGCATTGGGCAAGACCTCTATTTTACCAAGGGGGCGAGAACCGTGTTGTAGGTGGATAGCAGATGCCTTTGACATGCGCATAGCTTCTCTCTTTTATTGTTACCAGAACAAGCAACACCATGCAATCTTCGCATAACGTTGTCACAGTAGTGGAGGTTCTTAGCTGACTGTTACTCTTTCGCTAGTATATCACTTCGCTCTTGCCAAAACAAGTAGCTTTATGCTATACTCGCATGGCGTTGCCATACCAGTAGCTTCGCGTCTGAAATGCTATCAAGATAAGTGAATCTTCTGAATTTGATCAAATCAGGAAGGAATGTATATATGTCATCAGGTCGTTGTGATGTTTGTGAGCGCAAGCCAATGCATGGCAATAACGTGAGTTTTTCGCAGCGGCGCACGCGCCGTCGCTTTGTGCTCAATGTGCAGCGTCGCCACATGGTTGTGAACGGCACCCCGCGCACCATCAATATCTGTACCCGTTGCATGCGCACCATGAATAAGTTGCCCAAAAGTTAGCAAAAAAAGAGCAATAAGGCGGGATGAGCAGTGCGCACTGCTCATCCCGCCTTATTGCTGCCTGTTTTGCTCATAGCGTGTTCGTAGTTGTCCACAGGCGGCGGCGATATCGTCGCCGCGCTCGGCGCGTACGCTGTTACTGACGCCGTGTTCAAAGAGGATATTGCGGAAAGCGCGGATGGCCTCTGGCCCAGGAGCCTGGTAACTGGCCGAGGTGGCATTGACCGGGATGCAGTTCACATGGGCAAACTGCTTTAATGGGGCCAGCAGTTCCCCGAGGAGGCGGGCGTGTTCGGGGGTATCGTTCACACCCGCCAGCAGAACATACTCGAAAGTGACCTGTCGCTTCGTGGCCGCGATATAGTCTTTGCACGCGGCCAGCAGTTCCTGCAATGGATATTTGCGATTGATGGGCATAGTCTGATTACGCAATGCATCGGTTGGCGCGTGAAGAGAGATCGCGAGGTTGACCTGCAGTGGTTCCTGGCTGAGTTTGCGAATGGCGGGCACAAGCCCAACGGTCGCGACAATCTCTCCCGCGCTCAAATGCCGGTCAAAGCCCATCTGTCCGGTCGCGCAGAATGTGCAGCCGAAGGCGCAGCCCGCCTGCGTAGAGACGCAAACCGTTGCGCGCGCGCTGCTCTCACCATGTGGTGGATAGAGCATTAGCACTGACTCAATCAGCTTGCCATCGGCCAGCTCGAGCAGAATTTTGCGCGTGCGGTCGTCTTTGGAGCGCAATTCACTGCGCACAACCATTGGCCCGATGGAGGCCTCGTCCGCCAACTGCTGGCGCAATGTTAGCGGCAGGTTGGTCATCGCCGGGAAATCCGTCGCAAGGTGCTGGTAGAGCCAGCTATAGAGTTGTTTCGCGCGAAACGGCGCCTCGCCGCGTTCCACCAGCCATTGCTGTAATTGTGGGAGAGTGAGCGCCAGCAGATCCGTCTTCTTCTGGGCATTCGTTGGTGTTATCGTCATGGATTCATTATGGCACGATTCGCCTCTTCCTCAGTTTCTGCTGCCAGCACTTTGAAAATTATGCTCTGCAAGACATCCGGTTCTTTAATTGCGCCTACCTGCTTCTGCGCGAGGTCAGTAATATTCGGGAAGTGCATCTGGATGATGGTCATAAGCAACTGGTGTTGTCGCCGAAGCTCCTCTTCTCGTTCCTTTTCGATACCCTTCTCGATACCCTTCTCGATTCCTTTGTCAAAGCCCTTTTGCATAATTTCCTGGAAGAGCCAAGACTCTTCTAAAAAGTCCTGCATTTTGTTTATTCTCCTTTTCAGCCATGCAAGATCGTCCTGCTTCTCGAATGCCAGCGCAGCGAAAATGTATGTAAGTGAAATCAACTCTTTCGCAGACTCGCCTTCCTGCTGTTGAAGGCCGGTAATCACTTCTTCTACCACCTCTGGTCGTTGGCCATCTTTGGTCAGCACCATCAATGGATATATTCCTACAAGACCGGTTTGCTTGAGCATCATCGCTGGAATTTCCCAAAGCTTAATCACCTTGAAATGGAAGTGATGGATGACTTCACCGTTGGGAAACGTCCATTCATACAAAGACTCGGGTACTACGCATTTTTTTAGATAGATCACAAACGAACAGGTCGGACGATTGTACGAGAAGGTCGCCAGCGTATTGTATTCCCACATCCGTTGTGCCATGCTGCCGTCAAAATAGCTTTGGAATTCAATATGCACCAGGCATAACGCGCCATACAGCAGAATCTCGTACAGAGCGTCAACTTCACGTTCGCGCGTATTCAGATTCAGTGGTTTCGATTGTGCTTTCTCTTTGAACTCTGCTCCAGGTAAGAGCCATTTGATGAAGTGTTCTGGATTTTCGCCCACCAGGCGTTTCGTGCTGGTATCCCATTTCCCTGGCATGATACCATCTCCTACCTTACAAAAAGTGTATCATTACATCTAACTTCTGTCGAGGGTGAGTAAAAGCTTGCTGAGAGGAATAGGCTGCCCACAACGCTGTGGACGACCCATTCCTCTCAACAAGCTGCCGTCAAGCGGTTTATCGTACCCTACAAATATGTATATACTGCTCGTCTTTCTAAAAGCGGAAAGCAAAAGCAACATGTCCCTCCAAATCTATCGAACTTTGGCCTATAATTAATCGTAGGAGCTAACAAGGGGATATTTGCCTGGCGCAATCGTACATGTAGCAAAACAGAACCAACGAAAGAGCCGCATAAGAAAGAAATACATAACCCATGTCGACGACAACGCCTGAAACACAGCCTGCGCCGTCTCCGCCGTCTGCTACACATGTGGCCAGCTTCCGGCGTGTGCTCAAAAATCGTAACTTTGTCTTCTTATGGCTGGCACAACTCATTTCTCTCACCATCCTCAATGCAGCGAACTTCGGTGTCATTGTCATCGTCAACGATGTCACTCACTCTGTCGTAATGGCCGGCATTGCCATCATCGCCTTCACATTTCCTGCCCTCCCTTTCGGCGCTATCGCTGGCGTGATTGTCGATCGCGTGCACAAACGCCTGGTGCTGTGGGTCAGCAATGTCCTACGCGCGATCACCGTGGCGTTGATGGTCATCTCGTTGCTCAGCAACCGTACCGATCTCTTGCCGCTCTACCTGCTCACCTTTACGACGTCGTTGATCGGGCAGTTCTTCATACCGGCAGAGGGGGCGTCTATTCCGCTGCTGGTGGGCGAAAGCGAGTTGGTCCCGGCGCTCTCGCTTTTTAATATCACTATGACACTCTCTCAGGCCATTGGTTTTCTCCTCCTGGGAAGCATTATTGCCCATGTCTTTCCGCCCTTTACGCTGCAACTGGCCACAGTCACCCTGCATGTACAATCCATCGATATGCTCTTTATCCTGGTGGCCTTGCTCTATCTTGTTTGCGCCGCTCTTATTCTCTGTATTCCTGCTCGTGCCTTTGAAGAGGAGCATCTCAACAAGCGCCTCAGGAATACTGGAGCGGAGGCAGAGAAAGCTTTGGTGAATTTGTGGCGTGAGATTGTTGAGGGCTGGCGATTTGTGCGCAATGATCGCCTGTTATTCTTTTCGGTCGTTCAGCTCTCCGTCGTAGGCAACATTATGTTGCTCATCGGTGAACTGGCGGGAACCTTTGTGCAGCAAGTATTGCGCCGACCTGCGGCCGACATGGCCATCATTCTCGCGCCCGCGGCTTTCGGCCTGATTGGCGCGTCAATCGTCATGCCGCGTATTACGGCGCGAGTCGGCAAGTTGCGTTTGACCAGGGTGGGTTTTATCGTGCTGGGCGTCGGTTTCTCGCTCTTACCTGTTACACAGAAGCTTGCCTCGAACCTCTATGGCGAAGCGGGCGCGTCTTCCCCACTACTCTTGTGGACGACGGTGCTGCTGGTATTTCTACTGGGCGCGGCAGTGGCCTCCGTCAATATCCCAACCCAGACAATCATGCAGGAGCGTACACCGGTGGAAGCCCGGGGACGCGTCTTCTCGCTGCAGTTTATGCTGTACAATACGGGATCAATTCCAATTCTGCTCTTTGCCGGTTTCTTTGCGCAGTTCCTCGGCTTCAACTGGCTGATCTTCCTGGTCTCTGCCAGTCTGCTGCTTTTCTGCTGGTGGGGAAAATGGTATGTAGGACGCGAAGCGTAGCGTTCACTTCTTCACTACAAATACCAGTTCAGTATCAAACACCAATTTCTTCACTTCCCACTTTCCTTCGTTTCCTATAAGCGCGCGGAAGTGCGCCTCGTAATGTTCCAGCATCCCCTTACTTCTGCCCCCCAGGCTCTGGACGGGAAACGAAACAACAAGATTGCGCGCGTGAATCTGGCGCAAAAGCCTGCGGCTCGCCATTTTATCTACCTGTTCCAGGCAGGGTATCGCCTTGAGGAGAAAAGCTACGTCCGCCTGCTGCGTTGGACACGTTTGTAGCACATCGCACACCTGCGCGCTTCCTCCCACGCGCATGGTCGCCAGCCACGCTTGTAAGAAGTCCATCATGCTGTGGTAGATATCATAGGCATAGATGGCTACACCCTCTTCCGCCAGGGGCATCCAGGGGATTGCCAGCGGATTGAAGCCGCAGGCAATATCGAGGATCGTACGAACTGGAGGCAACTCGTGAAATATTTGCGCGTAAAACTGTGTCAGGATAGGCACGCGCTCTCTGCTAGAAGCATGGTAAGTCATGATCGCGCTGCACAGCTCAAGCAGGCGCTCTCGTTGGCCTGTTCGCGCCGCCATTGATAGCTCTTCGAGCCAGCGCGCATAGTGTTCTTGTGTGTCAAGGTACGCGCCGCCGACCTGGTGCAGTTTATTCTTGGTGGCTTTGAGCGCCTCCTTCACCGAACGACGTTTGCGCAACTCCTGCGCGGCGATACGCGCGATAAGTTCCTGGCTGACATCCCTGTATTTTGTGCTTGCCCGGACAGCTTCAACCAGAGCTCTGAGCTGGTCACTCTCTCTATCCATCATGACCCTCCCTTAAACGTTCGGTCAATTGGGTCATGAAACGCAGGTTATGTGCAGTAGCAAGCCTGAAAAACAGTGTGTCGCTGATCTTGAAGAGATGGTGAAGGTATCCCAGCGAGTAATTGGCGCAGCACAAACAGTCGCAGTAGTGGGAAACTGGCGCGTCGGACTTGATATACTTGTCGTCGTTGACATAAATATAAGAAAACCATTTGTCTTGCAAACCAGCGCTGGAGGTGAAGCTATAGAGTCGGAAATGCCTGGCATCGCGCGTTGGCATGGCGCTATCGAACATGCCGTATCCCATTTTCGTGCAATCCGCCACATTAGCAGGATGTCCGATGCCCAGGGCGTGCATTGGAAACTGCCGCGGCACCAGCTCTCGCGTATAGGTGATGATATCGGTGAGCAGGCGCCCCTGTCCGTCCAGGGGCCAGCCGCCATAGCCAAAACCATCGAAACCAATCTCCAGCAGTTCATTGGCGCAGCGTTTGCGCAACTCGAGCGATCCGCCGCCCTGTACGACGGCGAAAAGAAGGGGGCGTTGATTCTCCGCGAGACGTTTTTGATTGACCTGGCGCAGGAATTCCTTTTTGCAGCGCCTGGCCCAGGCGATCGTTCTTTGCACAGATATTTCTTGCATCTCAAGCGCGGCATCGACATGCGTGCATTCATCGAGACACATAACCACGTCGGCGCCATAACTCATCTGCAGTTGTACCGTTTTCTCCGGTGTCAGGTGGAACTTGCGATTGGACTCCTCTGGCTTGAAAGTAATGCCATCCTCGTTGATGGAGCCAAATTTGGAGTGTTGCTGGATGAGCGAGTACGCCTGAAAGCCCCCCGAGTCAGTGACAATGGGACGCGGCCACGCGCTCATTTTGTGCAGTCCTCCCAGCGCCTGGATCGTTGAGGAGCCTGGATGCTGCATCAGGTGAAAAGTATTCATCACCAGCGCCTGTATCTTGCAACCCAGCAGGTCGGTGGCGTCCACTGCGCGGACGACCCCTAACGTGGCATCTGGCATGAAGATGGGCATCTGTAATTGACCATGTGCCAATGCCAGGCTGCCATACTGGCGCCCCTGCTGAACGCTGTCGCCGATTACTGGCTGGTCCATGTGTTCTTCCTTGTTGTATTGCTCGCTCATGTTTCGGCATTGTACCAACTGAGGCGCGAGATAGCAAGTCAAACTGGGAATGTCTGAAGGAAGCGTCGAGGAATTAGCTCTCCTCTTCTTCTCGCCTCTCTGTCTGTATTTGCTTGCGTTGTGCATCAATGTAGGCCCGGATATCACCTTCATGCTTGTTTGAAGCAGAGAATTATGCAGAAAGGCAGCACAGTTCCTATGGCAACTCGAGTGAAGCAAACGTCTCTCGTTCTTGTAGAAAGTCCCACGTTTGAACAGGGCATGCATGATGGAGCGTCCTGGTATTTTCATGGGGATACTCCCTGTCGTCCTGTCACGGAAGGAGATGTGATTGACTTTTTGCAGGGCAATGTGGTTGAATTAGCTCAAGAAGGCTAGTGAGACGAAGACCGGCTGCGATCCAACGCTGGCTTTCTTCTCGGCTGGATTGCCGCTCAATTGCTTCCACCTTCTGCCCATTTGAAAAGAATATCGTCCTCGGACTTCTGTTGAAACAAGGATGCTTGACATGGTGATCTACGAGTACAAGATAGCAGGCAAAAAGCCTCAATATCAGGCGATTGATGAGGCTATTCGCATTGTGCAATTCATCCGCAACAAATGCGTGCGCCTCTGGATAGACACTCGTGGCACCAACAAGAATGATCTGCAATGCTCCTGCTCCACTCTTGCGAAAGACTTTCCCTTTGCTTCTCGGCTCAATTCCCAGGCTCGTCAAGCAGCAGCAGATCGAGCCTGGTTTGCTATCTCTCGCTTCTATGAGAACTGCAAGAACAAGAAGCCTGGCAAGAAAGGCTATCCCAAATTCCAACACGACAATCGGTCAGTCGAGTATAAACAGACGGGTTGGAAGCTGGAATCAGATGGCAAGCACATCACGTTCTCTGATGGCTGTACTATCGGGCGTCTCCGGCTGATTGGCAGCAAGAACCAATGCATCTGCGAGTACCCGCTTTCGCAGATCAAGCGGGTGCGTCTCATCAAGCGTGCTGACGGGTATTATTGTCAGTTTGCCGTAGACGCCAAGAGACAGATTGAACAGAGTCCGACAGGCAAACACGTTGGCATCGATATGGGACTTAAGGAATTTCTGACAGATAGCGAAGGAAACACGGTAGCAAACCCGCACCACTTGAGAAAAGCGGAGAAACGCTTGAAGCAGCTGCATCGCCGTCTTTCTCGCAAGAAAAAGGGAAGTCAAAACAGGAAGAAAGCCAGGAAAGCCTTAGCAAAGGCCTATCTGAAAGTGCAACGGCAGCGTGAAGACTTTGCTCGCAAAACGGCAAGCACGCTCATCTCATCTCACGATTTGATTGCCTATGAACACCTCAAGATAGCTAACCTCGTCAAGAACCGGAAACTGGCAAAGAGCATCAGCGATGCCTCCTGGGGACGCTTCCTCTCGTGGCTCTCCTACTATGGTATGATTCATGGCATCCCTGTCATAGCAGTTGAACCAGCGTGGACGAGTCAGGATTGCAGTGCGTGTGGCAGACGAGTCAAGAAAAGTCTTTCCGTCAGAACGCATATCTGTCCTGGCTGTGGGCTAGTGCTTGACCGCGACCACAATGCGGCCATCAACATTTTAGCAAAAGCTCAAGACCGTACCGGTGGGCAATCGGGAACGGGCGAGGCGCAAGCCTTGCACAACGTTTCTGGACAGACTGCCGCTACTCGCCTCTCTGCAAAGAAGACGAGCAAGCAGTCTGGTTGAAGGAAGAACCTCCCCGCTAGAAGCGGGCAGAGTGTCAGAATAGGGTGCGTCTGCGACAAGCACATAAATAACATTGTTGTCCAGGTTTTGCATACCAGAAAGCGGAAAGAAGAACGTTGTACATGAGGAATCTAGCAGAGAGGGCTGTGCATATTGCCCAGCAGCTCGGCGCCAGCTATGTGGATGTGCGTGTCATGGAGCGCACCACGGAGGGCATCGAGGTCAAAAATGGTCGCGTGGAGGGTGTTGCCAGTAGCGCCAGCGCGGGATTTAATGTGAGAGTGCTCGTCAATGGAGCGTGGGGATTTGCCAGCAGCGCGCGCATGGATGATGCTGAAACGGAGCGTATAGCCAGGCAGGCCGTACAGGTCGCTCGCGCCAGCGCGCTCGTCGCGGGAGAACCTGTCAGGCTCTCTCCCCTTGCAGCGCAACGAGGCTTCTATCGCACTCCGATGGAGCGCGACCCCTTCACGGTGCCCCTCAACCAGAAGGCGCAATTACTGCTCGATGCCGATGCCGCGATGCGTAGCGTGCGCGGGGTGGCAATCACCGGCGGCGAGATGGAATATTCGCGCGAGCACAAAGTATTTGTGAGTTCCGAGGGGAGCGAGATCGAACAAGAATTATATGACACCGGCGCGGCTATCTCGGCCAGCGCCATTGATCCAGCGAGTAATGAGATACAGACGCGTTCGTACCCAAATTCATTTGGTCGACAGGCCGGCACGATTGGTTACGAATTTATCGAGGCAATGGAACTGGCCAATCACGGCGCCAGGATCGGCGAAGAGGCCGTCAAGTTGCTCACAGCCAAACAATGTCCCAGCGGACTCAAAACAATCATCCTCGATGGCACGCAGGTCGCTCTCCAGGTGCACGAGTCATGCGGACACCCTATCGAACTGGATCGCGTATTGGGCATGGAAGCTGGTTTCGTCGGCAAAAGCTTTCTGACCACTGATAAACTCAAGAGCAATTACCGCTACGGTTCGGATGTTGTGAATCTGACTGCGGACGCGACCATTCCCGGCGCGCTGGGAACCTTCGGTTGGGATGACGAGGGCGTGCCTGCGCAACGCACTGCCATTGTCACCGATGGCATCTTTACGGGTTACCTCATGTCGCGCGATACCGCACCCATGCTTGGATTGACCAGCAATGGCTGTGTGCGCGCCGATGGCTGGAATCGCCTGCCGATGATCCGTATGACAAATGTCAGCCTTGAGCCGGGAACCTGGACATTGGCAGATCTCATCGCAGACACTGATGATGGTATCTTCATGAGTATCAATAAAAGCTGGAGCATCGATGACCGCCGCCTGAATTTCCAGTTTGGCGTAGAGATGGCGTACGATATCAAAAATGGCAAACTCGGCGAGATGTTGAAGAACGCCACCTACACGGGCATTACCCCACAATTCTGGGGTTCATGCGATGCCGTCTGCAATCGCGACGAGTGGACCGTCTGGGGAACCCCCAATTGTGGCAAGGGTGAGCCGATGCAGGTCATGCGCACCGGTCACGGAGCCGCGCCGGCTCGTTTCCGCAATGTGCAGGTTGGCGTGGGCAACTGGTAAACGCGAAATAATGCCCTGAGAGGAAGAAAAAATGTTTTCTGATGAAACAAGTGCGCGCGCGCTGCTGCAAAAAGTGCTCAGCCTCTCGCAGGCTGAGCAGACCGAGGCGGTCTTTTTGGGGACAGAGAGCGCCCTCACGCGCTTTGCTAATAATGGCATCCACCAGAATGTCGCGGAGAGCAATCACGAGCTGCGCGTGCGCGCCGTTGTTGGCAAAAGAGTAGGTGTGGCGACTACTAATCGCCTGGATGATGAGTCACTGCGTCGGATCACGCAGCAGGCATTGGAGATTGCGCGCCTGCAACCCGAGAATCCAGAATTTCACTCGTTGCCAGAGCCGCAACCTGTTATTCCCGCTCCTGGCTATAGCGAGCGCACAGCTCAATTCAGCCCGGAGGAGCGCGCGCGGCGCGTCGGCATCATTGTTCGCCTAGCCAAAGAACGCGGCCTTGAAGCAGCGGGCGCCTTCTCGACCAACGCATCCCAGGTAGCGGTCGCAAACTCTCTAGGTATCTTTGCCTATGAGCCGCGCACGGACGCCGAATGTCACGCCGTTGTCATGGCAGATGAGCGCGGGTCGGGCTATACGCAGCGCGTGGCCTGCGACGCCTCCACCATCGATTTTGAAGCGATGGCGCGCGAGGCCGTGAGGCTTGCCCAACGCAGCCGCCATCCCGTCGATATCGCGTTGGGTGAGTACCAGGTAGTGCTCGATACGTATGCCGTTGCCGATATGTTGCAGAATCTCATCTTTATGGGCCTCTCGGCAACCGCTGTACAGGATGAGCGCAGCTTTATGAACGGTCAATTTGGCAAACAACTGCTTGATCCGCGTGTGACTATTTACGATGATGGTCATGATCAAGCCGGTCTGCCCCAGGCATTTGACTACGAGGGTGTGCCAAAACAGCGAGTCGTGATGTTCGACCATGGCATTGCCAATGCTGTCGTCTATGACTCGTACACTGCCGCGCGTGAAGGGAAGCCCAATACGGGTCACGCGCTGCCCGCGCCAAATTCCTTTGGTCCTGCGCCGGCTAATACTATGATGGAGGCAGGTGATGCCACCATGG
>WNGK01006461.1_pt1 | contig 12322 bp, 14 predicted proteins | sample 5400601 | NCBI WGS metagenome assembly WNGK01 (sample SAMN13153376, study PRJNA577476) | soil metagenome | isolation source: 60 cm soil or saprolite under Garry oak tree replicate 1 | place: USA:California | collected 2016-06-15
CATCGAAGTTTCCGCCATGTAGCACCGAGTCGATATGCGAGCCGAAAAGCAATATCGGCAACTTCTCCGAGCCTGCACGCAGGCCGAAGATATTTCCGGCAGGATCAATCCGTACTTCAAGCCCCGCTTGCTTCATCAATCCTGTGACGTACTCCCGTGCAGCCAAGTCAGTTTCCGAAAACCCTAGCAGCCCGTGTCTAAAGTCGCTTTAATAGCCCGCGTCGAAGCAAGAGCATTGTGATACAACCCTCTCGTGCCAAATCACAAGCCCGAACTGGTGCGCGCCATTGGACGCTGGAGCCTGGCCGCGCTGATGGTGAACATCGTCATCGCTGGTGGCATCTTCGGGCTGCCCTCGGCCGTCGCCGGAATCCTGGGCGGCCAAAGCCCCATCGCCTACCTGATCGCTGCCGCCGGAATCGGCATAATCGCCGCCTGTGTTGCCGAGGTTGCTTCGCGCTTTCAGCAGGCCGGTGGGCCGTACCTGTATGCGAAAACCGCATTCGGACGTTTTCTGGGCCTGCAGACAGGGTGGTTTCTGTTGCTGACGCGCATTAGTGCCGCTGCTGCAGTCGCCAACGTTTTCATTGATTACCTGTCGGGGTTCTGGCCGCAAGCCAGGGGACCGGCCACCCGTTTGGTGATTCTCACGATTCTGATCGGCGGGCTCGCGGCCGCAAACGTCCGCGGTGTAAGGATGGGAACGCGGGTCAGCGACTTTTTCACCATCGCCAAGCTGCTGCCCTTGGTGATTTTCGTGGTTGGCGGACTTCTTTTTATTTACGTTCATGGCAGTCCCGTCCCGCCGGTGGCTGAATCTCACCCAGCAGGCGCCTGGATGAATGCAGTGTTGCTGCTCATATTTGTTTACGGCGGTTTCGAGGCGGCGCTGATTCCGGCCGGAGAAGTTAAGAATCCCACTCGTGACGCTCCTGTGGCGCTAATGGCCGCCTTGGTCATCGTCACAACCGTATATTCCCTCGTGCAGGTTGTGGTGGTACACATGCTTGCCAACTCTGCCCAGACGAGCCGTCCTCTGTCGGCAGCAGCGCACGTTTTCGGCGGTAGCAGCATGGCCACGATCATCTCCCTGGGTGCGTTGGTCTCGACCTTTGGCGCTCTCACCGCCACCATGATTGCCACCCCCCGGATAACATTTGCCTTTGCCGAACAGGGCGACTTTCCCCGCTGGTTTGCCGCTATCCACCGCCGCTACCAAACACCGTACATCTCGATTGTTGCCTTTGCCGTTCTGCTCTGGGCGCTCGCATTGATGGGCACTTTCCGCTGGAACACCGCGCTTTCCGCCAGCTCCCGCCTTTTCGTTTACGGAATGACTTGTGCCGCTCTGCCTATCCTGCGCAAGAAGCTCCCCGGGCAGGAAGGCTTCCACCTGCCCGGAGGTCTTGCCTTCGCCGTACTGGGAATTGCGTTTGCACTGGTGTTGCTTAGCCGCATGGGTTTATCTGAACTCGTCGCTTTTGCAATTACAGCAGTCATTTCGTTTCTGAATTCGCTTGCCATTCGTGGGAATACGCCCTCGCCGAATTCCTGATTGCTTGGTCTCCCATATCGTGGATGCTAAGCACGTAACGATGAAAGTCGGGCTCATCATTTCGTGGACTCTGGTTCAACATTGCTCCGGATATTCGCAAGCAAGGGAATCTTCCTCGTTAATCACTTTGCGCGGAGACAGTTTCCGGTTAAGTTGCAGGCATGGCGATGGGAACGCGCAGGGAGCGTCAGCGGCAACAGGAGCTTTGGTATCGCCGGGATCTGGCGGAAGCTCCGGGCCATCCTTTTTATCGGCGTCTGAACCAGGTGCTAGAGGAGGCGGGCTTCGACGAGTTCTGCGAAGCACGCTGCCGCAAGTTCTATCACGAGAAGTTAGGACGCCCGTCGCTGGTCCCCGGGATGTACTTTCGGGTGATGCTGATCGGCTTCTTCGAGGGGATCGAGAGCGAACGGGGCATCGCGTGGCGGGTGGCCGATTCGTTGTGTTTGCGGCAGTTCTTGCAGATCGGGCTGGATGAGCGGACGCCGGATCATGTGACCATCTCGCGCACGCGGCGGCTGATGGACGAGGCCACGCACCAGGAAGTGTTCGGTTGGGTTCTGCGGCAGGTAGCGCGAGCGGGACTGCTGAAGGGAAAGACGATTGGCATCGACGCGACCACGCTGGAAGCCAACGCTGCCATGAAGTCGATCGTGCGGCGCGATACCGATGAGAGCTACCCCGAGTATCTGAAGCGTTTGGCCGATGCAGCCGGGTTGGAGACGAGCGATGAAGCGGCGCTAAGGCGCCTTGACCGACGCCGCAAGAAGAAAGGTAGCAACGTGGAATGGGTGAACCCGCATGTTCCGGAGGCGCAGATCACCCGCATGAAAGATGGGCGGACTGCCCTGGCTTACAAGGCGGAGCGTGCGGTGGACATGGACACGGGAGCGATTGTGGCGGTGACCACGCACGGTGGAACCGTCGGCGATACCGCCTCGGTGGGCGAGACGCTGCCGGCGGCGGGAAAAGCAGTTGCCGAACAAATCGCAGAACCAACCATGAATGGCAAGTTCGAGGTGAACGCAAAGGGTGTGGAAGAGTTGGTGGCAGATAAGGGCTACCACTCTGGGGACGTGCTGGTGGATCTGCGGGGACTTGAGGTGCGGGCCTACATTGCGGAACCGGATCGCGGACGGCGGAAGTGGGCGGGCAAGCAGGAGCAACAGGCGGCGGTCTACCGGAATCGGCAGCGGATCGGCAGCAATCGGGGTAAGCAGTTGTTGCGACGGCGGGGTGAGCGGGTGGAGAGAACTTTCGCTCACGCCTATGAGACTGGCGGGCTGCGTCGACTGCACGTGCGCGGAAAACAGAACGTGCAGAAGAAGCTACTCCTGCAAACGGCGGCGTGCAATCTGGCGCTGCTGCTCCGCAAGATGATCGGAGCGGGTACACCACGAGCACTCCGGGACCTGGTGGCACGTCTATTTTTCCTTCTCTTGCGGCTTATCTCGGCCAGTAACGCGATCTCGGCACCTCCGCGCTCGTCATCGGCTGACATCTCACGCCGCATTGCATCCCGGTCGATGCGTTCGCCGCGAAACCGGCACTCGGAATTCAACGGTTTAGACACGGGCTGCTAGTGCCCACGAACGTCTTCAAAGCCGCAGCGGACAGTGCGCTGCTGCCACTAATTGTTGTCTCCGTTGCCATTGGCTTGGCTCTCACACAGGTCGAACGCCAACGCCGTGCGAGTGTTGTGCAGTTCTTTCACGGAATCGCGGATGCTTTCCTCGTTCTGGTGAGTTACGTCGTACAGCTCGCTCCACTCGGCGTATTTGCCCTGGCAGTTCCGCTCGCGGCACACATGGGGGTTGCAGCAGCAGGGGCGCTCGCGTTTTACATCGCGGTTCTTTCAGCAGTTGCCGCGACGTTCACCGTACTGATCCTGTACCCCGCCGCAATGTTGTGGGGACGGGTGCCGTTGTCGTGTTTCGCAAAGGCCGCGGCGCCCGCACAGGCGGTTGCGTTCGCGTCGCGCTCTTCGCTGGCAGCGCTCCCGGCGGTCTATGAAGGGGCGCGCGTCGGACTCGCCTTACCCGAAGACATCTACAACTTATTCCTGCCGCTTGCGGCCTCTATGTTCCGCGTCGGTGGGCCGATGGTTCAAATCGTAGGCGTTCTGTTCCTGACGAAGCTATACGGAGTTGTGCTCAATCCATGGCAACTCACGACGATCACGGTGATGGCTGTGGCAACGAGTCTCGCCTTTCCGGGTGTACCTGCAGGAGGGGTCATCGTCATGGCGCCAGTCCTGACGTCAGTAAATCTTCCGGCGGCGGGAATTGGCATTCTGCTAGCGGTCGACACGATTCCCGACATGTTCCGCGCCCCGGCGAACGTGACCGGGTGGTTGTGTGTCTGCAGCATCCTGAGCCGTGGTGCGGCTGCGACACCGAAAGTGGAGGCCGCGCAGTCAGCCGTAGGCTAAGGCTGATCCCCAATCTGTTTCGACTTGGAGCCGGGCTTCTTCGTTCTGCGAATTTCTGCCTCCGCTTGGAGCCAGTCGTCCAGGGCGAATCCGTCAATCCTGCCCCGCTGCTCATACAACTCGTAGGCGCGTAGGCGAATTTTCTCCTCAGGGTTGCTCACAGGCTCCGGCCTCCGTGAGCGAGGTTCCCGAGATTTCGACTTGGCTGCCATGGGAATCCCTGTTTGGTACGGCGTTCTCCGAGCCGTTCCTATGGCTTGAGGCAAAGGCTGTGAGTCTGTGGTCGGGAACCTTCGCGATGATTCGAAATTCGATGGGACGATTGTTGTTGAAAGTCGCTGACACTCCGAATCTGGGCTACAGCGCGGCGATGCGCTCCCAACCACCGGGGTACGCGGTCACCAAACCAAGATCATCGACGCCGATCTCAGCCGAAAACCCAGTGTCGCTTTCATACCCGTACCTGTTTTTTGCAAGCCGCGTGTAGCGTTGGGATAGCGGCTGAATCGTAAGCTCGGGGAATTTGACCCAAGCGGCAATGACCGCCTCACTCTTCCCGATACCGAGGTCAAGACGCCTGATGGGGAGGGTGTTGGTCGCAGGCGTCACCGCGAGATCAACGTCGGGACATCCGTGTAGCTCGGGCGACTCCTGCCCCGAACTGCGCCACAGGCCATGACTCTCCACATTCAGGGTGAGTGTCTTCGAGGCTTTTCCGAGTGTGCGCTCGACTTGAACTCGGTGCGTGAGCCAGTTGTCATCGCAATAGACTTCGTAATTCGCCAGCATTGGTCGCTGATCTTTTCAAGACTCCGACGAACGTGCCTTTCAGCAACCAGCCCTCGGCAGTGTGCCAGAGAGCGCAATAATCCATGCCGTTGATCAAGAGGCTTTTCCAAGCAACCACACGCTTTAGATCGTCAAGCATTTTCCGATTTCCATGCGGCTAAATTGTACAATTGCGATTGCTGCGATCCTGCTACGTTCGCCGCACAAGTTACGGGAGTTGCGCGTTATGAGCGCGTGATCGTCCAAAAGTGCCGAAAGAAAGGAATCGAGATGAACATCGCTTTCCTGATCGGAAGGATCATTTTTGGCTCGTATTGGTTGATGGCCAGTTTCAACCACTTCAAGAATCTCAACTACATGAGCGAATACGCGAGGGCGAGAGGCACACCGTCTCCCAAGCTGGCGGTGGGAGGAACCGGGGTCATCCTGCTGCTGGGTGGTCTCAGCATGGTGCTGGGAGTCTATCCGGTGGTCGGAATCATTCTGCTGATTATCTTCCTGCTGGGCGTGTCGTTCCAGATGCATAGTTTCTGGAAGCTGGACGATGCGCAAATGAAGCAAATCGACATGATCAATTTCACGAAAAACATGGCGCTCGTCGGGGCGCTTTTGATGTTCTTGCTGCTGCCGCATCCGTGGCCGATGAGTTTGGGGATCGGTTAGCGGTGTAGGCGAAATGTGCGGAACTGCATGGGGCAGAACTGCGGATAAGTAGTGTTAGCGGAGAATGCAAGTGCCAAGCTCAAAGGAAGCTCTCAAAGACCGCCTCGCTCGCTACCATCGGATCAATGATGTTTCACTGGTCGATCCTTGATCCATACTCAATCCCGCGTAGATCAACTCACCGAATTCAATTTCCTGAACAGTTGGCCGTATCCGTTAACTGGCGCACCCACGCGCACCCGGCGCAGCGCATGCCAAAACGCGACCTGATTCGCGGTAAGCACGGGCCGACCCAAATCTTCCTCCAGCGCCGAAATCACCCCAATGGCGCGAAGCCCATTTCCGCCAAAGAAAACACCTTCGGCTTCTGACGGAACCTGCTTCCGCACCCATTCATAAAGCTCCTCAGGATGGACTTCGGTGAACTTGCGTGGCGGGCGCAGCTGGCTGGCATAAGCAACATCAAATCCCTGTCTGCGAAAATACGAGACGCCAGCCTGATTCACGTCGTCCGCGAACCACGGTGGATGGATGAGCGCAATGCGTCGTATCCCCAAGGCACGAAAACCCTCAACTGCCGCCATGCAAGGAAGTAGCACAGGAATCCCGTCTGAACGTTTCTCTAGACGGGTCTTCAAAGCCTGTTCCCCCTCGGAACCCAGAAGGTAGCTGCTGGTGGTGAAGGCAAAGACGATCGCGTTCACGGGCAACGCGGCCAGAAGCTCAGCGGCATCGTCTGGATGCGGAGGATTCGCAAATGTCTGACTGTCAACAGACAGCACACGCGCTGCGTGGACGGAGACCCCCTCGGGTGACATCGTCCAGAATTCCGATTCAGGCACTGGATCGAAGTGTGGCGTGAGCACACCGATGCGTGCCCGCCATCCTGAGCCGTCTGGCCGCCACATGTTCCGGTCGGACAATGTGGCAGTTTTTGTGACGGCCGGAGCGGAAAGCAACGTTCCCGATCCGAGGCTGAGCGCGGTAAGAAAGCTTCTCCTGTTCATTTCCCCCAATCCAATCGTCTGAGCCTAAGGCGACGTGTTGATTCTATTTAATGTCAGGGGTCGGCATCGCTGCCGTGCTGGGCTGCACTATCGGAGCCCCGCCCATCGCTTGTTGTTCCGTTCTTTCCCGTAACGCAAGTATCAGCACTGCCGATGCGAATAACGAAATACCTACAAAGACAAGCCCTGCCTGAAAGCTTCCTGTCTTCTTGCTGATCGCCCCTATCGCGTAAGGCCCGACAAAGCCGCCAAGATTCCCAAAGCAGTTAATTGAAGCAATTCCCGCCGCCGCTGAAAATCCTGTCAAGAACTCATTGGGCATCGACCAGAAAGGGCCCCACAGGCTGAAGATGCCTGACGCGACAAAACACCAAAGTGTGACAGATAGGAGAACGGAACGAGTCGCGGTCGTACCCAAAAGTACCAGTGAGGTGGCTCCGATTATCAAAGGAATGGCCGCGTGGTATCGCCGCTCAAGACGTCGATCCGAGCTTCGGCCAACAAGGATCATGACTGGCAGTCCGACAAGATACGGAATCATCACGAGCAAACCCACGGTGGTATTCGAGTATTGGCTGGAGAGAACTTTCAGCAACTGTGGCATCCAGAAAATCATCGAGTACAAGCCGACCATTGCCGCGAAATAGATGGCGGTCAGATGCCAAACCCGCCCGTGCATCAGTGCCTGACCCGCACTTACTCGGCAACTTGCCCGCTTCGCCTGTTCTTCACGCGCCAATTCTGCCGTGATCCACTCCTTTTCCTCGGGTGTAAGAAACTTGGCTTCTGCAGGTCGGTCGGGCAGCAAGAAGTATGTGATGATGCCGCCCAGAATGGCTGGAATGCCCTCCAGAATCAGCAGCCACCTCCAACTACTGAGTCCAAACCCATGGACGTGATCCAGAATTACGCCCGAGAACGGAGCGCCGATTATGTTAGCTACAGGATTCGCGGTCAAGAATAATGCAACGGTCTGAGCCAATTGCCGCTGGCGAAACCAGTAAGTCAGATAGAGCAAGATTCCGGGAAAGTACCCGGCCTCAGCGAGCCCGAGCAGAAACCGCGCAACATACAGGTGGAGGGATGTCTGCACAAAGCCAGTTAAGATCGCCACGACTCCCCAACTGATCAGTATCCGGGCAATCCAGACACGGGCTCCCATCTTGTGCAGCAACAAGTTGCTGGGTATCTCGAAAATGAAATATCCGAAAAAGAAAATCCCTGCCACGAATCCATACTGTTGGCTGGTGATCGCCAGTTCCTTATTCATCGTCAAAGCAGCGAACCCGATGTTGTTTCGGTCAAGCACAGCAACCACGAAGAGAACGAAGATGAACGGGATGATCCGCGTCCTCACTTTGCGAATTGTTCTCGCCTCAATTACGCTCAGAGCAACTGCCGGATTCGTGGCCATGCTCACCTCAAAGCTACGGAAAGCGCAGCGACGACCATGGCAATCGGGCTGGCGCGGTCGAGCAGGCGCGTGAGTTCGGAGGGAACGTCGAAAATGTCACTACCAATGATGCAGTTAATGACCAGAGCGGTCATCGTCCAACGTCCGATTGAGCGGATGAATGGCACGCGGCACCCTCGCGAAGAGACGCGAACAACTCAGGCACCCAGCAGAGCCAAAAACCGACCGTGTGCTAGTACCAGTCGATTCCCAGAGTTCTGTCGCAGCAGGAGTATACTCCCCTCGCAACAATTGCACAGGCTTGGGGGCGATGAAATGCTGGATTGTCTGAAGTGCGCAGCGATAGGTTTAATTGTACTGGGCGCAGTTGTGGGAGCTTGTGGACAGACGGATAACCAGCTTAGCGGGAATAATGCCGTAGCAAAATCTCTGATCGAAATGGAACGTCAGTGGTCGGAATCGGCAACTCCGACCGACGAAATCAGGATCGTGCAAAAAATCTTCGCCGAGGATTTCTTGGGAACGGATACCGATGGGAAGCTCTATACCAAGTCAGAAACAATTGCCGAGGAAAAAGCTCAGACTTCGACGGGCGAAGTTCTGTCGCCTCGTCTCGATGATGTCAAGGTGCGCTTTTTTGGAGATAACCTCGCCGTATTGTACGGACACGAGTCATCTATCAGGGAAATCGAAAGAGGGCAAGGAATACACCCGCAGGGTGATCTGGACTGACACATGGTTAAAGCGCGCTGGGCGCTGGCAAATCATCGCAGTGCAAGACATGGTGGCCCAACCGAGCGCAGCTTCGGCATTGCCCGCCCACTCTGAGTCCGCACTGATCGAAGACCTCACATGGACTGAGGTTCGCGATGCCATCGCAGCAGGCAAGACCACCGCAATCTACTACGCTGGAAGCACAGAGCAGAACGGCCCGCACATGGCATTGGGCAAGCACAACTTCATCGCCCGCTACGTATCGCAGCGCGTTGCCGAAGACCTTGGCAATGCATTGGTTTATCCAATTATGCCTTTCGGCCCGACAGGCGACATTGCAACCAAGACGGATCACATGCGTTTTCCGGGCAGCGTCTCTGTTTCTCAGGACACCTTTGGCGCAGTGGCTCGTGAAGTTGCTCTCAGCGCAATTGCGGCTGGATTCAAGAACGTCGTCCTCATGGGAGATCACGAAGGCGATCAGGAAGCACTGAAGACGGTCGCCGGGGCGCTGGACAACGAGTGGTCGCCAAAAGGAATTCACGTCCGTTACATTCCCGACCTTTATTACAAAGAAAAGGAACAGATGCGTGAATACCTCACCAAGCGGAATATGGCCATCGACCAACATGCTGGCATTGATGACACATCGGAGGTGATGTTTATTGATACGGATGGAAGATGGATTCGCAAGGACAAGCTTGCACCGGACAACGGAAAGATGGGTGTCGAAGGCGATCCTACACAAGCCTCTGCTGAGTTAGGCAGGATGTTCATCGACTTCAAAATACAGGATGCCGTTGCGCAAATTCGGGGTTTGGTTGAAGGTAGAAAGTGAACAGCGTGAGCCTCAGATTCGTTGCGAAACAAATCGTCCCTGAAGGCTGCGTCTCCGTTTCGACGGGATTGCAGACCAATTGACCTCAACCCTGACCCGTCCTACCATTCGTTGTGAGTGTCAACATCCCTCCAATTCGTCGGCCAGACGGTCTCTCATTACCGTATACTCCGCAAGCTTGGCGGCGGTGGCATGGGCGTGGTGTATGAGGCCGAAGACCTCAAGCTCGGTCGCCACGCCGCCTTGAAGTTCCTTCCCGAAGAACTCGCCAACGATCCGCAGGCGCTGGAGCGATTCCGCCGTGAGGCGCGTGCCGCTTCTGCCCTGAATCACCCGAACATCTGCACGATCTACGAAATCGAGGAGGTCGATGGGCGAGTCTTCATCGCGATGGAACTGCTGGAGGGGCAGACGATGAAGTACCGGATCACGGGGAAGCCGCTGGAGATCGAAACGGTGCTCGATCTGGGCATCCAGATTGCCGATGCTCTCGACGCGGCACATGCAAAAGGAATCATCCACCGGGACATCAAGCCCGCAAACATCTTCGTCACGAATAGAGCTCAGGCGAAGATTCTCGATTTCGGACTGGCCAAGCTCTCATTGAAGGCGGAGAGTGTTGCCCTGAGCGCCCCGACCATGGAGGAGCCTCTCACCAGCCCCGGTTCAACGCTTGGCACTTTGGCGTATATGTCTCCCGAACAGATCAGGGGCAAAGAACTCGATGCCCGTACCGACCTGTTCTCGTTCGGGGCGGTGCTGTACGAGATGGCGACGGCCACACTCCCGTTTCGGGGCGACACATCTGGAGTGATCTTTGATTCGATTCTCAATCGAGCGCCCACCCCCGCAATTAGGTTGAATCCTGAGCTACCTCCTAAGCTGGAGGAGATCATTAAAAAGGCACTAGAGAAGGATCGGGACGTTCGGTTCCAGTCCGCCGCTGAGCTAAGGGCGGACTTGAAGCGTCTGAAGCGAGACACAGAATCGGGCAATGCCGTTGCGCTCGCTGAACCAGCTTCAAGGCGAAGCCGCTTTACCCGCTTACTGATTCTCGCCGTAGTATTGGCTGTTCTGGTTGGTTCTGTGCTTTATTTCGCGTTGCAACGTCCGAGAGTTATTGATTCCATTGCAGTGCTGCCTTTGGTGAATGCAATTTCCGACTCGAACGCCGATTACCTAAGCGAGGGCATAACGGATGGTCTAATCAACAGCTTGTCCCAACTGCCCAACCTGACGGTCAAATCCGAACGTTCGGTGTCGCGCTACAGGGGGCATGACATTGACCCGCAGCTTGTCGGGCGTGAGCTTGGAGTGCGTGCTGTGCTCGTAGGTAAGCTTGTGCAGCATGGAGACTCACTTTCGATCAATGTGGAACTGGTTGACGCACGCGACAACAACCACATCTGGGGAGACCAGTACACTCGCAAGCTGGCTGACATAGCTGGTCTGCAAGAGACGATTTCCAAGGATATTGCTGAAAAAGTGCGTCCCAAACTGGGCGGCGAACAGAAGGCTCATCTTGCAACGCCTCACACCCAAAATGCTGAGGCGTATGAGCTTTACCTTAAGGGTCGTTTTTATTGGAAAAAGAGAACCGAAGAAGGACTAAACAAGGGCCTCGCGTACTTCGAGCAAGCACGACAAAAAGACCCCAATTACGGGCTTGCCTACGCAGGTTTAGCGGATTCTTACAACATGTTGGGCTGGTGGGAATTTGTTCCGCCACGGGAAGCTGCGCCAAAAGCGAAAGAAGCGGCTTTGAAGGCTCTCGAACTCGACCCTTTGCTTCCTGAGGCCCACGCGTCACTGGCTTTCGTGAAGTTTGATTATGAATGGGATTGGGCAGGGGCGGAAGAAGAGTTCAAAGAGGCATTTCGGTTGAACCCGAGCTACGAAACTGCGTACAGGTGGTACGGTGGTCTTCTTGCCGCCACCGGACGGCATGATCAAGCGATTGCAGCTGCAAAGCGAGCACAGGAACTAGACCCCACTTCTTTACTCAACAGTGCGGATGTGGGGTGGGAACTATACCTAGCCAGAAGATATGACGAAGCAGTGGATCAATTACGGAAAACGGTGGAGATGGATGCTAACCATTTCCCAACCCATAATTGGCTTGCACTGGCTTACGTCGCAAAGTCGATGCACCAGCAAGCTATTGAAGAAGCACAGAAGTCAGCCATTCTGTCAAATAACAGTACCCCTGCTATGGCGGCCTTAGCCATCTCTTATGCTGCCTCAGGTAACACCAAAGACGCAACGAGCATACTACGAACATTGGATGCAGCTTTAAAGTCGCGGTATATCTCCAATTGGGAAGTCGCAGCCATTTTCGCAAGTCTCAACGACACTGAGCAAGCGTTTAAGTCATTGCAGAAGGCTTACGAGGATCACGACTACAGGCTTCCTTTCCTGAACGCAGATACCCGGTTTGACAGGCTGCACTCAGATCCCCGCTACCCCGACCTGCTGCGCCGGATCGGACTGCCGCACTAGGGCTTGCCTGTGGCATTGTCTTATATAAAGAAAAAAGAAGAGGAAGAAATGAACAGTATGGAGATAACGCACTCCGAAAGGCTTGCGCGGAGTTTGCACAGAATCATCTTCGGTCTGCCAGTCTTCCTCGTCTGGGGCGCTTCGCTGTTCCCGCCTGTTGCACAAGGTCAGGGTGCCGACTCTCCGACGTTTCACATCAACTCGCAACGCCTACAAGGCACGCTTGAAAAACTGTCCGAGTTCGGCCGAAACCCTGAAGGTGGCGTCACTCGCCTAGGGTTTTCGGAAACTGACTTGGCTGCACGGGAGTACGTCACAGGGTTGATGAAGCAAGCGGGGCTTGAAGTACGGATTGATCCTGCCGGAAATATCTTCGGCCTGCGTGCAGGCTCGGAGAAGTTGCCGATATTGC
>WNGK01009204.1_pt1 | contig 12321 bp, 11 predicted proteins | sample 5400601 | NCBI WGS metagenome assembly WNGK01 (sample SAMN13153376, study PRJNA577476) | soil metagenome | isolation source: 60 cm soil or saprolite under Garry oak tree replicate 1 | place: USA:California | collected 2016-06-15
ACAGCTTGTCGAAACTCGCCAGATAGCTGCGCTGGAAGAGAGCAATGGCTTCCTTGATCATCGCACGCCGGCGATCGAACGGTCGCCGCAAGCTGAACCTCCACAAATGGCGTCGCATAGAGCTGCGGAAGCACGAAAAATCCCAGAGCAGCACGCCTCGCCGTAACACGTCGGGCGGATCGACCAAGGACAACTGATCGTTCTCGAACAGAAGATTCGCCGGCTTGTAATCGTAGTAAACGTGACCGATCCTCATTTTGGCCCCAGCCAGACTTTCGAGCGCGGATTCGAGAATCGTTTGTTCGCGGGAGGAGAGATGCCACGGAGCCTCAGCTAGATCGCGCGCGAGCGCGTCGACGGGCATCGGGCAGATCTGCTCGGTCCGGGCGATTTCCATTTGCGCGAGGATTTTTCCGGCAAGCTCGCATGCAGAAATCAGGCCGTCTCCGCTCGTCCGATCCCAGACCAGGGCTTGAATCGTCTTCCCTCTCGCGAACTCCATCAGGCAGACCCGCTTCTCGCGGAGCAACGCCAGCGCTTTTGGCACGCGCAACCCGGGAATCTGCAACGTCGCCAGTACACCTAACTGACCGTATTGGCATTGGAGCATCCCGTCCGTTCCCATAACTACCTGTTTCGCCAGCGCAGCATCGCCGGTCGCCAGTTGGACTCGATAGACCCAGTTTCGCCAATTCCTTCCTAACAATTCGCACGTCTGCACCCGCTCGCCCAGCGCCTCCTCCAACTCGAACACCATCGGCGGTTGCACGGGGGTTGCCCACGCTAGTGCCCATCGCTTCAACGCGTCGACAAGCAGCCCGAATGTGGCCGGAATCGGTCGCGCCCGGGACGATCGCGGACTGGATCGAATCTTTCATGTGAATCGGTGTGCCGATTTTTGCTCAGCAATCGTGGAAACTGTCGCCACGACTGACCATATCAACAAAGCAATTTTCACGTTTGCATTAATCCTCTCCTCCAGATACGGATTGAATCCCGCATGCAGCATGAAGAGAATGCCAAAGCCAACAACATTATGCGACCGCCCCGTCCGTCTCCTGCGTTTTCATCTTATCCAAATACCGAACTCATATGATCTTGACTTTCCTATGATTTCCTGCGCAGGATAGCGGGATGAGTCTCAATCCTGATATGAAGTCACTCACGTTGCCGTCGTCGCGGACATCTCTACCATCTCCTCCGAAGGACAGGGGCGCCGGGTGCTCAAATGGAACGTCTGAACGCTTGGTGAAGTCACTATCAGTCATCCTTCCCGCATTTAACGAAGAGGCAAATATCTGGGCTGTCATTAAGGACGCGCATCGGACTGTACCGAAACTTGCTCCAATTTTTGAGATCATTGTAGTGAATGACGGCAGCAAAGATCGCACGGGGGAGATCTGCAACCGGCTGGCCGAGGAGTTCTCCGACGTGCGTGTTGTTCATCATCCCGGAAACCGCGGCTACGGCGCCGCGCTCAAGAGCGGCATCGAGCGGGCGCGGTATGATCTAATTTTCTTCACTGACGCTGATGGGCAGTTCGACTTAAAGGAAGTGGCCGCGCTCCTCGAACAGACGGACGCCTACGACATCGTTGCTGGGTACCGAGCCCGGCGACAGGATCCGCCGCACAGATTGTTGTTTGCCTGGGGTTGGAATATCCTCGTGCGGCTCGTGCTCGGGATCAGGATCCGTGACATTGACTGCGCTTTCAAAGTCTTCCACCGCCATGTCTTCGACCGTATCCAGATCCAGTGTGTGGGCGCGATGGTTAACACGGAAATCTTCGCTCAGGCATTCAGGTTTGGCATGACCGTCAAGGAGGTGCGGGTGAATCATTTTCCACGACGGCACGGCAAGTCGACCGGCGGTAACGTTGCGGTTATTCGCAAAGCATTTCGGGAGTTGATCAGAATCCGACGCAAGTCGCACGCGATCACTGCGGTAATTCGTCGAGTTCGTCGACTTCAAGCGGGACAGGAGAGCTGCGACAAATCAATCCCCCGTAGAAAAAGAGCTCGCTCGAAACACCAGCGGCGGTTTGGTGGTTTAGTAAAATCATGAAAACTGATGTGCTAATAATCGGCGGCGGACCGGGTCGTGCTCGATGCGACAATCAAAGCAGATCGAAACGTGTCCCTAACGAAATAACGTCACGCGACTCTGGCGAGGGCAGTGCGCTTCACAGAAGCCATTTCCCTCTCCGCCTGGAGAGCAGACTCTTTTGACGCCATTAACTTGCGAATCGCAATCCGAGCCGGATTCGTCGCGGCGCGCTCGCCGTAGATTCGTCCAGACAGAATATCAAGCGACGTGATGCGGTCCCGCCACGTGAAGATCCTTTGGAAAGCGAGCGGAAATTCCCAGAGGACACCGATCACGTCCTCAACAACATCGTTGCCCTCGTCGCAGAGCTTTTCAAAGTCGGTAAATGGATTTCCATTGGTGCGGATTTCACCGGAGAGAAGCTTCGCGATAACGTCGGTGGCGAATTCGCCTTCCTGCATGCCGAAATAAATCCCGTAGGCGAAAATCGGATCGATGAATCGATGGGCGTCGCCGATGCAGACAAAGCCCTTGCCGGAGTAGTTCATCACGCGATAGGAGAAGTTCGCGGCGGCGTGAATGGGTTCCTGAGGCGTCAGGTCGGGCAGCCGGACGGAGAGCGCTGGAGTCATCTGCCGGCATTCGCGCAGCATCATGTCTTCCTTCGAAAGACCCGCCTGCTTAAAATAGTCGGTGCGAAACACGACTCCGACGCTGGTCAGTTCGTCGGTGACTGGGATGAACCAAGCCCAGTGATGCTTCTTTTGATAGAAGAGCAGCGTGTTGCCGGGTTGTTTGGATAATTCCGGGCCATTGTCGCGAATCCCTCCGGCAAACAGGGTGAACAACGCAATCTGTTTGTCGGAGTTGCCGGGAATTTTGGGGCCGGTGACGCGATGGTTGGCGAGAAACGTCGCACAGCCCGAGGCGTCAATGAGCACGTCTGAGTGGAGGTTTTCCGCGGCTCCTCCAGGCGTGCGAATGGTCAGGCCGATAACCGCGTCATCTTTGGAGATGGGCGCCACCGCGGTGGCTTCGATCCATTCAGCGCCCCGCTCCAGAGCGGCGTCGAACAAGACCTTGTCGAACGTGCTGCGCAAAACGTTCCAAGTATAGTTGGGGACTTGGTTCTCGTTCTCGTCCCGCCGGACGAGCGGAACCCAGAAGTCGTTTTTCCCATCCGGGCCATAGAAATTAGCACCGTGTTTCACCGGATAATTCTGCGCTTCGATCGCCGGCCCGAGCCCGAGTTCTTTCAGTGCGAGGGCCGTCGCGCCAGTCAGAGATTCACCGACATGATAGCGGGGGAACGCGTCTCGCTCGACGATCACCGGCTTGATGCCACGTCGCAGCAGATACATCGCCGTACAGGCGCCCGCGGGGCCGCCGCCGAGGATAATCACCGGGTGTTTTTTATAGGGCATTCCTCGAAGAGAGTCTACCAAGCTTCTTGAGAATTAGCGACGACAAAGATGTCTTTTCCGGTCATTCTCGTCAAGGGCATTCCGCCCTCTTCAACGTCGGCGCCACGCGGTCGCGCCCCGAGCCCGAAAAGCGCGGCGACCGCCGCCAATTCTCATGGCTGCCTCGCAAGGATTCGAACTTGGCAACGATCGAGGGTATCGGTCGAATGTTCCGGCTCCCTTCACGGCTCCTGTTTCGCTTCGTCTTCTGCGCGCTCTCGTCGCTTGGATTCGCGAAGGACCGGAAGTTTCATCTCGATCGTCGGGACGCGCAGCGCGTCAGACTCGCGTGCGAATTCAACAACCGGCACGCGCAAGCCATGACCAAAGGGAGCGACGGCACATGGTCGATCACGTGCCGCTATCGCCGGGCACATTTCCTGTTCCCAATCCAGAAAAATCCAGGAGTGGATTCTACACCTGGAAAAGAGATGAGGACGCGGACTAATCTGCGATGGCATCCTATGTTTTCTTTCAGAAATGTCATATGGACTTTACAAGCGGCGAATGAGATGCAAAGCTCCCTGTCTGGTCAGAAGAAATGCTGACTGGAGAAGACTGGAACTCCAACAAATCAAGTCAACCTTATGGTGATATGGGAAGTTTGGTCAGGTAACCGCAAGATCTGGTCGATGAAGTGAGTAATCGACCTTCGCTCCGCGCGCGAAGTGCTTGAAAAGCCCGGGCGAGTCCGTGTTTGAAATTATGAAAACTGACGTGCTTATAATCGGTGGCGGGCCGGGTGGTGCGGCCGCAGCCATGTTCCTAATCCGGGAGGGCATCAAGCCAATCATCCTCGAACAGGAAGCGTTCCCACGCTTCCACATCGGCGAGTCCAATACCGGCGAATCTGGCCAGGTGCTTCGGCGACTCGGCTTCGAGAAGGCGATGATAGAGAAGCAGCATCCAATTAAACATGGCGTCAGCGTTTTCGGCACGAGCGGCGTCAATTCCTGGTATGTCCCCGTTTCGGCTCGCGATAAGGAGTGGAATCTATCCAACTCGACCACCTGGCAGGTGCGTCGCAGCGATTTCGATACGATGATGCTTAAGGAAGCCGAGGCGCGCGGGGCGACGGTCATGCCGGGCACCGCGACAAAGCCGCTACTGACTGATGACGGCGCCGTGCGGGGCGTAACGGTTCGCTGGCCCGACGGTAAGGACGAAGACATCGAAACGCAGGTAGTGCTTGATTGCTCGGGCCAGGCAACCTTTCTCGCCAACCAGCGTGTCACCGGTCCGAAATATTTGGGCAACTACGACAAGCAAGTCGCCTTTTTCTCGCAAGTCACCGGTGCCGTCCGTGGCTCAGGTGTTTCGGGCGAAGAGGCGAAAGACAACACTCTGATCTTTTACGCGAAGAAGTTTCACTGGGCCTGGTTCATCCCACTCGATAAGGACGTCGTCAGCTTCGGGATGGTCACGCCTCGGGCTGACTTCCTTTCGAAAAAGCAAACTCCCGAAGAGTTCTTCCGGAATGAGCTTTACAACATCAACCCGGAAATCCGGCGTCGTATTCCCGAGATGAAGTTAGTTGAGAAGGTGCATGTTATCCCCAACTACTCCTACCAGGTGCGCGGCTTCTGCGGGAAAGGCTTTATTTGCATCGGTGACGCGCACCGTTTCATCGATCCGATATTTTCTTTCGGCCTAACGGTGACCATGCGTGAAGGGGAGTTTGCCGCGCCGCTTGTCCGCGAGTACCTGGAGGGCAAGAGGCGTAACGGGGAAAACCCTTTTGCCGAGCACCAGGTTTTCTGCGAGAAAGGGATTGATAATCTTGAAGACATGATCGACCTGTTCTGGGAACAGCCGTTCGCTTTCGCGACTTTCGTCTATCATCGTTATCCTGACTTATTAACCGACGCCTTTGCCGGACGGATTTATCCAACTGAGCATCAGCCTTCACCGGCCGTCCTCGCGTTCCGCAAGATGCTTAAGCGCACTCGCGAGTATGACCAGGATGACTACTCTGTGCCAATCGGTTCACGCTTTCACCCGGAGCGAGCGGCTCTTTGGGAACCTAATTCCCCCGTCGGGACAACCGAGGAATGGATGGGAGCGCGGTAATTCGTCAAGTTCGGACAGGACGGCACTGATCACCATCCTGTCCAGCAAGAGACTTGCTAAAGTCTGCGAAGTTGGCAAACTACGACATTAAAATCATGGAGATACCACAGAAAATTAAAGACTACATCGATAGCAACCGTCTTCCCTTGCCTCCGATAAAAGATGAGGACGAGCCGCTACAGATTGACTCTCTCGCTATTGTTCGCTTAGTTGCATTTTTGGAAACCGATTGCGGTATTCGGATCGAAGACGAGGAACTCATCGCGGAAAACTTCGCGACCCTGCGGCGGCTGGGAGAGTTAATTGCGGCCAAAACGCCGACCGGGCCGACAGCAGAGGCGAAACCTTCGGTCCAGGAGGGTATTCCCACGTTTTCAGCCAAACGCGAAACTGATCGCTCGGGAGTACCAGAGCAGTAGTTTACGCGGGTGCCATAAAGCCGACGGCTTCTCTGATGCTGTCTTTTGCTTCGTCGGTTCGAGCAGATACTTCTCCTAAAGAGGATTGATCCGTGGTCCCAGGCGCTGGTTCTTTCAGGGACGTGGGCTCTGCTGCCGTTCTTAATGCGCTTGGGGCCCCAGCAGGAAACGGTATGGTTTAGGATCAATCTGGGGCGGCAGCGCTAGGCGAACCTTTGTGTTCTCTCCGCCCAGCACTCATAAAATCGCCCGGTTGTTCACAAGTCCAGCTTTAATCTTTCCCCGCTAGTCAGATGTGGACGACTTGGATTTGCGGACCATCCAGAAAGCCACAGCGGGCGTTGCATCCTGGCCCTCGCTGGCGTTAATTAAAGCTGGTTCTGCTCGCTCGATGATGAAGTGCTTGCCAAAAATCGCCCCGACGTGTTCTCGAAGTTCTTGCTCGGAGCGGACGCCGCCATAGTTCACGACCCGCGCATCTTGGAAAGTCCCGGCAAGCAGGAGGAAATGGCCACCCTCAACAGTGGCGTGAGCGATGTTCTGAGCAAAGACGGGGCGAAGGTTCCCGACGATACGGTGGAAGCAACCGCGGTCGATCAGGCTGAACGCCGGTACCAATCGCAGATCCTTGTCGCAAAGGTCGGCGACATCAAAGGTGGGTGCGTTGGGGTGTCCGGCGGAGAGCCGGCGGCAGTTCTCAATCGCCGCGGCGCTGTAGTCGAGCCCCAGAACAGCAAAACCCTGGGCAGCCAGCCACCGGCTAACCTCACCCTTCCCGCAACCCACGTCGATGACGCGTTGATTTTTCGGGAACCAGCCGGAGTCGATCGCTTCAACGAGTTCCTTTTGCGGCTGGGCGGTTTTCCAGAAGGGGATGAATTCGGGGTTGAGCCACCGGCGCTCCCATCTATGCCGGTGTCGCCGGTGCGTCCAATTGGGAAACAGCTGCTCGATGCCACCTTGCAGCCAACTTGCCAATTTCCGCCGGTTATTCATGGCCACTAGCCTGCAGCCCGGCGTCCGAGAGTCAGGCGACTTCGACTCAAGACTAGCGGCTTTTCGCCGAAGAGAAAGAGTGCTTCGTTCTTTCAGCACCGATCATAGTCGGGGCCAGTCCTCGGTTGCTATCGCAGAGATTGCAATGGGCTTCTTTTCAATGCTCAATGGTTCAATGCCGGAACTATGGAAACTTTCCCTGCGATTGATCATTCAACAAAGCGACTTCACAAACATTCTATATTGCCCCGTTTCGTGCTATACTGAAAAGATTAACTAGTTAGGCACTCGCTTCCCATAGTGGAGTCCAAATCTCAGGGCGCTTACTTTTGTTTTGCGACAATGATGAAAAAACTGGAGGATAACCCAGAGATTCCAAGCGGCACGGTTCGCGCTTTCGTACTCTGTGGCGGGGCCGGCACCCGACTGCGCCCGGTGCTCGCTGACCGGCCAAAGTCGATGGCACCAATTGGGGGGAAGCCTTTTCTCCAGCTATTGATCGAGAGGCTCAGGTGTCAGGGAGTCGGTGACGTGATTCTGGGAACGGGCTACATGGCCGAGAAAATTGAAAGCTACTTCGGATCTGGAAATAAGCTTGCAATGCGTATCCGCTACTCCAGAGAGCCCGAGCCATTAGGAACTGGAGGAGCCCTCAAGCTGGCCGAACCACTCATCAGCGACCCAGTTCTCGTTCTTAATGGCGACAGCTACGTGGAGTGGAGCCTTGTTCCAATGCTGGAGCTCTTCAGGGCCAAAGACGCCGATTTGGTGGTCGTGCTGCAGGCAGTCGCCGATGTCACTCGCTATGGAAGTGTGGCACTCGATCACGACGGCCGCGTCACTCAGTTTATCGAAAAGGGTGTCGGAGCCGGCCCAGGTCTGATCAATGCCGGCGTTTATTTGCTTCGAAAGCAGATTGTGCGCGGGTTACCGGCGGGCACGGCGATCTCCCTCGAGAGGGAGGTTTTTCCCTGCCTTCTCGATCGCGGAGTTTATGGATTGGTTTGCACGGGACTCTTCATCGACATCGGAATACCGGACGACTTCAAGCGGGCCCAGACGCTGCTCGCCTCGCGGGTCAGCGCTGCTTCTCACGATTCGTCCGCCCCCGTATCGCCGGAGGTCCTTGGCGATACAACTTGAAAAACAGGCGGCGTAGAGATAACAGCAAAGAAAGCCGAAGCAAGCATTCCGGGGTCGTCTCTTACCTTCGTTTGAATTGAAATTAAGAGGCTAGCGATTCGCGCTCACTCGCAGTCAGGACGAGTGCGCTAACATCCATTCCTCGGTATTCGAGAGCGGGGAGTTAGGTTCCCATATAGTGGCGCGCTCAGGGTGAAAGCGCGAACCGACCGGAATGGAATAATCGTCTTCGTGCTCATACTCCCGCGTCCGCTTGAGCATCTTACGGAATGTGAAAATAGCAGGCGAAGGCTGGTGCTCGCTCTCATAGACCCGTCCCGCGAAGGCATCGATCAACTCCTCGCGATAGCGGTGATGGACAAAAGTCGCAAAGGCAAAAGGTTGTTCCCAAAAGAGGTCAACCATGTCCTCGAGGTTATCGATTCCCTTCTCGCAAAAGAGCATGTGCTCGGCGAATGGATTGGCAAGGTGGCGTCCTTTGCCCTCGAGATATGCCAGCACATGAGGCACAGCAAACTCCGCTTCCCGCAGGGCGGCCGAAATGCCAAAGGAAAAGATCGGATCGATGAAACGATGCGCGTCGCCGACGCAAATATAACCTTTCCCGCAGAAACGGCGGACTTGATAGGAGTAGTTGGGGATGACATGTACTTTTTCGACCAGCCGTATGTCGGAAATGCGGCGCGCGAGATCGGGATTGATCCCGGGAAGAGCGCTGCGGAAGAACTCATCGGTAGTTTGCCTTGATTCCTGAAAGGTGGCGGTTGGTACCACCACTCCGAGGCTTACCACCTCGTCATCAATCGGAATAAACCAAGCCCAGTGGAACTTCTTCAAGTAAAAGATGAGCGTGTTATTTTTCGCGTGCTCGCCAGACGAGCCGCTGTCGCGGATCGCGCCGGTAGCGTGAGAGAAAAAGGCGACCTGTTTGTCGTAATTGCCGACATATTTCGGCCCTGTCACGCGCTGATTGGCAAGAAACGTGGCCAAGCCGGAGCAATCGAGCGTCACTTCCGCTTCAATGTCCTCATGGCTGCCATCGGGCCGGCGCATTGTCACGCCGCGCATACCGCCGTCCTCGCCAAGGAGCGGCTTCACCGCTTTGCCTCGAACAACCTTGGCGCCCCGCGCCTCGGCCTCCTCGAGCATCATGCCATCGAAATGACTGCGACGAACCTGCCATGTTGTCCCAGGGATCAGCTTCCAGTTCGGAGTGCGCGCGGAGACGGGAATGAACCAGGTGTTCGCCCCCTCCGATCCATAAACTTTCACGCCATGTTTCACCGGATAGTTGGCGCTCAACATTTTCTCCTCCAAGCCGAGTCGTCGGAGCAACTGGCCAGCTTCGCCGGTCATCGATTCGCCGATATGGAAGCGGGGAAACGTTTCCTGTTCGAGCACGATCGGCTTGATTCCTTCCCGGATCAGGAACATTGCTGCCGCCGCCCCCCCGGGTCCGCCACCAATTATGAGCACATCGGTTTTCATGTTCATCAGCCTGTTGACCATAAATAATAAGAGACTCTAACAGGTAAAGCAACGTTGATTTTCCCCGTCTGTTACAGATCTCCTTCTATTTTCGGCGGACCCGGTTACGACTCCGTCCAGGCTAAGAGTCTAGAGGAACAGCGGGACTTACGCTCGAAGGTATCGTTCGCCTCTTTCCAAAGAAAGTGAGCAGTGGTCCCGTCATGACGGTAGTGACGAGAGCCATGATCACAAGCATGGTAAAGATGTGCTGTGAGAGAATGCCCATGTCGTAACCGATATTGAGGGCGATGAGTTCCATGAGACCACGGGTGTTCATCAAGGCGCCGAGTTGAAGCGACTCGCGCCATTTCATCCCGGTAAGACGGGCAGCCAGGGCGCTTCCACCGAGTTTCCCTGCAGTGGCTACCCCGATAATGACCAAGCAGATAAGCCAATCCTGAGCACTGTTGAGGAGGAGGATTTGGGTGCGCAGACCGGTGAATGCGAAGAACACCGGCAAGAGCAGGACGGCGCTTAAGTTCTCAACCCGTACAACCAACTTGTCGCGAAAACCCACCACCCCAAGAACAACAGCTAGCATCGCTTTACTCGGGTCAGGACGCTCTAGCGCCGACTGCCCAAGCCAACTTGGCAGCTTTGGTTTGATGACGAAGAGCATGAGCGCAATAAAGACCAGTACGAGACCGAGATTGAAGGCTGCTCCACCTACACTGGTTGCTCGCGCGATAGCCACCACGAAGGCCAGCATGCTCCATGCAGTCACATCATCCACCGCCGCGCACGCGGTGGCGGTGCTTCCTAGCGACGTTTTGAAAATACCGCGGTCTTGCAAGATACGAACCAGCACAGGGAAGGCGGTGATGCTCATGGAGATCCCCATAAACAGGGCGAAGGCAAGAAATGACGCCCCCGGTTGCGCGAGATGGCTGTATAAGAACAACGCCAGCGTTACACCTAAAAAATAGGGGATGACGATGCTCGAATGGCTGACGACAATCGCGGTCTGCGCCTTGTGGCGTAACTGCGAGACGTCTAGCTCCATGCCCACGGCGAACAGAAACAGGCAGACTCCTATCTGACTGAAGAGCCTCAGTGCATCCAGGGATGATGCAGCGAAAACGAAGTGAAATGCGTTGGGTGCCAGCAGGCCGAAGAGCGAGGGACCTAGAAGGATGCCTGCCACCATTTCCCCTATGACCGCGGGTTGTCCACAACGGCTAAAGATCCAACCAACCACACCAGAAGCGCCAATGATAATAAAGAGCTGCAGGAAAAGCCGGCTTAATGGACTGGTCGCATTCTGCCCTAAGCTGGACTTCACTGCGGCGAAAAATGAAGAGTCACTAACGTCAGTTACGTACGCGCTAGTTTCTGCTACCGACTTAGTTGGGATTGGAGAAGGGGGCGGAGGCAGATGGCTCCCCAGATGCAGGATAAAGAATATGCCAAACCCAACAATACTGACAATGACCAAATACAACTGGGCTGTGCGTTTCATAGGTAATAATATACTTGTCTGACCGCGTTAGCGGTCTATTATATGGCCTCCGCCGTGACAGTCACGGAAGGGCTTTACGCTTCCGCAGGTTCCTCGTCCTTCGCTTTGGCCGCAGGGCTTGGCGTTTTAGCCACACGCTTTACGAGCGTTTCAAAGCGCTTCGCAGCGCTAGCCCCCTTGCGGGCATCGTGCGCCAGTCGCGCAAGCGTTTCTTCCCGCGTCTCAGTCTTTTTCATGGTTTAAGGTCGTGTCGCTTCAGGCAAGCAATTTTCATCAGCATCGTTATAGTCGGTATATGTATCGAAGAAACCGTCCGCGCGGACACGCCAGCAATATGTTGTCCAATGTTCGCATCCAAAAATATCAAAGTAAGTAAGCTTCCCGAAAAGCAGTATCACAAGGACGGGATTGCTGAGGGCATCCAAATCTGCCTGCGTCATTTTCTTCCCGCCATTGATACTCGCCTGTTGTATCAATTCGCCATTTGGAGGAACGAGACCAACACTGATGACGCCTTTGCCCCCTACCAGCAAGCCCTCAAAGTCGGGATCGGGATCGGAAAGTTGTTTACCCTTCGTGGCTACAAGCCCAACGAGGTGCTTGTCGAAAGTTTTCCCGGTATTCTTGATCGTTACGGTAATCACAAAGGGCTTGTCCAATTCTGGCTTTCCGGAAATATGGGAACCGGCGACCCATGCGCGTTGATCGAGATGCGAGCTATCCCTAGCCAGCTTTATGGCATAGGCAGCGGCATGAGTCGATTCGATCTGCTGCCGGAGTTGACAGTAATAAAACAGCAAGCCAGCAATAGCGGCAAGGGCGAGGACTCCGTTGACGATGACCTGCGGATGTCTCCACCTGTTATCACGCCAGCATCGCTTCTTTGGTTTGTTCCGGGATGGTTGAGTTGCATTTTCGCCTTGGGATGGCTCGGTCGACTGGATAAGTGTCCGCTTTGGTTGCGATTGCTTGGCGGGGCTATCGGCCTCGTCCTCGCTACTTTCTTCGTAGGGCTCGCCTTCCATCTATTTATGCCGTTTGCCACGTTTCTGTCGAGTGGGGGCCATCACCACCTTCTGCCGCAATGAGCTTCGCGTATTTCAAGCTCTTGCCGACCGCGCCGCTGAGGCCTTGATGAAGCGCCCTTGGTCATTCTCTTTGCGTTCGTTGAACCGAAACACTTGCTCATCGCAGT
>WNGK01006746.1_pt1 | contig 12318 bp, 15 predicted proteins | sample 5400601 | NCBI WGS metagenome assembly WNGK01 (sample SAMN13153376, study PRJNA577476) | soil metagenome | isolation source: 60 cm soil or saprolite under Garry oak tree replicate 1 | place: USA:California | collected 2016-06-15
GTGGCTTGGAGCTTTGCGATGAAAGCCCTTGCCGTCTTGGTGCTCCGCTTCAAGGAACCAAAAGCCGACCGCTGGAGAGTGCCCCTCAACATACGCGTAAGCGGGACTGAGATTCCTGTCGGCTTGGCACTCATCACTGTGGTGCTGTTTTCGCTGGCAGGCATCAACTTGCTGACGAAGACGACAGCAACCATCTCCGGAGTAGCTTTCACGGTCATATTCTTCACTGCCTTTTCTCTTTCAGAGAAACGCTACGCACCAAAGGTGGCGCGCAAACCAAAACTCGGCGAAGCAGAGACCGAGCGATTTCGCCTGCAGGTGCGCGAGAATCTCTCTCCCGTATCATTGCAGGTTCGACCTGGCAGTATCTTGGTTGCCGTGCACGACCCGAACAATTTAAGCGCCCTCGAAAAGGCCTTGGAAGAAGCCGATCCGAGGAAACAGGATATCGTTGTATTGTCCGTTAATTCGAACGTTCAGGAATCTGCGAACGAAGTCGCTGATCCGGCTCATGTGATGGACGAATGCGAGACCTCGGTAGTTAGCCAAGTCGTACATGCTGCGGAGAAAGTAGGAAAGCCTGTGCGGCCGATTGCTATTGCGGGCACGAATTCCTATGGCCTGATACTTCAAGCCGCGCGTCAGTTGTGCTCTTCACGTGTAGTGATCGGCGCATCCGGAGTGATGAGTCTGAGCGAGCAGCAGGAAAAGATAACTGCCGCATGGCAACGATTGTACCCGCCGGTGGCACTCTCGGTGGAAATTGTTCCGGATGAGAATCGGCAATCAAAGTACTTCACGTTAGAGGAACAATCACCATAAGACCGGTTTCTGTTGTTACAGGGCGCAACCACTTGATCGATCCTCGACTCGTGAGGGCAGTCTAGATTCAATAGCCAGTGGTCTACCCCCGCGCCAGCGGTCGCCGGTTTAGAGAATCCGATTCGCCGCGGGCCAGCCAGCCAATTTTGGGGGTTTGGGACCATGCCGCGCAGCACTCGCGAACGGTACGTAGGTAAGCTGTATGCCTGCGCTCACGCACCGTAGCATGAGCCCGCCCCGGCTCATGTCCCCGCGCCCGTCGAATTCCGCTGGAAAGAAACCGTTCGCCAAAGATTTCGAGCAGCGGATCTGCTTACTTGGGGGTTGCAATGCTACCGAGAAGAACGATCTGGCAGCCGGTTCCGGCTAGCTCAGAAAGAATCCGCGAATCTCGGTCGAGCGGGCGACGGTAGCTTGCGTTCGCCATGTTCACAGCTGCCGCTGAGATTTCTCGCAATTGTTCTAGCGTCACCAACGCCTCCGGGGGGACTAGCCCGCCACAGGTGGTAATAACAAATGCACCAGTCGAGAAGGGCGGGCAGTTCGCGGTCAAACGGGCGGAGATCATTCCAGGACACTGGGAACTAACGGAGATGGCCGTGAACATGCGACGGAAAGCGCTGCTCTTCAAAACCATCTCCGTACAACAGAAAGAGCTTCACCGAAACTTCGAGCGTGTCCCGGACGATTTAACTATGTCTGATGCTGCAGCGCTTCTTCTTAAACAAGCCCTCACCGCCGCCAAGGTACTGAACCCCGGATCATAGTTGCTGTGCCCTACGTACCCAGTCGCTCTTTCGGGCGCGTGTACGCTCGCAATCGCTGATTGTTACTTCCCATCGAATTATTTACGGGCTAAGGCAGTGTGGCGAGACATCAGCGCGAGCTTCTGCCAATTGCCTGCCCCATCGCCCTGAAGCATCAACCTGGCTCATGAGACGCCGGCGGAAATGAGCTATTTGGCGGTCGCCATCAGTGCGGCTACTAGCGCGCCTCCGCCTACTGCTAAGGCGTCCTCTAGAAGCCCGGTAGCGAAGTCAGGCATGTCACGGCTGAGGCTCTTCCGAACATGGTGACCGGCAAGAGCTCCTGCAATCGCTCCTAGTCCGCCAAGCAGCGCTCCCGCGGCAAGCGGTCGCTTCACAGCGCCGCAAACTGCCGCTCCACAGATTGCACCCGATGCAATGCGTGAGGCAAGCGGCCCGGCGTTCAATCTATTAGGGGTGAAAGGCAGCTTGTCCGCAATGAGTTCGCTGACCGCAAGCTCAGCGATCGTTCGTGAGGCTCTGGCGGAAATTATTGAGGCAAATGGCGAACTTCCAAGATGAATCCATCTTTGTTTTGCAGCCCAAGCGATCACCGCTGGCGCGGTCATCGGCCGCAATCCTGCCACGGCGCCTATGCCGATTGCCAACGAGAGAGTATAGGCGTGTTTCACCCTTAGTGAACACCTCGCTCTCTGCTTTCTTATGCAATGACGTCCAAGAGATCAGGAGCACCTTCAGATTGCCAGCAAGCGTTTTGCAGTTGTATGTCGCTAATACCTCTTGCGATATTTCCCGTCGACTGCAAAGCCTCCATTTTCGTCCCGAGTCACACTGGCTGACCGACGCTTATTGAATTGATATTCCCCTTGTATGATTTCGCGCTGTGTGGAAGTCCCATCTGTAGCTAGAGTAAACAAGAAGCTACTGGTAACCGGCTTCTGCATTGCGACACGCGCGCCAGGGTTGGAGTTATTGCCGGCCAGCGTCGAATCAATGGACAAACTGGAGAGCCCGGCCAGCTTTTGGACTCCACCGCTGACCTGACTCGCGGCACCCTGGGCCTTGATCTTCTTAGGACCTCCTGTTGCGGGAGTTATGTCTGTTGCCGAACCTTGATCTTGTCCACCAGCTTCCGGTCGCCAGCATAGGACTGCGCTATGCGAACTGCGAGATCATGCTGGGTCTCAGTATCGACGCTGCCTGTTAATACAACCGAGTTCTCATCGACTTTGGCATCCACATTAGCGTTGGCGAGGGCGGGCTCGGAACTCAGCCGATGCGTGATCTGCTGCTCTGCCTGCTCGGACGACATGGTTTGGGGCGGCGGAGCCTGCGTATCCGGAGGCTTTTGCGCTGTTGGTGGTGTTTGCCGTCCTTCAGGGAACGTAGGCAGAGTTTGATAGGGTGGCGACGTAGAAGGCGGCCCTTGCCTGCTGAATTGCTAACCTATGCGGCTGGACGGTCATCCAAAGTCCCAGAAACACCGTTCCGAAAGCGGTCAGCCATGCGCACAAAAACTTTGCGAATTTGCTCGTTGATTTGCCTTATCGTCACAGCCCTGATCGCCGCCGCCCCGAACGTATCCATCAGAGAATTTGATGTGCCGACACCAAGGTCTCGTCCGCACGATCCCGCAGTCGCGCCGGATGGCTCGCTTTGGTACACCGGCCAGATGGCAAATAAGCTGGGGCGCTTGGATCCAGTGACTGGAAAGATCACGGAGTTCCCGCTCAAGACTCCGGATTCCGGCCCTCACGGGCTGGTGGCCGATCCTCAGGGGAACATCTGGTTCACCGCAAACTTCAAGGCCTATATTGGCAAGCTCGATCCCAAAACCGGAAAAGTGACCGAGATCACATGCCTGATCCACACGCCGAGGATCCCCATACTCCCGTGTTCGACCAGCAAGGAATCCTGTGGTTCACGACGCAAGAATCGAATATGGTCGGCCGGCTTGATCAGAAGACCGGGTATATCAACCTGAAGCAGGTTCCGACTTCTCACGCGCAGCCGTACGGAATTGCGGTCACTCACGCCGGTGTTCCTCACTTCTGCGAATTCGGCACTAACAAATTGGCGAGTATCGATCCGAAGACCCTGGCGATTACGGAGTACTCCCTGCCGAACTCGGAAGCCCGACCTCGCCGCATTGCGGTCGCGCCCGATGACACGATCTATTACACAGACTGCGAGCGCGGCTACCTGGGTCACTTTAACCCAGCAACTCGGAAATTCGAAGAATGGCCTTCTCCCGGCGGCAGTGGCTCGAATCCCTACGGTATCGCTATCACCAGAGATGCAGTCGTTTGGTACAGCGAGTCGGGAGTGCATCCAAATACTCTGGTCCGCTTTGACCCGAAGACCAAGTTATTTTCGAGTACCCCAATTCCTTCGGATGGAGGCGTGGTCCGGAATATGGCCGCCACCCGGGATGGCAAGCTCTACCTGGCCTGCAGTGGAGTAAACAAAGTAGCGATCGCCGAAGTACGGTGATTGAAAATTACAAGGAAGCTCCTTACAACCTCTTCGTCGCAGATTCACAGCATGAGTTGGATTACAGCATGAGTTGGATTTCGGATGGACTAAAAACTCGAATTGGCCTCAGGAAGAAAGAGTCGAGTGCCCAGACCTCTGACGGGGTCGCCTTTGACGAACGAGGGCGGACTTTCAATGCAGCATTTCAAATCCGTCCGCAAAGCTTGCCGCAGTGGTAACTGCTGCCTTAACCGCAAGCGCAATCAGATAAAGCTACGAGCCTGAAGAACAGAGTATCGCCGTCCCAGAGCCGGGAGTGCTCGCGCTGCGAAGTCGGGGAGACTCCGTGGAATTGTATTCAGCAGACCAGCGGCTCAGTTCTGAAAAAGCATGTCATCTAATTCTCGAACCATTGTTATTTCCCGAGACGACAGTGCATCTCAGGAAAACCGGGGCTTGAGAGACTGCCGCAACCGCGACTCCCGGAGGAGAAAGGGCCGATGGCTCGGCCCTTCTTGTGTGCATGAGCGCTCCGTCAGCGCATGCCGGGTTAGTGCCCGCTAGGTTGTATATGGATCTTCTTTCCATCCGAGCGGTCCGCTTTCATCAGAGAGTATTTTCATGCTGAGTGGCCCGACCGCTGCGTATATCAGGCTATGATCAATACTGGTTCCGGCGATGACCCGTGATTCAGGCGATTATGACCTTCCTCGAGCAAACGCGATCCAAAAGGCATTCCACCCACCAAGCCGCGTAAAAGACTTAGCTAACATACCAGCAAGACCCGATTTAAAGCGCGGAAGACGTTACAGATAACGCCGAGAGAGTAGATGGAAGATCGTCTGACGTCCAATTGAAGAATCCAAAGCGCCTCAGGATAGCGAGTTATGGGAAAACCCAAAGGTGCCGGGGAGATATCGAAGAGATGTACGGGAAAGGAGTATCTATGTCTAAGACATTGATGCTTGCTCTAGCTCTTCTGCTGTCGGCCGCATGGCTGCAAGCACAAGAACAATATCCGCAGACAGGTTCGAGCCAGTCCGAAGCTACTGCTTCAGGCCAGACTACGGTTCAAGGCTGCTTGCAGGGCTCAGATGGAAACTACACGCTTACCGACAATAATGGAACGACGTACCAGCTTCAGGGCGATACCTCGAAGCTCAGTGCGCACGTCGGGCATGAAGTCCAAATCACTGGAACCACCTCTGGCGCGAGTGCGGCCAATCCCAACGCCGGCGCGAGTGCGACAAATCCCACTACGGGCACACCAACTGCTGGAGCGCAACAATCCACGCTCACAGTTCAAAACATGAAGCACATCTCCAAAACCTGCAAATCGGCCAGCCCGAAATAACTTTGAAACTGCCCTTCGCGAGCCCATGTTGTTCCACAAGGCTCCGAAGGGTGGTTTTTTGTGTTCCCGCGGCACGTGCACGCTTAACGAAGAAAGTGACAACCTGGTCCGCGATGATTTTGCTGAAGTCATTTATCACCAGTTTGCGCCCCGTTCCGAATCAGATTTCGGGTTTGTTGCGGTCACCAGCGCAAACCAGTCACGGAGTTCAGCATTACTCCACGCGATTGCGTCCTCTGCGATCCCAGCGGCCTTCACAGTCGAGGAATTCTGGGGATGAGCCGCCGTCCTTCGAATTTTGCCTGAAGATGTTCCGGATAACCCCGTTTGGAAGGCGCAGTAGCTCAGAAGAGAGGAAGTAGCAGATCGATCAAACCGCCGAATCCAAAGTTTCGTGTGGTTGCCAGAATAGCAATCCGCAGCCTCGCAAATTGCATCCGATGAGTTATGAACTCAGTGATATCGGTGACTTCTCGGAGAACCCCACCACCTCCGGTCCCAGGCCGGGAGCCGAAACCCAGACCAGATCCTGAGCCACAGCCAGGCTCTGCGCCCGACGTAGTCCCTCCCGTGAATCCAGAGCCTGAACCGGGCCCAACTCCAGACATAGTTCCACCCGAACCCGAACCGGCTCCTATGTAGTTCGGTTGAAGATTGAAACGCTTTGGCGCGGACTAACTGATCTCCCATTAGCGAGCGGATGCGCCTCATGAAGACAGACCAGGCGACGCCTGGTTTGCAAGGCGGCGGTCAATAAATTCCTGGACTATCCAAGTCCGATTGACGAGATGAGTTGTACAGTAGCAATGGCGCAACTGTGAATGGCCGAGTCGACGGAAGATGGCATCAAACCGCCGCACACCTGCTGGTTCGCAGGTCCCAGACGTAGCAGTCGAAAGGGGGGCAGGCGCCCAACCACAAGCAGAACGTTGTATCTGTAGATTGCCCTTATTGCGATGGCGAGAATGTTGTCGCGCCAGTCCAGCATGGCCGTCGTGAAGTCGATCTGACGGACCGCGACATCGCATGCAAATACTGCCGAAGTCTTTTCACCTTATCTGAAAGCAAGCCGCGGATTCGCCGGCTATCCAAACAGGAACTGGACGTCGCATAAAGTAATGCCAAGGAGAAATCCGTTGGCCGGTACTGTGCAAAGCGAAAGACTCAGGTCTCGCACGATCTCCCGGATTGTCTCTGTATAATTGGCCCGATCATGGACTGGGCTGGTGCGTCCGCGATCGGCTGGCTGTTTAAGGCGCAGTGTGGAGCATCGGACCGCCTGATTCCGCTCTGGCTCTTCCTGCGCGCGCTCGGCATCATCTACTTTTCCGCATTCTTCTCTCTCCTATTTCAGATCCGCGGGCTCATCGGCCCAGCAGGAATTCTGCCTGCAGGAAGCTATCTTCAAGCCATTGCACAATCACTCGGGCATTGGCAGTGCTGGTGGTATGCGCCGACTTTGCTCTGGTTCTCGAGCGGATCGGTCATGTTGAGCGCGCTGTGTTGGGCGGGAATGCTCGCTTCGGTACTGTTGGTAATCAATCTGTGGCCGCGCGGAATGCTCGCGGTTTGTTTCGTCTGCTTTCTCTCATTTGTAAGCGCGGCACAAGATTTTTCTGGCTACCAGTCGGATGGGATGTTGCTTGAAGCGGGATTTATCTCGCTCTTCTTTGCGCCGCCCGGATTGCTTCCCCGCTTAGGCCAAATGTATCCTGCTTGGCGGGCCAGCTGGTTTTTACTGCAGTGGGAGTGGTTTCGCATCTACTTCCAATCCGGCGTGGTGAAGCTGCTGAGCGGAGACCCCGAGTGGCGGCATTTCACGGCAATGGATGAGTACTACCAGAACGGGCCCCTGCCCACTTGGATTGGCTGGTACGTGCAGCACTTGCCACACTGGTTTCATGCCAGCACAGTTTATGCCACGCTGGCTCTCGAGCTCGGCTTGGTGTGGATGTTTTTCCTGCCACGACGCTGGCGGATTATCTGCTTCTTTATCGTTACGCCCTGGCAGATCGGCGTAATCCTGACCGCCAACTACACGTTTCTAAATTATCTGGTTCTGGCGATGGGTGTGCTGCTACTGGATGATCGCTTCATCATCAATGTTCTGCCGGGAAACTGGCGACACAAGCTGGTTGTGCCAGGTTTTGGGACAAGCAACGGGGAAGAGACGCACACAGAAACTTCGTTGGGCAACATTCGTTCCCATTGGAATGCGCTGAAGCTTGCTGCCAGCGCCGTAGTGCTGCTATGGATTTTCTACGCAACCACCGCTGAACTGATATGGATGTTTGTGCGAGTGCCACTACCGGCGTCTCCGGTAGCTGCGCTGGAGCCGTTCCGGATTGCCAATCAGTACGGCCTTTTCGCGGTGATGACACGCGGACGATATGAAATCGAATTTCAGGGCTCTACGGACGGCCAGAATTGGGTGGCATATCCGTTTCGCTATAAACCCCAGGCGCTTAATCAGCCGCCCGGGATCTATGCGCCATATCAGCCTAGGTTCGACTGGAATTTGTGGTTCGCGTCACTCGGTTCGTGGCGTGAGTATCCGATCGTTCCGAACACGGAAGCACGGTTGCTTTCGAACAGCCAAGATGTCCTCGCGCTGTTTGCAGATAATCCTTTCCCGCGTGAGCCACCGCGTCAGATTCGTACCGTGCTTTGGCAATACTGGTTCACAACCATAGAAGAAAAGCGCGCAACCGGGATGTGGTGGCGGAGACAGCTGCTAGGGCTGTATGCGCCGACCTTGGAGCGAGAGCCTGATGGCCAAATCAAAGTCATCGAATGGCCCACCGTACAGCCGCGGCAATAAGTCTGATCGAGCACGTGGTCATCGAAATACTGATGGTTTCTAGACGGGTTTGCGATGAGGCGTAGCGCATGTGTAATCGGTGCTGGTCCGAACGGACTGGCGGCAGCCATCGTTCTCGCCCAGGCAGGATTGCACGTGGACGTGCTAGAGGCAGAGACGACGCCCGGCGGGGCGGCACGCACTCTGGAATTAACTCTGCCCGGTTTCCAGCACGATTTTGGATCAGCGGTACATCCGCTGGGCGCGGGCTCGCCATTCTTTTCAGCCCTGCCCCTGCGTGACCATGGTCTGGAATGGGTCCATTCGCCGGCGCCACTAGCGCACCCTCTGGATGACGGCACCGCAGTGATGCTAGAACGCGATCACGGGAATGTGAAGGCTGCGCTTGGTATAGACGGCGAGACTTGGAACAAGCTCATGCGACCGTTTGTTGAGGCATGGAAGGAATTTGTTCCCGAGGTGCTGCGTCCGGTCCTAAGTTTTCCAAAGCATCCTTTGCTGATGGTCCGCTTCGGCATGAGCGCACTTCTGTCAGCTAGAACCATTGCTCGCCGTTTCCGCAGTGAGAGGACCAGGGCACTATTTGCCGGCCTGGCGGCCCACTCCTTTCTCAGTCTTGACGAGCCGTTGAGCGGAGCGATGGGGATGCTGATGGCTGTGGCGGCGCATGCGGTCGGATGGCCGATTCCGTGCGGCGGTTCTCAGTCGCTCACCAACGCACTGTGCGGATATCTCTCGACGTTTGAAAGCACGCTAAAGAATTCAGCGCGGGTTGAATCTCTTGCGACATTGTCACACTATGATCTGATTCTCTGTGATCTAACCCCGCGACAACTTCTCAAGATCGCTGGAGAACGGTTGTCGAAGAGCTATCAACGGCAGCTGGCAAGCTATCGATATGGGCCGGGCGTATTCAAAGTCGATTACGCGCTCAGTAGCCCAATTCCTTGGAAGGCTTCCGAGTGCCTGCGCGCCACTACCGTTCATTTGGGCGGGAGCTTTGAGGAGATCGCTGCGTCGGAGCAGGCAGTTCGAGACGGACGGCATGCGGATCGGCCGTTTGTTCTGCTAGCGCAACCAAGCTTGGTCGATTCCTCACGCGCACCGGAGGGCCAACACACTGCGTGGGCCTATTGCCATGTTCCGAACGGATCAAACATAGACATGCTGGGGAAACTGGAAGAACAGATCGAGCGCTTCGCTCCCGGGTTCCGCGAGTGCGTCCTGGCGCGCTGCATGTTTTTCCCGGCAGGTCTAGAATCCATGGACGCCAACCTCGTCGGAGGCGACATCGGGGGCGGAGCTATGGATCTTCGGCAATTTCTGTTTCGACCGACCTGGCGGCACTATGCCACCTCAGCACCAGACATTTACATCTGCTCATCATCAACTCCGCCCGGCGGTGGCGTACATGGGATGTGCGGCTATCATGCGGCGACGACGGCACTTTCGAAGCTGGGGGCGGGACAGTCAGTCATGGGTAGCTAGCATGGGTAGCTAGGAGCTAGTTGTCGTGGCAAGCGTCGACCCTTTCGGCTGAGACTTGGCTGCCTTGGTTCGTCTTGCACTTATGCGACTGCCCTGAACAGCGTGATCGCGTTGCTGGTATCTACTTGTGGAGATTCATGCGAGGAGGAGATTGCATATGGCCGACGCTCCGAGAATCACTGCAGAAAAATTGAAAAGACGAATGGATGCGGGCGAGGATTTCATTTTGATTTGATGTTCGCAATGCCAACGCCTGGACGCAGTCGGACGTGATGATGCCAGAAGCGATCCGGGTCCCACTGGACAATTTCGACGAAAACCTCCCGAGAATTACGAAGAACAGGCCGGCAGTAGCTTACTGCACCCGACCGAACGAGGGCTCGAGCACCAGGTTGGTGCAAAAACTTCAGCAACACGGTTACACGAATTTGGGCGCTCAAGGGCGGCTTCGATGCCTACTTCAAATCGCTCGGACTTCCAACGCTGATCGATGAATGCTAGCGCAACCAACTCGAACCGCCGTGTACGGACCCGTACGCACGGTGGTGTGGCAGGGGTCGGCGGGTGACCGCCGCCCCTATGCCGATCTTACGGGCTAACCGGAAGGAATTTGCCCTGGACGAAAACTGGTTTTACGGGATGGGCTAGCTACTTTCCGTCGCAAAAATGAAGCAGCGAGGGCCGATGGATGCTGAGGGGGACCCAAAAGGGTCGGGTCAGAATGCTCAGTTTGAGGGTTGCTGGAGGAAGCAATAAAACATTTTCAAGGCATATTGTTTTAGGCGGGCAGGGCCCTTACGATGGCGAACATGATCAAGCTACGACATCAACAACCATCGCTGTGGCACTCTGGTTTGGCGGAGGATATTGAGGATTTGTGGGAGCCGTGGATGCGGCTGGTGGACCGTGTGCTGGAAGATGAGCAACTGCTGGACACGATTTATGAGGCGCAAGGCGAACGGTATCCGCAGAGCCGCAGCCGGGGGCGCGAGCAAACCCCGGCCGAAGTGGTGTTGCGTCTGCTGCTGTTGAAACACATTCGAAACTGGAGCTATGACACGCTGGAGCGAGAAGTGCGTGCCAATCTGGTGTATCGCGCGTTTACGCGGATTGGAGACGAAAAGGTGCCCGATGCGAAGACCCTGGCGCGGCTGGGGCAACTCATCGGACCGGAAGTGATTGAGGAGTTGCACAAACGGATCGTGCAGCTAGCGCAAGCCTACGGAGTGACGCGTGGACGAAAGCTGCGGGTCGATACCACGGTGGTGGAAACCAACATCCACTATCCCACCGACAGCAGTTTGTTGGGGGACGGCACGCGGGTGCTGACGCGGACGATGAAGAAAATCGAGCAGAAAGCCGGAGGTCTGAAGCGCAAGGTACGGGATCGCATGCGGAGCGTGCGGAAGCGGGTTCTGGCGATTGCCCTGTCGACCCGGCACTTGGGTACGGAAGGAGAAGCGCGGCGAAAGAAGCAGTATGGAGAACTGCTGAGTTTAACCCGAAAAACTGTAAATCAAGCGCAACGGATCTTAGAAGAGGTGAAGAAAGGATCCCGGCCTCGCCGCATTCCCCTACGAAGCTTAGTGGAATCGCTGGCGACGATGATGCGGCAGGTGCAGCAAGTGGTGAAACAGACCAAGCTGCGAATCTTTGCCGGGGTGACCAAGTCGCAGGAAAAGATCGTGAGCGTGTTCGAGCCGCACACGGAAATCATTCGCAAAGGCAAGGCCAGCAAGCCGACCGAGTTTGGCAAACTGGTCAAGATCCAGGAATCGGAAAATCAAATCATTAGTCACTTCGAAGTGTTCGCCGAGCGCCCCAGCGACCGGCAGTTGATGGTGCCCGCGATCGAAGTTCACCAGCGGAGATTCGGCCGGATTCCGGCTTGGGTGGCCGCTGATGCGGGGTTCCACTCGCAGCAGAATGAAAAAGCTGCACGAGCCATGGGAGTGCGATGGTGGTCGGTGCCGAATCAGAAGACGAAGAGTGCGGAACGCAAACGACTTTATCGGCAGCGCTGGTTTCGTCGTGGACAACGGTGGCGAACCGGCTGTGAGGGCCGCATCAGCGCGCTGAAACGAAGACACGGGATGCGTCGTTGCTTGTATCGTGGATTCCACGGCATGCAGCGCTGGGTGGGGCTGAGTGTGATCGCCGATAATGTGATCCAGATCGGGCGCTGTCTTGCCCTGCAGGAGACGTGAATCGGACGACGCTTCGGTTGCTTTGATCGAACTGAGCAGGGACGAAGTGAACAGCAACGACGACTCCGTTTCGCCTGCATGCGATCAGAGTCGCCTCAGAAACGGGATTTTTGCGACGGAAAGTAGCTATGTTTGTGCTATCTATGCTATCGAGGTACTTACATTTGGACAGTGAGAGACGCACGAGCGTCAGCATGCTGTTTGTCGATGACGAGCCGAGCATAAGGCTCACACTTCCGCCAATTCTGGAGGAGCAGGGATTTCAGGTTCGCGTTGCTGACAGCATTGCGTCCGCATTGCAAGAGGTATCAAGCCAGAAATTCGACGTGCTTCTTTCTGACCTCAACATCAGTGAACCTGGGGACGGATTTCTAGTCGTGAAGG
>WNGK01012180.1_pt1 | contig 12315 bp, 14 predicted proteins | sample 5400601 | NCBI WGS metagenome assembly WNGK01 (sample SAMN13153376, study PRJNA577476) | soil metagenome | isolation source: 60 cm soil or saprolite under Garry oak tree replicate 1 | place: USA:California | collected 2016-06-15
TCGAACTGGAAACCCTTATCGACGCGGAACTGGACGCCACCGTCGCCCGTACCGAGAGCCTTATGCGCCCGCGCCAGCCGTGAACCCGTTGTACCCTGTCGTTGCCGAACGTGCGGTGTACCGTTGTGAGTACTGTCACGCGCCGGAAGTCGTCTTTAACTTTCCGTTCGAGGTGGAACATATCCTCCCGCAGGCACGCGGCGGCACCGATGCTCTCGACAATCTCGCGCTGGCCTGCCACGCCTGCACTCTCTTCAAGTCGGATTTTGAGACGGGTCAGGACGAGGAAAGCCAAGCCGAGGTCGCGCTGTTCCATCCGCGTCGTGACGTGTGGGAGCAGCACTTTGGCGTCAATGAAGGCGCGGCAATCTTCGGTATCACTCCTGTTGGTCGTGCCACGGTGGTGCGTTTGCAGATGAACCGTACTCGGCACATCACAGCGCGCCGGCGCTGGATAGAGCTTGGATTATTTCCTTAATCTATCGCCACAACCGCACGCAGTTGGCTGGCGTGTAACTGAGGGATACTACCCAGAAAGAGCTGTCTTGCCCTGAGCTGCCTGGTATGTTATGAAGATTAACTTAGCCGACAGATACGTTTGCAAGTATTGACGAGTGACGTGACTATCTAAAATCTCCAGTCAAGGAGGGTGAGGCATGAGCGAGGCACAAGAGACGCTCGAGCTGAGTGAAGCGCAGATTGCCGTGCACTGGAGGGAAGAAGAGTATATTTATCCCCCAGCGCCATTCATCGCGCAGGCTAATATGACGGACCCGCAGATGTATGAGCGGTTTAGTTTAGAGCATTTCCCCGAGTATTTTAAGGAATACGCCGATTTGCTGAGCTGGTATCAGTACTGGCATACCACCCTGGATACGAGCGATGCCCCGTGTTGGAAATGGTTTGTCGGGGGCAAAATCAACGCTGCCTACAACTGTGTGGATCGCCATTTAGCGCGGTATAAAAATAAAGCGGCCATCGTCTATGTCCCGGAACCAGAGGATGAACCGCACGTGGCCCTGACGTATCAGGAGCTGTATGTGCGGGTGAACGAGATGGCAGCGCTGCTGCGCGACTTTGCTGGGATCAAGGCGGGCGACCGCGTCACGATTCACATGCCCATGGTGCCGGAACTGCCGGTCACCATGCTGGCCTGCGCCAGACTGGGGGCCATTCACTCCGTCGTCTTTGGCGGCTTCAGCGGGCAGTCCTGCGGCGAACGCATTGCCGACTCGGGGAGCCGTGTGCTGGTCACCATGGATGGCTACTACAGAAACGGCACGCTGCTCGATCATAAGGAAAAGGCCGATGCTGCCGTGCAAACGGCAGAGAAAGAAGGCCAGCCGGTCGACAAAGTGCTCGTGTGGCGGCGCTCCCCTGGGCGCTATGGCTCGGCGACGCCAATGGTCGACGGGCGTGATTACTTTGTGAACGACGTGTTACAAGATTTTGCTGGTAAAAAAGTCGTTCCCGTGCCCATGCCAGCGGAAGCACCGCTCTTCCTGATGTACACCAGTGGCACCACGGGCCGACCCAAAGGCTGCCAGCATAGCATCGGGGGGTATTTATCCTATGTCGCTGGTACTTCCAAATTTGTCCAGGACATCCATCCTGAAGATGTCTACTGGTGCATGGCAGACATCGGCTGGATCACGGGGCATTCGTACATCGTGTACGGTCCACTCGCGCTCGCTGCGACAAGTGTGATGTACGAAGGCGTGCCCACCTTTCCAGATGCCGGCCGTGCCTGGCGCATCGCCGAGCGTCTCGACGTCAATATCTTCCACACGGCCCCCACGACGATCCGCATGTTGCGCAAAGCCGGGCCGGATGAGCCGCTGAAATATAACTACCGCTTCAAGCACATGACCACGGTGGGTGAGCCCATCGAACCCGAGGTGTGGCTCTGGTACCACAAGGTCGTAGGCAAGGGGCAGGCGGTGATCGTGGATACCTGGTGGCAGACGGAGACGGGTGGCTTTCTCTGTAGCACCATGCCGGCCTTGCAACCCATGAAGCCTGGCAGTGCAGGGCCCGCCGTGCCGGGTATTCATCCGGTCATCTACGATGAGAACGGCAATGAGATCCCGGCAGGCTCAGGGAAAGCCGGGAATATTTGTATCCGGAACCCGTGGCCAGGGGCCTTCCAGACCATCTGGGGCGATCGGCAGCGTTTTGTCTCAACATATTATGAGAAATATTGCACAGACCCTAACAGTAAGGACTGGCGCGACTGGCCGTATTTCACTGGTGATGGTGCCATGCAGGCGCAGGATGGCTACTACCGCATTCTGGGCCGCGTCGATGATGTGATCAACGTGGCTGGCCATCGTTTAGGCACGAAGGAGCTGGAATCTGCCAGTCTCACCGTCGAGGAAATCGCGGAAGCGGCTGTGGTTCCCGTTGCCGATGATTTACGCGGGCGGGTCCCTGACATGTACGTGTCCCTCAAGCCTGGTGTAGCACCCGACAAGGCCGTCGAACAAAAGGTGGTGCGGGCCATCGAGACTATCATTGGTCCAATTGCCAGACCCAAGCACGTGTACATCGTGCCGGATATGCCCAAGACACGCTCCGGGAAGATTATGCGCCGTGTCCTGGCGTCGATCTCCAATACGATGAATATTGGCGATGTCACCACCCTCGCCAACCCGGAAGTGGTGGAGGAGATCCGCAAGATGGTGCAGGGTGAGGGCGTCGTAGCGACCAAAGAGGGTCCAGAAGACCTGAGAAACTTTGGTGAGGAACGGTAGTCAGGACGACCGCCGTGGCACTTGACGGGCAGCAGAAGCGTCAATTTCAGCAGCGCTTGAGCCAGTGGTATCGCCGCTATGGGCGTGACTTGCCATGGCGGCGGACCACGGACCCCTACGCCATTCTGGTTTCTGAAGTCATGCTGCAGCAGACGCAGGTGGAGCGCGTCCTGGAATTCTACCGGCGTTTTTTAGCGCGGTTTCCAACCGTGGCTGTTTTAGCCGCGGCCGCCGTAGACGACGTGCTCACCACCTGGCGCGGTTTAGGCTACTATCGCCGGGCGCGCAACCTGCATCTGGCCGCCCAGCAGATCATGGAACGCCACCAGGGGGTGTTTCCTGACACCTTTGAGGAGGTCGCAGCGCTGCCGGGGGTCGGACGCTACACTGCTGGCGCGGTGCTGTGTTTTGCCTTTGGCAAACGTGCTCCCATTCTCGATACGAATGTGCAACGGGTGCTGGAACGGCTCTTTGTCCGGCGTCCTGCCGCCAGCCCGCATGCCATGCAGAAGCGCCTGTGGCGTCTCGCCGAGGAGGTGTTACCGCAAGGGGCTGAGGCCTGGGTGATCAATCAGGCCATGATGGATCTCGGGGCGACGCTCTGTACCGCCCGTAATCCCCGCTGTACGCAGTGTTGTCTGCAAGCGATCTGCCACGCAGCTCCTGCCTTTACCACGCAACTGGGGCTGTTTCCTTACCCCGAGGCTCCAGAGACAGATCTGCCTCTGGTCGCGGAGGCGGATGCACCTGTGTATGGTGGCGGCACACCACCGCCAGATTTTAGCAGGCGGGGCGACGCCTAATACGTGATAAAAGGCTTGAGTCTTTCCTGGACTCTAGGCAGAATACAGTACCACAACATAGAAACATCAGCGCGTCAGATGGCCAGATGCTCTGCAGGAACACCTGCATGCCGAGAGGAGACCACGAGCGTGTTAGAGTACGATAGCAGTTGGCTTGGGAAAGAATTTGATCGCTATAGCTACAGCGTCAGCAAAGAAGAAATTGTTGCATTTGCCCAGTCCATTGGCGACACCAACCCGTTATATACGGACGAGGCCTATGCCAAAACCACACCCTATGGTGGCCTTATTGCCCCCCCGACGTTCTGCGTCGTCTTCCGTAGCTATGCCAGGTTGCCTGAGCTCAAGCTGAATTATGGCAAGCGTGGCTTTGATGGCGGGAAGGAGTGTACGTTCCTGGCCCCGATTCGCCCTGGGGATACGATCACCGGGGTAGACCGCATTGCCCAGGTCTACGAAAAGACGGGGCGGAGCGGCAACATGATCTTCATTGTGCGGGAAAGTGAGCTGACCAATCAGCGCGGTGAAAAGGTGGCGGTCGTGCGTCAGAGTCTCATTCGCCGTGACTGAGAGGGAGGAGACAAGGTGAGCGAGACGGTCGCATATTTCGAAGATATTGACATAGGCGATGAGATAGCCGAACTCGACATTTGCCCGACCACGGCAGATGTGGTGCGCTTTGTTGATGTAGCGCGCATGCAGAGCGGACGCTTTACCGATGATGCGTATGCGCGGCAAGAAGGGTTGCCCGGAGCGATCGTCCCTGGAAACATGAGCCTGGGGTTTTTATCGCGCATGCTCACTGAATTTTTCCCCACTGGCACGCTGAAAGAGCTCACCGCCAACTTCCGTGCTACGGTACCCCACAATACGGCGCTGACCTGTAGCGGTGTCGTGACCGAGAAACAAACACGCAACGGCGAGCACATCATTTTCTGCGATGTGATGCTCAGCAATGAAGAGGGCGAACGCTACGTCCAGGGCACAGCCCAAGTCGCTCTGCCCGCGCGTGCTGCGTAACTGTGTCCCGCTCCACGGACCGCCAGTGGAGCATGTTGTACCTCCAGGGATAGAGTATAACCGCCTAAGAGTACACCATGGGCGGGTTCCGTCTAGGACTGTGAGCGGCTTTGTCTGGCTCATTAGAGTGCGTAGGAGTGTAGACACCTTTGGTGCAGAGAAGGGGCAGAATATCGAGAATGTCAGACATCAGACATGTAGCTCCTTATCACCCCACTCTGTACTGGAGTCAGATTTGGGATGTCTTACGTAGATACGGTACATAACATTCTTTGAGTGTGTGGAGCCTTTCTTTCGAGGGTTTCTTTTTCGTGCCGATATCATAGTACTAACCATCCTTCTCGTTCATAGGTACAACACACTCCTCGTCCTGCCACCCTAGCACACACCCAAGGGCGAGCCAAAAAATAGATTCGAGTAAAGGTTCATGTGTTCTCAGCAGGACCGCATAGAAACCAAGCGATCCGCTGTCAGAGAGGTCTGGGCTCTCAGATTGGGACATGCTTTCTCTTTCTATGGACTACCGTGAGTCAGCGATAATAAGACACCTTTTTCTTCGCCGCCTTCCCCCTCTTCAGTTCAGGATATATCTGAATTCACGAATATTTCTCCATGAGAAATTGTCTCTTTCTGAGAGAAAAGGTACTCTACTCGAGTTTCGGTATATATTCTACCATACACGCTCTGTACTATGTTATAGGGAACTGGCTTAATTTTTTGTAGGAGAAATCTGACTCGCAGGATTATCTCATTGTGCCACCCTCGGGGGTCTGCGTTACTTGTAAACTCTTGCCTTTACTGCGTGAGGTATATGGATAAAATGGATAGCCTGAAGAAGCGTGGACTGTATTAGCAGAGGCGCTAACGATGGTGAATCGTAAGGGAAACACCAGGAAGCAAGAGGCAGTGCACCCCTGACGCCGCTAATCCATTGTGTCACGCGCCGTGTTCTATCATGCATGGTCTGCTCTATTGTGCCACATATCCCCCATCGACGGTCATGGCATGTCCCGTGACGAATGAGGCAGCATCTGAACAGAGCCAGACGACGGTTTCCGCGACTTCCTCTGGATTCCCCATCCGTCCGACGGGTTCACTGGCGAGCATCAGAGCCATCCGTTCAGGGTCTTCCATGCCTGGTGCCGTCATTGGCGTTTGGATGTAGCCTGGACAGACGCAATTGACCCGAATTCCCTGTTTGGCATACTCTAACGCTGCCGTCTTGGTAAGTCCCACCACCCCATGTTTACTGGCGACATAGGCACAGCTCCCAGGGAGTCCTACCAAGCCTGCGACCGAAGCCGTATTCACAATGGTCCCACCGCCTTGTGGTAGCATCTGGAGAATCTCATATTTCATACAGAGCCATACACTGGTCAGGTTGATCGCTATGATCTGTTGCCATCGTTCTTCGGGATAGTCTGCGGTGAGCGCCCGGTGAGTCCCAGCAATACCTCTACCGGAAATCCCCGCATTATTATGGGCACAGTCCAGACGACCATAGGTCTCGACCGTCTTCGAGATCAAGGCTGCAACGGCGCTTGCGCTGGTGACATCGACCTGCGCGAAGGTGGCTTCCCCGCCGCTTTCGGTGATCATATGGACGGTCTGTTGTCCACCGTTATCGTTCATATCCGCAATGGCGAGTTTCGCCCCTTCTCTCGCGAACGTCAGCGCTGTTGCTCGCCCAATTCCTGACGCGCCTCCAGTGACTAACGCGACTTTGCCTTCTAAACGTCCTGGCATGGTGACTCCTCTGCCGCTGCTCGACAATGGGAGCGTCCAACTCCCGCGGGAAGGTTTACGGACAGCCGTGCTCGGCTACGGCCGTCTGTTTGTTGCTCCTAGCTCACTCCCCGTCTGTCCCCTGTCATCGCCTTCTAACAGGTTTTCGATGATATCCAACTGGTCCTTGAACGAATCCAGACGGCCTTCGAGGACGCTGAGCTGCTGTGCGAGCCCGTCTATACGCGCTTCTCTCTGGTCTGCCGTGCTCTTCATCTCGCCGACGAGGAGCGATTCAAGGCGGTCAATGCGGGCGCGCACGTCCTCCATAGATTCCCGGTGTTCGAGCGTCCTCTGCAATTGCTGCTGCATGACTTGCACAACGCTCAGGGTCTGCTCCAGACGTTCTAAGCGCCTGGCGAGACCAGAGGCAAACCACCACACAACCAACAAGACACTGATGATCGTCCCGACTGCGAGGAGCCTTGAACTGGTCATATCGATCCTCCCAGAAGGGATTCTAACACAAAGCCCGCAAGGCATCGCGCCCTGCGGGCTGGCCGTGTGGAGTCGTACTCCAGCTATTCGTTTTGGCCACCGTAATTAGGGCGGTTCCACGGATGATACATCTCATCCTGTTCCCCCCAGTGTCTCCTGTCTTGCCGCCTGCCGTAATCTGTCCCTCTCCCAGACGATTCTCCTTGATATGCCCCTACCCCAGAGGAGGTTCCATACGGAGTGGGCTCGACATAACACCCGGTAACTGTGCTCAGTATGCCCAGGCACAGGAAAATCACCATAAGACGTGTAACCACCTGCAGGCTCCTTTCTCACGGTAGTACGTTTTTCCTTGGCGCAGATGTCCCGCGCCATCACTAAACTCAGCCAAAATCATGAAACTCAGCAAAAATTATGCCGGGTTGGAGAGGGGGCAGGTTGGGCGGGGTAGTCGACAACGTCCCTACTCAGCGCCGGGCGTTTCCTGGAAGGGGATGACGGCCACATCCAGGCTGCGCCACAAATACCATGTGGCAATGGTGCGATACGGTATCCACTTGCGCGCATGCCGGTGCATGGTCGTCGATGCTGGCAGCCGCTTGTAGCCATAGGCACGTTGCATGGCCTTGCGAATGCCCAGATCGTCCACAGGGAAGACGTCGAGCCGGCCAAGGGCAAAGATAAGAAACATTTCCGCGGTCCAGCGCCCAATGCCTTTTACACCCATCAGTTGGTGTAGCACTTCGGCATCGCTGTGCATAGGAAGCATAGCAAGCTGTAGGGCACCGTCCTGGACCTTCGTTGCGAGATCTTTTAGATAGGTAATTTTTTGGCGGGAGAGGCCAATGCCCCGCAAAGTGTCCTCCGTGGTACCGAGCAGCGCCTCAGGGGTCAAGGGGGCAGGGTCATAGAGCCCCAGGAAGCGCATCATAATGGTACTGGCAGCCTTACCGCTGAGCTGCTGATAGACAATAGACCGGCACAGCATCACCAACGGCTCCAGGCTTCGCGGCTGTAAAGTACATGGTCCACAACGCACGATAATATGACCCAGGACTGGGTCCGCCTGCTGCAGATGGGCGACAGCTTCGGTGTGGTGTAACGTTTCCTGGTGCACTTATCAACCCTGCACGAGTTTCTCGATATCTGCCAACGCCGCGACGGGGGCTGTTCCCTTGCGCCGCGCTAGGGCCACTAATTCCAGACTCAGACTCCGGTAAACTGCCTCATACACTGGTGGTAATGTACGGAGTTGCTCCAGGTGTTGCGCCACGGTAGCGGCATCCCCGCGACTGATAGGGCCAGCCAGCGCCACGACTTCCCCCTCGGCTTTGATGCGCTGGAGCACGCCTTCGCTGAGACGGATCAGCATGGCACGGGCCTGGTCAGGCGCAATCCCACAGTGCGCCAGCATGGAGAAACTGACGCTCATCAGGCCCGTAATCAGGTTGCCGGCCACGGCTGCAGCGGCGTGGTAGAGAATTTTGTGCTCAGGCTGAATCTCACTAACGTGACCGCGAAGGTCACCAATTAATCGGCGGGCGACGTGCTTTGCGGCAGTATCCCCCTCGATACACCAGTATACGCCATGTAGGACCTCCGGATCAGCAATGGCCGTACCAAAGGCGTACAAGGGATGCATGGAACCGACCTGGGCTCCGCATGGCCTCAAGACGTGTAACACCGTCGAACTCAAGGCCCCACTGCAATGGAAGACTACTACCCCGTGCCAGGGGGGCCGGCAATTCGCCAGGTGGACGGCAGTGGGAGCAATGGCATCATCCGGTGTCGTGATGCACACGACACCACGACCTGTCTGGACAACATCAAGAGGCGCCTCGTCATATGTCGTTGGCTGCCCTGTGCCGATGAAGGCGACGGCCCGCTCAGCAGCCGCTCGCGTACGACACGCCACGATAGTGAGACGATGCCCGAGCGCGACCAGCAGTCGCCCGAGTGTCTGGCCCAGATATAACGTTATGACGCCATATACACGGGGTTCTGCCGGTCGAATACCTCAACCATTTTGGGCAGGTGCACTTCAAGCGCACCGTGAGTATAGGTCGTGGCCATGGCGGCCGCCTCGACAGGCTCTAACAGGACAAAGCGCCGTGTGAAGGCACGATAGCCCTGCTTTATACGCGACACAGCACCATCTGAAGCAGATGCAATGGTCTGCTCGCCGCGCACGGTGAGCATGCCGTCGCGACACTCAAGGGTAATGTCGTCGCGCTGCATGCCGGGGAGTTCGGCGCGCAGCACATAGGCGTCGTCCTGCTCAACGAAATCGATGTGTGGTTCCCACGTAGCGTAGAAGTGTGGGAGGGGCTCGTGGGCTATCGTCCAGACATGCTTATCTGTCTGTGCCATCTCACGCCACATGGTGTCAAAATCACCTACGGAACGCATCGCTACTGTTGGCAAAGCTGCAGATGTCCTCAGTGTCGTCATACGGTGACCTCCCCTATAAAGCAGATACTCTCTCCATCCTGTGATACCGTCAATCATGCTGCCTGGACAGTGATTTGCCTGGGCCGTGCAGCGTCTGCCTTTGGGACGGTGATGGTCAACACACCATTGGCATAGGTCGCCTGCACCTCATCCCGCTTCACTGCAGTCGGCAGTGTAAAGGCGCGATGGAACTTGCCACACGGGCGTTCAACACGAGCCTGATGCTTAGCACTCTCAGAGTGCATACTCTGGCGCTGACCAGCGATCACCACTGTGGTACCTTCAAGCTGGATAGAGATATCATGAATGGTCATACCTGGCAGATCGACCTCAACAACATATGCCGCATCAGTTTCGGATATATCCGTATACGGCTGCCATGGCTCATGCTGACCATTGTCAAACAGGCGGGGGAAAGGGAGGTCGAGGACACGGTTCAACACATGCTCGAAGGTTTCAAACTCTGTCCACGGGTTCCAGTGTGCAACTGGCATACATTTTTCCTCTTTGTTGATCATACAGACACAGGATTATGCTACAGCATTATCTTGGAGAGCGGTGCTGAGAACCCTGGAAATTCCCTGCACCGCTCCTGTATCGTAAAGCACGCTGTACCGTAGCGTGCATGGTATGAAAACCTCGCACCAGGTATGAACAAATGACGCCGGATAGGTAGGGCAAAATGCATGCCACAGGTGATGGCCGGCTGCAATACAGTCAATTGGCAGGAACTATATTGGCGCATTCATTTGAAGCTCAAAGGCTTAGCAAACTTCCTAGAATGAGACAACATGTGGCAGGGAGATGGGCTGAGGTCTTTGCCACACTGTCGCAGGCATATCTGCGACGTTGCAGTGCGACATGTCTGCACCGTCGCAGTTTGGAGGAAAGCAGAAGCACGATGTCCACAGCGGACGCGAGAGGCGAGGTAAGTTTTCATCATCTCTTCACCCCAGTAACACAGAGTCGGGATACGGTATACTGGAAACGAGAGGTTACTTACTTACGAGACCTGGAAAGGCAAAAAACTCATGCGCTACCTTGCCTTGGCTTGTGACTATGACGGGACGATTGCTTCAGCCGGCATCGTTGACGCACCAACGCTGGCGGCGCTAGAGCGTTTGCGCGCTTCTGGTCGCAAGCTCATCCTGGTTACCGGACGCGAGTTAGACGACCTCGGCCGTGTCTTTCCGCACCTGACTTTTTTTGATCTTGTCGTGGCTGAGAATGGTGCCCTGCTCTATTGGCCCGCTACACGCGCGGAGCAAGTGCTGGGAGAACGCCCACCAGAAGCGTTTATCACAGCCCTGCAGCAGCGCGGCGTCATGCCGCTCTCGTGCGGACGGGTGATTGTAGCGACGTGGCACCCACATGAAACAACTGCGGTAGAAGTGATCCGCGATCTGGGACTCGAACTGCAGGTTATCTTTAATAAAGATGCGGTTATGATCCTGCCCTCCGGTGTCAACAAGGCGACCGGACTGAGCGTCGCTTTGGACAGCTTAGGGCTATCGCCGCACAACGTCGTTGGGGTGGGCGATGCGGAGAATGACCATGCCTTCCTCAGTTTGTGTGAATGCGCGGTGGCGGTGGCAAATGCACTGTCCATGTTGCAGGAGCACGCGGATTGGACCACCCCGCATGATCATGGTGCCGGGGTCAGCGAGCTCATTGACCGCATGGTGTCCGCTGATTTGGCCGATTTGGAACCCCGCTTGCAACGACACCATATCCTCCTCGGCACGCGCACCGATACCAATGCCGAGATCTTCCTCAAGCCCTATGGTGTGAACGTCTTACTTGCCGGCACGTCGGGAGGCGGGAAGACGACGTTGGCGACGGGCCTCATAGAACGACTGCTGGAACAAGCGTATCAAGTGTGCGTCATTGACCCGGAAGGCGACTATGCCCATCTGGAAGACACCATCATGCTCGGTAGCTCAAACCGCTCCCCGGATCCTGATGAAGTGCTGCAGCTACTGGAAAAACCGCAGCAGAGTGTGGTGATTAATCTGCTGGGTATTGCTCTTGAAGACCGACCGGCATTCTTCAACCGTTTGTTACCCCGTCTACAAGAGTTGCGGGCACGCACCGGGCACCCGCACTGGATTGTCGTGGACGAAACGCCTCATCTGCTGCCGGCAGCCTTGGAGCCGGCAGCTCTCCTGTTGCCACAAAATATGTACGGGATGATGATGCTCACCGTGCAACCACAGCATGTGGCGAAAGAGGTGTTGGCATTAGCCGATGTCATTATTACCATTGGAGAGGCACCCCACGAGACCTTGCGCCATTTCAGTGAAATACTCGGCTTGCTACCTCCGCCGCTTGTCGCACAAACGCTTGACCAGGGTCATGCTGTGCTGTGGGCAAGGCACGAGACAGCTCCCCCAGTGCAGTTTCGCACCGTGCCACCACGTGTCGAACGCCAGCGGCATGTGCGCAAATATATGGAAGGTGAGCTGGGCAAAGACAAGAGCTTTTACTTCCGTGGCCCGGAAGGGAAGCTCAATTTGCGCGCGCAAAATCTTAGGGTTTTCATACAGCTTGCCGAGGGCGTGGACGATGCGACCTGGCTGCACCATCTGCATCAGGGAGATTACGCGCATTGGTTCCGCACTGTCATTCAAGATACGGACTTGGCCGAAGAAACTAGCGAGATCGGCAAGCGCCCAGATACCCATACCGCCAGGCCCTCTCCCTGGTGCATCACTGCATCGCTGACATGGGACGTCCAGAGGGCTTTGAGCCCATGAACCGACTCACGACCGACTACCACCGTACCACAATGGCGCGCATGTGCCGTTTCGAGAATATCAAGAACGGTATCCTGTGTGTTGACCGTGTCAACAACCTGCGTCTCCACGGCGTCCTCAGGCACACGTGCCTCGTGGAGAATATGCTTCGCGCGTGTGAACACGGGCTCGGCCGCTTGCGCCACGGCCTCGATCCAGTGGGCCTGTTCTGTTTTGAGGCACGCCTCTCCCCGCTCTTCTTGCTGTGGCTCCTCAGAGCCGCCGAATTCCAGCAGTTCTCGGGGCAGTGGTGGCAAGGCATGCAAAAGG
>WNGK01008549.1_pt1 | contig 12314 bp, 12 predicted proteins | sample 5400601 | NCBI WGS metagenome assembly WNGK01 (sample SAMN13153376, study PRJNA577476) | soil metagenome | isolation source: 60 cm soil or saprolite under Garry oak tree replicate 1 | place: USA:California | collected 2016-06-15
CGTCGATGGCCTTGTCGGGCAGCTGCCGGTCGGTGATGTAACGATCGGCGAGCTTCACCGCCGCATCGATCGCCTCATCGGTGATCTTCACCCGATGATGGGCCTCATACTTGTGGCGCAGGCCCTTGATGATCTCGATGGACTCCGGCACGGAGGGGGCGCGGACGATGACGGGCTGGAAGCGGCGCTCGAGAGCGCCGTCCTTTTCGATGTACTTGCGGTACTCGTCCAGCGTCGTGGCGCCGATGGTCTGGATCTCGCCTCGCGACAGCGCCGGCTTGAGCATGTTGGAGGCGTCGATGGCGCCTTCCGCGGCGCCCGCCCCGATCAGCGTGTGGAGCTCGTCGAGAAACAGCACCACGTTCTCCGACTGGCGGATCTCCTTCATCACGGCCTTCAGCCGCTCCTCGAATTGCCCGCGGTATTTCGTGCCGGCGACGAGGGCGCCAAGGTCGAGCTGCAGGAGCCGCTTCTGCGCCAGCACGTCGGGCACCTCGTGCCCCACGATGCGCTGGGCGAGCCCCTCGACGATGGCCGTCTTGCCGACACCGGGCTCGCCGATGAGCACGGGATTGTTTTTCTTGCGGCGCGACAGAATCTCCATCACGCGCTCGATTTCCTTTTGCCGCCCGATCGTCGGATCGAGCGCGCCTTCTGCCGCAAGCTGCGTCAGGTCGCGGCAGAAATGGTCGAGCGCGGGCGTCTTGGATTTCTTTTCGCTCTTGGGCGGCGTGGGCTGCGCGCCGGTGCCGCCACCAGCCGGCGTCGCCGGCATCTCGCTGCCCAGCAGCCGCAGCGTCTCGGCGCGCGCCTGCTCCAGGTTCACCCCGGCGTCGGTCAGGACCTGCGCCGCGATGCCCTTCTCTTCGCGCAGCAGGCCCAGCAGCAGGTGCTCGGTGCCGACGTAGCTGTGGTTCAGCTCGCGCGCCTCGCTCATCGCCAGCTCGAGAACCTTCTTGGCGCGCGAGGTGTACGGCAGATCGGGCCCCGCCGCCGCGGCGGCTTTGCCCTTCTTGACCGTCTCCTCGATCTTCTGCTGGATCTCTTCGAGGTCGACGTTGAGGTTGGTGAGGACCGCGGCCGCCACGCCTTCGCCCTCGCGGATCAGGCCGAGCAATATGTGCTCGGTCCCCACGTACTCGTGGTGCAGCCGCGCGGCCTCTTCCCGCGCCATCTGCAGGACTTTCCGCACCCGATCCGTGAAGTTGTAGCCGTTCATCTCGAGAGCTCCGTCGTCAACCGCCTTCGGTTTCCAACAAGCGGCGAACGTAGTTCGCACGCGCCAGCTGCAGCTCGGGATCGCCCAGGGAGCGTCCCTCCAGCGCCGCCAAGTGGGCCGGCTGCGTGTAAATCAGGAGCTTGTTCAGTGTGTATACACTCAGCCCAGGGATCAGATTCAGGCCGGCCCCTAACCGCACGCCGCTGAGCAAATTCATCGTCTCTTCGAACGACAGGCTGCGGGCGTACTTCAGCAACCCATAGGCCCGCCACACTTTGTCTTCCACCGTGCCCGCCGCCGTGCGCAGCAGCACGTCGCGGGATTGCTCTTCGTACTCGATGACCTGCCGCACGATCTTGCCGAGGTGGTCGAGCAGCTCGTCTTCGGACTTCCCCAGCGTCGTTTGATTAGATAACTGGAAGAAGTTCCCGACGACATCACTGCCTTCACCGTACAAGCCCCGAAAGGTCAGCCCGACCTGCGTCAGGCCCTCCAACACCTTCCGGATTTCCTTCGTCAAGACGAGGCCTGGCAAGTGGATAAGCACGCTCGCCCGCAGCCCGGTCCCGGCATTCGTGGGACAGGAAGTAAGATAGCCAAACTCCGGGTGAAACGCGAACGGCAGACGTCGACCGAGCTCCGCATCTATCGCTTCCAGTTGCGCATACGCCTCTTCCAGTGCGAAGCCCGACCACATTCCTTGGATCCGGAGGTGGTCTTCTTCATTCACCATTACGCCCGTGGGTCCCTGCAGCACGAGCGCCGCGCCCACGCGCGGCCGCGACTCCCCTTCGAGCGCCGCCAGCTCCTTACTCACCAGATGCCGCTCGTGCAGCACCTGGCGGTCCAACCGCTCCAGCTGATCCATCCGGAACGTCACGCCGCCGGCGATGGGCGTCGCGGCCGCCGCCTGCTGCACGCGCTCCAGCACGGCCAGGCGGTCTTCGTCGCCCGCCCGCTGGCTGAAGGCGAAGCCGTGGATGTTGCGGGCCAGCCGGATGCGGGTGGACAGCACGATGTGGCCCTTGGGCCCGGAGGCGTCGAGCCAGTGCATGCCGCCGTCGGGGAGCAACGTCAGGTCGATCATTCCAGCACCCGAATGCGGTCGCGCAGATCGGCCGCCAGCTCGAAGTTTTCGTTCTCTACGGCGCGGCGCAGCTGCTCTCTGAGCTCGAGCAACTCGCCACCCGCATCGGGCGCCGCGGCGTCGGGCGCCGCATAGCGCTCGCCCACGTGCTGGCTCGAGCCGTGCAGCCGCCGCAGCAGATCGCGCAGATGCGGGCCGAATGCCTCGTAGCAAGCGGCGCAGCCCAGGCGCCCCGACTCCCGGAAGTCGCGCAGCGTGGAGCCGCACGAGGGGCAGCGCAGGCCGTCGGCGGGGGTCGGGAGGACGTTGGCGCCCTTCCCCATCGCCGCCACGAAGCCGCCCAGGGGCGACTTCAAGACGGCCGCCCCGGTCTCGACCCCCTTCTCCTGTGCGCACTGCTCACAGAGATGGAGCGTGACTTTGGCGTCGTGCTCCACCTGGGTCAGATTGATGACCGCGTCGCGCTCCTTGCAGTTATCGCAGAGCATCAGGGTATCGCGTCGACGGACCCGACCACGGCCAGGCGCCCCTCCTCCAGCAACAGGATCCGATCGGCGCGGGCCGCGAGCTGGCGGTTGTGCGTCACGACCACCACCGCGGTCTCATATTCGCGCGCCAACCGGAAGAATAGCTCGTGCAGCCGCTCGCTGTTGGCATGGTCCAAGTTGCCCGACGGCTCGTCGGCGAGCACCACTCCGGGATCGTGCACCAGCGCTCGCGCCACGGCGCAGCGCTGCTGCTCGCCCCCCGACAGCTCGCTGGGGCGATGTGTCATCCGGCCCGCCAATCCCACCTGCGACAGCAGCTCCTCGGCGCGCGAACGCGCCTGGCGCAGCGCCGTGCCGCCGATCAACAGGGGCATCATGACGTTCTCGAGCGCCGAGAACTCGCGCAGCAGGTGATGAAACTGGAACACGAACCCCACTTTCCGGTTGCGCAGCTCGGCGAGGCCCGCGGGCCCCAGGTCGGCGTAGCGCGAGCCGTCGAGCCACACGTCGCCGCTCGTCGGATGATCGAGCGCGCCCAGCAGGTGCAGCAAGGTGCTCTTCCCCGCTCCCGACGCGCCCACGATTGCCGTGAACTCGCCGCGCGCCACGTCGAGATCCACACCGCGCAGCACCTCGAGCGGCTGGCCGTCGCCACCGCGAAACACCTTGCGCAGGCCGCGTCCCACCAGCAGCGCGTTCATTCGTAGCGGATCGCTTCCACGGGGTCGAGCCGCGCCGCCTGGATCGCCGGATAGAGGGGCGCCAGGGCGGCCACGATCAAGCTCGCCGCGATCACCACCAGAACGTCCGACGGCTGCGTGTGCACCGGCAGGTGGTCGATATAGTAGATCGACGGATCCAAGTGGATCCACTGACCGCGGTTCACCATGCCGCCGAGCACGATCCCCAGCACGGCACCCAGGGCGGTGCCCGCGAGGCCGATCACCACACCCTGCGCCAGAAACACCCGGCGGATCGCCGCGCGCGGCAGGCCCATCGCCAGCAGGATGCCGATCTCGCGCATCTTGTCGCGCACCACCATGGTCAGCGTCCCCACGACGTTGAACGCCGCGACCACACAGATGAGGAACACCACGAGGGCCATCGCGAGTTTCTCGAGCTTCAGCGCGGAGAAGAGCGATGCGTTCTGCGACTGCCAGTCGAGCGCGCGGTAGGGGTAGCCCAGCTGCGCCGCGAGCTGCTCGCCGAACGTCCGCGCCTGCCAGGGATCGTCGAGCCGCACTTCGATGCCGGTGACCGCACTGTCGAGCGCGGCGAACTTTTGGGCCTGCGCGCGCGGCATCGCGACGTAACTGTTGTCGTATTCATACATCCCGGTGTCGAACAGACCGGTGACCTCGTAGCGGTGATAGCGCGGCACGAACGCGCCTACGGTCGGCGCGAACTTGGCGCCCACCAGCGTCACGACGTCGCCGGGAAAGGCGCTGAGCTTGCCGGACAACCGCGCGCCCAGCGCAACACCGCCTTCGACGTCCTCGCGCGTCGTGCGAAACGACAGGTCGCCCTTGGTGAAATGGCGCGGCAGGATGGTGACGGCGCGCCGGCCGGTGTCGGGCTCCATCCCCAGGACCTCGACGCCTTCGACGTAGTCGTGCCCCGCCGAAATCAGCGCCTGCGTCATCACGAACGGCGCGGCCGCCGCGACGCCCGGCGTGCGGCGCACCTGCTCCAACACGCGATGCCAGTCGTCGAGCCGCAAGCCTTCCCCGTAGGTGAGCACCCGCAGGTGCGGATTGGCGACGAGGATCTTGTCGCGCAGATCCGCCTGCATGCCGTTCATCACGCCCAGCACCACCACCAGCGCCATCACACCCACCGTCACGCCGCCCACCGCGATCAGCGTGATCAGCGACACGAGGCGCGACGCCGCGTGCCCGCGCAGGTAGCGCAGCGCCACCCGCAGCTCCAGCGCGGCGCTCATGCCGGGCGCAGCACGGGAAAGAGGATCACGTCACGGATATTGGCCTGGTCGGCGAGGATCATCGTCAGGCGATCGACGCCCAGCCCCACGCCGCCCGTGGGCGGCATGCCGTACTCGAGGGCGCGCAGGAAGTCCTCATCCAGGCGTTGCGCTTCGGCGTCGCCCTTGTCGCGGAACGCCTGCTGCTGCTCGAAGCGGCGGCGCTGCTCGTCGGGGTCGTTCAGCTCGCTGAACGCGTTGGCCAGCTCGCGCCCCAGCACGAACAGCTCCCAGCGCTCGACCTTCTTGGAATCGTCGCGCTTGAGTTTGGCGAGCGGCGACAGCGCCACCGGATAGTCCAGCACGAACGTCGGCTGCACCAGCGCCGGCTCGACGTAGGTCTTGAACACTTCGTCGATCAGCTTGGCGCCGTTCAGTTGGTCCACATCGGCCACGTGGCGCTTGGTGAGCACCGCCCGCAGCTCGGCCTCCGATGCCTTCCCGAGATCCACGCCGGCGTGCTCCTTGACCAGGGCGTAGAAGTCGCGCCGGGCGAACGGCCGCTGGAAGTCGAGCGGCGCACCGTGGCGCTGCAGTGTGGTGGTGCCGAACAACTGCTGCACCAGTCCCGCCAGCATCTCCTCGGTGAGCGCCAGCATGTCCTCGTAGTCCGCGTAGGCCTGATACCACTCGGCCATCGTGAACTCGGGATTATGGAAGCGCGACAGGCCTTCGTTGCGGAAGTCGTGGCCGATCTCGTACACCTTCTCGAGGCCGCCCACGATGCACCGCTTTAAGTAGAGCTCGTCGGCGATGCGCAGGTACATCGTGGCGTCGAGCGCTTCGTATTGCGTGACGAACGGCCGCGCCGTGGCGCCGCCGTATAACGGCTGCAGCACCGGCGTCTCGACTTCCAGATAGCCGCGCGCGTCGAAGAAGCGGCGCATCGCGGTGACGATGCGCGCGCGCAGCTGAAAGACCTCACGCACCTCCGGATGCACGGCGAGATCGGCGTAGCGCTGGCGGTAGCGCTGCTCGGGATCCGACAGTTCGCCGTGCTTCACGCCGCTCGCGTCCTCTTTGCCGAGCGGCAATGGACGCAGCGCTTTGGTGAGGAGCGTGAGCTGGCGGACGCGGACGGTGATCTCGCCCGTCTTGGTCTTGAAGAGCGTGCCGGCGACGCCGATGAAATCGCCGAGGTCGAGCAACCCGAGGACTTCGTACGGCGCCGCGCCGAAGTCGTCAATCTTGAAGTAGAGCTGGACCTTGCCCGACTGATCGGCGAGGTGCGCGAAGGTCGTCTTGCCGTGCGCCCGCAGCGCCACCAGCCTCCCGGCCAGCCGGTGCACGGTCGGATCCGCGTCTGACTGGTACGCGGCGGTCGCGGCGGCGGCCGTGCCGGTCCGCTCGAAACGGTAGGCGAAGGGCACCACGCCCCGCTTGACGAGCTCCTGGAGCTTCTCGCGCATTACGCCGCCTTACCCCCGAACCGCTTGAGATACGCCTCGATGAACGGATCGAGGTCGCCGTCCATCACCTTCTGGACGTCGCCCACTTTCAGCTCGGTGCGGTGGTCGTTCACCATCGTGTAGGGCTGGAACACATACGAGCGGATCTGGCTGCCGAAGGCGATGTCGCCCTTCTGCTTGTCCACTTCGGCCTTCTTCGCCGCCTGCGCCTCCAACGCGCGCTCGTACAGGCGCGACTTGAGCATCTTCATCGCCGTCGCCTTGTTCTTTCCCTGACTGCGCTCCTGCTGGCAGGAGACGACGATCCCCGACGGGAGATGCGTGATCCGCACGGCCGAGGACGTCTTGTTGACATGCTGGCCGCCCTTGCCCGACGCGCGGAACACGTCGATGCGCAAGTCGTCGTCCTTGATCTCGATTTCGATCTCGTCATCGACCTCGGGATAGACGAACACCGACGCGAACGACGTGTGGCGCCGCGACTGCGAGTCGAACGGCGAAATGCGCACCAGGCGGTGCACGCCCTTCTCGGCCTTGAGGAGGCCGTACGCGTACTGCCCGCGGATCTCGATTTCCGCCGACTTGATCCCCGCCTCTTCGCCCTGCAGCAGGTCGAGCACTTCCACCTTGAACCCGTGGCGTTCGGCCCAGCGCACGTACATGCGCATCAACATCTCGGCCCAGTCCTGGGATTCGGTGCCGCCGGCGCCGGGATGGATGGTGAGCAGCGCGTCGCGCGCGTCGTCGGGACCCTGCAGCATGTTCTGCAGCTCGAGCGCCTCGAGCTGCGCGCCGATGGCGTCGGCCTCCTGCTCCAGCTGACGCTGCAGCGCGAGATCGACGTGGGCTTCGGCTTCGAGCATCTCGGTGAGCTCGGCGCCGTCGGTCACGCGTTTGCGCAGCGCGTGATAGGGCTCGAGCCAGCGCTTCAACCGCTTGACCTCTTCTACCGTCCGGCGCGCCTTCTCCGGATCCGCCCACACGTTCCCTTCCGCCATGGCGTGCTCCAGCTCGGCCAGGCGTTTGGCCTTCCCGTCCACGTCAAAGAAAGCTCCGCAGCTCGACGAGACGGAGATCGAAGTCCTTGAAGCGCTCGGTCAGGGACACGGGACTAGAAGGCCTTGTGGCCGCCGGCGAGGATTTCGTTCAGCGCCTCGGTCCAGAACGGTGTGCTCTGCGCCAGCTCGAGGCCGACCTGCTCGACGTACTCCTGCCAGCTTTTCTCGATCTCGTCCTTGAAGAGCTGCGGCAGCGTGTTGTCGCGCATGCCCTGCAGCCGTTTCTCGGGGTGATACACGATCATGTCCGAGATCAGGGCGCGCGCCAGGCGCCGCGCCTTCTGTTTGGGATCCTGCACCATGAACGGATTCACCGGGCGCAGCGGTCCCGTCTTGCGGCCGCCGGGTCCGCCGGGTGCCGGGGCTGCGGGAGCGGCCGGCGGCGCGGCGGCCGGTGCGGGCGCGCCCACTACGACCGGTCGTGGTGCAGTCACCGGTGGCGCCGCCGGGCGGGCAGCCGGGGCCGGAGACGCGGGAGCAGGTGGCGCCGCGGGCATCGCAGGCATCGCCGGGACGGCAACCGCCGGTGCAGTCGCGGGCCGAGCCGGGGCCACGGACGGAGCAGCCACGGGGGGCGCCACGCGCGGCGCCGCCGGGGCGGCGGGCCGCGGCATAGTGGGCATGGCCGGAGGCGCGGGCGACGCCGGACGAGCCGGCGTGAACACCGGCGGTGGCAGCGGCGCAGGAGCAGCGGCCGGACGCGCGGCCGGTGCCGGTGCGGCCGCCGCAGGCGCCGCGGCAACGGCGCCCGCCGCACTCACGGCGAACACGTTGCTGCAGACCGCGCAGCGCGCACGCACGCCGCCCGTGGGGACCTTGGCGGGGTCCACGCGGTACACGGTGCCGCACGACGAGCACGTCACGTTCACTCGGCCGTCCTCTCACGCATCGGAGCCCTCTTCCTCCTCCTGGTCGCGCCGCCGGTCGACGACGTACACCGAACCCGACTGCGTCTTGGCGAAGCTCTTCATCTCGGTGGCCAGCTCGCTGACCTGCGCCGGGTGCGCGAACTTGCGGTGCTGATTCGTGACAATGCCGATGGAGAGCGTCATCAGCGGCACCCGGTGGAGCTGGCCGCGGCGATCCTTGCCGAAATAGTACCCGGCGCGGCGGTCCTGCTCGTTGTACTGGTACGGCACCAGCAAGTCGAACACGGCCAGCACCTCGCTGCACACGTCGGCGATCGCTTCGATGGGGACCATGAAAATGAAGTCGTCCCCGCCGATGTGCCCCACGAAGCCGCGCTCGCCCGTCAGCCCCTTCACCACATCATGCAGGATGCGGGACAGAATGTAGATCATGCGATCGCCGTCGTGATAACTGTAGCGATCGTTGAATTCCTTGAAGTGATCGAGATCCGCGTAGCACACGGCGAACAGCTCGCCGCTATCCATGCGCCGCTTGATGTTGCGCTCGATCTCGGTGGTCCCCGGCAGCCGCGTCGACGGATGCACCGCCACGTCGCGCTCGGCCCGCGTGAACAATCCTTCGAGACGTCCCACCTGCTCCACCGGCTCGAACAGCGGGGTGATCACTTCATCCGCCCCCGCCGCGAACCACTCGCGTACCCGCTCGGTGGAGTGGCGGCCCGCCACCACGACCAGCGGCACGATCCCGGTATACGGGTCCGCCTTGAGCCGTACGCACAACTCGAGCCCGCCACCCCCGGCCGAATCGGCGTCCACGATGACCAGGGACGGCAGCATCCGCAACACCATCTCTTCGACGGTCGCGGCATCCGCCAGCGGCACGACGGTCAGCCCCGTGCCGTCGACCCACTGGGTCACGAACTCCGGTACTGAACGGCCGGCCGGCGAATAGTAGAGAACCGTCGGGCGCGTTCGCACCGGGCTCCTCGTGTAAGGGTAGAGCGGGCTTAAACTTAGGTCGTGTCGGCCCGGCTGTCAAACTGCCGGTCAAAATGCGACCGTGACCCGCCAAGCCAGACGCGGGGAGATTTGCGTCTGCAGCGACGCGGGACGGCGCGCCAGCGCCGCGAGGCGCGCGCTGATGAGCGCGTCGATGGTACTCACGATGTGGTTGGCGAGCAACAGGCCGAGCTCGTTCTGGGCCTGGCGAAACGCGTTGTCCGAGTGGGCGATGGTGGCGCGGTACTCCTGCCATTCGAGATCGGAATTCTGCCACGACCACAAGAACTCCGGGCCCACCGCGCGCGCTTCATAGAATTGCAGCGCCCGCTGATACTCCGGGCTGGTGGGCGGCGGGGCGGAGTCGGGGTTCTGCCAGAACGTGCGTCGCGCCAGCAGCCACATCGAGCCGTTGTAGGTGCGCGCATCGGTTTCGGGCGCCACGCCCGCTCCCGGATCCGTGTCGAAGGCGCCGCTCCGCACGAACCGCTCCATCTGCTCGTAGTACTCGAACACGGTGTCGCGCGGGACGGTGGCGTAGCCACGCCGTGCCACCTGGTAGGCGAGCGCCCGGAAGCGCTTGGCGTTGTGGCGGCCGGCGCCGCGCAGGGCGAGGTAGCGATTGAGGGCGTACAGCTCCGCCGCGAGGTAGACGGCGCCGCGATCTTCGCGCGCCAGCAACTGCCCCATCCCCGGCACCGCCAGCGACGCCAACGGCCGGAGCGACACGCGCACCCGGGCCGCGGCACTGTCGCCGCGGCTCTGGCCCATGGCCGCCGCCGGCGCCACCGCGAGCAGCGCGCAGCACCACCGCGCGCGCGCGGAGCGCATCAGAAGGCCAAGCGGAACGAGACGAACGTCGGGCTCGCGGCCATGAGATCCGAGCCCGTCAGGAACGTCCGCGCCAGGTCGACGCCGATCGCGCCGCTTTGCAGTCCCATCCCGACGCTCGGCCCGCTCAACCCGTCGTGCAGGAACGCGTACCCGCCGCGCACGCGCACCAGCCGGCGGTACCCCACGTCGAAGCCGAGGCGCACTTCCGGCTTGCCGGTTTCGCCCCACGGGCTGTCGACATCGGCGGCCAGGGCCAGGTCGAAGTGATCCGCGCCGGCCGAGGGGTGGTCGGGATCGGCGGGGCGGCCACCGGGAAGGTCCACGTGGTACAGCGCCCCGGCCGCGAGCTGCGCGGGCAGCGGATCCGCCTGGTCGCGATTCTGCACCTGCAGCTTGAACCCGACGTTGCGCAGGGCGAAGCCGAGGCGCAGGGCGCCGGTCTCGCCCAGCGTGAGCTGTCCGCCGACATCGATCGCGTGGGTGACGCCCTCGCCGTTGGGAAAGTCACGGCAGTCGCCGCTGCAATCGACGCGGAACTCGATCAGCTTGTAATTGATGCCGAAGGCGAACGCGCCGCCGAGCGCGGCGGCGTACGAGGCGAGGAATTCGAAGTTGCGTGGGGCAATGCGCGCGATGGTGTTGTTGAGCGAGTCGGTGCGATCGTGTGGAGCGTGAACTCGTCCTGGTCCAGGCTGGCGAGCCCGGCCGGATTCCAGAACGCCGCTTCGCTCCGCCCTTCTACCGCCATCGCCGCCTGGCCCATCCCCACCGCCTGCGCGCCGACCGGAAAAACGAGGAAGAGCGCGCCCGAGTTGTTGGCGACCTGGGCGGGTAGGCGGGCAAGCGGGCAGGCGGTCAGCAACAGGCTGGCGAGCACCGGCCCGCCCGCCCGCCAGCCCGCCAGCCCGTCAGAACGACTTCGCCTCATCGATGAGCATGATCGGGATGTCGTCCTCCACCGCGTAGCGCAGGCGGCAGGCATGGCAGACCAGCTCTTCGGTCGGGGCCGTCCGGTGCTCGAGCGGGCCCTTGCACTTGGGACACACAAGGATCTGCAGCAGGTCGGGCGCGAGACTCATGACGGGATATACCCCAGACGCTTGAGAGACGGCTCGTGGCGACGCCACTGGGGGAGGACCTTCACGTGCAGCTCGAGGTAGACGGCGCGTCCCAGCAGCTGCTCGATGCGGGCGCGGGCGGCCGCCCCCAGCGCTTTCACGGTCCGCCCGCCCTGCCCGATCACCATGCCCTTTTGCGATTCCCGTTCGACGAACACGGTGGCGCGAATATAGACTGGCTCCTGCGACTCGCGGAATTCTTCGATCTCGCACCCCACCGCGTAGGGCAGCTCCTCCTCGAGCAGGGCGAAGGCCGCCTCGCGGATGAATTCGGCGGCGAAGAAGCGCAGCGGCTGGGTGGCGAGGTCGTCGTCAGGATAAAGGAAAGGGCTCTCGGGCAGCCGCTCGTGCAGCGCGGCGAGCAGCTCGGCCATTCCTTCGCCCGTCTGCGCGGACACGACGACGGCGGGCGGTGCGACGGCCGGACGGTCGGCCGGCACGACGTCCGCTTTGGTGTACACGGTCACGACGGGGGCGCGCGGCGGGTGGTCGAGCCGCGCCACCGCGGCGAACGGCGGCGCGGGATACTCGGCGAGCGGGTGGAGGTGCACGATGACCTCGCTGGCGGCGAGCGTGGCGAGCGCCGCGTCGCGCATCGCCTGCTGCAGGGCGTAGGCGGGCTCGAGCAAGCCGGGGGCGTCGGTGAAGATGAACTGCGTGTCGTCGCGGGTGAGGAGGCCCACGACGGGCTGGCGGGTGGACTGCGGTTTGGAGCTGACGATGGCGAGGTGCTGGCCCACCAGGGCGTTGAGCAGGGTGGATTTGCCGACGTTGGGCCGGCCGGCCAGAACGATGGTGCCGCAGCGGGGCATGGGGAAAAGGTAGCGCAAACGACGAAGCCCGCCGGGGAGTCCCGGCGGGCTTCGCAGTGGAGGCTGGCAACGGCCTACTCTCCCACGGTCTCGCAACCGCAGTACCATCGGCGCTGACAGGCTTAACGACCGTGTTCGGGATGGGAACGGGTGTGGCCCTGTCGCGCTAGTCACCAGCCGAAAGCAGTGACGATCGACATACGAGGGGTGCGTGGTATCTGGAAAGCACACGATCAAACTATTTGGAGAGATCAAGCCTCACGGGCAATTAGTACGGCTCGGCTGAAGCGCTCGCGCGCCTTACACCTGCCGCCTATCAACCTGGTAGTCTCCCAGGGCCCTTGAGGAGCCTTACGGCTCGGGAGTGTTCATCTTGGGGAGGGTTTCCCACTTAGATGCATTCAGCGGTTATCCCCGCGCGACATCGCTAACCGGCGTTG
>WNGK01016335.1_pt1 | contig 12314 bp, 8 predicted proteins | sample 5400601 | NCBI WGS metagenome assembly WNGK01 (sample SAMN13153376, study PRJNA577476) | soil metagenome | isolation source: 60 cm soil or saprolite under Garry oak tree replicate 1 | place: USA:California | collected 2016-06-15
TGGGCAATGCTGTTAATTGCTCCGGTCGCGGACGCGAGAGCGCCCGAAGCGACGTAACGGTCCGTGCGCCAGACGCTGGATCGATACGTCCGGTGCAACCTCAGGGTAGCGGGAGCGGCGCGATTGTCCGTGCGCGTGCTGTTGCGCGCGTCCCCGCCGGCATGGCGGGGACCTTCGCGTCGTCCGCTGCCTTGAGCGTTGGCACCTGCACCGCCGCAACGCCCGCGGAGCATCGCAGGCGTCGGCGGCCTTCATCCGAGCCACAACCCTGAGATTGCCGCCCACCGGCGGCGCGTGCTGCGCGAGACCTTCGCGCCGCTCGTGTACGGGCCACAAGCTCGCTACACGACATGGCGTGAGGTCGTAGCGCGCACGCATAGCGCATCGCGCGCGTCGTGCACTTGGCGGGCCACCGCCAGTGACGTACGCGCGCAGTGCCACCGTCTCTGCCTCTACGCGGCATTCCGTCGCGTGACCGAGGGGCTCCGAATTACGTGATGGCCTCCCGAAGGCCATCACGCCAGCTTCGCGAGGAGCGCAACGCTCCTCGCCGAATGATTCGCGTAACGGATCAAACAGACGCGCCTTAACGGCGCTCCTTGAGCCCTGGGTTAATGGCTCTCGCGATCGGCGCTTCCCCGGGGAAGCGCCAGTCGCGACGCCAACGAAGCGCCGTGCGGCGCCGGCGAGCAGCAAACCAACCGCACACAACGGGAGTGGTGTCCCGTGCTCAGCAGTTTCCCCTGCGGCTGCCACTGGCGCCCCAGGCGAGCAGAAACACTTACCCGACAGACCTACACCATCGGAATCGAGCAGGAAAGATTGGATCAACGCGGTGCCATTTTGAAAGGAGACGAACCATGCGGTTCAACGGAAGACCACCTCGCCGGGCGCCTCCGCTGCCAAGCCTGGCGGCGATGCTTCGACACATCGCCGACAGGGATGCGCCGGCACGTAAACCACCTCACCCACGGCCCAAGGGGAAATTCTCGATGCGCGATCTCAACTACGACTTGAAGCAGCTCTGCCGGCATAACCGTGACGGCAGCTATGCCACCCAAGCGGATCGGGAGCACATCCTCGATCTGATCGCCGATCAGCTCCACGAGATGGGATTCCGGCATATGAATGCCCATAGCCTGAAGCCCAAGCACGTCGAGAAGCTGGTCGAGCGCTGGCTCGCCGAGAACCTCTCTCCCGGCACCATCAAGAACCGCATGTCGGCGTTGCGCTGGTGGGCGCAGAAGATCGGCAAAGAAAACATCATCGCGCGCAGCAACGCCGCCTACAACATTCCGGATCGCGTGTATGTCACCAACGTCTCGAAAGCACGCGATCTCGCGGTCAAGGCGATCGAGGACATTCGGACCGAAAGCATAAAGATCTCGCTGCGCCTACAGGCCGCGTTCGGGCTGCGGCGCGAAGAGTCGATCAAGATCATTCCGAAGTGGGCTGATCGTGGCGATCGACTGGTGCTCAAGGATTCCTGGACCAAGGGCGGACGGACGCGCGAGATTCCCATCGGCAACGCAGAGTCGTTACGAGTGCGAGCGGATCGGTATTCACGCCTTTCATGGACATCGGCATTTCTACGCGCAAGCGCGCTACAAGGAATTGACCGGCTGGGAATGCCCGGCGCGCGGCGGTCCGACCTCGAAGCAGCTCACCCGTGAGCAGAAAGTCATCGACCGCGAGGTCCGTATCGCCATCAGCCATGAGATGGGTCACGGTCGCGAGCAGATCACTGCCGTGTACCTGGGAAGCTGAGAAACCGCAATACATGTCCGAAGGTCTAGCGCCATGAACACGCTCGATCTGCAAGCTGCCGCTGCGTTCCTGCACATCCACCCAGTGACGCTGCAGGAGAAAGCGCGCGCCGGCGAGATTCCGGGCGCCAAGATCGGCAAGTGCTGGGTGTTCGTCGACGTTGACCTGATCGAGCACATCCGGTCACAATACCCGCGGCGTGTGTTGCAGAGTGAACGCAAGGAGTTGGAAGCATGTCACTCTACAAACGCGACGACTCACCGCATTGGTGGGTCAAGATCAGCCACAGCGGAACAACAATACAGCGCAGCACTGGGACTGAAGACAAATCTCAAGCCCAGGAGTACCACGACAAGCTGAAAGTATCGCTGTGGGAGCAGCAGCGGCTCGGCGTCAAGCCGCGTCGCGCATGGAAGGAAGCGGTGGTTCGCTGGCTTGTTGAAACCGCGGAGAAGGCTACGCACGAGGAAGACATCAAGAAGCTTCGGTGGCTCGATCCGTTCCTAGGAGATTTGATGCTCGACGAAATTACGCTCGATGTTGTCGACGGCATCAAAACCGAGAAGCTGAAGACAGCCGGTAAGGCGACAGTGAACCGCTACCTGGCACTGGTCAGAGCCATCCTCCTTCGTTCACGCGACGAATGGGAGTGGATCGACAAGGCGCCGAAGGTAAAGTTGTTCAAGGAGAGCCCAGGACGGGAACGCTCGATTACCGTGGAGCAAGCAGAAACGCTTCTAAGCGAGTTGCCGCAACATCAGCGCGACGTCGTCATCTTCGCGTTCGCGACGGGATTGCGGCAGGCCAACGTGCTTGGTCTGCAGTGGTCACACGTGGACCTGGAAGCGGGTCATGCTTGGGTTGACGCGGATCAGTCCAAGAACGGCAAGCCGATCGCCGTGCCGCTCAACGCGACCGCGCTGGAAGTCTTGCGGCGGCAACTCGGTAAGCATCCGCAGCGGGTGTTCACGTACGCCGGCAAACCGCTTGCAACTGCGAATACGCGGGCCTGGAGAAAAGCCTTGAAGCGTGCGGGCATCGAGAATTTTCGTTGGCACGATACAAGGCATACCTGGGCAACGTGGCATCGGCAATCGGGCACGCCAACGCATGAGCTGCAGCGGCTCGGCGGCTGGCGGTCTTCAGTGATGGTCGAGCGCTACGCGCACCTCGCGCCGGACCATCTCGCGAAAGCCGCGAACCGACTCGATTCGCTGATCGGTGGTTACGATTTGGCTACGTTGCAGAAGAAGAAAGGGTCAGCGGAAGATGCTAAGCCCTTGTAATTCGTGGCTCCCCGACCAGGGCTCGAACCTGGGACCTGCGGATTAACAGTCCGTCGATTCAAACCTAGAATTAATTCTGGGTATCAAGGGCTTATATGCTCGTTGGTGGGGTCCGTTTTCGGGCGCTTAATGGCAGTTGACGCCCCAGGACGGTCAGATGTACCGACTTAATAGACCCCACTTTTGAACGTGCTGCGAGGGGCTGCAACTGGACCATCTACACGATACCGGGCAATGCGCTTCGTCGAATGGAAACGCGCCGAATCTCGTCCGTTCAACCATCCCAACGGTCCACCCCGCGTGGGGAAGCTGCAACGCGGTCACGGCGGCGAGCATATTTCCGCCGCATTCGGGCCGAGGCCCTCCGGCACCAGTGCCGAGTGCCTTCGCGGCCTCAGAGTTGATCACCAGCTCGAACTCCGTACAACTAACGACCGCCCGGGTTTGGTGCCTTCCGCCGAGCGATCCGGCTACTGCACCGCGCACATGACGACACCGTCCATACCGTAGCCCTCCGCGACATAGCCGGCAGCGAGCATATCCGCCTTGATCGCTGCGCTCGTCGTATAACGGTGATTGGAATCGGTCCGCTGGTTCCACAGCCGGTACACGGGGATCGTTCCGCCGAGACAGGCGCCGGTCGCCTTGTCGGGCAGGTCGATCTGGAAGGCGTTGTCGTTTTCCAGAACCCAGAATCCGCAACAGTCCCGGAGCACGCTCGTGCATTCATCTGCGTCGGCCGAGAAGAAGTGGGAGTCGACGCCACTAGAGGGAAAAACTCCAAAGTCGGTTTCGATGAAGGGCGGGCTGTAGTAGCGGCACACGGGGTCGATGGAACCATCGGGATTGCTGCCTTTGGCGTATGCCTTGAACGATTCTCCAGTGCGCACCCAACCCGGATAGACGCCGGTGTCGAGGGCCTGTTTTTCCGCGGCGTCGGCGGTCATGAAATAGTGGCGCAGGCCCGCATGGTAGAACTCGTCGACCTGGGCGATGACGACCGGCGGCGGCACGGCCGTAAGCGACAGCGAGCAGGCGGCGATCGAGCGGCCACGCGGCGGCACCAAGGACGGGAAATATTCTCTTGACGACGAGGTGTCGAGCGACACCGTGGCGTTGTTCCCGTCCAGCGCCGCGAGCGGCGTGATCTCGAGTTGCCGCATCAGTCCGGGCACGACAACCGCGGCAGACAAGACGAGCGTTGGCGCCACTGCACCTGCACTCTGGGAGGACACCGAGGAGTTGCCGGGAAGGTAGGTAAAGGCCGGCCCAAAGTCGGCGTTGTCGACGTGCACGTTCCAGTTCGCGACCGTCTGCGTGGCGTCGTCGTAGTTGAAGTACCCGCTGGCGACCTGTCTGTCCCCCGCAAAGGTGTGGAACCGCACGCCCGTAAGCGTCCAGAATCGCGGTGCCGCGGCGACGTGAAGCGAAGCGACAAGCGCTATAAGGAACAACCCGAGGCGAAGAGATGCGAGGAGCAGGAGGACACCTTCCCAGTGGTTACTTCGTTCTGCGTCATGACTACGGGATGTAGTTCAACGTCTCGGGCAGCGGCCCCGCGATCGGCATCTCGAATAGGTCGGTCGGCGTCGGCGGACCTATCGGCGCGCCATCGGATTGGAGGAACAAGGCGATCCAATCCTGTGCGTTCAGCGCGACTGCTTTAGTGAACGGATCGGGACTGAGCATCCCCCTGACGAGAAACGCGTGCGGCTCCTTCGGGAAGGCAGAGTCTTGTATGACCGCCAGATCCGTACGGAAGTAGATCGTGCGGTCCGCCAGATTCCCCGCGCGAAGCAGCAAGCTCGTACCCGGATTGACGGCCGTGCGATCACCTTTGGCGAACAGATACATGACCGACTTGGGAGGACTCCCGGGCAGTGGGGCTAGCCGCAGGTAGCGTGACCATAACGCCGGTGAAAGGCCTGCTTCGGAAACCATCTCCGAGAACTCGAGCGCTTGCTGGATTTCGACGGCGCCCGGAACGTCGTTGGTGACGATGGGTTGATCTCGGAGCGGCTTGTTCTCGTTAAAATAGGGCCCCACGACGGCTACGCCGTCGATCGACGTCAAGCCGTTGTTGGCGTTGAGCAATGATGGCGTCCGGTTCTGCAGCGCCGTCCCGATTTCCGGCCGGCGAACGATCTGCCACCGCAGGTGCTCGGGAATCACGCCGGTCGGGAACGCAAGGACGCCCACACGGATATGTGGCTCGAGCGCCAATAACAGCGTGCCCAGCATCGACCCCTGAGACGCCCCGACGAAGTAAATCCGCGACGGGTCGATGTCCGCGACTCCGTCCCCGTCGACGTCCATGCCGACCTCGATGACGCGCACGAGCTGCATGAAGTCAATGATCGTCTGCCGGAACGCGTCGCGTTCCGCGATCGTCCACGAGCGCGGCGGTGCAGCGCGATATCCCTCGACCGGAACGGTGGAGGTGCCGATGGCGTTGTCACGGTCCTGATCGACGCCGCGGCCGGCGTCGGGAAAGATCAAAAACGTGCCATCCGTTTTGGTGATACGGAGCTTCGTGAGGGCTCCGAAGCCCTGGCCTACGTTATTGATTGCGATTACGGCAATCCCGTGTTGCGCGAACTTGGCGGCAAAGGACGTCGAACTGCTGTGCTTGTTGTTCGAGCTGCCGCCGGAGTGGATGGCGACCGGCCAGCCGTTAGGCGGCTTAGTTCCTGCCGGCAGATAAAGCGTGAAGTAGATCGTGTTGATCGCCTGGACCGGCGGAGTGCCGGCCAGCGTGCCGACCGCCGGGATGTATTCGCCCGGGTGCACCATGTACTCGGGCGAGTTGTACCTGCCGTACGCCATCTTGCCCACTGCGCCGGGCACGACATCGAGCGGGCTAAGATCCAGCGCTTGTGGCGAGAGGTCCGTATCAGATCGTGAGTTTGCGATCGTCTGCCGAAGCCACGTCGCGCTCTTGACCTGGCTGCGCGTGAAGACGGTGCGCTCGCCGCTCGGGCCGAGGTTGAAGTCGGCCGGCGGCGGCGTGCTGGTCTTGATTCCGTCGCGGATTCGCTCCATCACAGGCGTGACGCTCTGCGTCGTGAAAGCGCTGGCGGCGACGATATCGCTGTGCACAAGCCCGTACGCTCGCGCAACATTGAAAACTTCCCTGAGGCGCGCCCGGTACCACGCGGGCACGTTGTGCGCGTCCATGGACTCGAAGTCGCTCGTCGCTTTCACGGCCTTGCCCGAATTGTCGCGGACACCGTTCGTGACGATCACCGCATACTCGCGATGCTGGTCGAGCACCTCGTCCGACTCGGCGTGAAGCGTATGCGTCGGCGGATCCCAGATCAGCTGATTGATGCCGATCCGCTTGCCATCGCGCATGTCTAGCAGAAAGACCGTGTCGCTGTTCAAAGTCGTCGGATCGACGACGCCGGTGAACGGGATCGAGATCCGCGGCTGCAGTCCCCAGCCATCGAGCGTATTGACCATCGCCAAGTCGTCGCAGTCCGAGGGACGAACGCCACAGTCGGGCGGCGGGTAATTCACCCGGAGTCCGGTGTTCTGCGTCGCGTCCTCGACCGTGAAGATGTCGGACGGAAATGGGCCACCTTCAGGACGACTGAGGTCGAACGACGCGTAGATCCGGTTCGCGGCGGCGTCATCGATGTTCTGAGCCGCATCACTCGGACTCGACGCGTCCACCGCGCACACCGCGAGTAACATCATAGTGGCTATTACGGCGCGCCTGGACATGGTTTTCCTCCGCCGTCACAAGTCGTCTGTGTCGATGGATCGTCCCCCGCGGGGCCAGTCGAGTCATTGGGTTTTGGATTAATTCTTATTAATCGTGCCGCCGCGCACTTTCCGCGAGATTCCAACGGACTTAATGTGACGCCATGAACGACGCCAGCCCGAACGGCGCCAGCAGTTACCAGAGCGGCGCGATCGAAATCGACCGAGGCCGTGTGAAAACACGACAATGATGTGCGCGCACAAATGTTGGGCGCTCAGATCGCGCTGTAGGCGATTCTTTCGTGATGCGGAGGGGTCGCACGACCCCCCAATTCGAAATTGACCCCCGTTTTCACACAGCCTCGACCCAATGCAGCGGTGTGTGCTGATCGACGGCAAGCCCGCCAAGGTTGGTGGGCGCGCGTTCGATGTGCTGCTTGCACTCGTGGAGCGACGCGAGCGGGTGGTACCCAAGCGCGAGCTAATGGATCTGGTGTGGCCTATGCTCGTGGTCGAGGAAAGTAACCTTCTCGTGCACATGGTGGCGCTGCGCAAGCTTCTCGGGCTGCGAGCGATCGCCACCATCCCGGGTCGTGGCTATCGCTTCGTCATGCCGGTTGACGTCGTGAACGACTGCAGAACACGTGAGTCTGCGCCGGTTTCGGTGCCGACACCCAGCAACCTGCCGGCCCCGCCGGCGCTGTTCGGTCGCGCAGAGGATTTGGCCGCCGTCGATGCACTGATGCGCGAGCACCGGGTGGTGACGATTGTCGGTGCGGGCGGCATCGGCAAGACGAGCTTGGCGCTGGCAGCTTCGCTCGCCGCTCCGTTCGAATTGCCGGACGGACGCTGGTGGGTGGGGCTGACGCCGATCACCGAGGGCGCGCACGTTCCGAGCAGTATCGCCAGTGCGCTCGGAATGCAACCGCCCTCGGGTCGGTTGCCGAATGAAGCCGTCGCCCTGGCTCTCGCGGGCAAAAGCCTGCTATTGGTGCTGGACAGCTGCGAGCACCTTGCGGATGACATCGCTTCGTTGGTTGACCTCGTCCGCGCGAACGCACCGAATGTAAGGTTGCTCGTGACGTCGCAGGAATCGTTGAAGAAGCGGCAGACCGGTGCGGAATTCTCCTTCGGCGCCGCATAGGCGTTGAACTGGAGTCCCGTGCGCACCCAGCCGGCGGGGCCTTCGTTGTCGAGCTTGCTGATCTCGTGGGATTCGACGTGATGAAGTAGTGGTTGAATGCCGCGTAGTAGTACTCGATCACCGGCACCGTTCCCGAGGGTGACGGCTCAAAGGCCCGATACTCGAAGAGGCCGGCGGCGGTTGCCGCGCGCAAGAGCGAACCGGTTCGATCGATCGAAAGGCTCCAGATGTGGAGATTCGTCAGACCGGCATTGATCGGCGTCCAGCTCGCCGCGGCGTCGGCGCTCCTGAACACGCCTTGGTCCGTAGCGGCATAGATCCGTGCGAGTGCGCTGGGATCGATCGCCAGCGCATTGACGAAAATCGTATCGGGTAGGCCGTTTTGCGCGGCGATCCACGTCTCGCCGCCGTCGATGCTCCTTAATACGCCACCGCCGTTACATCCAACTACATTGCAGGAGATGTACGCACCATAGACGACGGACGGTGTCGCCGGATCGATTGCGAGAGACAATATGCCCACTGGAGCAGGGACAGGAATCGGGACCTGCCGCCATTGCCCGCCGCGCCGTTGGTCGACTTGAAGACCTTCACCGTATCCGGGCCGCCATCGGCTACCTGCTGGGCGACGTACACGACGTCCGCATTCGTCGGGTCGATGGCCAGCGCGGAAACGTAGTACCCGTAGAAGCCGGGCAGTCCGTTGCTGCGCATCGCCCAGGACAACCCGCCATCGATGCTTTTGAAGACCGCGTCGTTTGCTCCGGCGTAGAGCGTTGAGCTCAGCGATGGCGCAATGGCCACCACTGATGTGGGCCGGCCGTTGAACTCAGCCGCCTCCGCCGCCCAATGCGCCCGCCCCGTCGATACTCTTGTAGATGGGAACGTCAGCCAAATCCCAGGCGTCTCCCAGGGAGGCGTAAATCGCGGCTGAGGAGTGGGGATCGATCACCAGGGAATTGACTTGATCGGGGGCGAGGACTGCCAAGTCGGCCCAATGGCCGCCCCCGTCGGTGGTCTTCGTGACGTAGCGCGGTGGCGAGACCACCAACGCAAGCGATGGCGAACGAAATCACCAAACGAATATTGCTGTGCATGGGCGTCTCCCAGTGACGGCGAGTTGCTTCGCCTATCGGTCTCCGTGGTGGAGTCAGCATGGCGCACGCCGAAGCCGCAAAGCGCTCACAGCGGCGAACACATTTCCACCGCATTCGGCCCGAGGCCCTCCGGCACCCAGCCCTGCGCGATCATCTGCGCGCGCACGGTGAGATCGGTCGTGTAGCGGTGGTTGGGCGCCCCGCCCTGGCCGTTGTTATACAACCTGTAAACCGGCGTCAAACCCGCGGCGCAGGACCCGTCAGCAGCAGGCACGGCGATGTCGAATGCGTCGGTGCTCTCGAGCGTCCACGCAGGATCCGCCTGTCTGATGGCGCACTCTGCGGCAAATGGCGTGTAGAAATGGGAGCTCTTTGGCGCAAACGCCGCGCTGAAGAACCGGCAGACCGGTGCGGAATTCTCCTTCGGCGCCGCATAGGCGTTGAACTGGAATGCCGTGCGCACCCAGCCGGCGGAGCCTTCACTGTCGAGCTTCCTGATCTCATCGGGATTCGACGTGATGAAGTAGTGATCGAATGCCGCGTAAGAGTATTCGATCACCGGCACCGTTCCCGAGGGTGACGGCTCAAAGACCTGGTACTCGAAAAGGCCGGCTGCCGTCGCGGCCCGCAAGATCGAACCGCTCCGGTCGATTGCGATGCTCCAGACGTTGAGACTCGTCAGGCCGGAGTTGATCGACGTCCAGCTCGCCGCGGCGTCGGTGCTTCTGAACACGCCTCGGTGCGTAGCGGCATAAATCCGCGCCGGTGCGCTCGGATCGATCGCCAGCGCGCTTACCCCCTTCGTATCGGACAGTCCGTTTTGCGCAGCGAACCAAGTCTCGCCGCCATCGATGCTCTTGAATACGCCGCCGTCATGTGCACCTACATTGCTGTAGGAGGTGTACGTCGCATAGACGATGGACGGTGTCGCCGGGTCGATTGCGAGAGAAGTTATGGCCGCAAAAGTTATGGCCGCTGGAGCAGCGACAGAAATCGGGAGCTCCCGCCATTGCCCGCCGCCGTCGGTCGACTTGAAGATTTTCCCCGTTTCCGGGCCAGGACGGCCAGTGGGCGACGGGATGGCCACCTCTTGGGCGACATACGCGACGTCCGGGTTCGTCGGGTCGATGGCCAACGCGTAAACATAAAACCCGGGTAGCCTGCTACGCATTTCCCAGGACAAACCGCCATCGATGCTTTTGAAGACCAAGTCGTTTGCTCCGGCGTAGAGCGTTGAGCTCAGCGATGGCGCAATGGCCACCACCGATGTGGGCAGGTCGCCGAACTCGGCCGCCTCCGCCGCCCAATGCGCCCCTCCGTCGCTACTCTTGTAGATGGGAACGTCAGTCAAATCCCACGGGTCCCCTAACGCGGCGTAAATCGTGGCTGGCGAGGCGGGATCGATCACCAGGGAATTGACAGGAAAAGCGTATGCGAACATTACCAAATCGGCCCAATGGCCGCCGCCATCGGTGGTCTTCGTGATGGTGGTGTTCGTGACGGTATTACCATTCACCACCGCATAGATCGTGGACGGCGACGAGGGATCGACCGCAAACGGGGCGCAACAAAAGTTGTTGGCGCCGGGAGGTCCAATGGCCGTCCAACTGTTCGTGCCGTTGGCGCCGGGAGGTCCAATGGCCGTCCAACTGTTCGTGCCGACCGCTGCGGGCACGGCGAATAGCGCGGTGGCGAGACAAACAACGCAAGCGATGCCGAACGAAATCACAAAACGAATATTGCTGTGCATACGTCCCTCTGACGACAGGAGACGACAGACCCATGGCACCTAGGGCATCGACGGCGCGGTGGACGACGGTACGCACGCAAAGGCGAAGGTTCTGCTGTCACCTTCGAACACCCAGCCATGGCCAAGCATTTGGTTGAACGTTGCTGCGCTCGTGGTCACGCGGTGAGCGGGCGCGCCGGAGTTGCCGTTGTTGTACACGCGATAGAGGATGGTCGTGCCGGGCGGGCAATTGCCGTTTTCGTCCAGGACCTGCAAGTAGAAGGCGATCCCCTCGTATAGGTACTGCCAATCCGGATTGGCCTGCACCGCCGCGCACTCGGCTTCATACGGCGTGTATACGTGCTCGGGATAGAACGAGGGTTTGAAGAAGCGGCAGGTCGGAAGTGCGCCGTTTTCGGGTCCGCTCCAGACGTCGAATGTCTCGCCGGTGCGCTGCCAAGCAAACTGCCCACCAAACAGGTCAAAAGCGCCTCCGTCCAGCGCCGCCATCTCGTCGGGTGACGATGTCACGAAGTACGAGCCGTAGTCGCAGACGAGCGTCACCCCGCTGTTGTAGTAGTAGCAGTCGTCCCAGTACGAATAGAATCCGTACTCGACCGCGGTTTGCACTTGGGCCGCCGCGGGTGTCGCAATACCGAGCAGGCTCCCAAGTACCCCAAGTACCAATGCGACTGTCGTAGCGGATGCCGATACCTCCTTCGCGAAGAACTGCACGGACATAACCCCTCCTTGATCGCAATCGAGCCCGGCGCGAGATACGGGCCGTCAATTGATGATCCGTCAATCGGCGCTTCGGGTCATTGGGACGAGCATTAATCCTTATTAATCGTGCCGGCGGGCGCTTTCCGCCCGACGCCAACCGGCCTAATCTGACGGCCATGGACGACGCCAGACCGACCCGATCCAACAGCACGTACCGGAGCGGGGCCATCGAAATCGATGCGATGCGGCGGAGTGTGCTGATCGATGGCACGCCCGCCAAGGTAGGTTCGCGGGCGTTCGATGTGCTGCTTGCACTCGTGGAGCGGCGCGAGCGGGTGGTGCCCAAGCGCGAGTTGATGGATTTGGTGTGGCCCAAGCTCGTGGTCGAGGAAGGCAACCTGCTGGTGCATATGGTGGCGCTGCGCAAGCTGCTCGGCCCACGAGCGATCGCCACCATCCCCGGTCGTGGCTATCGCTTCGTGATGCCGGTCGATGAGGTGTCGAGCTCCGGATCGGCTGAGCCTGCGCCGCCATCAGTCACGATTCGCGGCAACTTGCCGGCCCCGCCGGCGCTGTTTGGTCGCGCGCAGGATCTGGATGCGGTGAAGGCGCTTCTACGCGAGCATACGGTCGTGACGATTGTCGGCGCCGGCGGCATCGGCAAGACGAGCTTGGCGTTGGCAGCTTCGCTCGCCGCTCGGTTCGATTTGCCCGACGGACGCTGGTGGGTGGAGTTGGCGCCGCTCACCGAGGGTGCGCACGTTCCGAGCAGCATCGCCGGTGCGCTTGGCATGCAGCTGCCCTCGGGTCGGTTGCCGAATGAAGCGGTCGCCCTGGCTCTCGCGGGGGAAAGCCTGCTATTG
>WNGK01006469.1_pt1 | contig 12312 bp, 8 predicted proteins | sample 5400601 | NCBI WGS metagenome assembly WNGK01 (sample SAMN13153376, study PRJNA577476) | soil metagenome | isolation source: 60 cm soil or saprolite under Garry oak tree replicate 1 | place: USA:California | collected 2016-06-15
GGTCATCGGCCACGAACGTGCCGCTCCAATTGCCGTTGGCATCGGGAAACACCTGCTGCTCCAGCGCGCCGGAATACCCGGCTTTTTGGGGCGGCAGAATGAACAGATAGTCGGGGTTGTCGAGTGACAGACCCGACACCCTGACTGTGTACGGCTGACCGACAGCAACCGGGCTCGGCGAGATGCTGCACGAGCCTGTGGCCTTGCCGTGGTCGTAGCCGCCGGCCTTGGCGCCGCCGTCGTGGAACGAAGCGGCGACCAGTGCAATTGCTGCGGCGATGGCACTCACGATGCGTTTCATTTGGCTAACTCCTTTCTCTCATGCGCCAAGCAAGCGCTCGACGCCTTCGATCTCGTTGCGGGTAGTCTTACCCGCGGAGGGTTCAACAAGCAACTTTCCATCAAGACCACTAACGTATGCCCGCAGCGTTAAGAACACAAGTTCCTGAAATACATACACACCCTTCGCAAACAAACCAAAGATGTGTTCGGCGCTTTCGAGCGCGCCCTCGATGCGCTGGCAGAAGATGAAAGGTGCAATCCGTACAAGTTATTGTTTGATTCATCCTGATTTTTCCAAAAATCCGCCGTCACTGAGAAGCTATGAAAGAATTGGTTTTCCGGTCAGCCGTAGCCCGAGTTTCCGCAGGAATGCGCATGGTGATTTGGCAATCTTGCAATTTTTTCACAGCTTCTGAGGGATTACCATCGCCGGGAGCATCGCGCTTTTCGGTTTGTCCCGGAGGGACTCTTGAAAATAGCCCAGGCTTTCAACCTCAAAAATGCACGCGCTGCGTTCGAGATTGCCCGAAGCGCCTTATCTGCACGGCAAATTTCCGTATTTTGCGTCCGCGCCAAAAACCGTCTATTTTGGTCGGTTATTGGCGCGCACGCGAAACCCCAGTTTGACCATCTGGCGGAATGCGAAAAGGCCTGCAAACACTGGATTTTTCCTTCGAATCGAAGTCGCTCACGCACTTCGGCGGCCTGTTCCTGATCCAGCGATTTTGTCATAAGCTGCATCTGCGCCGCCGACTGGAACGCATTCTCAAGAATGCGCCGGGTTGGACCGATTATCATCCGGCGGATCTGGTTCTTATGTTTCTCTATGTTCTGATCGCCGGATTGCCGCGGGTGAATAAGACGCAGATCCTCCACTACAATGGTTTGTTCCTTTCGCTGGTAGGACTGGAAAAATTTCCGAATGAAACGGCTCTGCGCCGTTTTCTGCACCGACTCTCGCCCAAAGCTATTCGGCAGATTGCGCGTCTGCATGATCAACTGAGGGCGCAGTTGTTTTGTTTGCCGGCGCCACGGTCCAGCTTGGTATTCCATCTCGACGCGGTGGTCCTGACGCTTTATGGCAAACAGCAGGGTGCGCGGGTAGGCTACAATCCCAAGAAGAGAGGACGGCCTTCCTATCATCCGCTGCTGTGCTTCGAGGGCCATGGGCAGGAGTTCTGGCACGGGTCGTTGCGGCCGGGCGATAGCGGCGTCAACACCGGAGCTCGCGCTCTGGTTAGAGTCTGCTTGCAAAAGGTTCCTTCGGCAGTAGCACGCTCTCGGATTCGACTGTTGGCCGATTCTGGATTCTTTTCTGGAAAGCTGGTTGGCGATTTGGACCAAGCGGGCTGCGGCTATATTATTGTTTGCCCTAAGGCTAAGCTTTACCTGCCGCAGGCCCAGAAAGCTGGATTTGAGGAGAGGCCTTCTGGATGGGCAGTTTCCGAGTTTAGATTCATACCCCGGCGCTGGGCCGCTGAGCACCGCTTCGTCATGATTCGGCGACCGCTTCCCGAAGATCCGGAGGAGGCTCAGCAGTTGAGTTTGTTGAAAGTGGGCAGGTTTGCTTACTCGGCCTTCGTGACGAATCTGGAGTTGCAGCCTTGGAAGATTTGGAAGACCTATCAGCGGCGAGCCAACGTGGAAAAGTCCATGCGGGAGCTGCTCCAATATTTTTCGCTGAACAAAATTCCGACGCAGAGTTGGGTGGCCAACGTTGCCTTCCTGCAATTGCTGCTGCTGGCATACAACCTCGTTCACCGGTTCAAGCGTTTGTGTTTGCCCGAGGAGTATGCGGCTGTCACGGTGGACACGATCCGCAACGAATTTCTCGTGCTGCCTGGCAAGTTGGTCAAGCACGGAAGTCGCAATGTGCTGCAGTTGCCGAAGGACTATGACCAGCGCGCGATTTTTCTGGAGGCGGCGCGAAAAATTGAAAAGCTGCGCCTGCCGGAGCCGGCAAAAGGCGAAAAATTCGGATTTGTAAGTAGGCGCTGATGAAAAACTGCGTTTCTCTAGGAGTTTCACAGAATTACACCTCCAGCCGTGCATTTTTGAGGTTTCAAGCCTGGGATCAGCCCCCCAAACGAGGATCAAGTCCCGAAGGGACGGCCGAAAACGCCCGCATTTACAGGCTTTTATTATTTCACGCCTTCTTACCGGTTACCATCGCCGGTACCCAGTCAAGGCACCTTCAAGAAACGCTAATTCCTCGCATTAACACCCTGCTTTAACTTGATAGATTCAACGGAAGCGAAATCTATAGTTGTTGATTTCCCGGCTTTGTTTAGTGATCAATCCAAATTAACCGAAATGAGCACTGACCAGCCGAAGCCCACGAAAGAACACTTCGAAGTTGATAGCGCGCTGCTGAGTGAGATTGGCGAGAAACTCGTCACCACTCCTCATGTCGCGCTTGCCGAACTGGTAAAGAATGCTTACGACGCGGACGCAACGGAAGTTCACGTAATAATTGCGCTAGATAAACAAGGGATGCCAAGGGTTGAAGTACGCGATGATGGTCACGGAATGACGCTCGAAGCAGTTCGCCGTTACTGGATGCGCATTGGCACGACCAACAAACAAGAAGATGAAGATTCACCACATTTTGGCCGCCGCCGAACTGGTGCGAAAGGAATTGGAAGATTCGCCTGTCGCCGGCTTGGAGCTGTGCTTGAACTGGAAACGTGCGCACTGCTGCCAAAGGAACAGCGGCGAATGATGGACGAGAAATATGAACGAACGCGCCTTTTGTTCCGTTGGGATAAGTTCGTGCCTGGAAGCATCGTTTCATCTGTCCCTGTCGATGCGCACACCGAAAGAGTGGGAATGGGGAAAAGTGGACTTCGCCTCTCGATTTCGAACGCGAGGGCAGATGAGTGGTCGTACCGCGGTTATGCGTATCTGAAGCGCCAGTTGGCTGCATTGTGCGCGAATCGTGGGATGCGTCGGCGTGGATTCGAAGAAGACCCTGGTTTTAAGGTTTATCTCAGTGCACCTGAAATCGTTGGCGTAGATGAGGTTTCGGATTTGCGTGAGGAATTGATGAACGCAGGGTGGGGCACATTAATGGCAAAAATTGATGAAAAAGGGCACGCGCAATGCACGCTGGTCGCAAAAGGATTGGGAAAGCGATCAATGCGAAGTTCTCAGCGTTTCAAGCACCTCATGGATGTCGAACTGAGGCTGGCAATTTTTCCGATGGAGAAGGAGTGGCTGCGGGACAAGTCCGTCGTTTCAAAGACTAGCGTAATGGAGTTGTGTGATTCGTGGGGAGGGGCGCAGGTTCGTTTTCGTGGTTTCCGTGTCTATCCATACGGAGATGATGATTGGCTTGAAATTGAAAGCGACAGAGCTCGGCGTCTGGGTAAACCAACGGACAGTGATGTCTTTGATTACGCAAGTACTTTGGAGGGCGTAGACGCGTCCCGATCGCTGCTCAATATGCTGAGCATGAAAAACTACTTGGGTTCGATTGAAATCGGGCCTAAGCAGGAGAACTTTGAACCCAAGGCGGATCGTATGGGTTTTTTGGACAACGAGGCGTTTCGCGAACTAAAACGCTTCGCACGCTTTGCTATCGATTGGTCGTCAGTGCTCCGTGACTACGCTATTCAGTTAGACGAATCAAAAACACGGAAGGAACTGAGAGACCGACTCGTTGCGGTGCATGGGCAGAGAATGCCCGAGCATGATTCGCCAGAGGACGTCATTCGGGTGATGCGCGGGGCCATCAAGGAAGTTTCTGCACACGCTCCCGTTAAAAGCCGCCGTGCTATCGAATTATTGCAAGACGCTTCAGCGCTGCTTGAGTCTACGCTTAAAATTACGACGCGCGATCTGTCGCGTCTACGGCTGGTGGCTTCGGCCTCTACGCTGACGTTGCTTTTTGCGCACGAGATAAAGAGTCTGACGAGTACTTTCGCGGCTATTGGAAAAGCTGTGTCAAAAGCTGCACGGCAATTGCCTACGGAGAAGCGTAAGGAGCTTGAGGAATTGGGTAACGAGGTTGCCGATTCCCACAAGAGTCTGAGCGAACTTATTGAGCTTACGAACGCGATGGGCGTCCTGGATCGAAAAGCTCAACCAGTTCATTTGGATTTGCTTGATGCTGCCGAACGCGCAATCGCGCGGTTTGAGAAAGTCCGGCAACGCTACGAAATCACGATAGATGCCAAAGGCATACCAGAGGGACTTCAGGTCGGGCCAATGCTTGAGGGTGAGCTCTTGGCTGTGCTAATCAACGTTCTGTCGAACTCGATCAAAGCAGTAATCGCAGGTGGGGGGAAGCGGGTAATTGCCCTCAACGCTGAGCGTGTTGGGAAACATGGGCGGCTTCACATTCGTGATACAGGTATCGGAGTCCCCGAGGAATACTTCGAGGATGTGTTCACCCCAATGATTTCCGATCCAGCAGGGACTCTGTACCATAGACTCGAGGCTCGCTTGAATCCCGAGGATGGATTTCTGCTCGGAGGGGGCACGGGGCTCGGTCTGTCCATTGTTCGAGGGATCCTTCAAGCCAGGCGTGGCGACGCTGAGCTAATACCCCCAAGTGATGATTGGAAGTTTCATCTACGCCTCGATCTACCATGACGAAGAAACGCTCAAATGTGAGAATTTGGTGGATAGATGACGAGACAGATCGTCTGAAGCCTTCGGCGCAGCAAGCTATTCGTCATCCAGATCAGCGCCAGCTTCCAGGGCGGAGTGCTGAATTGACAGTAATCAAGCTTGGCAAAAACATGCCCATGATGCAGGTCTTAGCTGATTTCAATGCGGCAAGGAACGCAGGCAAGTCGCCTGACCTTATCATTGTCGATCAGATGCTTAACCAGCTTTCAAATGGAGATGGTGTTGTGCAGAAAGGTTCAAGTTTTGCTGTCGCCCTGCGCGACAAGGACCCAATGATTCCACTTGTGGGAGTCACTGGCGCGCCTTTCTCGGATGTCGCCGAACTACAGAAGAGGCAGTTCATCGAATTCTTCCCGCGCGACGATTTGCAGTCCGGTGCGCGCATTCCGGATTTGTATGCGATTGCCGATGGTTTCGTTGAACTAATCAATCTGTCCGGCAAGGCTTCTGCTGCCACGCATTCGTCAAAACAACTTCTCCGTCTCCTTAATTGTCCAGTGGAGGATTCCGATCTGTTGCTCAATTGTATTCCAGGTGAATTCAGGTCGGAGTGGGACCAAGGAACTCCCCACGGTTTTGCGTGTTGGATTTGGCACACCTTGCTGGGCAGGCCAGGGTTTCTTTATGACGAATTGGAAACATCAACGCTTCTTGGGCTTAAACCCGAAGGTCTGAACAAACTGACAAAGCTGCTGAAGAATTGTAAATATGCCGGCGCGTTCGTTTCTGCGTCGCGGCCGCGCTGGTGGATATCGAGAGTGCGTCAAACGGTTCGGGAACTTACTAATGCAAAAGCAACAGAACCGCTTTGGACGCTCGGAAGAAAACTTGTGGGTGAGAAAGAAAAAGAAACCTACAGTAGATGTCACGGGATCTCCGGGGGCGATGTCGTGCCCAGCGTCGTAGCATTCTCCGATGGGACGCTGCATAAGCGCGTGCAAGCGCACATTGAGGACACGAAACCATTAGAGAACGACACCCCCCCACTCGGATTCGAGCAACGTCGCGTTTTCGCTCGCAGATGATATGGCATTGCCGCGCGATAGGAAGTCAGTGAAGAAACAGCCGGAGCCAACCTGTTTCATCACGCCAGCCAATCTCCTAGTGCATGAAGCCAATTCTTTACAACAGATGGCGATTGCGCCATGGCCAGCGAAACTTTCATGGTGGAAGCAAACTTTGTTATCGGCATCAAACCGGGCGAAAAACGAAGGGTTGCTCGATGCATATGTTTGGTTCGAGGCACATGACCCACGGGCGAGTGTTGATGACCCACTCCACTTCATCGAACTTGGTGCCCAAATCGTGCCTGGTAATCAACCGCTGGTAAGTTATTTTTTCGCCATAGGGGTATCTGGCAGCGGTAGCGGTCGCTGTGGCCTACGGAAAATGCATTTCGACCTCGACACTTCAACACAATCAGCGGAACCAAAACCGACCATGCATTTGCAACTCGCTGGCCAAACACCGTCTTGCTTGAGCTCGTGGTACCCGCAAAACGCTTTTGATCATTTGAAACCGAAACTCGACAAACCACGCGTGCCTTGCCTCCCGAAATCATTTGCTTTGCTCGCACACCTCGCATTGCTTGAATACCACTCAACCGATGAGAGTCTGCAGCATTTCCTTTTTGATCCCAAATGGATCAGCATTGTAAAGAAGTCAGAGCAGGCACTCCTCAAGCCACACTTCGGGTACTGCTGCGATTGGTTCGCGCATGCAGGAAACGAGTCACGGAGCCTGCTCAGCCATTTTTATGGGTTGCCGCGCCTTTAATATTTGCGGATAACCTACTCGGCGTTCAACCGCTGCCTTAAGCCAGCGACGCAGGTTCGGAAGTGGTAGGATCTTGTTGAGCGGCGGAATGGATGTATAAAGCCAGTCATCTATTTCGGCCGCGGCCTCCTGGATTTTCCCTTTGGTAAATTTCTTCTCGGCTGCGCTAAAACATTTATATAAGGTTTGCACCTCGAACTTGTTTGGGAGGAGCAATCGTACTCTCTTGGCTTCCGAAGGCTCAAGTTTCAAAACACCGGAGCCATACGCACGCCCTTCAAACTCGGCTGAGAGCTGGCTAAATGAGGAGTGCAAAGACAGTGCGATGGTCTTCTGCTGCACAACAGAAACATCATTTTTAAAATAGATTCGATGAACAGTGTTGGTGCAGGTCGCCTCACAACGTACCAAAGCCAGGCGCGGCCCGAAGGCACCCATATAGCGAAAAAATGCGTCTGGGTTTTCGCCTAGTTGAGGTAAATACCAAGGATTTCTTTTGCCAAACGTCCGGTTGTCTTCGCGTTCTTGCTTTGGGAATCGCCTGAGGTATTTGAGTACGGCCTCATTGCTTGCCTGTTCGGAAGGCGAGAGCAGCCAACATTTTTCGCCAGAGTCACGAAGGATTTCCCAGTCTGTCTGACGAAAAGCAAGGCCCTTGCAGACTTGAAATCTTGGAATCAACGGAACGACCGTTGCTAGAGGAAGTTTCCATTGTTTCCGCTCGGGTTCAGTCAAAAGAAAGAACTCGTTAGCTCCAGTCACAATACCGATTTTGATCTCCGCGAAATCGCTCAACGCCGCACTGCTCGGGATTTGCGTAAGATCAATGGCAAGATCCAGCGTCTCATTTAAAAAATGTGCCACGGCATGTCCATTTAGTCTTGGGAGTGTCGCGGTGTCTGTCGGCGATAATGCCTCAAGGAATTGGGCCGCTTGCTGCGCAGTGACGCACTCACGCAAGAAAATTTCGCTTTGTCCCGGAGCAACGCGAAAATCTTGACCCAAAAACATTACAACACGCTCAGCTGCGCCATCAGGAGCGAAACACCGCTCGCGAATGCTCAAAAGGATGCAACGCGTGAAGTGTGCTCCAACCGCCCGCAAAAGTCCGCGTGCATAGTCCGCGTGGAGGATGGATTCTGGAAGAATAAAAGCTAAACGTCCTCCATCACGCATGGCCTGCGTCGCCGCCGCTGCGAAGTAAGCCCACAAGCTTGCCTTCTTATCTATTAAAAACCCCAGACGGTTCGCCGCTGCGACAGCCCGCCTCCTTTGTCCAATCAGCATTCGATGCAACGAAATGTATGGCGGATTGCCGACAACGCAGTCGAATTTCCGCCCCGCAATGCCGGAGCGATCAACCAATGAAAGAAAATCAGCATTCCAAACGTGCTTGGCATTGAGATTATTACTGCGTGCGGTTTGCACGCACGCGGCATGATCAATGTCACAAGCCCAGATTTGTTGGTGTGGACGTGTTTGCCCGAGGAGCTGCAAACGGTGGATGACACTTGCCACGAAAACCCCGCAGCCCGAACTCGGTTCGAGTATTTCATCCCATGGACGTCGCACCGCCCAGTCGACAAGTGCCTGGCTCAAAGGCCTGGGCGTGTCGTAGCGTCCAAGAGCGCGTCTCTTTTTTGACTCCATATTCAACAAAGGGGTCAACCCATAGTTTAGATTCGGCTGAAAAACCCCCTGTTTCGATCTGAAAAACTGCCCTCATGAAAAAAATGTTTCACTCGTATCAGATCGTCGCGCAGAGGGCCGCTTGCAGTCGATTGCGGGCCATTCCCATAAACGCTCTCAGAAATCATGGATCTCGGCGAAGAGAGGGGTTTTTCAGAGCAATCAGTTTAGTTTGTTTTTTCGTTGCAGAGGAACGTGAAGCTGGTATTACCGGACCATGCCTCGCAAACTGCGCATTCAATACCCCGGGGCCATATAAGTGAACGGCAACCAACAGCATGGCAAATGCCACCTGTTTCTGAACGGGCACCGGCAGCAACTTCTTGGAGTTCACGGCCTTACAGCTCTGGCAGGTGCGTCTTCTCATCTATTCATCCGACCGCCCCAGGACACGGGCCGCCTACATCCAGTGCTGGTCCTCGTCAACCTCCGGCTTGTGCCTCTGGTCACCAGCGGAGCGCTGCCAACCGAGTAAGAGGCGCGACCACTTCCGGTTTTGTCGGCCGCATCATGACGGTCGGAAGTGCTTCCAGTCAAGCCGATCCCTGTCATTACCGCTGAGTACCACTGGCCGACGCGCAATCCCTGTTGTCCCTTCCTCCGTCCGATGGAGAGAGGGTTGGGGTGAGGGGCCATGGGCGAGCCTGCCGCCAACCGCCCAAACCCGCCTCCCATCTTCCAACTCCCATCTTCCATCTTCCATCTTCTATCTTCCATCTCCCACCCTTCGTGCATCTTGTTCACTGAGTGTTCTGAGTCTTTTTCGTGCATTTGGTACACTGAGTCTTCTGAGTCTTGGACAACCGCCTCCCTCGCGCGTATTGTGGTCGGCGTGAAAACGATGATTCAAACGCGGTGCCGCCTTTCCTTAAACCCACGGACTCCCCCCGCAAGGGCAGTTCAAGAAACTCCGGCCAGTCTCATTAATCCCCCAGCCCTTCGGCCACCACTTCGCATGAAAGTATGGTTTTGTTGATTTCCAAGCACTTGCGCGGCTACTTACGGGGTAGCACACCGCATTCATCGTGGTATCGGTCGTGGCTTAAAGGTCTTAACCCCTTCCATTCCAATGGCTTCCACCGAGCTGCCGGCCGGTTTCGAGCATTCTTGAACTTGCCCCGGCCCCCCTTGCGCCGCACCCTGCTTGCCACCCTGGGCACGCAGCCAGTTAAACCCAGTTAAACCTAGTTAAACCTAGTTAAACCAAAAAGTTTCTTCCACGTGCATAACACCCATAACACCCAACAAAAAGCAGAGCTATCGCCCCCCAGGGCCAGGACGCCCATCTGCCTCCGATCGAACTGAAAATTTCTGACAATTTATTCCGCCAAACCTGGTGCCGACGGACCAAGTGCCGTGGCTTTCGCGGTGTACCGGGCCAGAAGGTGTCAAATAATTGGCAGAAAGCGCCAAAACACAAAGTGGGCCCATTGGTGACCAACGACTTACGGCGACCAGTTTTTGGCCGTTTTCAACTTTTTCACTGCCTCTCACTGACAGCCGGGCGGCACGCGCCTGTCCCTAGGCGCAGCAAGCTACAACCCTGGACCGATTATGGAATTTCGATGCGCCCAGCCCGTCGTGAATTGCTCCACCCGAGAACGGGCGTGCTCCAACGCCGCCTGCCCAGGGATTACCATCGCCGAAACTCCCAGAAACCGCGCTTGGACCTGGCTGGGACGTATTCCTCCGCCTCCAACATCAATTTCTCTCCTGAGGAGGTAGCCACTCACCCGAACCCGTCCACATTCGGGCTGCCAAAGCATGTGACCAGCTACACCCCAAACACGTGGAGTTTCCTTTCGTCTGCCGGGAAGCGCACGAACGCGCGAAACTGCGACTTGAACAAAGCAACGAACATGGTATGATGCCACCAAGCACACTGATGAAGCCCTCACTTTTCAGAGTTAACCCGATTCACATGCCTCGAAGAAAACCAACGCCAGCGAACCCGCTGAAGCCACCTATGCCTGAAGCCTGCACTGCCCAAAATGAATGTTGCCGGTCGCGAACCCTGCATACCCTTTGCTGCTTGAGCCTGCTTTGTTTGTGCGCGCCGCCGTTTCCAACCCGGGCTTCGGTGGCGGTTTTGACTTACCACAACGATGATGCGCGCACCGGCCAGAACCTCAGCGAAACGAACCTCACGCTTGCGAATGTCAATATCAACACCTTCGGCAGGCTAATCAGCTATCCGGTTGATGGTTACGTTTACGGCCAGCCACTCGTTCTGACCAACGTGGCGATTGTCGGCAAAGGCACCCATAACGTAGTGTTTGTCGTCACCGAGCATGACAGCGTCTATGCTTTCGATGCGGATGACGCCAGCGGTCCCAACGCCACCAATTTGTGGCAGGCCAATTTCTTGAATCCGGCAGCCGGAGTCACGACCATTCCCAACGGGGAAGTCGGTTCGGGCGACATCCAGCCCGAAATTGGCATCACCAGCACGCCGGTGATCGATCCAGTTACCGGCACCATCTACGTTGAAGCCAAGACCAAAGAAGTTGTCAGCGGTGCAACCCATTACGTTCATCGGCTGCACGCCTTGGATGTGACCAGCGGAGCCGAAAAGTTCGGGGGACCGGTTGTTATTGCGAATACGATCTATAACGGCAGCAGCTACACTTACGTTTCGGGTCCGTCGGTGCCTGGCACCGGGGACGGCAATGTGGGCGGGGTGGTCCACTTTAACGCGTTGCGGCAGATGAACCGGCCAGGATTGATGCTGCTCAACGGCACCATTTATATCACCTTCGCCTCCCACGGGGACAATGGTCCTTACCACGGTTGGGTTCTGGGCTTCGACGCCCAAACCCTGGCCACGAATGCAGTGTACAACACCGTCCCCAATGGCGGGTTGTCGGGCATCTGGCAAAGCGGCCAGCCGCCGGCAGCCGATGCCAATGGCAACCTGTATTTCATTACCGGCAACGGCACCTTTAACACCAACTATCCCAATCCGAATTCCTACAGCCTGGGGGATAGCTTCATTAAGCTCTCAACCAACGGCGGCCTTAACGTGCTGGATTATTTCACGCCCTTCAACCAAGCCTCGCTCAACAGCGCCGATACTGACCTCGGCTCGGGCGGCGCGCTGGTATTGCCCGACTCGGTAGGGAGCGTTGCGCACCCGCATTTATTGGTCGGCTGCGGCAAAGAGGGCAAGATCTACCTTTTGGACAGAGACAACATGGGGCACTTCAATTCCGTCAGTGACAGCCAGATTGTGCAGTCGCTACCTGGCGCCGTCGGTGGCACCTGGAGCTCGCCGGCTTACTTTAACAACCAGATTTATTACCAGGGTGCGGGGGACGTGCTGAAGAGTTTCAGATTCTCCAATGGCCTGCTGGTGATCTCCCCCAGCAGCTCTTCGTCCACCAGTTTCGGTTTTCCCGGCGCCACCCCGAGCATCTCTGCCAACGGGACACTTAATGCGATTGCCTGGGTCCTGCAAACCGACGGCTACGGCAGCAGCAGCCCCGCAGTGCTCCACGCCTACAACGCCACTAACCTCGCCCAGCAACTCTACAACAGCAACCAGGCAGGTAGCCGCGACAACCTTACCGGCGCAGTGAAATTCACCGTGCCAACCGTAGCCAACGGCAAAGTTTATGTAGGCAGCCAATATGCGCTTACAGTCTTCGGCAATGCTGCGGGTTGGGTCGCCACGCCGGCAATCGCGCCTAATGGCGGCGTCTTCACCAACTCGGTGACAGTCACGCTTTCCGATGCCACACCTGGCGCAACCCTCTATTACACGCTGGATAACTCCACACCTGGAACCAATTCCTTGCTCTATACTGGGCCGTTCGTGGTGACGAACTCCGGGGCGGTTCGAGCCAAGGGGTTCAAGGCCGGGTTGGTGGCCAGTGCCGTCGCGAGTGCGACTTTCCTGAACAGTTCGGTAATCGGCAACGGAACCGGCCT
>WNGK01008628.1_pt1 | contig 12312 bp, 13 predicted proteins | sample 5400601 | NCBI WGS metagenome assembly WNGK01 (sample SAMN13153376, study PRJNA577476) | soil metagenome | isolation source: 60 cm soil or saprolite under Garry oak tree replicate 1 | place: USA:California | collected 2016-06-15
ATGGTACACACGGTCTGATAGTGCTTTGCTTTTTCCTCCTTCAGACAATCATTCCAACAGCTTTCAGTTCGCACACTGGTGTCCCTACCGCGATCGCCAATTGTCGAGGCGAATGACGCCGAAGGTTATCCCTGCTTGCCCAGATTAGCGTCCAAAGAAAGTATGCCGACTGGGGTCTCCAGCCGCCGGTTCACTCGGCACGTCGGCCGCTACGCAAATTGGCGACGTACGGTAGCACGAACAAGTACACACCGGTGAAAAACATCAAAGCGAGCACGGCCACCGCTAAGACGCCCATCCAGTTGGTATACCTGTGTTTAAGCACCGCCACGCCGTTGAAGATGACGACCAGCGTAAAGGCAATGGACAGCGAGCGGTGCAGCTGCCGAACCCATTTGCTCCAGTTCAATAGGACCTCCCTCCGAAAGTCGGTTTGAACGCCGTGCGGGGCAGCCCTTGACTACGGCCCGCGAACGACAAGGAATTGTTGTGTGTCCTCACAAAGACGACATTAGATGTTGTTAACGCATTATAAAAGGGCGCCCCTTCTGGAGTAGGTTATGAGCGCACAAGCATCATCACCTACGAAAGGAGCACCCTCGTGAACAGCGAAAAGTATATTGGGCTCGACGTCCATCAAGCAACCATTTCCGTCGCAGTCATGGATTCTATGGGCAAGTTAATCATGGAATCCATCTTGGAAACGAAGGCAGCAACCATTCTGGAGTTTGTTGCGGGACTACGCGGAACTTTGTCGGTGACCTTCGAAGAAGGAACTTGGGCTGCCTGGCTGTACGATCTGCTCAAGCCTCACGTTGACGAACTGGTGGTATGTAATCCGCGGAAGAACGCGCTGCTCAAAGACGGCAACAAGAGTGACCGGATCGATGCGCGCAAACTCGCCGATCGCTTGCGCCTTAATGATCTCAAGCCGGTCTACCATGGCGAGACGGGCATGCGCATGCTGCGCGAGCTGGCCCGGAGTTACCTGAACCTCGTCAAAGATCAGACGCGAGTCATGAATCGCCTGAAAGCGATGTATCGCAGTTGGGCGATTCCCTGTGCGGGTCGGGACGTCTACTATGCCCGCCATCGCGCCGAGTGGCTGGGAAAGATTCGCGAGGCCGGCGTGCGGCGTCGGGCCGAGCACCTCTATCAGCAACTGGACATGCTGCAACACTTGCGCCAGCAAGCTCGGCGAGAACTGCTAGCGGAGAGTCGCCAGCATCCCATCACCGCCAAGCTCCGGCAGATTCCGTCGCTGGGGCCCATTCGCTCCGCGCTGGCGGTGGCTCTGATCCGGACGCCGCATCGTTTTCGTACCAGACGCCAGCTGTGGGCCTACAGCGGACTGGCGTTGGAAACTCGCACCAGCGGAGAATACCGCTGCGTCGAAGGCCAAATACGGCGCTCCAAAAAACAGATTTCGATTCGGGGCCTGAACAAGGATCACAATCACGATCTGAAAGGTCTGTTCAAAGGCGCCGCTATTAGGGCGAGTGTACAGCCCGGACCGTTTCAGGATTTCTACCAGAGATCATTGGCCAAAGGCATTAAGCCAACGATGGTGCGCCTCACGCTGGCGCGCAAGATTGCAGCCATTACGCTGACCTTATGGAAGAAAGGGGAAAACTTCGACGCTGAGAAACTGAAATCGCAAGCCGCTTGAGCGTCTCGGGGGAAGAGCCCTTTCCATCTCCGGCGATCTTTGTCTGTGGTGGCCAGTTGGTTCTTGAGACGTTCGGGTTCGAGGGTGAGCATCACTATGGCCTGTAGGCGCACAAGTGCCAGTGGCACTTAGCCTCTGTGTAATCTCTATGCCCTCTCGGATAACCCGAAAAAGCACTAGGCCACGAGCCTCAGATAGATCCATGGTTGACACCCTACAACCACACGGCTTGATTAGTTTCGAAACTGATCGGCGTCGTCGCTACTGAAGAAGATGAAACTGCTGAGATGGTATAACCCACGGGAACCACACCAGACGAGCGCCTTCTATGGTGAGAGGGGCTGGATGTCGCGAACCAAACTCGCGCCTCCGGCGGAGGGAGAAAAATGTTCTTGACATCCCCTTTTATAGACCTGCTGCTGGCCGGTACAGTTCGCTCCGCAGGTGCAAAGGGACAATTCGGATCGGATCACTCATGCGCGGGAATTTCTTCTTCGTTCTGCGCGTGACTTTTTTGTTCGTGATGTTCTCTGCGGCCCGTTTCCATCATCACTATCACGAGTCGGCACCTGATAACACCGGAAGTCACTGTCAATGCAAGGGCAGTCTGTTGCCCCGCTGGTAAACAAATTAGTGACCTGCAGCAGTTTTGCCGTTGCCAGACAGTAACCCGTCAAACGGGAAAGGCGCATATATCGCAAGAACGCGATGTGTGCGCCATCCGCGGAAATCCTGTCCGTTGGAAGGTTATTCGTACCTCACATCAGTCGCTTAAGGCCGCGCCGGGCTTGAACTGTGCCCTTGCCAGTCAACTCGGCTCAAGGTCAGCACCGCCGGAGTGCAGACGTCGCCAGCCAGACTCGTGTTTGCAACATTAGCGACTAAGTTCGCAATCGGAAACGTATTGCCTGTTCCGCTTCCCAGCAGAATCCCAGCGCACGCCTCGTTCACGGTATTCTTACTGACGATGTTATTGTTACCCGTCGAACCGGAGCTACTGTCCAGATGAATTCCGGCCTGGCCACTACTGAACACCGTGTTCCCGGAGACGGTGTTTTGGTTGCTGCACAGATCGATGCCGTCCCCGAGATGAGTATCTGATACGTGATTGTTGCTAACCGTATTGTGGTCGGCAGGGAAGGCGCCATCGGTCACGATCGCTAGGCCGTTCAGGGCGTTGGTTACGGAATTGCCGGTGATCGTCATGTCGCCGGAATCGAAGATGAGAATCCCTGAGCCTGTGCCAGCCGAGGGGTCACCGTTAAAGTCATCGTCTGCCGCGGTATTGTTTTGGACTTTTCCCGTGGCTCCAAACCCGACCTGAATGCCGTTCTGGGCGGTAGTGGTGGGTCCTGCGCCAACCACCGAGTCGCCAGTAATCGTGACCGTTGTTCCCACCTCGTTGCCTGTAATCCCATTTTTCTGGTTGCCGCGGACGGTGCTGTTTTGGATCTTCACCGTCGAAGTCGAAGGACTAGCGCTCTGGATGTAAATCCCCAGCCCCGCCGAGGTTTGGCAACCGAAGTTCGCCGCGTCCTGGGCCTGGTTTCGGGCGGCGACGAAGTTCACCGTTCCCGAAGCGTTCCGGTAGTAGATACCGATCAGCGGCGCATCGCTACAACCGCTATTCAAATTGTTGTTGCTTCCATCGACGGCGAGACTGCTGATGGTGACTGCGGTGGCAGGACCGTGAACCAGGATCTGTGCGGCTATGGGGTGACCGCTTGTGAGGCTCGTGGTGTTTGGCGCGAAACCTCCTAAGGGTATTACAAGCACACAGGGTTATCCGCGCTTCCTGAGTTAACCCCGACCAAGGTCAGGTTCTTGTTGATAACCACTTGCTCGGGTAGTTCGCAGGGCAAATTTTGATGGTTGATCCGGGCGGGACGGCGTTTACTGCCCCCTGGATGCTGGTGAACTGCACGACGTTCGCCACGCAGGGGCCTACAGCTACTACGGACGCCGACAATTGCTACGCACTAAGGCCAGCAAAAATGATGACTGTTGCCGCGAGCATGACTCTGCGCCACACTCCAATTGTTTTTGCCACGAGACCTCCTCTACACACGGGCGGTAAAAAATACAACCGAGGCAAATGTGGTGACTGTCCAAAATTGCTCAGTCCTTGAAAGAAATCAGGCGCACTGAATTTGGAGCCCTTTGAACGCCGCCGTCCGCCCCGAGTCTACAATACATTCTCGTAGTTGACGAAATCTCATAGTTGGCGAAACTAATATCCCACCAGCTAGCTTATGAGATAGCTTCTAGTCCCAGCAAAGCCGGAGAATTACTCTAGCGGCTTCCCCTTCGTCTCTGGCAATTGCGTGGTCATCACGGCGGCGAGCAAGTATCCCGCAGCGCACAAGTAGAAAGCCCAGCTCAGTCCCTTCGTTTGACCCACGCGCCCGATCACAACAGGAGCGACGGAGCTCATGGTGCGCGCGCCGTTGTAGGTGAAGCCCAACGCGCGCGCTCGTACGCTCGTCGGAAAGATTTCACTGCCGATGATGCCCGATCCTGAGAAGATTCCGGTACCGAAAAAAGCTGCGGCCGTGCCCAACACCAGGAGCGCGGCTGGCGAACGGGCCGCAGCATAAAGAGGAACCAGAAGAGCTGCCGCCAACGTATAGAGCAGGAAGGCATTGCGTCGGCCGAGGTGGTCGGCCACCCAGCCAAAACTGAGATATCCGGGAAACATTCCAAACAGGTTCAGCACGACGAGCAGCGTGGTGGTGCCCATAACGCTCAGGCCGCGTCCGCCGTGCTCGACCGGCAGCGATAAATATGGCGGCAACCAGGTGAACAATCCCCACCAGGCGAACATTCCAAAAAAGTTGAACAGCAAGAGCGCAAATGTGAGCCTGACGAAGGGAGGCAGAAAGATACGGGAGAAGCTCGCGACATTTGGGTCGCTTTGCACTGTCGCCGCAGAGACGCGGCTTGCTGCTTGGCTCTCTACTGCATTTCGAGTCGCGGCGTCTCGGCCGGGGAACTTCAGGTTTGTCCGCTGCGAACGCATTCTTTCTTGCTCTTCCCACATGTCAGACTCGGGCACGCTGCGCTGAATCCACAACGTCAACAGAGCGGGCAGGATTCCGACAAAAAATACGGCTCGCCATCCGAAGTAATGTGACACCGGCCCAGCCACCAGTGCTGCAGCTGCAAAGCCGAGCGCCCACGAACTCTGCACAATCGAGATTGCCTTGGCGCGGAACTCCGTGGGCCAGGTTTCCGCCACAAGCGTGGCACCAGTGTTCCATTCGCCGCCCATCCCGAGGCCAAGACTGAAGCGGGCCACGGCAAGCATGAGAACACTAGTGGCGAGCCCGGAGGCAAACGAGCAGACCGAGTACGTGAGAATGCTGAGCATCAGCGCGCGCTTACGCCCGACACGGTCCGCCAAAAAGCCAAACGCGACTCCACCGATGCCGGAAGCCAGCAGGGTGAGAGTGCCGAGCAGGCCCGAAGTGGTCTTGCTCATGCCAAAGTCGCGCATCAACTGGGTGAGCACGAGGGCATAGAGCATGGCATCGAAGGCGTCGAGCGCCCAACCCATTGCCGCTGCTAGCAGTGTGCGCCGCTGCCCAGGCGTAGCTTGGCGGATTAGCGGAATGGGACCAATGGGCATGCGGCGGCGATTCTACGCTATTCGAGCGTCCGCCTTTAAGGCTTTCACGGCATTGACCGGCAGCCGCGAGAGGGTAACCTACGTGCCGGCGCGCAACCGTACAGGGAATGTTGTTGGGCGCACGTTTCGCAACCCGACATTCCCCCGTCTCGTGTCAGCCTTCGCAGTTTGTAAGGGTGACGCCGTCCGTGCACGCGAACCGCGAGGGTGGTGGCCGGCCACAGCTAAGCTGGCAGCGCAGCCACAACTCAGAATGGAAAGCCTTCGGGCGATGCCCGGAAAGGCGAGAAGCCCAAAGGCTACGTCCTCACCCGCAAGAGGCGAAAGTACCGTCGCGCGGTTCTTAGGTCCCGCGCAATCTGCTCCCGCAAAGCTTCCACTGAGGGAAACTTAATCTCATCGCGAAGACGATCGAGGAAAGAAATTTCTACTTCGGTCTCAGGCGTCAGTTCAATGGGGTGGAAGTTCAGGAGGTGAGATTCCACCGCGAAAGAATCTGCGCCGAAAGTCGGACGATTGCCCACGTTCGTCACCGATTCGAAGGTTTCCGTTCCCACCCGCGTGCAAGAGATGTAGACGCCATCTTTCGGCACCAGTTCCTCGTAGCGGGCAAGGTTGATGGTGGGGACGGTGTATTTTGACCCGTAGCCGCGCCCACGGCCGGGAGTACTGAGAATGCAGAATGGCCGTGCCAGTAGATGTCGCGCACGGCTGACGCGTCCCTCCGAAATCAGCTTGCGAATGTGGCTACTCGAAACCGGTTCCCCGCGCAACGACATTTCGGGATAAACCTTAACTTCGAATCCCATCTCGCGGCCGAAGTCGCTGAGCATGTTTACGTCGCCGGCAGCTTTGTGGCCGAAGCGGAAGTTGAACCCTTCGTGAACCTCTCGGGCATGCACCTTCTTCTTTAGAATGCGCTCGGCGAATTGTCGCGGTGTCATCAGCGAGAGATCGCGGCCAAATGGGAGCAGCAGCACGGCGTCCACACCGGTGCTTTCGAGCAGGCGTAGTTTTTCCGCCGTGGGTGTAAGTAGCTTCAATCCGGAGTCCGGGCGCAGGATGCGCCCCGGGTGCGGCTCAAAAGTTACTGCCACGGCCTTGTCGCCGGCAGACCGGGCGCGAGCAACGATTTCGCGCAGGACGTTGGCATGAGCCCGGTGTACGCCGTCGAAGTTTCCGACGCTGACGAGGGTTGGCCCGAAGTCAGAGGGCACGTCGTCGAGTTTGCGGAAAATGAGCATTTAGAAGATCAGTGGCGAGTGGTCAGTGGTCCGTGTTCGCAGTAGACACTCACCACTGATCATTGACCACTGATTTCAAACTCCAGCTTCATCCCGTCGTATGACAATTGCACATGGCGGGGCAGGGTGGCATTCGTAGCCTCATGGCCGAGGTCATGGCAAATATGGGTGAAGAATGCCCGCTTCGGCTTTACCCGTTCCACGATGCGCAGGGAATTTTCAACCGTCGAGTGCGTGGGGTGTGGCTTGTGCCGTAGCGCGTCCAGAAACAGAATGTCCAATCTCTCCAACTGATGAAGCGATGCCTCCGGGATTTCGCTGTGATCCGTCAGATAGGCGGCCGAACCGAAGCGGAAGCCATAAATTTCCGCTTCTCCGTGGATAAGCCTGACGGGTTCAAAGCGTGCTCCAAACAATTCAACGGGCCCATCAATCGGACGTAATTCGAGCCGGGGCAGCCCGCCAAATTTGTAATCGGCGTCAAAAATATAGCTGAACATCTTGCGCAGAAAGGCGGCGGCATCGGGACGAGCGTAAAGAGGAAGCTTGTCCGGTTTATGTTGGTAGCTCAAGGGCCGCAAATCGTCGATGCCCAGAATGTGGTCGGCGTGGGTGTGAGTGTAGAGTACGGCGTCTACCCACTTGATTCGCTCGCGAATAGCCTGCGCGTAGAAGTCGGGAGTGGTGTCGATCAGAACAATCTTGCCGCCATACTCAATCATTATGGAAGGCCGAGTGCGGCGGTCGTGAGGATCGGTGGAGCGGCACACCGCGCAATCGCAGCCAATCGTGGGCACGCCCATGGAAGTGCCGCTGCCCAGCACGGTGAGCGTGGCTTTCATCGTCCCATGGTTCCGGTAGCGGGAGCTGCCGGCGGACGCGAGAGCGCATGAGTGACCTCGACGTATGCCATGCGCAGCTCGTAAAGGCTATTCTGCAGAAAGTTTTGTTCCACTGCGGTGAGGTTACCCTTGGTCTTTTCCGCGATCAGACTGAGAGTGTCGATGGTCTGGCGCGCGCCAATGATGTCAACATGCGGTTGCGCGCCCTGCTCATGCATGAGGCCCAACTGCATCATGCCAGTCATGTACAGCGACGCCATGAAGCGTTCAAACGTCATTTCGAAATCTTTGGCGGACTGACCACTCAGTTCCACGCGAGAGTCCAAATCTTTCGAAGACTGCTGGTACGCATTGGCCTGTGCCTCCTGCTCGGCGGCCGTGGGGGGAACAGGCAGGTCCCGGTCCAGAACCGCTGACGGCGATTCTGTGGAGGACAATTTGTCCGCCGCGGCTGCCGGCGAAGCGTGGTTGGCTTCGGTTTCCTTCGGCGCCACGGCCTGGTCTGTCTGATCAGTTCGTAGTTCGCCCTCGGACGTGAATAAACGTCGGTCGGTAACGGTGAAACTTGGTTCTTGTTTTTTCTCAGCCATAAAAGTCTTCCTCAGAATCTGCAATCTGGATCTTGCCGATACCTACGTACCGGCTCAAATATCGGTGAACGGCAGTGACGCCACGACGGCGCGTGCACCACCGATTTCGACTTCTTTGCCCGCAGCGCTCACTTCGCGTCGAATGTACCCGAGAGCTACGGTCTTATTGCCGTGCGTCGTGGGCAGGGAAGCAAGGCTGGTGACTTCACCCACATCCTTGCCGCCAGACGTGATCTTTGTATTTGTTGCAGCGGTCTTCGTTCCGTCGGATGGTGTCCCCGGCGCGATTAAGGCCGGTTCTGGTTCGAGCACAAAGCCGGTGAACTTGCGATGCACGTTGCCGCGCGACCGAATGCGCTCAACAATTTCTTGTCCGACGTAACAGCCTTTCATGAAGTTGAGCGCGTGGGCTTGTTCGGTTTCCTGCGGCAGGTCGCGCTCGCGAATGTCGTGGCCGTAACGTGGAATGCCGAGGGCGATTCTGTGGAGCTCAATGGCCTCTGTGCCGACCGGAGTTGCACCCGCCTTCAGAAGTGTGTCCCAAAGCGGCTTAAGGTGGGCGGGCGCAAGCCAGATTTCATAGGATTGCTGATCGTCGTACGCGCCGCGCACCACAGTGCACTCCAGGCAACCGCACTCGCAGGCACACTGAATGGCAAAGGCCTGCAACAGCTGCAGCTCCGGAATCTGAATTCCCGCTGCCTTCAAAACGTCGCGCGACTTCGGACCGGCGAGGCCGACGACCGTGAGTTGATCGCTGCGATTGGCGACCTCCACATCGTCCATGATGATGTAGTGATCGAAGGTGGCGAGAATCTTCTCCAGCTGGCTGCGGTCGGTGTCAACCAGGATGGACTCGCCGCGGTTGTACGCGTAAAGATCGCCAAGAATGCGGCCCTGAGGGTTGAGCAGGAAAGCATAGACGCCGCGGTTGACTTCGAGATCCCGGATATTGTTGGTGACCATGCCGTTCAGCCAGCGCATGCGGTCACTGCCGGTCAGCACGATCTTGGCGCGCGAGCCGAGATCATAAATCCCGCAGCCGGTGCGCAGGGCGGCGAACTCCGCCCCCGTATCGCCGAAGTTTCGGACAGCGTATGGGCCACGATGCTCGCTGCTCTGAGCCGCGCCCGGTTTTTCGTGAAGAGCTGGAAGCATGATGGTTTCTCTCTAGATTATAACGGAGTTATGAGGCTTCTTGCCCGCGGTGCGAATGCTATCCTACTCATTCTGTTTGGCTTGTGTTAATTTTCTGCCGTGGACTCGAACCTCGGTTCCAAGAAGCGTATCGCCGTTATTCCCGGGGATGGCATCGGGCAGGAAGTCATTCCTCAAGCTGTAAAGGTCATGGAGGCGACAGGTGCCTCTGTCGAATTGAGTGAGTTCGACTGGAGCGCTGATCGTTATCTTGCTGACGGTGTCACTGTCCCTCAAGACGGGTTCGCCATGCTCGGGAGGGATTTTGACGCCATTCTTATCGGAGCTGTCGGCGATCCGCGGGTCCCCAACAACATACACGGCAAAGAAATTCTTCTTGGCATGCGCTTCAAGATGGATCTCTATGCCAACGTGCGGCCGGTGCGGCTGCTCGATGCGGCGCTGTGTCCGCTGAAGGGGATTGAGCCCAAGGACGTGGATTTCGTCGTCATCCGTGAAAACACGGAGGGCGTATACGGTGATGTTGGTGGCGTATTCAAGCAGGGCACGGCGGATGAAGTCGCCGTTCAGGAAGACATCAATACGCGCAAGGGTGTGGAGCGCATTATTCGTTACGCTTTCGAGTATTGCGAGCTACACAAGAAGGTCGACGGCTCACCGCGTCAGCGCGTGCTGCTGTGTGACAAGTCTAATGCTATGACCCACGCCGGAGGTCTATGGCAGCGTGTGTTCAAGGAAGTGGGTAACGAATATCCGCAGATCAAGACACAGCACATGTACGTGGACGCTCTGAGTATGCAGATGGTGCGGGACCCCCGCGGCTTCGACGTGATCGTGACCAATAACATGTTTGGCGACATCATCACCGACCTTGCCGCTGGGCTGCAGGGAGGCCTGGGCATGGCGGCGAGTGGGAATATCCATCCGGGCAAGACCTCGATGTTCGAGCCGGTGCACGGATCGGCGCCACCGCTCGCGGGGAAAAATCAAGCGAACCCGTTTGGCGCGATTCTTACCGCAGCAATGATGCTGAATCATTTGGGTTTGGCGGCGGACGCAGCGAAAATCGAGGCCGCCGTGCTCGAAGCCGTGCGGCAGAAGAAGTCCACCCCGGACATCGGCGGGTCTCTGGGGACGCGGGAAGCGGGGGAGTGGGTGGCGCAGAGAGTTGTCCGCGGATCGAAGCCTTGAGCTGCGGCCCCAGCGGGCGCGAAAAACTGTGATTGTTTGGCCGTCCCATGCGCATCCTTCTCATTGGCGGGAATGGCTTCATCGGGCGGTTCGCCGTGGCCGCGCTAAAGCAGCAGGGACACACGCTGGCGGTGTTTCATCGCGGCACGACCGCCGCACCCCCTGGCGTTGACGAGATTCGGGGCGACCGTCACCAACTGAATGCCAGCGCTCAGGAACTGAAGCGCTTTGCTCCCGATGTCGTGATTGACCTGATCATCAGTTCGGGTCCGCAGGCGGAAGATCTGATGAACATCTTCCGTGGCGCGACGCGACGGGTAGTCATGCTGAGCAGCATCGACGTGTACCGCGCGATAGCCGTTTCGCAGGGCACAGAAAGCGGTCCGCTGCAGGAGCTGCCGCTCACGGAAGAGTCGGAGCTGCGCCGCAGTCTGCATCTCTACCCCCCAGAGAGCATCGAGATCATGCGCAAGATTTTCCCTTGGGTGACAGACGATTACGACAAGGTCCCGGCGGAGCGCACCGTGATGAACGACCGTGAACTTCCCGGCACGGTCCTCCGGCTGCCCATGGTGTATGGACCCGGCGATCGACTGCATCGTTTTTATCCCGTGGTGAAGCGCATCGTCGACGGACGGCAGCACATCATTTTCTCCGAGGGGCTGGCCGCCTGGCGCTCGCCGCGCGGCTACGTGGAGAACGTGGCCGCAGCCATTGCGCTGGCTGCCACAGATGATCGCGCAGCGCGACGTATCTATAACGTGTGCGAGGAACCGTCGTTTAGCGAGCTGGAATGGGCGCGGAAAATAGCCAGCGAGATGCGGTGGGAAGGGGAGTGCGTCATCCTGCCGGTGGAGCGCACGCCGCGCCACTTGCTAAAGCCTGGCAACGCCGCGCAGCATTGGACGGCGAGTTCGGCGCGTATCCGCCGCGAGTTGGGATACAAGGAAGTGGTAGCGATCGAGCAAGCGATCCGGCAGACGATACGCTGGGAGCGGGAAAATCCGCCGGCCGCCGCCTTCCTGGCTCAGTTCGATTATGCGGCGGAGGATGCGGCGGTAGCCGGCCACCAGGGTTCAGCTTGATAGCCCAGTCGTCTTCGCACTAGCAGTCGAAATCAAAGTTTTCAGCAGCCTGATAGAGCTAGAGACGAAAAGAACAAAGCTGAAGCACAGAAGCCACAGAGGGTTTCATGCAGATTTTTGAACAGCTCGTGGGCCACGGGTTCATGGTGCTCGACCCCGTGGGAAAGTGCTCGTATTCAACCGCGAGGTGGGGGAAAGTTTCCCGCGATCCGTAAGGCCAAGATGGAGGAGTTCAAGTGGTTGGCGGGCGAGTGGTCGGCAATGAATAAAGTGCGGGCCACGCCGACTACTCCGGCTTACACCGACACTTATTTTTATTCGTACCCGCTTTGCGAAGCCGATACGCGCATCTCTATTACCGGACCGGGAGGGATGGCCCGGCCGTATTTAACGTTTGATCCGTTTAGGGAGCGTTGGATGATGACGTTTACGGAGTCAGTGTACGGGGTGCTGCAATCCAAAGGGTGGCAGCGGGACTCGATTGTCTTCACCGGATGCCTGACCATATTGGGAGTGGACTGCGAGATTCGCCAGACCATAAGCAAGCGCAGCGCCGATGAGTTCTACACGTTGAATGAAGAGAAGATCAAAGAAGGGACTTGGGTGGTGACGGATGAGTTTGAGTTCCGCAGGAAGTAATGGGAAGCGAGCGATATTGGTGCTGAGCGCAGCGGGAAGATCGCTGTTTTGGGTCGTTCTGCTGGCATGCACAATGCTGGCACGGGCTACTCCTCCTCCTCCTCCTCCGCAGACGGCGAATGTAGGAGCTCAGAGGCCTGACGTACCCGATCAGCACCCGCAACAGAAACCTGCTAGCCCAGGCTCGGGCTCCGCACAGGCTCAAGAAAAACCAGCGGGTGCTCCCTCCACGCCACCGGAAGAAAGCAAAATCACTCCGCAGCAGG
>WNGK01011884.1_pt1 | contig 12312 bp, 13 predicted proteins | sample 5400601 | NCBI WGS metagenome assembly WNGK01 (sample SAMN13153376, study PRJNA577476) | soil metagenome | isolation source: 60 cm soil or saprolite under Garry oak tree replicate 1 | place: USA:California | collected 2016-06-15
CAGGCGGAAGCCAGTGATGCCGCCGCGGCTCGGGCGACGATTCCGCCAGCGCGGCCGCCGCAAACGACGCGCATTCCCGTGACGCCGGTGCCGGTGGGCGGCATTACCGAAGAAGATGTTCGCTACGTGAACACGCACCCGCCAATCCAGACAGAGGTGGGATATGCGACCTGGTACAGCGCCCCGTACAAGGGGCGGAAGGCCGCCAACGGAGAGGTGTTCCAGGATGGAGCGCTGACCGCTGCGCACCGGACGCTGCCCATGGGGTCGCTGATTGTGGTGACAAATCTCAAGACGGGGCAGTGGTCGGCAATGCGGATCACGGATCGGGGGCCGTTTGTGGATGGGCGCATCCTGGATCTGACGATTGCCTCGGCCAAGGCTACCGGCATTTACCGGGCGGGGCTGGCGCGGGTGCGTGTGGATGTGTACCAGACGCCGAAGCCCATCGAGAGCGGGGGGCGGTGGTGCGTGCAAATCGGGGCATTCCACAATGAGGAGCTGGCGCTGAAGCTGAAGGCACAGCTGCAGGTGCGCTATCCGGAGGCCAGCGTGATCGAGTTTCCAGGGACGGACAGCTTCTGGGTACGGATTCGGCCGCAGGGGGATAAACGGGAGCTGGCGGAGACGATCGCGAATCGGCTGAGGCCGGAAGAGGGCGAGGCGTTTCTTACGCGGCTGGATTGACCTACTTCCAGAGAAATACGAATCCCACGATGGAACCCAACAGGGCTACTGTGCCGGCTAATCTGGCGGCGGCTGTGAGGCCGAGCCGCTGACCCAAAGCAGTGAGCGAATAGATGCTGACGACGCCCAGCGTACAGAGCAGCGTGGCGACGTAGGGTGTGGGGACGCCGGCCTTGTACAGCACCCAGGCCAGGCCCACATCGAATGCCATCGGTACCGGAAGCAGCGTTCCCAGGATTGCGACGGCGAGTACACCGAGAGCTGAGACGGGGGTGTGCGTGCCGTAAGAGGGGATCAGCTCCGCGGCCAATGCGCCGAGCAACGCAGCCAGGAGCATCCAGGGAAGGGTGAGCAAGGTGAGGCGGAACAGGTTTTTGAGGAAGCTGACCACGACCTCCCGAACCGGTTGGCGTGATGGGGAGGTCCAGTCGGGCATATCGATGGATTGAAGAACGGGCTTCGATTCCTTGATCAGCAAGGGCAGGGCCAGCAACAAGAGCCCGGGCACCAGGAGCCGGGCGGCGGCCATTTGCCATGGAAAAAGCAGGAATGCCATGGCGACCACGACGGGATTGAAGCTGGGCGAGCTGACCATGGCCGCGACCGTCATGCGGGTGCTGGCTCCGGAGACCAGGAGGCTTTGACCGATGGGCGTGGCGCAGTTGGTGCATACGCCCATGGGCGCGCCGGCTACGGCCCCGCAGATGGCGGCGCCAAAGGGCAGAGCGAAGTACATGCCGAAGCGATTGGTCCAAAGCCAATTTATAGAGGTGCGGCCCACGCGCGTGGCCAGCGGCATGGTGGGATTGACGGGCAAGAGCGCATCGAAGGAGATGGCTGCGCTGACCTTGAGCGACTGGCCGGCGTGCAGCTTTTTGAGCAGGGCAGGGTAACGCTGCTCGCCCCAGAAGATGCCGGCGATGACAGCCGCAAGAGCCAAGGCAAGAGCAATCTCAAAGATGCGATTAGACGGTGTAGACGTGGGGAGCCCGGCGGCAGGGGAAGCCTGGGTTGCGCTCATGAACTGGGAGCGTACGCGTTGGTCGCCACAGTGCGCCTCCATCGTTTGGTTGACAGGTCATTGCTCTTCCTAAATTCAAAATTTAGGATGATAATCATAATGATCGTATTGGTTAGTATGACTAGGAGCTTGAAAAAATGATAACAGAGGTTAGCGCCGTAAATTTCCGCCAAAACCTGGGTGAGATGCTGAATCAAGTGCAATATCGGAACGACAACATTGTAATCAACAAGGACGGCAAGCCGGTGGCTGTCCTGGTGGACGCTGAACTGTTTGCTCGAATTCGGCGCATGCGCGATCGATTTGACGAACTGACGAGCCGGCTAGCCGCAGATTACGCCGGCGTTCCGGCGGACGAGGGAATGGCAGAGATCGATGCGGCGGTCAACACGGAGCGGCACGGCTGATGGCAGGAATTCGGGTTGTGCTGGACACGAATGTTCTGGTGTCCGGCCTGGCTTACCCTGCGAGCATCCCCGGGCGAATCCTGGCAGTGTGGCGGCGTGGCGGGCTAGATCTTGTTCTGTCGCGATACATTCTGGATGAGTTGATCAGGGTACTGCCCCGGCTCCCGCGGGTCTCACTGAACGCCGGCGAGCTCCGCGACCTGGCCGACACCTTCATGCTGATGGCCGATATAGTTGAACCTTCAACTGAACGGGATGCGACACTGCGCGACGAGGCAGATCAGCCTGTGCTGGGGACGCTGCGGGCCGCAAACGCCAATTATCTCGTCACGGGAGACAAGGACCTGCTCGCACTTGCTGGAAAATATCCGATCATCACACCGGCTGAGTTCTGGGAGCGTCACGGGAGTTGAGTCCAGGAGGCGAGTCTCGAAGCCTGACTTCCGATCAGTTCGGGCTGGTTTTGACTTCGTGGCCGGTGGCGGTGCGAGTCCAGTGCACCTGGTCGGTGGAGAACTCCTGGCGGAAGTCGATGGTGGTGGGCGTTGACCAGACGTTAACCACGCGGAAATACGTCGTCTTGCCTGCATCGGTGCTCTGCCACGGGAAGGTCCAGGAGTTGCCCTCGATGAGCATCGTGCCGGAGGAAGGACTGCTGCCATCGGGCGGGATCTGGTAGCTGGTGCAGTAGTGATCGGGCCGGCTGCAGGTGAAGACGATGAGCACCTTGGGGTCGCCATCGACGATCTGACGACAGGCGATGTATTGGCCACTCTTCCAGCAATCGTTGACCAGGTTTGTGGCTTTATGCCCGGCCTTGGTGTGGGGCGTGTCGAAGTTTTCGATCTCGATCTTCCACGTGCCGGCGTAGGCCCAGATGGCGTCGATGTCTTTGGTGGCTGTGGGTTGCGGCGCCGGAGTGGCTTGGGGCGCTGGAGACTGGGTATGCAAGGATCCGATTCCGAGAAGCGCGGCTACCAGGAGCGCACAGAGATTCCGCAGCATTGAATTCAGCCCTCCACCTGTCTGAGTGACTGATCGATGATTGCATGGGTGGGGTCGATGGCAATCGCAAAGTTTCATTGAATTGCGTGGTCAACGGCGGTTGAGTGGGGCTACAATTCCTGCCGAATCCCGAAGCGCAATCCCCCGGCGCAATTCCGACTGGACGTTCGGGTGTTCCCTTTCTGGGGCTCTCGAACGGAAATGACTTTCATGGGAGGGTGCAATGACTGCAAACGTGGTACGGGTTCGCCAGAACTACTGGGCAATATTGGTAGCCTCGGTGGCTTGCTTCATCTTGTCGGCCGTCTGGTACACCGTGTTCATGAAGATCTGGCTAAGCGGCATTGGCCGGACGCTCGACTCGATTGTTGCGGCGGGCAAGGCCGCGGGAATGAATGAGTGGATGCAGTACATCACCGCGTTTGTGTGTACGGGGGTGATGGCGGCCGCGATCTCGTGCATTACGCAACTCACGGGGGCGCAGACGGCGGCTCGCGGAGTGTTCGAGGTGCGGCCGCTGAGCCTGTTCGCGGTGAACGCGGGGTTCTGGCTGGTCGGGATGGTCGTGATGGGCGCGATCGTGGGTGGATGGAAGAAGAAGGCTGCGAGCGTGGCGCCAGAGGAGAAGGCGGAAGCGATGAAGGCTTAGGGGGATATCGCGCGCTTACCCCGCCAGCAGGGCGGCGAGGAGGGCGGTCCTGGGGGCAAGGTGCTCGAGCAGGATCGACTCGTGGCGGGCGTGGGCTCCTTCGCCGACTGCACCCATGCCGTCGAGCGTGGGGACGCCGAGGGCCGAGGTGAAGTTGCCGTCCGATGCGCCGCCGGTGGCGGCTTCGTCGAGGTCGAAGCCGAGTTCGGCGGCCAGAGAGCGGGCTCTCTGGTAGAGCGCGACGGTGCCGCGGGTGCGCTCCATCGGCGGACGATTGATGCCGCCGGTCACGATGAGGGAGCAGTGGCGGTCGGCCGGCTTGAGAGCTGCAAATTTGCGGGCAATGCGGGGGCCGTCGGCCTTTCCGGCGATGCGCACGTCGACTTCCGCCCAGGCTTCGGCGGGAATCACATTGGTTTTGGATCCGCCGCCGGCGAGGCCGACCGAGACGGTGAGGCCGCGCTTGAGGTCGGTGAAGCCGCTCACAGTTTCGATAACGCGCGCCAGTTCGCGAAGGGCGCTGGCGCCTTTCTCGAAGTCGACGCCGGCGTGGGCTGCCACTCCTTTTACCTCGATGCGCCAGTTGCCGGTGCCCTTGCGCGCGGTCTTGTAGGCGATGCCCTGTGCGGGCTCGAGGACGTAGACGGCGGAGCACTCGGCGGCGAGGCGCTCGGTGATGGGGCGGGAGACGGGGCTGCCGATCTCCTCGTCGCTGTTGAGGAGCAGGACGATTTCGCGATCGAGCATTCCGGCTTCGATGAGCATTTCGATGGCTGTGAAGGCCATGGAAATGCCGGCTTTCATGTCGAGGGTACCGGGGCCCCATAGACGGCCGTCGGCGATGCGGCAGGGCATGGTTTTGAGCGTGCCGATGGGCCAGACGGTGTCGATGTGGCCGAGGAGGAGGATGGGCTTGGCGGATGCGGCGCGGCGGCGCGGCCCGAAGCACGCCTCGATGACGTTGCCGAATGCGCGCTGGCGATGGAGCTTGATTCGGCCGCCTAGGGCCTTGGCGTGTTCGACAGCCAGAGCACCGCAGGCATCGACGGCAGCCTTGTCGTCGGAGGGGGATTCGACGCGAACGAGGGTCTGGATCATGTGGAGGAGCTCGGACTGCTTGCGGCGAGCGCCGGCGAGAAGGGCGCGCATGGGGACCGACCGGGCGGAGTCCGAAGTGACAGGCACCTTAGAGTTTGGCGGCGTTGGCAAGGAGATCCTCGGAAAGCAAGGCGCGAAAAGCAGGGCCGAAAAACGGGGCTTGGAGCGATTCTAGCGCGCGGGAGTCTGGGCAGGGAGGGCCGGGTTTCGCAGATCGGGACAAACATTACCCGCATGGGAATCCCATAAATAAAGACGAAGGAAATCCGAAAATCACACGAAAAGCGCGGCTTACCGGCGCACAGTGTGGCAAAAAAGCCACGCTGCGATTTCGGGGATCTGCGTCTAATCTGATTGCACGCCCCCGGGTCCTGGAGTGCAGTAGCAGATTGTAGGAGCAGATATTGGCTCAAGCCGCACATTTAGAACAAACGATTGTTGCACCATTGGAAGTGTCAGGCGTAGGGCTCCACTCAGGAGCGCCGGTTACGATGAGGCTGTTGCCAGCGCCTGCCGGCTCGGGAATCGTTTTCCGCCGCACCGATCTCGACAACTTTGAAATTCCCGCCATTGGCCGCAATGTGGCGAAGGTGAGTTACGCCACCAGCCTGATGCGCCAGGGAGTGCTGATCTCGACGACCGAACATCTACTTTCCGCGCTGATCGGGATGGGCGTCGATAACGTGATTGTGGAGCTGGACAACCTGGAACTGCCGATCCTGGATGGCAGCGCGTTGCCATACGTGGAAGCGTTTCTGAACGTGGGGATTCGCACCCAGCGACGGCGGCGGGAGTATATCCGGGTGCTACGTCCGGTGGAAGTGCGCGACGGGGACAAGTTCATCGGGGTGTATCCGGGGACGGGCTACCGCATCGAGTACGCCATCGACTTCCCTGCCCCAATCGGGCAGCAGTGTACCAGCGTGGATTTGGCCGCGGAGGATTACGGGACGGCGATTGCGCCCGCGCGCACGTTCGGCTACAAGACGGATGAGCAGCGGCTGCGCGACATGGGCCTGATCCGTGGCGCGGGGCCGGAGAACGCCATCATTCTGGGAGCACACGGGCCGGAGAACGGGCCGCTGCGTTTCAGCGATGAGTATGTCCGCCACAAGGTTCTGGACCTGATTGGCGACCTGGCGCTGGCGGGACGGCGGATCGAGGGGCGCGTGGTGGCGGAGCGCGCGGGTCACGCGATGCACACGGCACTGGTTTCACGGCTGCTGAAGGATCGTTCGGCGTGGGAGCTGGCCCGTATCGCAGTGGAGAGCTCGGACTTGGCTGGAGCTGAGTTCGGCGAGGCGTCGATGCAGTCTCCAGTGCTGCAAGGCGCATGACTGGGCCCGTAAGTGGCCTTCGGGAGCGAACGCGGCGCATCACATTCTGACCGGCTGCCTGCCCATGCGCACCGCTTGTTCCCTGTCAACGCCGCTGTCTCAACAATCGAGTAGACTTAAGGCTGCTACCCATTCTTTTTCAATCTTGCTCGAGGACCTCTCTGAACAAATCAATTGATTTGCCTTACTTCGTATTGCAGGAGTCCCGAAGCGCTATGGCCAAGGTCGGCTGTGTCCTGGTGGGCGGCGGACTAGCTGAAGTTTCAATCGGGGTGATCCCGCGGTCGGGGAGAAGCGAGCCCAAATTGCTTATCGAGAGCAATACTCCAGGAGGGGCAGGGAATCGAAATGGGCAATGAAACGCGTTCCCCGATCTTTCGAACTCCTCTCATCCTGATGACGTTGGCGAACCTGGCGATCCTGGGGTTGCGGCTGTGGCCGTGGGACCAGGTTTTGGCGCTACCGGGAAATGGAGCGACGGGAATCGACCCCGCCGTAAGCCTGCTGGGGTACATCGGGGTCTCATGGTGGATTGGGAGCGCACGCAATGACAGCGCGAGGAAATGCCTGTTCACCGCGGCATGGCTGGGGGTGCTCGCAGGTCTGCTGCTGGCAGGCGCTGTGGTTATCGCGGCGAGGCCTGGAGCGGCTGAATCGCAATCGCACGGACTGCAGTATGGGCTGATGGCTGCGGCGGTACTTCTGTGGGGCATTGCAGGGAGCCGCGGCGTGCGCGCCGGATACCAGGGAGGGTTTGGCGTTCTCTGTGCGGTGTGGAGCGCGATGGTGAGCTGCCTGATGGCATGCGCGGCGCTGCTGGCGGGGTCCTTCTACTCGTTTGCGCCCGGGCAGACCGCCGACCCGTGGAAGCAGTACCAGGGGCTGGCGATCGGCTCTGAAGCGACCCAGGCGCTGGTGCAAACGCTGCTGACGGCCACGGGATATCTGCTGCTGGGGCCGATTGTGGCGGTATTTGCGGGGATGGTGTTTGCGGGGTTCACCAAGCCAGCCAAGGGTTGAGGCGCCCAAGCCAAAATGTGTCTCACCTCCCGGGTTCACTCCAAAAATCCGTGTCTGTACCCGCCATCACGTCCCGCCCGTAAGCCATTGATTCCAAACCGCAAATAAACTTCCACGGACCGGGGATTAACCCCTCCCGATTTGTTATAATAGAAGTAGAAGAAAATCTCTCAACGCCCGCCGCTGCGCGGGTGTTTTTATTTGGGCGCTACAGCGGTTCCGCAGCTACTGTGTCCCGAAGCCACATAGGCTAGGTGGCCGGCATCAACCTCCAGATCTACGAGGGACGTGAATCCACGCAGCTCCTCTATGCCGCACAGACTGCTCTCTTCGCGAACAAAGCCGAAAAAACGAAACCGGAAAAGAAGTGACCCACCCCCCCCTGCATCGCCGTTTGTTCGCCTTTTGGAGCCGCTTCGGGGACTTCACCGATCAAGCGAACAGAATGCACATGGGAGCGGCGCACTTGTAGCTCTTGCCTTCGTTGGCGAGGGCGCCGGTCTCCGGATTGCGGGCGAAGACGCTCAGCAGGTCAGAACCCTGGTTTGCGACGAGCATCCATTTCTCAGTTGGGTCGAGTGTGAAGTTGCGCGGAGTTTTGCCTCCGCTGCTGGTGCGCGCGATGGGCGTGAGGGCGCCGGTGGCCGGGTCGGCCTTGAAGCTGTAGAGGAAATCATCTCCACGATTGGCGAAGTAGACGAAGCTGCCGTCGCGGGAGATGACGGTATCGCATCCAGTGGACACGGCTTTTGATGCGCGGGCCAAGAGGCTGATGGTGGTGACGGGCGTGAGGCTGCCGTCGGCGGCATTCCACTTGAGGACGGCGACGGTGGAGTCGAGCTCGTTCATGCAGTAGGCCGTGACTCCGTTGGGATGAAAGTGGAGGGTCCGCGGGCCGGAGCCGGGCTTGGCTGTGTAAGTGCCTGCGGGAGCCAGTTCGGCGGTATCGGCATTGAGCTTGTAAATGTGAATGCAGTCGCCGCCGAGGTCGTTGATGTAGGCGTAGCGATTGTCGGGTGAGAAGGACGCGAAGTGAGCGTGGGCGGCCTCCTGGCGGTCGGCCTTGGGGCCGTGCTGGGTGTAGTGCTCCGTCCAAATGGACGGACTGAGGCGGCCGTTGGTGACCTTGAAGCTGGCAGCGGAGCCGCCGCCGTAGTCGGCCGAGAGCAGCACGCGCCCGGAGTGATCGAGGGCAATGTGGCAGGTGCCCTTGGCGGCGGAGTTCTGCGCGGAGACTTGCGTTAGCTTGCCGTTGGCTAACTCGTAACTTGCGACTTCGCCGGTGGGCTTGCCATTGAAGCTGTCGACTTCAGAGGCGGCGAAGAGGAATTTGCGGTCGGGAGAGAAGGTGATCCAATCCACGTTGCTGAGCTTGGCGGCGAGGCCGGCGGGGGAAAGCTCCGCGGTTGCGGGATCCCAGTCAAAGGCGAGAATGCCGTCGGGCGTGTTGGAGCCGATGAAGACACGCTGGCGCGAGGTTGCGGCGATGGTGCGCGATGCGGCGGCGACGAAGGTGGCGGCGGATGCGGAGTGGAGAAATGCGCGGCGCGTGAGGTTTCGCATGCAGCTGCGATTGTCGCTGATGGCACCTCGGGTGCGCCAGATTCCAGACGCGATGAGGCGCATCGCTCCTCTAGACTGGGCTCAGGTGGCGAGGGGGGCGAGGCTTGTCGCACTTCATCAGCTTTGTGCGGATTCCGGCGCTCGCGATTCGGCAGCATGTCGCGCCGCTGCCGCCGCTGGGCGTGCTCGACGAGGACTGCCTGCGGCTGCGCGTGTGGCCGAACGATATCGACCTGAACCTGCATCTGAACAATGCGCGCTACCTGAGCCTGATGGACTACGGGCGCACGCATCTGCTGGCGCGCACGCGGCTGCTGAGTCACATCATCCGCTCGCGGTGGACGCCGCTGGTGGGCGCGGTGTGGATGACCTACCGGCGCTCGCTGCCGCTGTTTGCGCGGTTCACGCTGGGCTCGCGGCTGGTGTGTTGGGACGAGCGTTGGTTCTACCTCGAACAGGCGTTCACCGGCAGCAAGGGGCTGGCGGCGGTGGGCTGGGTGAAGGGGACTCTCCGCGGTCCGGAGGGCATTCTCGATCCGCAGCAGATTCTGGAGAGAGTGGCGCCGGGGGTTGTGAGTCCGCCGATGCCAGAGGCGATTGCGACGTGGAATGAGCTGACGCGCGAGAAGCTGCAAACCGGAGTGTAAAGATCCCATGTGCGGAAACTGATGGGCTCCGTGGACCTAGCGTCGATCTAAACTCTCAACTCGAGCCGATGTCATCGATGAGCGGCTCATCGAAGAGGGCCATTTCTTCGGGGGTGGGCACCTGGAACAGACTGCGCCATTGTGACAGCGCTTCGGATGTGATGGGTGGATTTTCCCGGCCGCGACGCTGGATTCTGCTCAAGAGAATGTCGGATGGCACCTCGAGGTAGTGCAGTTCGACGGCAGCGCCGAGTTTGCGGGCCCCGACGCGCAGTGCATCGCGTTCGGACCTTCCCCATGTGCCCCAATCGATGATCACGGTGAGACCGAGCGAGAGAAGCTGTTGGCCGAGCTTCCACTGCAAGGCCTCAATGAGGGCGCGTTTCTGCTCGTCGTAGAGATCCAACGAGAGCGCGTCCATCCATTCATCGGGACAAAGGTGAACGGCGCGGAGACGGGTTTCGAGCGCCTTCGCGAGCGTGGTCTTCCCCGCGCCGGGCAAGCCGCACACGACGATCAATCTCGCGTTGGCAGGGGATCGCTCCACTAGAGAATTATCCCCGAAGTCCGTGCGTGAAGGGCCGAGTCGCGCAGCCCGAGCTCGTCGAGTGAGGCTTTCCTATGTCCGGAGAGGACTTCGCCGACCCGCTGGTTCGCGAATCGGCGAAGTGGGCCGGCGCAGTCTCGCTCAAAGCTGTGCCTTGCCCATCTGGTGAGGTCGTGGTGCGAATCAGCGGCCGAGGGAGAAGATCACGTTGATGGTGGTCTCGACCTCAACGGGATCGCCGTCAAGCATGTAGGCGCGGTAGCGCCATTGCTTCACGGCATCGAGGGCAGCCTGCTGCAGCATGGCGGGGCCACTGACGACGCGAAGGTTCTCGATGGCGCCGTACTTCGAGATGATGGCTTGCAACACGACCGTGCCCTCAATGCGGGACTCTTTTGCGATGGGCGGGTAGGGAGGAAGCGTCTTCTGGATCAGCAGGCCGGCCGCGACACCGGAGGAGATGTGCGCCGGGCCGATGGGCCGGGGTGCGGGCTGGACCACGGGATGAGAGCTGCGGCGAAACGGGTCGCCGCCAGGGATGCCGGGGCCCTGGTCCATGGCGATCGGGCCACCGGGCGCGGCTTCGGGACCGTTGTCTCTGCTCAAACCGGTGGGGAGCTGGCGCGGTGCGGTGAGTCGCAGGCCGATCATTTCAGGGCGACCGTGGAATGCACGTACAGCCTCCTGTCTTGGAGGCGGCTGCGGTGCCGCGGGCGGCGGAGGGACGGTGAGCAGGATGCTCATGAACTGCTTCGGTAGCGCTTCAGGGTAGATGAGCGGGATGAGGATCAGCGCCAACAGCACTGAACCATTGAGGGCGAAAGTGGCGAGCATCCAGCGGCGGCTGCGGGTGCGGATTCTGCCTGTGGATTCGAAGGTGGAGTCTTCAAACATGGCCTGCCTCCCGTTGTCGATCTCAGCCGCGCCGCTCGGGAGGCGAAGTTCGCGCGCGAGCGGGCGAGCCGCTCTCAGCGCCAATTGCAGCGCGGGGAACGGGTGTCGGCCAGGCATCAAGGCACTCCGCACATCCCTATCGGAACCACTGTGATGGTGTAGACACCGGGGAAGGGAGAACTGTTCCCGCGCGTGGCAAAAATCATGCGGCGTGCTGCACATGCGGTGCGATACACTCCAGTGCATCGACCGGGAACCCGGCGGAGCACCCAATGAAATTGTTTCGTTTGTTTGTGTTTGCAGTAGCCGCAATCCACATCTCAAGCGCGCAGGAAACAGCACAGGTCGCAGCCCCGAGTTCTGAGGCGACCCTGCACTATATCCACGCTGCATGGGATACGCTGACACGCTCAATGACCGATTGCCACTCGCTGGTGGACATCAAGGTCACGGCCAACCCAATTTTGTATCTGCCCGCGGGAATGACGGTTCCCGCGAGTGTTCATGCGCTCACCGAGAAGTGTGGCGTGAAGGTGGAGAGCCTTCCGCGGCACATTGAAAAACTGGGCGATGTGGACCCGAAGGAGTTGCCTGACGCGGGACTGCTCTACCTGCCTGCGCCTTACATTGTGCCCGGCGGGCGCTTCAACGAGATGTACGGGTGGGACAGCTTTTTCATCCTGCTGGGCCTGGAAGCCGATCATCGCGAGGCGCTGGCGAAGGGGATGGTGGACAACTTCCTCTTCGAGATCGAGAACTACGGGGGCGTTTTGAATGCGAACCGCACGTATTACTTGACGCGATCACAGCCGCCGTTTCTGACTTCGATGATTCGCGCGGTGTATGAGAATCCGGCGAGCTTTCCGCAGACGGCAGACGGCCGCGCGGAAGCACGAGAATGGCTGGAGCGCGCGTTCACGCTGGCGGAGAAGGACCACTCGGTGTGGGAGCGGCCGGAGCACCTTGCCGGCACGACGGGGCTGGCACGCTACTTCGACTACGGCAAGGGGCCGGTGCCGGAGATGGCGGACGACAGCACTTACTATCCGGACGTGATTCGCTGGCTGGTGGCACATCCGCACTCGGGCGGCGACGGGTTCGTGGTGAAGGGCTCGGAGCACCCCGACAAGGCCGAGGCGCAGGTGTTGAAACAGACAAGCTGCGATATAGAGGCGAGCGTGGTGTGCCTGCGCGCGTGGGCCGATGGGTATCGGCTAAGCAAGGATTTCTACCTGGGCGACCGGGCGATGCGGGAGTCGGGATTCGATCCGAGCAACCGCTTCGGGCCGTTCTCAGGCGAGACGCACCATTTTGCGCCGGTGTGCCTGAACAGCCTGCTGTATCGCTACGAGCGTGACATGGAGCACATTGCGCACGTGCTGGGCAAGCCGAAGGATGCAGCCAGGTGGGACCGGCGCGCGCAGGCCCGCAATGCCG
>WNGK01006475.1_pt1 | contig 12309 bp, 15 predicted proteins | sample 5400601 | NCBI WGS metagenome assembly WNGK01 (sample SAMN13153376, study PRJNA577476) | soil metagenome | isolation source: 60 cm soil or saprolite under Garry oak tree replicate 1 | place: USA:California | collected 2016-06-15
CCGGCGTCGGTGGCCGCGCTGCGGGCCCGTTATCTCGAGCTCGGGCGTGGAACCTCTGCCGACGGCCGTCAAGTGTGGCTCAACTGGATCATACGGCTCACGTCAGGACAATGCGTCGGCTTCGTTCAGGCTACGATCTACCCGGCGCGCACCGGGGATTTTGCGTTTGTCCTGGCCCCCGAATACTGGCGCCGTGGCGTCGCATTCGAAGCTTGCCAGGCCGCGGTCCCGTACATCGCGAAAGAGCATCGTGTGACCGAGCTTTTCGCGACGGTCGATCCGAGGAACACCCGCTCCATCCGGTTGCTGGCGCGGCTGGGTTTCAACGAGGTGACGCCAGCCCTTTATCCGCATGGCGAGGTCGAGCCCAACGATCGCGTTTTCTCGTTCTGCTGCTAAAATCGCGCTGCAACGAGAATCTGGCATCGCTCGTAACGGCTCTCAACACCGGTTTCGGTGACCCTCGATGGAACTCTCGCCCGTCCAGCGACGCATTCGCGACTTCTATTTCAAAGAGGGGCTCGCCGCACCGTCTGACGTCACTCACGTCCACCGCCCGAATCTGGTGCCCGATCAGCAGCTGTTTTCGATCGAGCATTTGCGCCGCCACCTCAACAATCCACTGCTCGATCTCAACTACCTGAATCTCTTCCAGGCCGGCAAGCCCGTGGATCTGGCAGAGGCGCGCGTCTACAAGACCGTCCAGAAGAGAAAGATCGAATTCGTCGATCTCAACGTGCTGCAGCAGCATCTGGAGAAAGGCGCTGCTTGCGTTCTCGAAGGGCTCGACATCCTCGAGCCCGAGATCAATGCGTTAGCCGCCGCGCTCGACCGGGCTCATGTCGCGACGTTTTCCAACGCGACGGGGTTCTTCTCGCAGCGCGGCAACGAAGCCTATCGCGGCCATCTGGATACCGACGACGTGCTGGTCATTCATCTCGCCGGCGAGAAACGCTGGCGACTCTATCGACGCCAGCCCCCGCGCCGCATTAATCTAGCCGATCTGGAGGACATGCAGATGGGACCGGTCGAGAGCGAGGTCTTGATGCGGCCCGGCGACGTTCTTTATCTGCGCAACTTCACGCCGCATCGAGTCGAAACTCTCTCGCCGTACTCGCTTCACCTGTCGTTCGACCTGTGCGACCGGCAGCCCAGCATCGAGCTGGCCCTGCAACTGTTGCTGCGGCATTACGACCGCGATTCGAGCCCGCGGCCAGCGCCGCCTCGCGAGGATCTCGACAAGCTGTTTCGTCTCAGCCGCGCCCCTTCCTACGAGTCGGACCTTGCGCAGGCGCAGGCGAGTGAAAAAGCCGGGCACGCGCAATTTCGCCAGCTCCTCGCGAACAACAGGATCACCTACCTGGATTCGTTGGTCCGTGCCGAGCGGCGGGCGGATTCTGCTCCGAGCGCCACCCCCGCCGTCACTGCGCGCGGCTCCGAATAGCGCCGCGTCGTCGGTGCGCCCTGACCGAGCGACGATCATTTCAAGAAATCACTGGTTGCCGCAATTTTCCAGATGCTCAACTTTCGACCAAGGAGCCTTCGCATGGGATTGAGATTCCTCAAGATCGCCGTCGTCTATCTTCTCATCGGTGCACTTCTCGGCTTGGGCATGGGTATCGCGCAGAACTTTGCGCTGATCCCGGTCCACGCCCATCTGTTGCTGCTTGGCTGGGCGTCGCTGGCGCTCGCCGGAGTGGTCTACCACTTGTACCCGGCGGCCTCGACCACTCGCCTGGCCCGCATCCATTTCTGGCTGCACAATCTCGGCCTGCCGGTGTTCATGGTCACGCTCGGTCTGTTGCTTACCGGTCGTGAGGCGCTCGTGCCGGTCGTGGCGGCCTCGGCCAGCGTCGTGCTCATCGGGCTCGCCATTTTTGCGACGAACGTCCTGGTCAACATCAAGCCCGCGCGGTGACTGGGACCATTCCGTTATCGTCCATAGGTATGGCCATGGTCCTGCACAAAGGCGGTTGTCATTGCGGCCGGGTGCGATTCGAGGTGCTCGCGCCGGCTCGGCTCGAAGTCGCCGACTGCAATTGCTCTATCTGCTCCAAGTCGGGATTTCTGCACCTCATCGTGCCCAAGTCGCGCTTTCGATTGCTCCAGGGTGAGGAATCCCTCACGACCTACACGTTCAACACAGGAACTGCGAAGCACCTTTTCTGCGCCACCTGTGGCATCAAATCGTTCTACGTGCCGCGGTCGCACCCGGATGGTTACAGCGTCAACGCTCGCTGTCTCGATCCGGGGACGGTGGAAGGCATCGAGGTGAAGCCATTCGACGGCCGCGAGTGGGAGAAGCAATTGCCCGAAGGGCGCGGGTCGTTCCCCAACGAATAAGTCCTGCCGCATCGCGCACGAAGGTGCCGGGCTCCTCGTGGACGACAGAATCAGGTGCCCGGCAGTGATCGTTGAACAGAAGCGCTGTTGAAGGCACCAAGGAGGAAACATGAACAAGAAATTCATCATCGCCTGGATCGTGATATTCATCGTCTGGTTTGCCGGAAGCTTCGTCGTGCACGGTGTGCTGCTGCACGACGACTACTCGAAGCTCACGAACCTCTTCCGGTCGGAAGCCGACGCGCAAAAATACATGCCGCTGATGATCCTCGCACACGTGCTCCTTTCCGGCGCCCTGGTCTGGATCTATGCGCGAGGCGCCGAAGCCAAGCCCTGGCTGCCGCAGGGTATCCGCTTCGGCGTAGCCGTCGCGTTGCTGACGATCGTTCCGACCTACCTCATCTACTACGTGGTTCAGCCGATGCCGGGTGCCACGGTCGCGAAGCAGATCGTCTTCGACGGGGTCCTGACGCTGCTCCTTGCATCAGTCACCGCGTTCATCTATCGGCAGCCGGCGCAATCGTGAAGCGCATGGGCGGCGTGTCGCCCGGGAGCTATACTTTCCTCGGGACCCACCGGACGCAAGGAGACCACGATGGCTTCCGAGCCGGCATTTTATCTGGACGGTAAATGCACGTGCGGCGCCGTGCGCTATCGCATGACGAGCAAGCCGCTTTTCGTGCACTGCTGTCATTGTCGCTGGTGCCAGCGCGAGACCGGGGCATCGTTCGCGCTCAACGCGATGATCGAAGCCGATCGCGTGATGCTGCTCGAAGGCGAGCCCGAAATCGTCAATACGCCGTCGAATAGCGGCAAGGGGCAGAAGATCGCCCGCTGCCCCGTCTGCCGCATTGCGTTGTGGAGCAACTACGCCGGCGCAGGCGATGCGGTGCGCTTCGTGCGGGTCGGGACGCTCGAGGAGCCGGATCGCCTGCCGCCGGACATCCATATCTTCACGGCGTCGAAGCAACCGTGGGTCATGCTTCCACCGGGCATGCCCGCGGTCCCGGAATACTACGATCGCGAGCGGTACTGGCCCAGGGAGAGCCTCGAGCGCCGACGCGTCCTGCTGGCGGCCCGTAACAGGTAGGCCCCATCGCCGTCCCGCCGCCGGGTCGGGCGCGAACCAACATGCCGCGATTTCTGATCACGCTCGGTGTCATCCTTGTCCTGGTGGGCCTCGCCTGGCCGTGGGCCGCGAAGCTGGGATTCGGGCGGCTGCCCGGCGACTTCCGGTTCGTGCGCGACGGTTTTACCTTCTACTTCCCGCTCACTTCAGGACTCATCGTCTCGGCGCTGATCAGCCTGATCCTGTGGTTGCTTCGTAAGTAGCGGTCGGCAGCCTCACCGGTCGCCACGCGACGCGCAAGGGGATGCGCGGAGCATTCGACGAGGCGGCCGCGTCCGGCGGCCGCGCAGCGGCGATGCCCGGGATTCGCTCCGCTCACCTCCGGGCTACACCCGGAGTCGCGCATCGCCTATCATCACGGCGATGAGCGACTCCGCCGCAACGCCCGCCGTCGCTTCGGTCAGTTCTTCCACGCTTTTCTTCGGCTTCCTCAAGGTCGGGCTGTCCGGCTTCGGCGGGGTCCTGCCCTTCGCCCGTCGCATGATCGTCGAGCGGCGGCACTGGCTCAGCGAAGCCGAATTCCTCGACGTGCTTTCGCTCTCGCAGTTCCTGCCCGGTCCGAACATCGTCAATGTCTCGATCATCATCGGGCGCCGCTTCCAGGGCGTGACGGGCGCGATCGCCGCCAGCGTTGGGCTGATGCTGATGCCGCTCGCCGTTGTGCTCGCACTGGCCACGCTCTACGCGCAATATGCGCAGATCGACGCGGTGCGCAGTGCGTGCAGCGCGGTGTCGGCCTCGGCGTCGGGCCTCATCCTCGCCACCGCGCTCAAGCTTGCCCGCCCGATCAGGGACTCGACCTGGCAGGTCGGCGTGTGCGTTGTCGCCTTCGTCGCCATCGCGCTCCTCCGCGTGCCGCTCCTTTGGGTGCTGGCGGCGCTCTGCCCGCTGTCGTTCGGCATCGCCTGGCGGACGCGCCCATGATCCCTCCGGTCCTCTGGGAGCTCTGCGCGCAGTTTCTCGTGCTGTCGCTGTTGTCGATCGGCGGCGCCAACGCGGTCCTCCCCGAGATCCACCTGCGTGTCGTCGAAACCCAACATTGGATGACCGACGCGGACTTCGCACAACTCTTCGCGCTGTCGCAGGCCGCACCGGGCCCGAACGTGCTCATCGTGAGCCTGATTGGCTGGAAGGTTGCCGGCGTGATCGGCGGCGTGGTGGCGATGCTCGCGATGTCCGGCCCTTCGTCGCTGCTCACCTACGCGGTCGCGCACGCCTGGGAGCGCTTTCGTGATGCGCCGTGGCGCATCGCGATCCAGCGCGCGATCGCGCCGGTGACCGTCGGACTGATCCTCGCCTCGGGCTACGTGCTGACGCGCACAGTCGATCAGTCCTGGAGCGCGTATGCGATCACCGGCGCGACCTTGACGCTCGCGCTCTCGACCCGGCTGCACCCGCTGTGGATGTTGGGTGTGGCCGCGGCTCTCGGGGCCTTCGGAGTCGTCTAGCAGTGCCGGAGCTGCCGGACGTCGTCGTCTACGTCGAGAGCCTCGCCCAGCGCGTCGTGGGGGCGCGGGTCGAGCGCGTACGCCTGCTGAGTCCGTTCGTCCTGCGCACGGTCGTTCCGCCGCTTTCCGCCGCCGAAGGCCAACGCGTGAACGCCGTGCGCCGTCTCGGCAAGCGAATCGTCATCGCGCTCGAAAGCGATCTGTTCCTCGTCATGCACCTCATGATCGCCGGCCGGTTGCGCTGGCTCGAGGCCGGGAAGAAGCCGCCGGGGCGCATCACGCTGGCGCTCATCGATTTCACTGCCGGCACGCTCGCATTCACCGAGGCCGGTACGAAGAAGCGCGCGTCGCTGCACCTCGTCCAGGGCGAAGCGGCGCTCGCCGCCTTCGACCTGGGTGGGCTCGAAGTGGAAGACGCCGGCATCGACGCGTTCCGCGAGCGTCTGGTGCGGGAACATCACACGCTCAAACGCGCGCTGACCGATCCGCGACTCTTCAGCGGCATCGGCAACGCCTACTCGGACGAGATCCTGCATCGCGCGCGCCTCTCGCCGATCGCGATGACACGCAAGCTCACTTCCGAAGAAATCGCGCGGTTGCATGGAGCCGTCCGCGAGATCCTGGCCGAATGGACGGCTCGCCTGCGCACCGAGGCCGGTCTCGGATTTCCTGCCGGAGTCACCGCATTTCGCCCCGAGATGGCGGTGCACGGAAAGTACGGGCAGCCCTGCCCCGTCTGCGGTGCGCCCGTGCAACGCATCGTCTATGCGGAGAACGAGACGAACTACTGCGCGCGCTGCCAGACGGGCGGCACGATCCTGGCAGACCGCGCACTGTCGCGGCTGTTGAAATCGAGCTGGCCACGCTCGATCGACGAACTGGGTTGAAGCAACGGTACTCGGTTGAAAGAACGGTAGAATGTCGCGGTACAAGCGGAGGTGGTCATGCGTTGGGATGATTTTCGCCGCAGCGACAACGTCGATGACGCACCCGCCGGCGGCGGATCCGGTTTGGGCGGTGGCTTCCGGCTGGGTGGCGGCGCGCTGATCGCGGTCGTCGTCATCAGCCTGCTCCTCGGCAAGAACCCTCTCGAGGTGCTCTCGCTGCTCGAGTCGGGGACTCCGCCGACCGTGCAAGCGCCGGCCTCGAGCGTGCCCCCGGGCGTCCCCACGCCGGCGCCGAACGATCCCCAACGCGATTTCGTACGCGCAATCCTCGGCGACACCGAGGATTTCTGGACGGCCGAGCTGGCCCGGCGCGGTGCGCGGTATCAGCCGCCCCGGCTCACGCTCTTCCGCGGGCAGGTCGGCTCCGCGTGCGGGTTCGCGAGCGCAGCGATGGGCCCGTTCTACTGTCCCGGCGACCAGCGCGTCTATCTTGACTTGCACTTCTTCCAGGAGCTGTCGCAACGCTTCGGTGCGCCGGGTGATTTCGCGCGCGCCTACGTCATCGCACACGAAATCGGTCACCACGTGCAGAACCAGCTTGGCCTGATGCGCGAGGTCGAGCAGAAAAGCGGCAGCGCCTCCGAGAAGACGCGCAACGCGCTGTCGGTGCGCCAGGAGTTGCAGGCCGACTGCTTCGCGGGCGTCTGGGGGCACTCGGCGCAACAGCGCGGCGCGCTCGATACGCGCGATATCGAGCAGGGTCTGGCGGCTGCGGCCTCGGTCGGCGACGACCGGTTGCAGCAACAGGCCCGGGGCTACGCAGTTCCCGAATCGTTCACCCATGGCTCGTCGGCGCAACGCGTGAAATGGTTCCGCGTGGGCCTCGCAACCGGCGACCTGCGACAGTGCAATACCTTCGCGTCAGCGGGGCCATGACCCTGGCAGGGGGCGCACGCAACGATGGTGACCGGGTGACGAGCTGCCCCGGCTGCGGGGCGGATATGCAGAGGCTCGAGTTCGAGCGGCAGCAGGTTGGTGTTGTTGCGCTCGACTTTTGTTTTCCGTGTCAGGTCATCTGGTTCGACAACTTCGAAAGCTTGCAGCTCACTCCCGGCGGCATCCTCGAGGTTTTCAAGACTCTGCACGAGCAGCGCGCGTCGACCCGGAACAGCTTACCGGCCCTGCTCAACTGTCCCCGTTGCCAAGCGCGGTTGGCGCTGACCCACGACCTGCAGCACACGACCCATTTCACGTATTTCCGGTGCGAGTTCGGTCATGGGCGGTTGACGCCCTTCTTCCAGTTTCTGCTCGAGAAGAATTTCGTCCGCCCTGTGACGGGTGTCGAGCTGGCCGACCTCAAAGCGAAAGTGCGACAGATCCAATGCTCCAACTGCGGCGCGCCGGTGGACCTGGAGCACGACTCGGCCTGTCGATATTGCGGCTCGCCGATCTCGATCCTCGATCCGGGCGCTGTCGCCAAGACGGTGAACGCGCTCAATACCGCGCAGGCGAGGCTCAACACCGTCGACGTCGACCGACTCGCGACTGCGCTGCTGACTCCGCCGCCAAGGGATACCGGTGCGCCCCACATCATGGGCGATCTCGTCATGACCGGGCTCGCCGTGGTCGCGGCGTTGCTCATCCGCTAGGTTCCTCGTTGCGCGAAGACCCGTACCTCTTTCAATCGAAGACGCAAGGGATGCGGTTGGGTTGCTGCTCCGAAAGGAGTCCCGCGAGGGCCTCGGCTCATGCTGCTAAAATGTCGCATTCTCGTTCCCCTCGAGGCCCGACAATGACCCTGCGCCCTTCGCTGACCCAAGCGCTCGCCGTGCTCGCTGCGCTCGCGCTGCCCGTGCTCGCGCAAACTCCATTGCCAGCGCAGACACCGACGCAGGGGCTGGTGATCCCGCCGCACAATTGTGTCGCCCCCGAGTATCCGACCAGATCCGGCTCGCAAAAGCGGGGGGAAGCTTACAACCGCACGGTCGAGGCGTTCAACCGCGACTACAAGGCCTACGGGGAGTGCGTCAGGAAGTACGTCGACGAGACCAAGACGTGGATCAAAAATATCGCCGACGCGAGCAACAAGACGATCGACGAATTCAACAAATTTAACGAAGAGGTGAAAAAGAAGGTCGAGGAAGACAAGGATTAATGAGGTCAGCGGATAACGGTCCGGTCCACGCCCTCGACCTTGCCGTTGGCGCAGACGACGCGCGTGCGCGTTGCGCCGGCGCCGGTGTTTGCAGAAGGCTCGTAGAAGTACTCGGTGGCGGGGCCGCTCCCCGCATCGATCGCGGGAACCTCGCGCTGGCGGTCGGGCGGACCGAGGTCGGCGAGCGCCTGCTTGCAATCCTGACCGCGTGAAACCGTGCGGAGTACCGACGCAACCCCCGCGTCGGTGGTCGGTGCCGCGTCCGTCAGCGGACGCAACGCTTCGATCGGCGGGGCCGGGCTGTCGCGCGGCCGCTCCTGGGCCGGCGGCGCCAGCCGCGTTATCGGCAATTCCGGCGACGGGCGATCGGAAGCCGACGCGGAGCGGCTCACCTGCGGCTCGGTCGGCGAGCGTTCGGCCACGGGCCGATCGGCCCCGGGTGGGGTCCGCGCGACGGGCGGGGCGACCGGCGTCTCGCGAAACCAGAGCACCTGGTTGTTGAGCATCCCGACCTGAACGCCGCGATCGGGAAAGCTGTACACCCACACTTCGGCCGCGCCCGCGGTGGCGGTATCGCGGACCTCGGCCGGTTCGCCAAGCGCGTCGCGCACCCACCGCACCGGCATTCCCGTCGTCACGCGATGTGCTTCCGCATTGCGCCGCCATTCCGCTTCTCGCTCCGCCCGGTCTGCGGTCCAACTGTTGTCGAAGATCTCGACGCGGCCGGCCTTGACGTTCTTTGGACACGGCTCGTTCTGGTAGGTGACGTTCCCCGAGCCATCGGTACACTTGAAGATCTGCTCCGCCGCGGGCGCGGCGGCGAGCGCTGGCGTCACCAGGAACGGGATCAGCCTTGCCGCGTAGCGAAGGATCGGTGCCGGCCTCCGGCCGACTCGCGAGACGAAGCTCATGATCGTGTCACTCTACCCCCGCATCGGCGCAGCGTCACGCGGTCGCGCGCTTGCCCGGGCTGAAGTACACTCGACGCTAGAGTTCCTGATGGCCGCGCCCATACCCACCCCGTTGCATTCCGCCACGCGCCCTCGCCCGATCGGCGTCTCGTCGACGGCCGAGCCGGAGGCGATCGCGCAGGCGACCCTCGAAGGGTTCAATCGCCACTACGCGCTGTTTCGCGACTGCGCGCGCGCCGCCAAGAACCACTTCGAGGCCGGCAACTGGCTGGCGATCGCGCACACCTCGCAGGATCGCATCGATTTCTACGATCGTCGTGTCATCGAGACCGTGTCGCGGCTCGAGCGCGAGTTCGGCTGCGACCGGATCGAAGAGGCGCGCTGGGAACAGGTCAAGCGCGATTACATCGGGCTGCTGATCGACCACAAGCAGCCGGAATGCGCGGAGACATTCTTCAACTCCGTGTCGTGCAAGATCCTGCATCGGACCTACTTTCACAACCGCTGCCTGTTCGTACGGCCGGCCGCGTCGACCGAGCATATCGACGCCGATCCCCCGTCGTACCGCTCATACTACCCGCGGCAACATGGGCTGCGTCCTGCGCTGGTCGACATCGTGCTCGACTTCCGGCTGAACACCCGCTTTGCGGATTTCCGGCGCGACGTGCGCAACGTGGTCGGAGCGTTCCGCGCCCGGTTCCCGCGCCCGCTGCGGCTCGAGGCGAATCACCAGATCCAAGTGCTCTCCTCACTCTTCTTTCGCAACCGGACCGCGTACATCGTCGGCCGCGTCATCAACGGCTACCATCTCTGGCCGTTCGTGGTGCCGATCAAGCACGACAACCAAGGGAGACTCTACTTCGACGCGCTGCTCATCGATCCCGACGATATCGCGCTGCTGTTCTCGGCCAACCGCGCGTATTTTCTGGTCGACATGGAAGTGCCGTCCGCGTACGTGAAGTTCCTGCACGGCATGGTACCGGTGCGCACCGAGGCCGAGCTCTACACCATGGTCGGATTGCAGAAGCAGGGCAAGACACTCTTCTTTCGCGACTTCCTGCATCACCTCAAGCACTCGACGGACCAGTTCATCCCGGCACCCGGCATCAAGGGACTCGTGATGGCAGTGTTCACGCTGCCGTCGTACCCCTATGTGTTCAAGGTAATCCGGGATGACATCGCGCCGTCGAAGGACACCACGCCGGAGCGGGTGAAGGAGAAATACTTTCTGGTGAAGCACCACGACCGTGTGGGGCGCATGGCGGATACGCTCGAATATTCCGACGTCGCTTTTCCACTGGCGCGTTTCGCACCGGAGCTCACCGCCGAGCTCAAGGCGCTGGCGCCGTCCGCGATCGAGGAGGACGGCGACGCCATCATCGTCAGGCACCTCTACATCGAACGCCGCATGACGCCGCTCAACCTGTTCCTGGAGAAGGCCACGCCCGGGCAGCGCGAGCGCGCGATGCGCGACTACGGCGACGCGCTCCGGCAGCTCGCCGCGGTGAATATCTTTGCCGGCGACCTGCTTTTCAAGAACTTCGGCGTCACCCGCTTCGGGCGGGTGGTCTTCTACGACTACGACGAGATCGACTACGTCACCGACTGCCGCTTCCGCCGGATCCCGCCCACGCCTCCGGGCTATGACGAGATGTCGAACGAGGTGTGGTACCCCGTCGGGCCGAAGGACATCTTTCCCGAGGAGTTCGAAACGTTCCTGCTCACCGATCCCGCGGTGCGCAAGGATTTTGTCGCGCACCACGCGGACCTGCTCGATGCCGAATGGTGGCAGAGCGTGCAGGCGACGCTCTCCGGCGGCGCGCTGCCCGAAGTGCTGTCGTACCCGGAGCGGATCCGCTTCGGCGCACCGGCGTCGGCGCGCTGATCGACCAGCCAGAAGAGCTAAGGAACCTCTAAAGGTTCCCTAGCGCGACGGGGCCTTGCCCGCCTCAGCCAGACGTCGCGCGACGTCCTTCGCCTGCGCGGCAGCGCCGACGTCTCCCTGCTGCGCCGCCAACACATACCAGCCGAGCGCACGCTTGAGATCCTGCGCGACGCCGTCGCCATGCTCGTAGAAGCTGCCCATGATGTACTGCGCGCCCACGTCGCCGCTTTCCGCCGCGGCCTCGTACCACTTGGCCGCAAGCTTCCAGTCCTTGGGCGCGCCACGGCCGAGGAAATACTGGGTCGCGAGCTCGACCTGCGCCTCGGTATGACCCTGCTCGGCGGCCTTCTGCCACCAAGCCGTTGCGCCCGGCAGCGATCGTGGCATGCCGACGCCACTCTCCGAGAGCAATCCCATGCTGTATTGCGCCTGCGCCATGCCCGCGTCGGCCGATTTCGTGAGCCATTCGACGCCAGCGGCAAGATCGGTGGCCTTGCCTTCGCCGCGCAGCAGCATCATCGCCAGATTGAATTGCGCCAGGCGATCGCCCTTTCGCGCAGCGGCTTCGTACACGGCGAACGCCTCGGCGTAGTCGCCGCGCCGGTACGCCTGCCAGCCGGCGCCGGTGCTCGGCTCCAGCGTCGCCGCCATCAGCGTTGTCGCGACAGCGATGCCGGCCACACTGATCGCCGCAACCGCCAGACGATGCCACCCGCTCATTGGTGCACGGAGTAGTATCATTCGCACCCAGTCTATCACCGCCAAGATGCCATGTTTGTCAGCGCTTTCGACCTCTTCAAGATCGGCCTCGGACCTTCGAGCTCGCACACCGTCGGGCCGATGCGCGCCGCCCTGCGCTTCGTCCACGAGCTCGCTGCGGACGGCAAGCTCGATCTCACCGAACGAGTCGGCGTCGACCTCTACGGCTCGCTGGCGCTGACCGGACGCGGTCACGGTACCGATCGCGCGGTGCTGCTCGGCCTGTCCGGCGACGCGCCAGACCGGATCGACCCTGACGCCGTCGAAGCCAAGGTGCATCGCATTCGCGCGCAGCATTCGCTGCGGCTGGACGGTCGCCGGGAGATCGCCTTCCGGGAGCAGGAGGATCTGCGCTTCCGCATCGACAAGGCGCTGGCCTTCCACAGCAACGGGATGCGCTTCACCGCTCACGACGCGACTGGCACGGTGCTTTTCCGCAAGATCTATTTCTCGGTCGGCGGTGGCTTCGTCGTCGATGAGGCCGAGGCTCAACGCACCGGACCGTCGACCAAGACTGCACATGTCCCCTACGCCTTCGCGAGCGCTGCCGAGCTTCTCGAGCACGGCAACGAGTCGAAGAAGCGCACCTCGGAGATGATGCGCGTGAACGAATTGACGCTGCGCAGTCCGGACCAGGTGCACTCGGGCTTGCTCGAGCGCTGGACTGTGATGAACGACAGCATCGAGCGCGGCATGCGCCACGAGGGCCTGCTGCCGGGCGGCCTCAACGTGCGCCGGCGCGCGCCGGGCCTCGTCGAATCGCTGCGCGCGCGCCGTGCGCGCGCGGAAAAG
>WNGK01006476.1_pt1 | contig 12309 bp, 12 predicted proteins | sample 5400601 | NCBI WGS metagenome assembly WNGK01 (sample SAMN13153376, study PRJNA577476) | soil metagenome | isolation source: 60 cm soil or saprolite under Garry oak tree replicate 1 | place: USA:California | collected 2016-06-15
GAAGACCGCACAGTAGCAGAGATCCGCGTGAACTCCATCAAGAAAGGATTCACCATAATAGACGTTGATCCAATGATAGCAGAGGAAGCGGCGAGAATAAGCCACCGTGTCAAGGTTCCGATGGCCGACGCGCTAATAATGGCGACCGCGAGGAAGCTACGGGTGCCGTGCGCGACCGACGACCCTCACTTCACCGAAGTGAAACGCATCTGGGTCTAGACAGCTCAACCGGCCCCCTACAAGGATAACATGCTACCCTGCGCTATCCTCCAGCTACACCAGCCAAGGACCAACAGGAGTATCGGAGAAACTTGGAGTCGCAATGCGACTCGTCAACCTAACAGTCCTCCCCACCAGCACCGCCCTGGCAGTAATCGCAGGTACAGCCCTGGAGGCGGTCTATGGACCCTCACTCGTAGCAGGCGCGGTCCCCTTCGCGATACTTGCAGTCACGATAATTTCTCAGCCCAGAGCCTTCTATTGATCACGACTTTGCAAGCCATCGGAAAGACGAAACCGATCCTAGGGATCAGTCTCGCCACCACCATCCTCGATCTAGCAACTGTTAGTCTGGGAGCACGACCCCTCGGAACAACCGCTGGAGCGATCGGCAGAGCACTACTCGCCATCGGAATGATGACCCTAGCATGGTGGACGCTGCGCAGAGTCCTACACGTGCCCATAACACGGGGGTTGTCCAAAGCCCTCCTCGTATCAATACTCACAGCCACTCCCCTTGCAATAGTTGACTACGTTCTAGCAACAAACCTCCACCTTACGCCACTCTTCCGATTACCCGTGCTCGTAATCGTGTTCGCCCTCAGCTTCCTCATCGTCTCACGCCAGCTTTCGGTCTTCACCGAAGCCGATTTCGACCTCTTAGAGAACGCTCTCCCTCACCTAGTGAGGTTATCTCCAGATATGATAGAGCGCATCTTGGTCCGAAGAAGAGATGATCCAAAACATACGATCGTCTAGAAAGAGAAACCGGTCGTCTAAGAGTCTGGTCCGATAGCCGGAGTCAACATCGGTACACAAGTGACTAATTCCTAGTCAAATGTGTTATGTCGTGTACGCTGATCTTATTTGCAAATATCTTACGGAAATGAAGAGATTGTGTCACCTTTTCTTCGAAAAGTAACGAGTTCTACCCGCGTCTTGAAACTTGTTCTACCCACTCTGATACTAATAATCGGGGTAGTCGGGTCGGTGCGGGGAGCGACAAGCACGGTTTCACCCTCAACGTTCACCGGAACTACCTTCACGAACGACCACCTTAGGATGGAGATCGGAGCTTTGTCCTCGGTAATGTACGGCATCAATCAAGGCGACCTGCTTGTGCAGAACATGAACTGGGGAGTGGAAATGAGATCCAACGGGAGCTGGGTCCCGATGTCATGGACGCTGAAACCAACAGTCTCTACCGAGAATATCGGAACAAATCACAGGGTAAGCATCAGAGGAATCATGAACGATGTTCTCGCTGTAGGGATCTACTACGATGGTAAAGCAACGAATGCCCCCACAGCAGCGCTAAAGGCGACGGTGGAGATACAGTCAATCAAGGGATACGGGACTTATCGAATTGTGTGGCAATTTGATGGCGTCACTCCCCAGCTCTTTCGCCTAGACAACAGAATCGGCACTGTTTCAACCCCGGTTTATGGGCCAGTGGGTCCGGTGAAAAATCAGCTGTCATTCTCCGGCAGAGAAAACTCTCTCGTGGCGCTCTCGTCTGATCTGCTAACCGTCCGTTTTGGTTTGAACTGGCAAGACGCGAGAGCCTATTATCGAGGCGGTGTGTTATCCGATTCTAGAATGGGGTCGAACGTTCGCGTGTTCTTCGGCGACTTCAGTCTAGCAAACGGCCAACAGGCTATCGTTGACCCGTATGCAGATGGCGGTGGAGGGGGCGGATCCTCTTCCCCTCAAGTGATATACAACGTGGTGTCAAGCGGCAATTCCCTGTCTGGAACCACAGATACCATTTCGTGGTTGTTATCCCCGGCTGTAGTTTCGTGTGGCGTGTTTGAATATACGACCTCTCCGACTTCATGGTCAAACGCGATCGTTTTCAATCCCCCTTGCGGGACGCAGTCGGTCTCCCTGACCGGGTTGACTCCTCATGTGAGATATTACTTCCAGATTGGTTCTTATGCTCAGGACGGCAGTACCTCGGTTGGATGGTATACTGGCTCATTCTATACCACCGATGTCACCACGTCCAGAGCGTACGAGGGCTATTATCAGAACCCACAATTCAGCACGTTTTGCGGGTCAATTTCAGACCAGACCAACTACAGTACAGAATCGCCGGGTGACATCGAATATGACCCAAGCCAAGTAAGCAACTCGAACCACTACGAGGTCTTCGACCTCCACTTTCACTTCGACTCACTCGGACAATCATACTGTTGGCCCTGGACGCTCGGAGCGAAATATACTCAGGTCGACCTGTGGGTGTACGACCCATCAGGAGTCATCAATTGGATAAACAGCAAAGGCAACATAATCTACTCCGGTTATGCAGGAGGCTCAGCCACGGTGTCGTGGACAATATTCTTCCAGGGAGGATCGCAATACGGTCAGGCGGGATTCTCAGCCACAACTACTCCCTCCCAAGCTCCGACTGTGAGCAACAACATGAACCAGAATCTGGACCAGACTGGTGGCTGGAAGTATGTCGGGTATTTCAAATTCAATTGGCCCATGCAGATTCAGGTAGGCTTCGACGTAATCGTGCCCATGATTGTGACCGATCAGCTAGCTCAGTACAGACTGTACGACATTGTCAACTTCAAGGTGCAAGATACGGTAACCTACGATGGTTTCAACGGATCGTGGTGGGCAGGGAACGACATTACATTCACTTATCCCACGTACCTTCTTGGCGACGGTGATTACAACGGTTCGAATCAACTCGACCAGTATACTGACGTTCAGCAAGGCACCTCCAATGGACCCGTGACCTAGTTCCCATTCTCAAACCGTTCCTAGGGCCAATTCTAAGCTTATCGAATAGTGGTCCATCGTGCTCACGGATTTTCAATCTCCGCCAAACTCGTTACGCTAAACCAGCGGACGGTAAGCTAGAGCATGATGGTTTCTTCTGTCAGGTCTCTGAAGTGAGGGTCTCCGGTAACTATCTGCGACCCGGCTCGTCTAGCTGTCGCAAGTATTATCGCGTCGGCCATCCCCCAGCCTTTCACCTTCTTCTTTCTCTCAAAGTTTAGCTCGCCTGCCGCCCGCGGAAGCTCCTCTTCGAGAGGGACGACACTAGTCTGAGCCTTGACGAAGTCGTACTCGCGCCCAAAATCCCGATTCAATCTCTTGTGCTTCTCCGAGAGCTCCGCCACGACAGTAGCCGGAATCACAACAAGCCCGGTCTCCAAGAAGTTCTGAACTTTTTCTCCAGCACCGGTCCCGTTAAAATATTCTATCCAAACGTAGCTGTCGGTGACGTGGCTAAAGCTCATGAGACTCAGCCTCGTCCCTGGCTGTGAAGCTGCCCAGTCGAGGGTTGAACCCTTCCAGTTTCTCTCTCACCCGCTTGTAGAGCCGTTCGGCATGTTTCACTGCCAAGTCAGCTTCTTTCGATGTGAACAGCCTATCCTCGTATTCCGCCGCGTTCTTAGCCTCCAGCAGGGACCTTAGATGCTCAGACAATACTTTGGCGTCAACACCCATAGTGGAGAGAAGTCTGACCGCGTCACCGTGATCCTTGCTCGCGGACCGAACGCCTCCCAAGTAGACGGTGTAGGCGTCAGAGGCACTTATCCCGCAGTGGATCGCTGATATGACCGCAGAGTTGAACCGGCCGTTCCTCCGAGCTTCCAGCATCTCCAGGTACAACTCTTCAGCCTTCTTCAGGAAATTCCCAGACTTTGCAGGGCTCAGCTTCCGCGTGGAAACGACCATGTCGGTCACAGCTCTCTTAGGGGCAGACCCGTCAAAAGTTTACCCTCTGATTCCACTGAGAGTTCAAGGCTATGGCGCCCCCTGTAGGCCCTCCTGGCCTCCTCCAGAGTCTTGACTATGGCCGAGACCCTGTTGCCGAACATGGCCAGGACCAAGCGGTTAAGCTCCGAGATGAGTGCCTCGACCCTACTACGATCAGTCTCGCGCTTCAAAACGACGTAGATGTCGATGTCGCTGTCCGGCTTCTCCTCGCCCCTGACGACGCTTCCGTAGAGGGTCGCTGATGAGACCGGGGACCCCTCAAACTTCTTCCCGAGAAGCCTGGCGAGCCCTTCAAGCGGTGAATCATCGTCTCGGAACAGCGGAGCTACCAGCTTGGCAGAATAGCTCCCGGAGACCAAGCGGTACAGGTAAGCCCTCCCGGCGACCCGCCGCACCACAAGGTTCTCTTCCATAAGCTCTGACAGAGCCTTGTGAGTCATGGGCTTGGAAACACCCGCCTTGCGGCCAAGGTCTTCACCAGTGAAATCCGAATCCGGAAACCTGAATAGAACACGGAGAAGCCTGACCTTCGACCTGGACCCCACAATACGCTCCTGGTAGCCACGAAAGTACAAGATGACCACGTTAAATTTATCTAACATATGTTAAATAAATCTAACGCAACAGGCCTGCCCCAACAAGACGGCTTTCATAGTAAGAACACAGCCCCCCCCCACAAGAGCCACGCCATCTAGTTGGCTAGCTCAGTTGCGCCCAGGTAACCTAAGTATTGGAAATGTAATTTTATACGCGTCTATAGCATCTAAGACCGTAGGCACGCACGACATGAAGACTATCGAGAGACCACTCGAACTACGCCAAGAAGCTAGGCGCATCCTCGAAGCAATCTCTAGCCCAGAACGGTACGATGTCATGCTCACTCTAAGCCGCCACAAAGAGGGATTGTCCTTCTCGCAACTCGCCAAGATCTTCACTACGAACCACAATACGTTGAACCGGCATCTGAAAACACTGACCCATGCAACAATAGTATGGAACTTCTACGAGAGACGTGAAGGTAAAGACCACTCATTCTACAAGTTATCAACTCTAGGAGAAAGAGTCCTGGATTCTCTAAGATCCGAACTTGAGGCAGCTCAGCACGAGTCCCCGATACATCGTCACAGCAACGCACGGGTTTCTGCATAGTTAAGTCCTCGGGGTCCACAAAGCGACGGGCCCTCTTCCTGATAGTCCCCTCCAGACGCAACCGGTCGCACTCTGGAGTTGAAGATGGAGGGAATATGTCAGGTCTTCAGAACATAGAACCAACTAACCCTACAAGCTCGCACTCTAGCTGCACGCCAGGAATTCTCAATCGATAGTCTCGGGGAGTTCAGGGAGATAATTCTGCCACTATAGCAACAAGTCTGGGAGTAGCCCTCAAAGCTCAGCGGCCTCATTGGAATCTCGGTTCGCTGAACCATTTTGTCGTTCGGGACAGCCCTTGGTCGAGTCCTACTTTCGGTTCCCATCCTAGCATCTTCCTCGCCTTGGTTATGTCAGGCTGGCGTCGCAGATGGTCTCCTAGCGGAAATGGAAAATATTCCAGACCAGAACGGGTAGGAGAGATTTGAATGATCTTCCTTGCAAGATCAATGATCTTCGTCTCGTCCTCGTTCCCGAGGTTGAGAACATCTCCACTCAGTTGTTTCTCTCCCATCTGCGACATAAGGCCGCTCACGGTATCTGTTACGTAGCAGAACGACCTCGTCTGCGACCCGTCTCCGAACACTGTCAAGTCTTCACCTTTCAATGACTGCAGAATGAACCTGGAGACCACGCGGCCGTAGAACCCTTCTGCCCGGAGCCGAGGCCCGTAACTGTTGAAGATCCGAGCGATCCTAACATCTACCTCGTACTGGTCATGATACGCTTTACACAGCGCCTCTCCAAACCTCTTCCCCTCCTCGTAACACGATCTCGGACCAAGAGGATTCACCCTTCCCTCATAGGACTCCGGGGTAGGGAACACATCCGGGTCACCGTAAGCTTCACTCGAAGACGCGAAGAGAACTCTTGAGTCATGTTTTCGCGCCAACTCCAACATCTGCTTAGTCCCCTCCGAGTTCGCCAAGGCCGTTTCCACCGGATGCTTCTGGTAATCCTCTGGTGCTGGCCTACTTGCCAGGTGGAAGATCATGTCAACTTTCGGGTTTCTAGAGTATGTGCATACGTCCTCTTTTTCGAACTCGAAACCCTTGGTTTCCTTCAGATGGTCAACGTTCTCGAAGACCCCTGTCGAGAGATTGTCCAGACAGATGACCTTCGAACCAACCTCGCTGAGTACGTCGCAGATCCAGCTCCCAAGAAACCCGGACCCGCCGGATACCAGAATATTCTTTCCGCGAAACGCTTCCGCGTCAATGGATTTCCTGATCTGTCCTAGGTCTTCCTTGATGATCGCGTCCTTCAATCCTAGCACTTGGACCATTTGGACCCTTTCTTAAGTAGTGAGCGGTCTAATCCCGTCGCAAGCAATCCCTACCGGATGCCCTATCTTCAAGCGTGGGCTCTATCTCTAGAGGGATAGGAAAGGGCGCGATCTCTCCCGGTTCTCTTGCTGGCTACCTCACGGTCAACGACTATGCGCAGTCCCAAGAGCTTGCATCGTCCAGTTTTTTATTTGAGGGTTATACTGGTTTACCGGTAGACCAGCATGGTAAAGGTAACGGTATACTTGAGCGATGATGTCTGGTCAAAGTTCCGGGCATCGGTGCTTGAGAAGCACGGAAGCCTCAAAGTCCTCAGCAGAGAAGTTGAACTGAGCCTGAAACAGGCCCTCTAAGAAGGTGAGGTGTTGAGCTACCTAGCCCGGCTGAGAGGAGCAAGAGGCATGAGGAAGCGGGTCCGGCGCCGCCTAAGGGGCTCGCCGGCCGAGGTCGACGTCCGCGAGATGAGGCGTAAGCGCTTCGAAAACCTACCTGGATACTCTGTGCCGCGAAGAAACAGAAGATTAACGGCTTGGACCCCGAAAAGGACGAAAAGAAGCTGATATCCCTATGAACCCGAGAAAAACAGATGCGAAGTGCCCGTCTAAAATCTAGCCTTGTTGAATTGCTTTCGCTCGCCTAGCGATGACCCCTGGTGATCTCCAGTCTGCCCCTAATCGAGCACTAGTGAGTTGGTTCGTGTGACCAGTGTTTGTGTGATAGGTTCTGGGCTTGCCAGTATAGGTCGGGTGAGCCTATGTCTAGCCAGATCTCGTCTGATCCGACCCTTGTCGTGTACACGTTCAGATTCCAATCAACCATCTTCTGAATACCATCAGTCAGCTGCAGTTCTCCTGCGAATCCTGCTTTCGTCGCTTCTAGCGCTTTGAAAATGTTCGAGTCAAACACGTATACCGGCATAATCGCCAGTTTCGACGCTGGCCTCAACGGTTTCTCGACCAAGTGTTTCACTTTTACAAGCCCGTTTTCGATCGTCTCGCCCTCCACGATCCCGAACCGTTTCGGATCGTCAACCTCCATCGACAAGAACAACGCGTTCGCCTTCGTCTTCACACTAGCATCCATGACTCTGCGCAAGTGGTCAGCGTCCTTCGATAGGAAGTGGCTGTCGCCAGCGTGAACCATGAACTTGTCCTCTCCAGCAAACGATTTCGCCTTCAACACCGCATCACCAAAACCCCGCGGCTCAGGCTGGTTCACCCAAGACACGGTTGAGCCATCAATCATCTTGTAGAATTTCTCTAGATCTTCCGCCGGACCATCCTTACCTTTACTGTCGAGCATTGAGACATAAGAAAAATCAGGCGTGAAATGGTCCTCAATAGCCCTCTTCCCACGCCCCACAATGAAACAGAACTCGCGAAAACCCACATGGTACAGTTGTTCAAAGACCAGCTGAACAATAGGCTTCAGACACAGGTCGCCATTCTTTCCCTTCGCAAACACCGGCAGCATTTCTTTCGGCTGTTCCTTCGTCACCGACAGGAGCCTTGTCCCCAGTCCAGCCGCGGGAACGACAACCTTCTTCAACAAACTAGACCAGCTCCCCACAAATCCTTTCTAGAAGACGGTTATTAATTACTAGGAACAAATTCCCTCGCATCCACCTCTGCTCGATATTCGCTAGAACACATAGAGGCCGGGCGTTTCCCAGAAAAAGAGGCCACATGTCACCGTTCACCATCAGCTTTGCATCATCAAAAGGATTTTTGTTAGCCGCGAGCTTGATTCCGGCAAAGTATTGCATAGGATTGCGATAGCAATATAGTTCAACCAACGGATCCCCCAGCCGGATGAGATCTCAACAACCTTATAGACCATGGAAAAACTTCCGTCAGAATCCCCCGTTTATTGAAACCCAGTGATGCTTTTGTGCGCAGAATTGCCGCGGACTCGCATGGCGCGTATGCCCGATTCTCTCGGCTGTCAGTTGGGGTGAAAACACATCAGTAGAATTCTCATAACAGGAGGAAACGGATTCGTTGGCAGCCACCTCGCCGAAAAACTAGAAGGGTTGGGGGAAGATGTCACGCTTTATGACTTAGAGTTCAACTCCAACACGCGGTTTCTGAACTCTGCCAAAGTCCGTGGCGACATACTCGACTACGATTCCGTCCGCGAGATCGTTGACGGGATGGACGCGGTGTTTCATTTTGCAGCGGTTTCCCGGGTTGCGTGGGGACAGGAAGACCCGTTCAAATGCTGGCGGACAAATCAGCTAGGAACACTGAACTTTCTGGAAGCATGCAGAAAGGCCGAGACCAGACCAGTCATGTTCTACGCCTCCAGCCGGGAAGTCTACGGCGAACCAATCTATCTTCCCGTAAACGAGAATCACCCGAAAAAACCCGTCTCGATATACGGCATGACCAAGCTCTGCGCCGAGAGAACCTGCCTTTCCTATTCACCAACCTCCCTCCTCGACAGATCAGTCAACCATGTAACATTCCGTTTCTCCAACGTGTACGGAAGCACCAGGGACCTACCATCCAGAGTCATACCGACGTTCATGATGAGAGCCCTCCGGGGAGAAGACATAACCCTGTATGGCGGCGACCAAGTTCTAGACTTCACGTTCATCGACGACACCATCTCTGGCATAGTGAAGGCCTACACGAAGTGCCTTGATGGTCACCGCGAGTTACTCGGAGAGGATTTTCATTTTGTCACCGGCAGAGGTGTTTCCGTTGCGGACCTTGCCAAGATGATCGTCAACATGGTAGCGTCTTCCTCCAAGATCATCCGGGGTGACGCGAACGATTTCGAGGTCCGTAAGTTCATCGGTGACCCCCGAAAATCTCAAAAGTGGCTCGGCTACGAACCGAGGGTCAAGCTCGAGGATGGTTTAAGCATTCTCAGCGAGAGAATGGCCCCGAGCATCCGAGCCAGATGAGATCCACACAACTAGTACTGTCCCAGGGCGTTCACGCTAGCCCGAGGCTGTGAACGCAGTGCAGGTAATACTGGAAGCACCGCCGCAACGGAATTTCATCACGGAGCGCCCGACAGTACGGGGAAAGTTTCTCTTTGTTGGTGCGGAAAAGTTCTGGGTTAGAGGCATCAGCTATGGCACCTTCCAGATAGACGAGAACGGGGAAGAGCGCCTCGCCCGTGAGATGGTAGAGAGAGATTTTGCCCAGATCGCCGAGAACGGCTTCAACATTGTAAGGGTCCACACCGGTCCTCCTCGCTGGCTTCTCGATGTGGCGCAGAAGAACGGTCTCCGGGTGATGGTCGGGCTCAACTGGGGCGAGCAGATGGCCTTCCTGGACCAGCCGGACAGAAGAGACGAGATCGAAGCCAAGGTCAGGAGATGGATACGCCGCTGCTCCCGCCACCCCGCAGTGTTCTGTTACAGCGTCGGAAACGAGATCACGTCCTCGATCGTCCGCTGGCACGGAAGACGACAAGTCGAGAAATTCATCCAACACCTCTACAACGCGGCCAAGCAAGAAGACCCTGACGCCCTCGTAACCTACGTGAACTATCCCTCGACAGAGTACCTCCGGCTCCCCTTCCTGGACTTTCTGTCCTTCAACGTCTACCTCGAATCACAACAAGCCTTCGAAGACTATCTTTCCCGACTACACAACCTAAGCGACGACCGTCCGGTGTTACTCAGCGAAACTGGCCTCGACAGTCTCCGCAACGGCGAAGAGAAACAAGCTAGCACTCTGGAATGGCAGGTCCGGTCAGTCTTCAAGCAGGGCTGCTGCGGGGTCATAGTCTTCGCCTGGACAGACGAATGGTACCACGGAAAACACCTGGTAGAAGACTGGAAATTCGGATTGACAACCCGTGATCGAACACCAAAGCCTGCTCTTCGCGCTGTCAGACAAGCCTTCCAAGAATCCCCATTCCCACCCAGCATAAACTGGCCTAGAATCTCGGTAGTGGTCTGCAGCCACAATGGTGCATCGACCATCCGAGACACTCTCGACGGTTTGCAAAAGCTCGACTACCCTGACTCTGAAACAATCGTTGTAGATGATGGGTCTACCGACTCGACCGCGCAAATAGCCTCAGAATATCCTGTCCAACTGATCCGCACCAAGAATGGAGGTCTCAGTCAAGCCCGCAACGTCGGCATACAAGCCGCCACCGGAGAAATGGTCGCGTTCATCGACGACGACGCATACCCGGATATTCACTGGCTAAAGTTTCTCGCCAAAACCATCATCGAAGGAAAATATGTTGGAGTTGGGGGACCCAACCTTCCACCACCAAATGATGGATGGAAAGCCGATGTAGTGGCAAACTCACCGGGAAATCCCAATGTGGTCTTGGTCACCGACAGAGTTGCAGAGCACATTCCGGGAGTCAACATGATGTTCAGGAAAGACGCCCTCAACAAGATCGGTGGGTTCGACCCAGTCTTCAGAACCGCGGGCGATGATGTCGATATTTGCTGGCGCCTACGGGAGGCAGGCGGAATAATCGGGTTCTCCCCTGCCGCGGTGGTCTGGCATCACCGGCGCAACTCGTTCCGAAAGTTCTGGAGGCAACAGGTAGGCTACGGCCGGGCCGAAGGGTTGCTGGAGCGTAAATGGCCTGAGAAATACAACGCCGCCAGCCAAGTGAGCTGGCAGGGACGCATCTATGGAAAAGGCCTGCCACAGGATCTCGCCTCGTTCAAGGGTCGCGTCTATCAAGGCGTCTGGGGCAGCGCACCTTTCCAGTCCCTCTACCAGCCTCCCCCCTCCCGTTGGTCCCTAACGCTCAGCCCTGAATGGTACCTGGTAATCGGCGCCCTGACGATCGGATTCGTTCTAAGTCTAGGCTGGAGCGCTTCGAGCATCTTCGGCCTGCTGATTCTTACATCGCTGGTACTCCCAGTCTCTCAGGCTTGGATGAGCGCTCACGAAGCAAAATTCCCAGATAGAGCATCGAAAGGTCTCTCGCAAGCATTGCGATTACGAGCGACAGTCTTTGTTCTCCATCTACTGCAACCACTAGCGCGCCTTGAAGGAAGGCTGAAGGGCGGTCTCACACCATGGCGGAGACATGCGACCAAGACCAAAATCCAGCTTCGCGGCTCGACTCTGACAATGTGGCGTGACCAGCGCGAGAACCTCGAGGTTACTCTGGAGGATCTGCAGAGACAACTCAGAGACTCCAATGCCGTCGTGCTTGCAGGTGGAGACTACGATCGCTGGGACCTAGAAGTCCGTGGAGGACTATTCGGAGGCGGACGATTACTAGCAGCCGTCGAGGAGCATGCCCCAGGAAAACAGTTCTTGCACTTCAGAGTCACCCCGAAATACTACTCATTCGCCATTCTTCTAGGCACTGTTTCCGCTTTGATGTCGATTATAGCTGGACTCTCTGGGGCCTGGATTCCTAGTACCACATGGGCGCTAATGGCAATCCTCGTCGCGATACGTGCTCTCGGAGACGCAGGATCGGCAGCGGATACGTTGCGGGAAACCGTAAAGCGGTTCGGTGCAAGCTAACAAATGAGATTCGCATACGTACAAACGTTCTTCATAGCCTTCCTCCTCTTCTGGATAATCTTCGCCTACGAAATCGACCCTAATTCCACCCTCGGGTTCAATGCGCAGCTCCCCTACGGCCCCCCAACAATACTCATCGCCATCAGTGCTGCAGGACTCGTATTGACTATCGGCTTCGTAACGGCTAACTACCGAGAGAACCGGAAAAGATTGGCTCTGGCCAGTAAGCTTCCCCAACCAGCCCCAGTCCAGCCACCTCAACTTCAGACACGCAAGCCAGGAATGTTGAGGAGGGTTCTCTCCGACCTCCGACCATACTCGCGCTCCATCGTCATCGCCTGGATAATATCACTCTCAACAATACCGATAACGCTAATCACCCCACTACCCATCAAGCTGCTCGTAGACAGCGTCATCGGCTCTCAACCCCTACCAGGCTATCT
>WNGK01038218.1_pt1 | contig 12309 bp, 12 predicted proteins | sample 5400601 | NCBI WGS metagenome assembly WNGK01 (sample SAMN13153376, study PRJNA577476) | soil metagenome | isolation source: 60 cm soil or saprolite under Garry oak tree replicate 1 | place: USA:California | collected 2016-06-15
ACCTTGGCCAGGAGTTCTCGGGCCGGCGCCTGCCACGGGCCTTGAATGGCCGCCGAGCGCTCCAGGGCGTCAGCAGCCGAATGATGATTGGGGGGATACTGAAACTCGTAAGCGTTGCCCAGATAGAAAAGCGCTCCTCCCTGGAGCGAAGGATTCGCGCTGAGGAGATCCAGCGCTTTCTTGAACTCATCAATGGCGGGGCCGACGCGACGGTTCTTCGACGCTTTCGTGAAGTTCACCACCCCGAGCGCAAAATGGGCGAGGCCCAGATCGCCGTCTTGCGTTGATTTGAATTGGTCGTCGGTCATTCCTTCCGGCTTCTTTTGGCTCGGACCCAAGTCAATCATCTTCCGAGCGTAGGTTTCCGCCTTGTCCAGGTGGACGTTCCGGGTGGCGTAGCCGAAGGCCAGGGCGGTGAGGGCTGTAGTGTTGTTCGGATCCGCGGCTACGGCTTTTTCTCCGTACTCGTCCGACTTCTCCGTGTTGCCGCTCATTTGATAGGCGACAAAATATTGGTAGTTGACGCCTCCCGAACTTGCGCCCTCCGGAAAAGCTTTTGAGTAGGCGTCCAGGTATTGAACGCGCTTGGTGGCGTCGGAAACCCGGCCGAGCAGTTGAAAGAAGGCGTATTCCATAAATGCCCGTTCGTCTTTTATGTTGCTCTCGGCTTCCTTCTGGACCTTTTGCCAATCGTCTTCGCTTGCGGTGGTGGGCCGGGCTGGAGTCAACTCCGCTTTGATAAGGTCGGGTGCCTTGGCGATCAAATTGAACGCCGCATCCGTGGGCTTGCCGGCGGCTATGTAAGCCTTAAGAAGGTTGGTGGTGAGGAACAAGTCCGAGTAATTGAGCGCCAGGTCCTTTTCTCCGGCCTCGATGGCCTTGTCGAGGTTGTTCAATTTCAGATAGGCGACCGTCAGGTATTCGTTGACGCAGGGGATATAACGCGAGTCGGTGTGCTCCTGCGCGAACTTTTCGAGCGCGGCGACCTGGTCCTGTGGTTTGTCCGCCCCATTATAATCGAGCATCAGCTTATCCTCGGGCGAGTTGACGACGACCGGGATAGTCGGACACGGGGTTTGTGCCCGCACCAGACTCGCCGGGAACACCAACGGGGCCATGACGATTACAAATGTCTTGCGAAGCATGGGAGACCTCCGGACTGCGAGAGAATTCCCGCTTTGCCAGTGGCGCACTTTTAGATATAACATGACGGGCCCAAATGCCAGCAGAAAAATTCCTGCCGGGACAATTTGGCAGTTCACTGGCACATGTCACCCCCGCGAAAGCGGCGGTCCACGACTTGGATTCCCGCTTTCGCCGTTCGATCCGTCAGCTGACGGACTCACGGCCCTGAGCGGAATTCGAAGGGCGGGAATGACGGCTGAAAAGGGTTGTTGACCAAGGGAGGCCGCGGAATGAAACAATATTCGTGGGAAACCGTTAAGCAGGAGCCGATGAAACAAGGGATCTGGCGCAAGGTAATTTCGGGAGAGAAAGCCATGCTCGCTCAGGTCTTCATCGCCAAGGGCGCCGTCGTGCCCACGCATCAGCACGAAAGCGAGCAGCTCAGTTACATTGTCGAAGGAGCGTTGAAATTTGAACTCGAGGGGAGGGAGGTGGTCGTGAAGAAAGGTGAAGTGCTCCACATTCCCTCGAACGTCCCGCACATGGCCGTGGCGCTGGAAGATACGCTCGACCTCGACGTTTTCAGCCCCATCCGGGTTGACTGGCTGACCGGCCAGGACGACTATTTGCGGAAAGGATAAGGGCCGCGGCCGACGACGGAATTGAACCGGTAGGGGCGGACCGGCGTGTCCGCCCGAGCTGGGCAGACACTTAGGTCTGCCCCTACGAATGCAATGGACCTTGGATTGAAGAATCGGGTAGCGATTGTCGCCGCATCGAGCCAAGGCTTGGGGAAAGCGGTCGCATTCGGACTGGCCAAGGAAGGAGCGCGGCTGGCCCTATGCGCGCGGACGGCCAAAACGCTCGAGGCGACGGCGGAGGAGATTCAGAAAGCCACCGGCGCCGAGGTGCTCGCTCGGCCCGTGGACGTAACGAACTACGAGCAGGTGAAATCCTTCGTCCGACAGGCGGCGGAGCGCTTCGGCCATGTAGACATTTGCGTGACCAACGCCGGCGGGCCGCCCTCCAAGACCTTCGCCGCCACCTCCGTCGAGGACTGGCAGGCGGGGGTCAATCTGAACCTGATGAGCACGCTTTATTTCGCCCGCGAAGTACTCCCACTCATGGAGAAGCAAAAATGGGGACGACTCATCGCCATCACCTCGGTTGCGGTCAAGCAGCCGATTGATAATTTGATTCTTTCGAACGCCGTGCGCTCGGCCGTGAGCGGCTTGGTCAAGAGCCTCGCGAACGAATACGCCCGAGCGAACGTCCTGGTCAATAACGTTTGCCCGGGATTCACGCAGACCGCGCGTTTGGAAGAGCTGGCCGCGAAGCGCTCCGCCGCCGAAGGCTCGGACCCTGGCGCGGTGCTCGAGCGCATGGCCGCGCAGGTTCCGCTCGGCCGCCTGGGCCGCCCGGAAGAGTTTGCCAATGTCGTGGTTTTTCTCGCTTCCGAGCGCGCCAGCTACGTGACCGGGCAATCCATCGCGGTGGACGGCGGCTTCGTCAAAGGAGTCTACTGACCGAGTGCGGCTCCCGCCCGCACCTTCGTCCCGGCCAATTCCTCAAGGGTTGTCACGACCGCGGCGTAGTCGAGGTCGCCTTTGCCCTGTGCCTTGGCCGCGCCGTATACTTCCTTCACAGCCGCCGCCGCGGGCATGGGAATGTTTTGCGCGAAGGCGGCTTCCATGGCGAGCTCCAGGTCCTTGTGCATGAGCTTCAGAGGGAAGTACGGTGTGAAGTCGCCCCGGAAGATGAAGGGCGCCTTGAAATCCGTGAGCGCGGCGCGCGCCATGCTCCCCTGAATGATTTCCATCATCGTCTCCGGCCGGACGCCGGCTTTCGTGGCCAGCACAAAGCCTTCGCAAAAGATCTCGACCATAGTGGACTGGATGACGTTCTGGGCGAGTTTGGCGGCGAGCCCCAAGCCGTTTTTCCCGCAGTAGATGTGTTTCTTCCCGAGAAGTTTGAGGATGGGCATAACGCGCTCGAGGGTCTCCGGCTCACCGCCGATCATAAACGTCAGCTCGCCCTTCTCGGCTCCGTGTTTGCTTCCCGTCACCGGCGCGTCGAGCATCGCCGCGCCTTTTCCAGCCAGGTGGCAGGCGAGCTTGCGGCTGACGAGCGGGCTGATAGTGCTCGAATCTATCAGCACCGCGCCCGAGCCGATGGTTTCGATGAGGCCGTTCTTCCCGAGGACCACTTCTTCGATCGCGGCGGAGTCGCTGACGATCGTCATCACGACGCTCGCCCCGCGTGCAGCCTCGGCGGGCGACGCTGCCACCCGCGCACCCGCTTGCTCGAGCGGCCCGGTCTTCGCCCTGGTGCGGTTATATACGCTCAGCCGGTGGCCGCCTTTCAGAAGATTTAGGGCCATGGGCTGGCCCATGATGCCGGTGCCGATAAAGCCGATTGATTCGCTCATGACGACTCCTTTTCGAAAAGTCGAGAGTCGAAGGTCGAAAGTCAAAAGATCATATCACAAGAAATCTGCAGGTTTCGGCCGCACCGCCTGGGCTTTCAATTTTTAACCTTCAACCTTCGACTCTCGAAATTCAACTTGGGAAATTCATCCAGAGCCGAACGTCGCGGACGTTATTGTCAGTGAAGTTATTGTCGGTGAAGCCGGTTTCGATCGTATCACCGAGCGTGCGGAAAAAGTGATACGAGTCGCTTTCGGCCAAATGGCGGTCTGCGTCGAGGCCATGCGTTTGTGCGCGTGTCAAGGTTTGCCCGTCGGCCACGGCTCCGCTCGAAGGGCTATTCCCGTCTCGGCCGTCGGTCCCCGCGCTCAACACGACTCGATTCTGTGCGCTGATGCGTTCCGCTGCGTAAAGCACGAACGCCTGGTTTCGCCCACCTGTCCCGGGTCCGGTCACGGGGCATGTCACCTCGCCCCCGACAACCAGACAAACGGGCTCGGCCGGGTGGGAGTCGGCAAGCGCAGCGAGCGATTTCAAGTTGGCTTCCGCCACCTGCCGATAATCCGCGTCCCAGACATTGGCGTCGATTTCCGCGACAAACCCCGCTCTCTCTGCCGCGGCCTTTGCCGCTTCCACGGCGTCGTGGTTAGAGAGCAGACAGAAAAAGCGCGAGTGGATGAAACGCTGGTCATTCGGCTTGGGCGTTTCCAGAAGCGTTCGTTCCTCAAAATGCTTACGGATGGCCGGCGGAAACTTCGCCTTCAAACCGTGCCGTTCCGCGAGCGCTAAGCAATCGTCCACCGTGGATTCGTCGGCCATCGTGGGCCCGGAAGCGACCGTTGAGGGGAGGTGCTCGGGCACGTCGGAAATGAAGATCGTCAATTGCCGCGCTGGGAAGGCGCGCATGGCGAGCTGACCGCCTTTCACTGCGGAGATGTGTTTCCGCAGCACGTTCATGTCTTGGATGGGCAAGCCACAAGTCACCAGCACGCGATGGAATTCGGCGAGGTCGGCGACAGTAATCTCCGGGTCGAAAGGCTTCTCGAAGAGCGCCGAGCCACCGCCGGAAATCAAGAAGATGACGAAATCTTCCGCCGTGAGTCCGGAAACCATCTCCAGCGCCGCCTCCGCGCCCGCGAAGCTTCCGACGTTGGGATAAGGGTGGCCGCCCACAATATATTCGAATCGGTCGAGTTTGCGGGCGGGCGGTGACGGGGCCACGGAGAGTCCCGCTTCCACCTGCCCATCGAGGATCTCGGAAAAGACCGCCGCCATTCGATTGGCGGCCTTGCCGACGGCCACGACGCGCGAGGGGCCTAAAAGCGGCAGCGACAGGCTGCCCATCACCAACGCCCGCCCTTCACGGTTGACCTTGGTCTCGAGCGCGCGGCCGACCTCGACCGAGGCCATGGTCTCTTGGAAAATTCTGCGCGCAAGGGCTTTCCCCTCGGAAAAAGAGGGCTTGGTCGTCTTGAGATGTGGGGCGTTGGTGGCCATCGGGTCAGCCGGAACTCGTTTGCGCGAAGCAGAATTCATTATTGGGAACCTTGGGGCTAAAGGCAAGAGAAAGAGGTTGCTTCTGTAGCGGCGAGCTATGCCTCGCCGCTTCGACCAGGTCAATGGCGGCGAGGCATAGCTCGCCGCTACAGTTTGAAGACCTCGGGGTTGAGAAGGTTCTTCGGCCGCCGGCCCTCGAGCAAGTCCAGAAGGTTTTGGGCCGCGAGCATCGCCATGCGGAGGCGCGTTTCGCCCGTGGCGCTGCCGACGTGCGGCATCAAGACCACGTTCGGCAGCGAGAGGAGCCCAGGGTGCACTTTGGGTTCGTTTTCGAAAACGTCGAGCCCTGCGCCGGCAATCCTTTTCTCACGAAGCGCTCCGACGAGCGCCTCCTCATCCACCACTTTCCCCCGTGCAGCATTGATCAGGAAAGCGGTGGGCTTCATCCGGCGGAATTCAGGCTTGCCAATCAGATGATGAGTTTCGGTCGTAAGTGGAACGTGGAGGCTCAAGAAATCGGACTCTGCGATTAGGGTCTCGCGGTCCACATATTCCGCGCCAAACTCATCTTCAACGCTCGGCGGGACGCGATGCCGAGAGTGGTAGAGAATCCGCATTGAAAAGCCGCGGCCGCGGCGTGCCATCCCCTGGCCGATGTGTCCGAACCCATAAAGGCCGAGGGTCTTCGAGTAAACGTCCCTCCCGTGGAGCAGATTGAATTGCCAGCGGTCCCAGCGGCCCTCCCGGACGTATCGGTCGCCTTCGACCACGCGCCGCGCCACGGCGAGCAGCAAGGCAAACGCCAGGTCGGCCGTAGTTTCCTCAAGCGCTCCGGCCGTGCTCGTCACCGGGATGCGGCGCGCGGTGCAGGCGGCGAGGTCCAGATTGTCGTAGCCGACGCTGGCATTCGAAATGGCGCGAAGCTTCGGCGCCTGCTCGAGGACTCGCGAGGAGATGCGCGAGCCGGCCACGAGCAGGCCTTCGATATCGCGTACGGCTCGAAGCAACTCCTCTTCTGGCAGCGGCCCGTCTTCCTCGTAGGCGCCGACCTCACAGCGCGCAGCGAGCAAGTCCAGCGCCGCCTGGGGGAATTTTCGGGTGACGTAAACCTTAGGTTTCACAATTGGACGGGGTCCCAGCGCCGGCTCTGGGCGGAGCGGTACGCCGCGTCAATCACCGCGTTGACGACCGCGCCATCCGCGTAGGTTTCGCGCGGCACCTTGCCATCGCGCACGCATTCGACGAAATGCTTCATCTCGCTCTGATAACCGTAGGTGATGGCTTCTTCCGGAACGGGCTTCATCCAGCCCTGATCGAGGTCGGCCTTCTCGACGACGTAGCCCGCCGGGCGAAGGGAAAATACCTCGAGGGGCGTCCCGCGCGTGACGTCGGTGAAGAGGGCGCCGTCCGTGCCGTGGACTTCGTTCCTGAGGTCGAGGCCCCCGCGTGCCGTCCAGCTCACCTCCAGGTGCGCGATCCTTCCGTCTTCAAATCGGATGACGGCAAGCGTATTGTCTTCCGCTTGGGTCTTGTGGAAGAGCGTCGCGCACCACGCCATCACTTCGACGGGCCTCAATTCCTTGCCGAAAAAGTACCGCGCCGCCTCAATGCAATGGCAGCCCATGTCAATCAGCGCCCCACCGCCGGCGAGCTCCGGGTCCCAAAACCACGAGGAGTGCGGGCCGAAGTGGGACTCGCGCGACCGCACCCATAGCACTTTGCCGAGAGCCCCGGAGGAAACAATTGCGTGCGCGCGGACCACGGCCGGCGCAAAGACCTCCGTCTCAGCGTACCCGTGCATCGCGCCAGAGTCCTCGGCTGCATAGAGCATGGCGCGCGCCTCTTCGCCATTTCTCCCCAGGGGCTTTGTGCACACCTGGTTCCGCCGGGCCCGCGCGAGCTTCAGCGCGATTTCCTTGTGCAAGAAATTCGGCAGCGCGATTAGGTAAAGGTCGATGTCGTCGCGCGCGATGGCGCGGTTGAGATCCGTCGTCGCCTCGCCGATCGCCCAACGGCGACTTAATTTTTGCGCTGACTCCTCACCGCGGGAATAGACCAGCGCCACCTCCTGGCCGGGGACGTCCCGCAGGCCTTGAAGATAGAATTCCGCTACAAACCCCGCGCCAAGAACGCCAATGCGGACAGTCCTTCCACCCAACGTTCCACCCCCGCGAAATCAAACTCCCTCGTCCTTCCGCCGAGGCGAGTGATATCACAGCGCCGGAAATGTCGTCAACGATTGAAGGCCCCTCTGCCCTCCCACGGGTCAGGGGGAATGACAGACTAACGAATCGTCTGCCTTACGGGGGACAGGGGACAACAATCCTGAGGAGGGCCAGGCGCCTTCGTAGAAGCCTTCATGAGGGATTAGGCGGGTCGAGGGACAAGGGAATCTTCCAAGTATCGCTGCTGTTCGAGCCTTTCTTGGAGTGAACTCCGGTCGTGAACCTGAAATTTTTCGAAGATATTGGAGATATGGAATTTCACAGTACTTTCGCTGATATGCAGGGTGGCCGCAATTTCCTTGTTGGAAAGCCGCCTGAGGAGTAGGCCCAGAATTTCGCCCTCACGTTTGGTCAGATTTCCGCTCGGCTTCGGACCCGTCTGGAGCATTTGAGACGAGACTTCGACGTATCGCTGGAGGACTTGGCGCGGGGCCCAGACGTTTCCAGCGGCAATGGACCTCACCACTGGAATCAGCGAGCTCTCGGCGTGATCGTAACTGAGGAAACCGTGAATGCCGAGGAAAAGCAGCTTGAGGATAGCGATTTCCGAGACGTCGCTTCCGAGGCTCAGAAACTTGCTGGCGGGAAAGCGCGTCCGGAGGGCCCTCACGCACTGGGCGAGGGGCGAGGCGGCGGTCGAAAGATCGAGGACGATTACGTGCGGTGAAGGACGGTTTTCGGGCTCTTGCTGAAACTCCTTGAGGCCCACTGGGATTAGCCACTTTGCTTTCTTGAGGATCTCCGCCAGATAGCGTTCGATGAGAGGGTGGTTGACGGCTAGGCATACAACTATCCCCTCGGGAGGGCAACCTATTTCCTCTTCGCGGGGCGTTTGGCGGGGTTTCCGATCCATTTCAGTCGATGTCAAGACCAACAGTCTAGCGCGTTTCACGAATCACGTCAAGTGTTTAATGTAGTACACGTACAGTTGTACTGGTATCTATCGTGTTTTACACCTAGCAATTGTACGGTACTATATGTCAGGTAAAAACTGTACCTTAAGCCAGTTGACAAACCCTATTGTATACTGCAAACTTCAATTCCAGGCTGTTTGTGGCTTTTAAAAATCAAAAAAATTCCATGGAGGAAATATGAAAAGGAAGAACGGTCTTGCGGTAATTGCTTTCCTCGCGGTGGTTCTAGGCTGTACAAGCTTGGCGATAGCGCAAAGCAGCGGGAATTTCACTTACGGCTCGAATTCCCAATCCGAAAGGTGCGTGCTGAACAACGACAACACCGGAAAAATTTCGGGCGGCCAGTTGTGCAGTCTAGGTGCTGGCCCTTCTTGCACCCTCGACACAGACTGCACGGCTCCCGCGATTTGCTTTAACCCCACCGGCGGCACCGGGGCTGGCGAGTGCGTGGACAGCACCAGCGGCGGTGCTTGCACTTCGGACTCTCAGTGCACAACTCCTGGCCAGACCTGCGTTATTCCGAACGGGGCCACCAGCGGCTCGTGCGGCATAGTTGAAAACAACACATGCATTGGGGGCTTTACCGTCGGCATAAAGACGAGCAGCGGCAATGGCAACGTCTTTCTCGTCAGGCCCTCAGCTGTGATCGGCTTGCTCACGGATGTCTCCATCGGCAGCAAGAATAGCACCATCATCGGAACCAGCTCGGCGCTGGCAGGGGTGGATGTGTCGGTCGCAGTATCGCCGGCAAGCGGCCAGCACAATCCCACGCTTACGCCGAATTACCCAATCACTTACGACTCTCGCTTCATCCAGATCAGCAGCAACCTGTTCAGCGTTCTGGGGACCCTCTGCACCACGACAACCGGGTGCTACATTAGCTTCAACGAGAGTACCGTTTCAGCCCACAGCTTCGACTGGATTGCTTCCAACCTACAGTCCGGTCAGTACAACGTTACGGTCAATTGGACCTCCTCTTTGGGCGATTTTGGCGTCGCTAACTCAATGACATGCGTCGGGCCAGTGAACCTGACCGTGCAACAGAATAAGGTTTTCAGCTTCAACACCGTCAATACTTTCTAAGCACTTCCCCTACCTTGAAGTCAGGCCTCCCCCGACGCCTCGGGGGAGCCTGATTTCAAATTTACAAAGACTTAGAGGCGTGCTATAATGTAGTTTCAACCACCAAAAGGAATACAGAACGGAGGCAATGAAGATGCGTTATTGGTCACTGCGGTTATCTTTCTGCGTTTTCACGGTCCTGCTGTATACAGGTTTATGCTCCGCGGCGGATCTGAAATCCGGCAAGGAGGCTTATGAGAAAAGGGACTACGCCACCGCGTTCAAGGAATTCACGCCTCTTGCCGAGCAGGGTAATGCGGAAGCCCAGGTCAATCTGGGCAAGATGTATTTGAGGGGCCAGGGGGTTCTGACGGATCCCGACCAGGCAATCAAGTGGTTCAAGGCGTCCGCCGCCCAGGACAACGCGGACGCTCAATTTTTCCTGGGTTCGATTTATCTGCTGCCCCGCACGGACATCGCTCAAGGGCTGAAGTGGTTGCGCCTTTCCGCTGAGCAAGGAAATCAGGATGCGCAATTGCTCCTCGGTAAGACCTACATGGAGGGCGTCGGTGAACTTCGGCCCGATCCGGTTCAGGCCGATATGTGGCTGCGGCTGGCCGCTGAGAAGAACTTAGAATTTTACCAGAACGAGCTCCGTGCCGCGGAACGACAAATGAACGCCGCCCAGATCGCAAAGGGCAAGGCGCTGGCAGAAGCCTGGAAGCCAAAACACGGACTGCCGCCTGACGAGAAAACGGCGCCTGGTGGAAAAGCGGGGTCGTAAAGGCTTCGCCGCTGCACGGGCAGGCGTCAACCCTCGGAAGCAATTCAGGCCCCTCGGCCAAAGAACCGAGGGGGCTGTGCTCGAGCCCTTAAGAGGAGGAACATGATGAAACTCAGTCTTCGCGTTTTTTTTATTTGTGCGGCGCTGGTTCTGGCTGCCCCACAAATCTTATCCGCCCAAGATCCCAAAAAGCCCGTGGCCGTTGTCGAGGGCCAGCCGATCTACGAGCAGGACTTGATGTCCGTTGCCGGACCGAGTTTGCTCGACCTTCGCAAGCAGGAATATAAAGCGAAAAGCGACGCATTGGATAAAGTGATTCGCAAGAAGCTCGTCGAGGCCGAAGCGAAAAAGAGGGGCCTTACCGACGAGGAGCTCCTGAAGCAGGAAGTCGACTCTAAGGTAGTGGATCCTTCGGACGACGAAGCGAAAGGCTATTATCTTGCCCAAAGGAACCAAACAACGCTGCCCTTCGATCAGATCAAGCCGCAAGTGAAACAGCTTCTGAAGGCCTCCGAGATTCAGCAGGCGCGCGAAAAGTATGTGGACTCATTGCGCGACAAGGCCGACGTCTCCATTCTCCTTCAGCCGCCTTCAGTCCAAGTGGGCTACGACCCGGCCCGGGTTAGAGGAGACGCCAAGGCTCCCATTACCATCGTGGAGTTCTCGGATTTCCAATGCCCTTACTGCAAGCGGGCGGAGCCTACTCTAAAAGCCCTGCTCACGAAGTATAACGGCCGGGTGAAGCTGGCCTATCGGGACTTCCCATTGAAGGCGATTCACCCCAACGCGGAGATCGCTGCCGAGGCAAGCCGTTGTGCTGGGGAACAGGGGAAGTTCTGGGAGTTTCATGATGCGATGTACGCGGACCAGTCGAAGCTCGACCAGCCTGGCCTGTTGGAAACGGCCCACAGCTTGGGCATTGACGGGGAATCATTCCGGTCCTGCCTGACTGGGGGCAAGTTCAAGGGCCAGATCGAGCAGGATGCTCAAGACGGCGCCAAAGTTGGAGTATCCGGGACCCCGGGTTTTTTCATTAACGGAGCTTTTGTAAACGGCTCTCAGCCACAAGCGGAATTCGAGAAGGTCATCGAAAGCGAACTGGCAGCCATCGGACCTCGAAACTCCGCTCGGGCGTCCCGTTGACGGGGAGTGGCGTAAATTGCTTTCTGCGCCGGGTCGGCAATCTGGCGCAGATCGCGCAGGCAAGCAAGGGCGCGACGAGAGCGCCGCACAAGAGTCGTAGCGGTTCGTTGTCTGGCGAGCCTGAGGATTTTTTCGAACCGTGATTGTGGCGCCGACTAGTGGTAGTCAGAAACCTGAAGACAGAAGAGGGTGGCCCGTGAAAATGTTTGGAATCTCGGACGATGAAGCCATCAAGGTAGTGAGGGAACAAACCACGGCGCTGTTCGAGGACTTCCATCGAACCAGGGCGCTGCTCGAGGATCCGCCTCTGACGGACATCTGTAACCCCCTCTATTCCGATGCCTGGCATTCTAATGTCGAGCAGCGGCTGGCTAATATCGAGGCCTTCATCGAAAACCTGAGAAAGCTTCTGAGGTAGATTCCGAAAAGATGGAACCTAGGCGAATCGGTCGAAGACACTTGGTCGCTTGCATGATCGCCTTACTGGCGGTTCCAGTGGTGTCGGCGCCCATGGATCTCGAGGCAGGAAAGTTTGCTTATGGGGAGGGTGATTACGCGACTGCGCTCAAAGAATTGAAACCATTGGCGGAGCAGGGAGACGCGGAGGCCCAAGCGCTGCTCGGTATGATGTACAACCTGGGTCGCGGGGTTCCTTTGGACATCGGCCAAGCGGTGAAGTGGTACCAGGCTTCCGCGGACCAAGGGAATGGTGAAGGAGAATGTCACCTGGGGACGATACAACTAGTGAAGGACCCCGCCCAGGGAATCAAGCTACTACGGCTTTCCGCCGAGCAGGGGTTCTCTGACGCTTACTTGATGCTCGGGTTGGCGTATATGAACCTTAAAGAGGCGCCGCGGGACTTGGTTCAGGCGGATATGTGGCTGCGTTTGGCTGCTGCCGATGGCGACCGACTTGGCGCCGGGCAACTTGCCAAACTTGAATCCCAGATGAGCAAGGGGCAGATTGCGCGAGCGCGGGCAATGGCAGGAAGTTGGAAGCGGAAATATGCCTTGACGGCTGCCGAGGTTAAATAGCAGTGGGCCGGCCACGCGCCACGCGGACGCGAAGATCTTGGCAGCGCAGTTGTCGAAACTTCGGGCGGGCAAGTAGCGTTCTATCTTAACAACCCCAA
>WNGK01009003.1_pt1 | contig 12308 bp, 9 predicted proteins | sample 5400601 | NCBI WGS metagenome assembly WNGK01 (sample SAMN13153376, study PRJNA577476) | soil metagenome | isolation source: 60 cm soil or saprolite under Garry oak tree replicate 1 | place: USA:California | collected 2016-06-15
CTGTTTCAACTTCCGGCGCATCACAAATGGGTCTTCCCAATTATTGGTGGGGCCGGCCGCGTCCTTTGAGAGCGAGCAGATGAAGGTGCGGTCTTCCACGCGGGCCACGTCGCTGGGTACCGAGCGCGCGTAAAAGCAGCCAGGCCAGAGCTCCTGATTCAGGCGGGTAAACGTGCCTGCGGCTACCATGCGATCGCAGAGGAAGTCGTATTCAGCCTGGGAACCGTCGACCCAGTGAATGGAGTCAGGGCGGCAGAGTTCGGCAATCTTTTCAACCCAGCGGATCAGGTGCTTGTTTTTGGTGAGGACCTTGCTGCCGGGGGCGTGCTCAACGGCGGGAACGGTCGATTTCATAAAAGGCCGAGACTCCTCTTCAGCATTCTACGCGGCGTTTGCAGGAACATGCCGTGCGCGCCCGCACGGAGAAAGTCGGGTGCCCTGTGCGCCTATTCGCAGGGAGAAGCGAAAGCGAAAAGAATCGTCTTGGCTGGAAGCCCGGACGGATAACGTTTGTCTCCTTGCGTTCATCCAAGCGCACATGTCATTGGCAAAGCGTCACGCCTCTTGATGACCATCCCGACATCCGCATCACGCTCGATGGGTCCGAGATTCCGGCGACCACCGGCGAACTCCTGGTGGAGGCGATCAACCGGGCCTTGCCGCAGCGCCATCTGCCCCAGGTCTGCTACCTCCCGCGGATGGGGCCGGTCCAGACCTGCGATACATGCATGGTCGAGGTGGATGGCCAGTTGGTCCGCGCCTGCGCAACGCAAGTGACGGCCGGTATGAAAGTGATGACGGAGAGCGGTCGTGCGGATGCCGCCCAGCGCGAAGCGTTCGATCGCATTCTTGAGAACCACGAGCTCTACTGCACCGTCTGCGATAACAACAACGGCAACTGCACCGTGCACAACACCACCGAGCACCTGGACGTGAAGCACCAGGCGCGCCCCTTCCGCAACAAGCCCTATCCGCAGGATCACAGCAATCCGTTCTATCGCTACGATCCCGATCAGTGCATCCTTTGCGGGCGGTGCGTGGAGGCATGTCAGAACGTGCAGGTGAACGAGACGCTCACCATCAACTGGGAGTCTCCGCACCCACGGGTCATGTGGGATGGCGGCGAGCAGATTGCCGGCTCCTCGTGCGTATCTTGCGGACACTGCATCACGGTTTGTCCATGCAATGCGCTGATGGAGAAGTCGATGCTGGGGCATGCCGGGTATTTCACGGGACTGCCTCAGGATGCGCTCAACCATATGATCGAGTCGGTCAAGGCGATTGAGCCGGAGGTCGGCTATAGTCCCATTCTCGCGGTGTCCAAAGCGGAAGCCGCCATGCGCGAGGCACGGATTCGGCGCACGAAGACCGTGTGCACCTATTGCGGAGTGGGCTGCAGCTTCGACGTGTGGACCCGCGATCGCAACATCCTGAAAATCGAGCCCGCGGACGGACCGGCCAACGGCATCTCGACCTGTGTCAAAGGCAAATTTGCGTGGGATTACGTCAACGCCGAGGACCGGCTGGTAAACGCCGAGGACCGGCTGGTAACTCCGCTCATCCGCACCAAGCTACCCCACGGCGGCGAGACGTTCCGAGAGGCTACGTGGGACGAAGCACTGTCGTTGATAGAACAAAAGTTCACCAGTGCGAGAAAGCGATTCGGACCGGATGCTCTTGCATTCATCGCTTCTTCAAAGTGCACCAACGAAGAGAGCTACCTGATGCAGAAGCTGGCGCGAGCGGTGGTCGGTACCAACAATGTTGATAACTGCTCGCGCTACTGCCAGACGCCCGCGACCATGGGCTTGAAGCGCACCGTGGGCTATGGCGGCGACAGCGGCTCGATCGCGGATATTGAAAAGGCCGGGCTGGTTCTGATCGTCGGATCAAATACCGCCGAGAGCCATCCCGTGCTTGCCACCCGCGTGAAGCGGTCCCACAAACACCGCGGTCAGCGACTCATTGTCGCCGACCTGCGCAAGCACGAGATGGCGCAGCGTGCGGACATCTTCATTCGCCCCGAGCCCTCGACCGACGCTGTCTGGATCAATGCGATTGCCAAATACATTCTCGACCAGGGATGGCACAAGGCGGAATTCGTTGCGAAGTGGGTGAATGAATTCGAGGACTACAAAAAGTCCCTGCAACAATACACGATGGAGTTCGCGGAAATGCGCACCGGTGTCCCCGCGGCGACGCTGAAGGAGATCGCATCCGAGATCGCCAAGGCCGACGGCGTGTGCATTTTGTGGGCCATGGGCGTAACGCAGCATTGCGGCGGCTCCGACACCTCGACGTCGATCTCCAATCTTCTATTGCTGACTGGGAATTACATGCGTCCCGGCGCCGGCGCGTATCCGCTGCGCGGACACAACAATGTGCAGGGCGCAAGCGACTTCGGGTCGATGCCGAATGTCTTCCCCGGTTATCAGGAGGTGGCGGACGGATCCATACGAAAGAAATTCGAGGAGGCTTGGGGCGTGAGACTACCTCCGCACAAGGGCCTCGACAATCACGAGATGATTCGCGCCATCCACGAGGGCAAGCTCAAAGTGCTCTATATCAAAGGCGAGGACACGATCACGTCCGACGCCAATGCGGGCGACGTCAGCGCGGCACTTCAGATGCTTGACTTCTTCGTGGTGCAGGATGTGAATCTCTCTGAGACCGCGCGCTTTGCCGATGTCATCCTGCCCGCGGCGCCGTCCCTCGAGAAGGAGGGGACCTTCACCAGCACGGAGCGGCGCATTCAGAGGCTGTACAAAGCATTCGAACCTCTGGGCCAGTCAAAACCGGACTGGCAGATCATCCAGGAGATTGCGAATCGGCTGGGTGGCGGATGGACCTACAAGCATCCTTCCGAGATCATGGACGAGGTTGCGTCGCTGACGCCGCTCTTTGCCGGAGTCAGGTATGACAGGCTGGAGGGCTACAAGACCCTGCAGTGGCCAGTCGCAAAGGATGGAACGGATGAGCCGCTATTGTTCACCAAGAGTTTTCCGTTTCCCGATGGCAAAGCGAAGTTTTATCCCATCGTTTGGGAAGAACCCTGCGAAGAGACTTCCCAGGAGTTCTGCCATCACCTGAACAATGGCCGCGTGCTCGAACACTTTGAGCAGGGCTCGATGACCTATCGCAGCAAGGGCATTCGCGAGATTACACCCACGAACTGGGTGGAAGTGTCACCGGAGCTCGCGCAGAAGAATGGCTTGAAGGACGGCAGCGTCGTCCACCTGCGCAGCCTCTATGGTGAGGCGACTGTTCCCGTGGTGGTAACAGACCGCGTGCATGGCGACGATCTCTACATGCCGATGAATTCTATTGTTCAGCCGGTAAACCGCCTCACGAGCTCGAAGGTTGATCGCGCCACGGACACACCGGCATTCAAGGAGGTCTCCGTGAGCCTGACGGTGCTTCCGGAGCAGCGAGAGAATCCGCTGCCCTGGCAAAACTTCCGGCATGGGCATCCGACTCCTCAGACCGGTGTTGAGGTGGAACGCAAGTGGAAGCGGACGGACTACGCGCCGCCTGGAACCGAGCGCGGCGACCGATTGGTCCAGATCGAGACTTCCAAGGTGTGATACCCGAAAGGACAGGTTATGGCGAACCCGCTCCCGTACATCCCCAGGAAGGCAGATCCAAAGACAGAACTGCAGCGCCGTTTAGCCGAAGCTCCGGCGGAGCATGCAGAAGCTCTGCTGGTGGCCTACGATTTGCTCGGCGAGGCGCACCGTCAAGGCATTCTCGACGCGCTGCACGGAGCCATCAGTGCCAGGGACACGATTGTCAGCGAGGTGGCGCGCTACGGCGCCGATCCGGTGGCCGTTAACGCGCTGCGCCACCTGATCGCGGTGGGCAAGATGGTGGGCAGTCTCGATCCGGAGCCGATCTCCGGCCTCGCGCGAGAAGCCTACACTGCCATGGAAACGCACAAGCGGGAGAAGGAAGCGCCGTCGATGTGGCAACTGTTCCGGCGCATGTTCCAAAAGGACACGCGGCGCGGCCTGGCATTTGTGACTGGGATGCTCGCGGCGCTTGGACGGGCCACACGCTGAATTTGCGGGCCGGCACCCGCGGAAACTTCCGCGAATCAACCGCGAAGGCTGCCGCCGGCATCCCACCCTTGCAGGCAGAAGGACGTGTCGGAGGCGAACGATGCTCCGCATTGAACGGAATTCGACTCGCAATGTTCTCATCACCGGCGGCGCGGGTTTCATGGGCGCGCATCTCGCGGCCCACTTTCTTGCCAACACCGATGCCCGCATTACTCTTTTCGATGATTTGGCCGATCCGGGCGCGGCCCAGAACCTTGCATGGCTGAGCGGGCAGGCCGGCGCGGGACGGCTGAAGATGGTGCACGGCGAGCTTCGCAATGCCTCTCGCTTGGCGCAAGCGGCATCGAGCGCCGGCGAAGTCTATCATCTGGCCCACGACGATGGTCGAAGGGAATATTTCAGCACGAGTGAGGGCCTGAGTGCGGAATCCACGTTGAAGGCGCTCGAGGCGGCGCGCCATTCCGGTCGCAATCCGGTGATGGTTTGCGCGTCAACCGGGAACGAATTCGGGTCCACAAGCGAAGGCGCCGGACCGATCGAGGCTCATGCCCCGAACGTTTCATCGCGCGATTGTATGCGGCTCTGCCCTTCCTCGAGCGTCGACCGTCTCGTTCAGGATTTTGCAAAGCTCCACCATCTGCCCGCGGTTGCGCTGCACATCGACACGGTCACGGGGCCGCGGCAATTCGGAGAGGCGCAGGACTGGGTCGCTCGCGCAGCATACGCCATTCTCAGCGGGTGCCCCTGCTCCCTTCCAGGCGATCCATCGCAGACGCACGACGTGCTGCACGTGTCCGATGCCGTTCAGGCCATCCTCGCCGCGCGCGCGTACATTGGGAAGACCGCCGGCAAGAAGTACGGTGTCAGCGGAGGCCCGGCACGTTGGATTACCGTTGAGCAGATGATTCACCTGATCGAGCGCATCTGCCATCGGCGTGCGCGAATCGACGGACCGGCGACGAGCCGCGAAGACGCGCCGCAGCCTGTCGCTGAAGACAATAGCTTCCTCACCGATACGTGTTGGCGGGCACGCCGCAACCTGGAAGAAACTGTCCGCGACATCGCCACTTTCTGGCATGCCAATCAACAACTCATCGCAAATCCGCCACGCATTCAGCGCGTGCCTGTGCGACCATCGCGCGCTCGCGCTGCTTAGAAGTAATTCCGATGCGGAGTGAAATCCTCCCCGGATGCGGGTCTGAGGAGGGCTGTTCGTTTTATGCAGAAGCAGCAGGCCATGGATCGATCACTTGTTCTCGCTCAAGGGGCGCACCATCTTCTCGTGCAGGGCGCCTTTCATTTCGCCGGGAATTGCTTTGGCGAGCTTGCCTTCGATCTTGGTCTTCAACGAAGCCGCGTAGACGTGGTCTTTGCCATCGAACAGGGCATCGATGCCTTGACGAGCAACATCTTCAGGCTTGCTCACCGCCTTGCCTTTGCTGCCAACCTTCGTGTTGTCCATCCCAGCGCGATGGAAGAAATCCGTGTCGGTGGGGCCCGGCTGCAGAGCTGTCACTGTCACTCCGCTGTCCTTCGACTCGTGGCGCAGACTGTGCGCGAACGAGAGCACGAAAGCCTTGGTTGCCGCATATACAGCTTCACGCGGAGCCACCATCTCCCCGGCGATCGACGAGGTAAACAGAATCTTGCCCTGATTCCGCTCAGTCATCTGCTGCACCAGGTATTTCGACAAGTGCACGGTGCTGGCGCAGTTCAGGTTGATCATGTTCAACTCTTCATCGAGATCGGTGTCCCTGAACAGCCCGCCTACGCCGACGCCCGCGTTGATGCAGGCCACGTCCACCGGCTGGCCGAGTTTTTCGACTTGCTCCCACAACTCCTCCACCCCATCCGGCGTCGCCAGATCGACGCTGGCTTCCGATACCGTTCTCCCGAAGGCGCGCAGGTCTCTTGCGGCTTGGCTGAGGCGCTCTCCGGCCGAGGCAATCACCAGGTCGTATCCTCGCCGCGCCAGTTCCGCCGCCAATTCGTATCCAATCCCGTTTGAAGCTCCTGTGACCACAGCAAGCATGCTTCTCTCCTAAGTCTCAATTGGACCTACTCGTTCTCCCGCTGTGATGCAGCTTTGCGAAAAAGGGCGGTCTTTCCATCTGAGGCAGAATTCAGCGCGGTCTGGCGAGCCAGGAGACTCATGTTTCTCCTGATACTCCAGTGACTTGGCGGCATCCAAGCGTTCAGATGGCGGCCTTGGGCGAAGTTCGTATCGGCATCTCCGGCTGGAGGTACAAGGGCTGGCGGGGAACGTTCTACCCAGCCAAGCTTCCGCAGCGATCTGAGCTGCAATTCGCGGCCGAGCATTTCAATAGCATCGAGCTCAACGGCTCCTTCTATTCATTGCAGCGCCCTGAGCTATTTCAAAGCTGGTATGAGGAGACGCCAAAAGACTTCGTCTTCTCGGTCAAAGGTTCCCGATACGTGACGCACATGCGACGCCTGCGTGAAATAGAAACTCCGCTCGCCAACTTCTTCGCCCAGGGCCTGCTTCGATTGAACGAGAAGCTCGGACCCATCCTCTGGCAATTCCCGCCGAATATGAGATTCGACATCGAGCGCTTCGAGACATTCTTCAAGCTCCTTCCGCATACCCAGAGAGAAGCAGCCCACTTTGGCCGGCTCCGCGATCAATGGCTCGACGACCGCTCATGGCTCGAAGTTACGGAGGACAGGCCCATGCGTCACGCAGTCGAGATTCGCCATGAGAGCTTCGTGTGTGAGGAGTTCATTGCCCTCCTGCGGAAACACGAGGTCGGACTGGTGGTGGCTGACGCAGTTGAGTGGCCTCTGCTGATGGACATCACCGCCGACTTCGTCTACTGCCGGCTGCATGGGAGCGAACAGCTCTACGCCAGTGGATACGATGCGGACGCAATTCAGCAATGGGCGCAGCGCGTCTATCGCTGGGCCCACGGGGAGGAAGTCACGGATGGCCGAAAGGCCAGCACGCGGAATGCGCCGCTGAGAAAATCGCGGAATGTGTTCGTCTCCTTCGACAACGACGCAAAAGTGCGTGCTCCCGTAGACGCGCAGAGCCTCCGCGAAGCAGTGGAGGCGCTGTCAAAGAAAGCTGTGGCTTGAAGAAGTTCGTCCGCCGGGCGCTCTCCGCATCTAACCATCCGTAACACCCACCGAACCGAAGGAGAAATCATGCGCGGCTTGAAAGGAAAGGTGGCCATCGTGACCGGCGCGAGCTCAGGCATAGGGCAGGGAATTGCGAAGCGCCTCGGTTGCGAAGGAGCGAAGGTGATCGTCGACTACGTGGGCACGCCGGAAGGCGCCGAGGAAACCGAGCGCGCCATCAAGCAGGCCGGCGGCGAGGGGCAGATCGTGAAGGCCGACGTCACCAACATGGAAGACGTGAAGACGCTGGTCAATTCCGCGTGGGACAAATTCGGTTCGGCTGACATTCTCGTCAACAACGCCGGCATGGAGAAGAAGTCCGATTTCTGGGACACGCCGGAGCAAGACTACGACAAGATTATGGCGGTCAATTTGCGTGGGCCGTTCTTCCTCACGCAGACCTTTGTACGGCGTTTACGCGATGCAAAGAAGCCGGGCCGCATCGTCAACATCAGCTCCGTGCACGAGGACATGGCGTTCCCCGGCTTCGCCACTTACTGCTGCAGCAAGGGTGGCGTGCGCATGCTCATGCGCGATCTCGCTGTCGAGCTCGGCTCGCTCGGCATTACCGTGAACAACGTCGCTCCGGGCGCCATCGCCACACCCATCAACAAGGCACTCCTTGAGGACAAGCCCAAGCTTAACGCGCTGCTTGCCAATATTCCCCTGGGCCGATTGGGCACGGTCGACGATGTCGCCGGACTTGTCGCCTTCCTCGCTTCCGACGATGCAGCTTACATCACGGGCTCTACGTATGTTATCGACGGCGGCCTCATGCGTAATTATCGCGAGCAATGAGCATGGCCGCGCGAATCGAAGACTATGCATTGATCGGCGACAGTGAGACCGCCGCGCTCGTTGACAATTGCGGCTCCATCGACTGGCTCTGCTGGCCGAACTTTTCGTCGGAAGCTTGCTTTGCCGCGTTGCTGGGCACGGGGGAGAACGGCTACTGGCGGATCCGCCCTGCCGACGGCGCGTGGACAACTGCGCGGCGCTATAGCGACCACACTCTGATCCTTGAAACCACCTTCCAGCATCCCGGCGGCGTGGTAAAGCTCATCGACTTCATGCCCATCCGCGAGCGATTCTCCGACGTTGTTCGGATCGTGGAAGGCATCGAGGGCACCGTGCCGATGCAGATGGAACTCCGTCTTCGCTTCGACTACGGCCGCACCGTGCCGTGGGTAACGCGCATCAGCGATGGAGTGCGCGCCATCGCGGGTCCGAACCTCGCCGTCCTGCACTCGTCCGTTGAAGTGCGCGGTGAGAATCTCACCACGGTCGCCGACTTCAAGGTGAGTCAAGGCGGACGATACTGGTTCACGCTGACCTACGGTTTCTCGCATGAGGACGATCCGGCTCGAATCGACGCCGAGCAGGCGCTCAAGGACACTGAAGACTTTTGGATTCCATGGGCCGGCCAGCTCAATTACCAGGGCAAATACCGCGATATCGTCGAACGATCCCTCATCATTCTCAAGGCCATGACGTTCCGTCCCACGGGAGGTGTGGTTGCCGCCATGACGACTTCGCTGCCTGAATCCATCGGCGGCGTGCGCAACTGGGATTATCGATACTGCTGGCTGCGCGATACTACGTTTACTCTTCTTGCTCTCACCAACGGCGGCTACTACCGCGAGGCAACGGCGTGGCAGGATTGGCTCCTGCGCGCTCTCGCCGGCAGCCCCGACCAGGTGCAAATCATGTACGGGCTGAAAGGCGAGCGCCAGTTGGTGGAGTGGGAGGTCGGCTGGCTATCTGGCTATGAGAACTCAAGCCCGGTCCGCATCGGCAACGCCGCAGCAAACCAGGTGCAGCTCGATATCTACGGCGAAATGCTGGATTGCTTCTTCCACGCCCAGGAAAGCATGAACGTGCATGGCGAAGACGATTTCCGGGTGCTCGCGCTGCTCCTCGAACATTTGGAGAAAATCTGGCAGGAGCCGGATGAAGGCATCTGGGAGACGCGCGGTGGCGCTCGGCATTTCACTTACTCGAAGATGATGGCGTGGGTGGCCTTCGATCGCGCTGTCAGGCTCGCCGAGCAACTCGGATTCAGGGCGCCCCTGGATCGCTGGCGACAGCTCCGCGACACGATCCATGCCCAGGTATGCGAAAAGGGATTCAGCACACGGCGCAACAGCTTTGTACAGTCCTACGATTCCGACGAACTCGACGCGTCTCTGCTCCTCATGCCGCAGGTTGGCTTTTTGCCGGGCAGCGATCCCCGCGTCAAATCCACGGTCGAGGCCATCGAGCGCGAGCTCATGTTGGACGGCCTGGTTCTCCGCTACAACACGTCGCGGGTGAGCGACGGCCTGCCTCCCGGCGAGGGCGTGTTTATTGCCTGCAGCTTCTGGATGGTCAGCAGTCTCAAGGCGATCGGCCGCATGGACGACGCGTGCGCCCTTTTCGAGCGCCTGCTTACGCTGTGCAACGAGGTAGGTCTGCTCTCAGAGGAGTACGACACCCATCGGAAGCGCCTCGTAGGAAACTTCCCGCAGGCCTTCTCACACATTGCGCTGGTGAACGCTGCCTTTGACCTGGAAGATGGAGCCCACAAACGCTGCCGCGCCGAAGGATGCGAGGCGAAAGCTTGAGCGGGTGAGCAAGCTGCCGGGGAAGGATCGCCAAGCTCATGGCGGAGAGGGAGAGATTCGAACTTGAGCCGTATTGCGGGCGTGAGCGCAGCGGGAGCCCCCGCAGGCGAAATCCTGAGCGCAGCGAAGGACCTGTGAGTTATGGCGGAGAGGGAGGGATTCGAACCCCCGATAGCCTTACGACTATGCCTGATTCGAGTCAGAATCGCGGTGTCTGCACAGGCCCGTATGCAGGCGCACTAAACTATGCAACCCATCTGATTACAGTATGTTAATCAGCAAGGCATTTCGCACGGTGTAGCGCAGAGCCGCACAAATGTCCATAACCAACAGCCACCAGAGAAAATACCTGGAGAGGTATTAGCGTCCAAACGAGATCCGGGAGTCGAGGCTTGCAGAGTTTGGTCGTCTCATTGCCGGTAGCATTCTGCTACCATGTTGACATGAGCCAACCGGTGAAACTTTCCGACGCCCTCGTTCTCGATGCCCGGCTGGTCGGCGAGGCCACGGAACGCTCGATCGCCGGGCAGGTGGAGTTCTGGGCACGCCTCGGCCGCTCGGTCGATCTCTTGCTCCAAGGACAGCAAGTGTTCAGGCTCTGTCAAAACGCGGCGGTCCAGCCACTCTCCTCTTGTATCGAGTCAGTGGATTCTGCCGAGGGGAGGAAGCGGGTTGCCGCTTACCTTCAGAGTCAACCGTTTCCCCACTACGAACCCAGTCCGCAGAAACCCGGTCTGCTGGTGCGTATTGAAGAGGATGGAACGCGCACAGTGGGACGGTTTGTGAATCGCCAGTTCACACCGGTCCGAGTCCACGCTAAGTCGAGATAGACATGTCTTCGCTCGACCAGCGTCCCGTGGTCGTCGCACTCGCCGGGCCGAACGGCGCGGGCAAGACCACCTTCTACTACGCGCATCTTCAACCGGCCGGGCTGCGGATGGTCAATGCCGACGTGCTGGCCCGCGAACTGAACATCGACCCATACGAGGCCGCGAACCTTGCAGCGTCGATTCGGCGGGAGCTGATTCGCCAGCGCGAGAGCTTTGTTTTCGAAACCGTGTTTTCCGATCCGGTGGGTGACAAACTTGCGTTTCTCAGGGAGGCAGCAGCCGAGGGTTACACCGTGCTTCTGTGTTTCATCGGAATCTCCGGCCCCGAGGTATCGGACGAGCGCGTCGCGATGCGAGTCTCGCAAGGCGGACACGATGTGCCTTCAGAAAAGCTCACGGCGCGCTATCCGCGCATCTTGGCAAATCTCGAGACCGCTCTGCACGAGTTGCCGCACGTTCGGGTATTTGACAACGATGATCTTCGCACTCCGTTCCGGCTGGTGGCTGTTTGCGAGAATGGCCAGGTGGTTGAACTCCATCGGCCTGTTCCCCCTTGGTTGCGTCCTCTTCTCCCGTCCCGCCCGGTTCGGTGATTTTGCCTCCACGGAATGAACCAGCCGTTCGTTCCGGGTGATCGGAACGCGCGAACTTTCGGATTTCCTCGATCGGAATAAGCACTCGATTGGCGATCCTTCTGGTTGACAGTCGCTTCGTCGCAATTAAGTAATCCACGCCACGGATGCTGATGGATAGCATCTGCGCAGAGACTTCCCGGCTCACGAGTATTTGGACTCGGGCGCGATCGCGGTCGCCGTGGTCGCGCTTACTGCTCTATTTCTGCGCCATGGCTGATCAATATGACGAATCTCGAAGTGTTGTTCTGTCAATTGTGGGTCAGGGCGGGTTTTCGCCGCAGGATCGCCTCCTTTGCTTCAGGATCAGCTCAGCACATCAGCTCAGCACATCCAACAAGATCCTTGACGCTAACATTTTCCTTCGCAAACTCGGTAACATTCTTGCACGGGCAACGCGGCCGGAAAGAAAGCGTGGCGCGAGACAAGTGAAATCTCAAGAAATTAGAAATGTCTCGTGTTCATCACCTCGCGCGCGGAAGCGGGGCCCGCTCCATTGAAAACAACTGCCACACCACTGCAGGCCCGCGCGCCCGCTGCAGCGCCCGCCTGATCCTTTGCGGGAACGCTAATATAGCAGTGGATGATCTTGCGAGACTTGATCCCTTTTTCAGAGCCTCACAACTATAGAGAAGGGCTGACTGCATGCCCGCAGGGGCTTAAAGCCCATATTCATTTAACCTCAATTTCGGCACGACTGAAGTCGTGCCCTGTTATAAAGCCTCGTTTTTCTGCCCGCATACCCGTTTTCTGCGAATACGGATCAACGATCGTCTGAGCGAGACACACCACCAGGGACTTGACGGCGAAACGAGCCTTTGTGGTTTCCCACCCTAAGCGCACAAAACGCGCTTAGGATGGGGCACCCAGGTTCATTGGCACGATTACAAAATCACCCGGTCACGGTGCTAGAGCATTTCTCATTTAGCTATATACCTTTTAAGCAGAGCCGAAACCAGGCTTGAGCGTTGTCTGGTGAGATTTCGGGGAGTGCTTGTGTGATGGCCTGATCAAGCGCGATTGCGGTCCGGGCCTTGACTTGGCGAA
>WNGK01006481.1_pt1 | contig 12303 bp, 6 predicted proteins | sample 5400601 | NCBI WGS metagenome assembly WNGK01 (sample SAMN13153376, study PRJNA577476) | soil metagenome | isolation source: 60 cm soil or saprolite under Garry oak tree replicate 1 | place: USA:California | collected 2016-06-15
GCACGCCGCCGGCCAGCAGGCCGGCCAGCATGCCCGCGCCGTCGGCCAGGCTGACCAGGCCGACGGCCAGCGAGGAGTGGGTCAGCCCGTAGACCTGCCAGTTCGCGGCGGCGGTCGCCAGCGCATTGCCGACCATGGACGCCAGCCGTCCGGTGAACAGCCAGCGGAAGTCGCTGCTCTCGCGCAGCGGCGCGACGTCGATGACGATTTGCCCGATGCGCACGCCAGCTACGCTAGACGGCTGATCATCTCCGCGGAGACGGCGGCTGGCACTGCGGACGCCCCAGCACGTCAAGCTCGCGTTCAGCCGCGTCTGGCCCGACCGGGCGCGGCCTGAGCACGTACCCGAGCCGTGTCCCGGCGGGCAGCGGCGGCGAGCATGGCAGGATCGTGGGAATGGCCACGATCCTGCTGCTGTCCACTGCCGACACCGAGTTGCTCGCCGCGCGTACTTCCGGCGCCGACTACCGGGTGGCCAACCCAGTCCGGGTGGCGCCGGACGCCGTCTCCGCGCTGGCCCGTGGCACCGGGCTGGTCGTGCTGCGGCTACTCGGCGGGCGCCAGGCCTGGCCGGACGGGATCAGCGCGCTCCGCGCGACCGGCCTGCCGCTCGTCATGCTCGGCGGCGAGGCCGCGCCGGACGCCGAGCTGATGGCGCTGTCCACGGTGCCCGCCGGCGTCGCCGCCGACGCGCTGGGTTATCTGCGCGAGGGCGGTCCCGGCAACCTGCGCGAGCTCGCCGCCTTCCTCTCCGACACCGTCCTGCTCACCGGCGTAGGCTTCAGCCCGCCCGAGCCGATGCCGCAGTACGGAGTGCACCGCCCCGCCCAGCCGCCCGGGCCCGTCCAGCCACCCCGCCCCGCCCAGCGCCTTCATGATCACGGAGGGTTTGGGGGGTCGCAGCCCCCGAAACCCTCCGCGATCATGGAAAGTCGGCCTCCAGGGGCAGGTGATCAGCCTCCGGGGGCGCCGGAAGGGCTGGCGGGGGCGGCTGCCCGGCCTGCGGGGGCGCAGGACGGGCCTTCGGGGGTGGGTGACGAGCCTGCGGCGGCGGGTGACCGGCCGCCGGGGGCGCAGGAGGGGCCTGCGGGGGCGGGTTACCGGTCGGCAGGGGGGCAGGACGAGCCTGCGGGGGCGGGTGACCGGCCGGCAGGGGGGCAGGACGGGCCTGCGGGGGTGGGCGGCCAGCCTTCGGGGGCGGGTGACCGGCCTGCGGGGGCGCAGGAGCGGCCGGCAGGGGCGGGTGATCGGCCGCATGGCGCGCAGGACGCGGGCAGCGCGCCTACCGTCGCGGTGGTTTTCTACCGGGCGCACGAATTGTCGGGTAACACCGGATTCGTGGACGCTCTCTGTGCTGCGATCGAGCACCGCGGCGGGATCCCGCTGCCCGTCTTCTGCGGCTCGCTCCGCAGCCCAGAGCCAGGCCTGATCGACCTGCTCGGCGAGGCCGACGCGGTGATCACCACGGTGCTGGCGGCTGGCGGCTCCACGGCGGCAAGCGCCCAGGATGGCGACTGGGACGCCGGTGCGCTCGCGGAACTCGACGTGCCCGTCATCCAGGGTCTCTGCCTTACCACTTCCCGCGCGCAGTGGGCGGAATCGACCGCCGCCCTCACCCCGATGGACGCCGCCATGCAGGTCGCGATCCCCGAGTTCGACGGCCGCCTGATCACGGTCCCGTTCTCCTTCAAGGAAGAAGGCCCCGACGGCATCGGCGTCTACGTGGCCGACGGCAACCGGGCCAGCCGCCTGGCCGGCATCGCGATGAGGCACGCCCGCCTGCGCCGCATCCCGAACAACTCCAAGCGCATCGTCATCGCCCTCTCCTCGTACCCCACGAAGCACGCCCGGGTGGGCAACGCGGTCGGCCTGGACACCCCGGCATCAGCGGTCCGCCTGCTGCGCAGCCTGCGAGAGGCCGGCTACGACCTCGGCGACGGCTTTCCCGAGGACGGCGACGAGCTCATCCACGCCCTCATCGCGGCCGGCGGGCACGACACCGAATGGCTCACCGAAGACCAGCTTGCCCGGGCCGAGGTCAGGATCCCGGCCATCACCTACCAGGGCTGGCTGGCTCAGATTTGTAACGGATTGTCCCACCGCATCGAGTCGCACTGGGGAGCGCCGCCCGGTGAGCTCTACACGGACGACGGCCACATCGTGCTCGCCGCGCTGCGGTTCGGCAACGTGCTGCTGATGATCCAGCCGCCACGGGGGTTCGGCGAGAACCCGGTAGCGATCTACCACGACCCCGAGCTGCCGCCGTCGCACCATTACCTGGCCGCGTACCGCTGGCTGGACGCCGAGTTCGGCGCCGATGCCATCGTCCACCTGGGCAAGCACGGCACGCTTGAGTGGCTGCCTGGCAAGGGCCTCGGCCTGTCCGCGGAGTGCGCGCCGGACGCCGTGCTCGGCGACGTGCCGCTGGTCTACCCGTTCATCGTGAACGACCCGGGCGAGGGCACCCAGGCGAAGCGGCGCGGGCACGCCGTGATCGTGGATCACCTGGTGCCGCCGATGGCCCGCGCCGACAGCTATGGCGACATGGCCAAGCTCGAGCAGTTGCTGGACGAGTACGCGACCGTCGCCGCCCTCGACCCGGTCAAGCTGCCCGTGCTGCGGTCGCAGATCTGGTCCCTGGTCCGGGCCGCGCAGCTGCACCACGACCTGGGCGTCGAGCAGGCCCCGGAGGCAGCCGAGTTCGACGACTTCGTGCTGCACATCGACGGTTACCTGTGCGAGGTAAAGGATGCGGCGATCAGGGACGGGCTGCACATCCTCGGCCAGCCGCCCGCCGGAGAGGCGCTGATCAGCCTGGTGCTTGTCATCCTGCGGTCGGCGCAGGTGTGGGGCGGCAAGTCCGGCGCGCTGCCCGGGCTGCGGGCCGCGCTCGGGCTGGCCGGCGAAGGCGCGTCCCGCAGCGAAACCGACGCGTCCGAGGAGACGGCCCGTGCCCTGGTCGTGGCGATGCACCAGGCAGGCTGGGACCCGGCCGGCGCCGCCAGCGTGTGCGCGGCGGTACTCGGTCATGCAGTCGGCCGCATCGCAGAAGCCAGCGATACCAAGGTGAGCAGCAGTGCAGAAACCGCCAGTAATGCCAAGGTCTCCAATGATGCCGGAGTGGCCGATGATGTTAGAGCGACCGGGGTGGCCGGTGATGTGGGAGCGGCCAGCGATGCCACAGTAGCCGGTGACGTGGCCGGGGCGGCCGGTGATGTTAGCGCGACTGGGGTGGCCGGTGATGTGAGGGCGGCCATCGACGCCGCAGGGGTTATCGATGCCGCCGTGGCAAGGGAAGTCACTGCGGTGCTGAGGTTCGCCGCTGAGGAGGTCGTGCCGCGACTCGCCGCCACCTCGGGCGAGATCGACGCGGTGCTGCACGCCCTGGCCGGCGGCTACGTTCCGGCCGGCCCATCCGGGTCGCCGACCCGCGGCCTGGTGAACGTCCTGCCGACCGGCCGCAACTTCTACTCGGTCGACCCCAAGGCGATCCCGTCCAGGAACTCGTGGGACACCGGCCGCGCGCTGGCCAATTCGCTGCTCGCCCGGCACCTGGCCGACGAGGGCTCGTATCCCCGCTGCGTGGGGCTGACCGTCTGGGGCACTTCCGCGATGCGAACACAGGGCGACGACATCGCCGAGGTGCTGGCCCTGATCGGCTGCCGTCCGGTCTGGGATGACGCCTCCCGGCGCGTCACCGGCTTCGAGGTGCTGCCGCTCGCGGAGCTCGGCCGGCCGCGGATCGACGTGACGCTGCGCATCTCCGGCTTCTTCCGCGACGCGTTCCCGCACGTGATCGCCCTGCTGGACGAGGCGATCGGCACGGTCGCCGGACTGGCCGAGCCAGCCGAGTCCAACTACCTGCGGGCGCACGCGATGGCGGATCACGCGGGGCACGGCGACTGGCGGCGGGCCACCACGCGGATCTTCGGCTCCAAGCCAGGCGCGTACGGGGCCGGCCTGCTGCCGCTGATCGATGCGCGGAACTGGCGCGACGACGGTGACCTGGCCGAGGTCTACGCGGTCTGGGGCGGTTACGCGTACGGCGCCGGGCTGGACGGCAGGCAGGCCAGGACGGACATGGAGGGCGCGTTCCGGCGGATCGCGGTGGCGGCCAAGAACACCGACACCCGCGAGCACGACATCGCCGATTCCGACGACTACTTCCAGTACCACGGCGGCATGGTGGCCATGGTCCGGTCGCTGACCGGCCGCAACCCGGCCGCCTACATCGGCGACTCGGCCGTGCCGGACGCGGTGCGGACCCGGACGCTGGCCGAGGAGACCCGCCGGGTCTTCCGCGCCCGGGTGGTGAACCCGCGCTGGATCGCCGCGATGCGGCGGCACGGCTACAAGGGCGCGTTCGAGCTGGCCGCGACGGTGGACTACCTGTTCGGCTATGACGCCACCGCCGGGGTAGTGGCCGACTGGATGTACCAGCAGCTTGCCGCGTCGTACGTGTTCGACCCGGCGAACCGGGAGTTCATGCGCAAGTCCAACCCGTGGGCGCTGCGCGGGATCGCCGAGCGGCTGCTTGAGGCGGCCGGCCGCGGTCTGTGGGCCGAGCCCGACCCGAAGACGATCGACCAGTTGCAGCAGGTCTACCTCGACCTGGAAGGCGACATCGAGGCAGCCAACTGACGCCGGGCATCGCCTCGGCTACCGGCCGAGTTGCCGGTACCTGACCTCGGTGGCCGCCTTCTGCGGCTGCCACCACCACTCGTTCTGCCGGTACCAGTCGATGGTGGCGGCAAGCCCGGCCCGGAAGTCGCCGTAGCCGGGCTGCCAGCCCAGCTCGGCGCGGATCTTGCCGGAGTCGTTGGCGTAACGCCGGTCATGACCCGGCCGGTCGGGCACGTGGTCGAACGCGTCGCCGGGCTGGTGCATGAGTTCCAGGATCAGCCCGAGGATCTCCCTGTTGCTGCGCTCGTCGCCGGACCCGATCAGGTAGGTCTCGCCGTTCCTGCCGGAGCGCAGGATGCGGTGCACGGCCGCGTTGTGATCGTCGACGTGGGTCCATTCGCGCACGTTCTCGCCCGCCCCGTACAGCTTGGCGCGCGCACCGATCAGGATGTTGGTCACCTGGCGCGGGATGAACTTCTCCACGTGCTGGTACGGGCCGTAGTTGTTCGCGCAGTTGGAGAGCGTCGCCTGGATCCCGTAGGAGCGCACCCAGGCGCGCACGAGCATGTCCGAGCCGGCCTTGGTGGCCGAGTACGGGCTGGACGGGTCATAGGCGGTGTGCTCGGTGAACTTGTCCCGCGCGTCGAACGCCAGGTCCCCGAATACCTCGTCGGTGGAGACGTGATGCAGCCGGCGATTGTGCTTGCGGACCGCCTCGAGAATCACGTAAGTGCCGAGGATGTTCGTGTGGACGAACGGCTCGGGACTATGCAGGGAGTTGTCGACATGGGACTCGGCTGCGAAATGAACCACGATATCGGCCTCGGCGACCAGCCGGTCCACCAGCGGGGAGTCGGTAATGTCGCCGCGGACGAAACTGACATTGTCCGCCACCGGGGCAAGGCTGGCCTGGCTGCCGGCATAGGTCAGCGCGTCAAGCACGACCAACTCATAGGCGGAATGGTGCCGGACGGTGTAATGCACGAAATTAGCGCCGATAAAGCCGGCGCCGCCGGTCACGAGCATCCTCGTCATGGCGGCGAGCCTACGACAATTGCCCCGGCAGAAAGGCTGGTCCTGGCCCGTGCGCCGGGCCCGCTGGCAGGGCCGGCCGGCGCGGGCGGTGTACGCCGCAGATCCCGTTAGGCATGATGAGGACAAGCAACCTGGCGCGGGCGCGAGCCCAGGCTGCCGCAGCGCGCCCCGCCGTTGCCCTGCGTACCGTCGTGCCCGAGGAGGCCGCCATGCATCAGCCGCCCATCCCGCATGTCGCAAGCACAGACCCGGAGATCGCCGGGCTGATCGAGGGCGAGGCCCGGCGGCAATTCGAGAAGATCCGGCTGATCCCGTCGGAGAACTACACCTCGGTTGCGGTCCTTGAGGCCGCGGGCACGGTACTGACCAACAAGTACTCGGAAGGGTACCCGGGCCGGCGCTACTACGAGGGCCAGCAGTTCATCGACCCGATCGAGCGGCTCGCCATGGCGCGAGCCGAGGCGGTCTTCGGCGTCGACCATGCGAACGTCCAGCCGTACTCGGGTTCACCCGCCAACCTCGCGGTCTACCTGGCCTTCCTGCAGCCGGGCGAGACCGTGATGGGGATGGCGCTGCCGATGGGCGGGCACCTGACGCACGGCTGGCCGGTCTCGGCGACCGGCAAGTGGTTCCGGGCCGTGCAGTACGGGGTGCGGGCCGACACCGGCCGGGTGGACCTCGACGAGGTGCGGGACCTGGCCCGCAGGGAGCGGCCCAAGCTGATCTTCTGCGGCGGGACGGCGATCCCGCGGACGATCGACTTCCCCGCATTCGCCGAGATCGCGGCGGAGACCGGCGCCGTGCTTGTGGCCGACATCGCGCACATCGCCGGGCTGGTGGCCGGAGGCGCGCACCCCAGCCCGGTCGGGCACGCCCCCGTCGTCACCACGACGACGCACAAGACGCTGCGCGGCCCGCGCGGTGCGATGATCATGTCAACCGCCGAGCATGCCAAGGCGCTGGACAAGGCGGTGTTCCCCGGCCTGCAGGGCGGGCCGCACAACCACACCACGGCCGGCATCGCGGTCGCGTTGCACGAGGCGGCTCAGCCCGAGTTCCGCAGCTATGCGCGCCAGGTCGTCGCGAACGCGAGAGCCCTCGCCGCCGCGCTGCTTGACCGCGGCTACAGCCTGGTGTCCGGCGGCACCGACAACCACCTGATCCTGATCGACCTCACCCCGCAGGGCATCGCAGGCAAGCCGGCTGCCAGGGCGCTTGACCGGGCGGGCATCGAGGTGAACTACAACACCGTGCCGTTCGACCCGCGCAAGCCGTTCGACCCGTCCGGCATCCGGATCGGCACGCCTTCGATCACCACCCGCGGCCTCACCGGGGAGCACATGCCCCGGGTCGCCGCCTGGATGGACGAGGCGATCACCGCGGCGATCAAGGATGACGAGCCCTCGATTGAGCGGATCGCCGGCGAGATCCGCGAGTTGCTCGGCGGTTACCCGATGGCCGGCTGGGCGTAGCGCAACCCCGCCTGCCGTCACCGCCGCGGCCTGCGGGCACGCCTGCTTGACTGCTGGCGGCGGCCTCGCGCGGCCGGCCGGTTAGCTGGTCTCGGGCGGCGGCAGGCCGAGTGCCTTCCTGAGCGCCTTCACCGGCACCTCGACGGCGGCATCCGCTGCCTTGTGCCGGCGGGTGAACGTGCCCAGCTCGGCAAGCGACGCGGACCGCGCCTCTCGCCGGGTCAGGGCGATCCGGCTCCGGTTCGCCCGGATCAGCCTGCGGGCGATCGCCTCGATGGCAGCAGGGAAGCGGATCCGGCCAAGCTGCCGGTCGAAATGCCGCTCGGTGGCGGCCTCCGCCCGCAGATCGGCGGCGGCCTTGGCGAGGTCGTGCCGGCGGTCATGCCTGAAGCCGTCCACCTCGACCTCCAGCCGGTGATTGGCGGGCCGCGCGATTGCCAGGTACCTGGCCGCCAGGGCGCGGATCCTGGCCGGCCGGCTCGGCCGCGCGCTCGCCGAGAGGCCCGGCTGCGGGCCGGCGGGCTGGCCGGGCTGCGCGCTGGCGGCTGGGCTTGGCTGCGCGCTGGCTGACGGGACCTGGCTGGCCGGCCTGGCCGACTGCTGCGCCGACGCGCAGCCTGCCGCCAGCACGACGGCGCTGAGCAGCAAGGCGGGTACGCCCCGGCGGGAACCGGATGACTCCATTGCCATAACCTAGCCGGTTTATTACCTAGCGGCAGGCCATGTCCTGACGGCTGGTTTCGAGAATCTATGGCAGCGTATAGCTGTTGTTGCTAGGTCTGGCCGCGAGACTTGCCATCGGCCCGGCGGGTCCAGAGCCTCGCCGCATTGGCAGCGGCTAGCCTGCACCGGAATAGACAACCGAATCTCTCTCGTTTAGCACTTGCGCAGATGAGGGGAAATCCGCAAGTCAGCGGGCCCGGGGGGCCCGGTAATTCAGCGGGAAAGAGACGGCATACGGGGGAGGACACTGCTGATTACGTTACGGCGGGAATCGAGCACGCGCAGCCGGCCTGGCCCGCGCATTCCTGCGCTACCTGGCATCTCGCGATAAGGGCTGCCGCGGGCCCGCGCTGCGCCTTTGCCCGCAACGGCGCTTGCCCGCAAAGGCGCGCTGACGCTGCCGGACTCGCGGGCGCCGCGGGACTCGCTCGCGGGCAGCGGGCGCACTGACGGCACCAGAGGCCGCCAAGAGGCGTCCCTGCCGTCGGCCTAGTCGGCCCTAGTCGGCCAGACGACTGCAACGCAGATCCCGCGCGGTCGCCTGCTCCGGCAGGCCCAGGCCGGATCGGGCCTGCGCCACGACGGGACCCCGGCTGCCGAGCCAGACAAGGAGGCGGATTCGGCATGCACGCAGATCAGCTGCCGTGGCTGCGGCGGCGTGGCCGCACGCTCGCCATCGGCGCCACCATCGCGGCACTTGCCGTGCCCACGGCTGGCGGCAACGCGGCCGCCGGCACCCGGACGGCCGCCGCCGCCAAGACGGCCGCCGCCACCAATACGACCGCCGGCATCCAGATGGCCGCCGCCACCCGGGCGGCTGCCAGCATCCGGGCGGCCGCCGGCACCCGGACGGCCGCCGGCGCCAAGACGGCCGCCGGCGCCCGGGCGGCCGCGAGCGCTCGCACAGCCGGGAGGGCCGGCTCTGGCCCGAAGCAGGTGCGTTACCGGGGATACCGGTTCGAGGTGCCGCGCGGCTGGCCGGTCATCGACCTGGCCGGCCGGCCACGCACCTGCGTGCGATTCGACCGGCACGTCGTCTACCTGGGTAAATCTGGCGTCAACCAGGACTGCCCTAGCTGGCTGATCGGCACCACCGAGGCAGTGCAAATTGCGCCGGCCCCCCGGCGGAGCGCCCGTTCATCGGTGGAGAACCCGGTCTCCAGGCAGATCACCGTATCCGCCGCGCGAATCCGGGTGACCGCCACGTTCGACACCGATCCGACCCAGCTCTACCGGATCCTGGCCAGTGCCTCGCTGCCGGCCCCGGTCATCGTCGTCCCGAATCCGGACCCGAACCCGCCGCGGCCCGGCCTGGCCGCGAATCCACGGGCGCTGTCGGCGGCGGGCAGCCCGCGGTTCCCCCGGGTGAACCCGCCGGAACTGCCGGCCAACGTAGCGAACTTCACGGGCCGCGGCTTCGACGCCTGCACGGCACCGAGCAGGTCGTACATGCGCGCATGGCACAGGCATTCGCCGTACCGCGCGATCGGCATCTACATTGGCGGCGCGGACCGGGCCTGCGGCCAGCGGAACCTGTCCGCGCGCTGGATCAGGGCCGAGGCCGCGGCGGGCTGGCGCTTCTTCCCGATGTACGTCGGCCCGCAGGCATCGTTCAACCAGCTGAGGTCACCGAGGCGGCAGGCCAGGCGGGCGGCCAGGGATGCTGTCGTCCGGGCGCAGCGGCTGGGCCTCGGGCCGCGGACCCCGCTCTACTACGACATGGAGGCATATCCGCCGCGCCGGACCGGCAAGGTGCTGCGGTTCTTCACCGCCTGGACGAAGCGGCTGCATAAGCTGGGCTACAAGGCAGGCGTGTACAGCAGTTCCGGGTCCGGGATCGTGGATCTCGCCAGGCATTACCGGAGTCACCGCTACAAGATGCCGGACGTGATATACGACGCGCTGTGGAACGGATCCAGGAATACGAAGGACCGGTCCCTCCGCAAAGGGCAGTGGGGCGGGCACCGGCGGCTGCATCAGTACAGCGGCAACGTCACGCGGAGATTCGGCGGGGCGACCATCAATATCGACCAGGACTACCTGAACGTCCGGCTGCCAACGCCCGGCGGCACGCGCCAGGCGTCCCGGGCCGCGGCCCAGCCGGACGGGACGGTCGATGCGTTCTACCGCGGCGCCGACCACCGCCTGTGGCACGAGGGCCCGGTGTCCGGCGCCGGCGCCGGCGCCGGCGCGGACGCGGCCGTTCCGGCGGATCTTGGCGGCACGCTTGCCGCGCAGCCAACGGTCGTCTCGCCGGTACCCGGGGCGCTTGACGTCTTCTTCGAGGGGCCCGGCCACCTGCTCTGGGAAGTGGCGCGCAAGGCGGGCCGACGGTGGTCGGCGCCGAAGAAGATCAGCCGGATGGGCGTGCTCGGCAGCGCGCCAGTGGCGGTCGCGCAGCCCAACGGGGTGGTCGACGTGTTCTGGCGGGGTTCCGCTGACGACCATCTCTGGCACGGCCAGTTCAGCCCGGGAAGGGGCTGGAAGGGACCGCAGGACCTGCGCGGCAGCCTGGCCTCTGGCCCGTCGCCCGCAGAGTCCTCGGCGGGCACCGTGCAGGTGTTCTGGAAGGGCAAGGACCGTGCCCTCTGGCATGTGATCCGCAGGCCAGGGCGGAACTGGACCCGGCCGTCCAGCCTCGGCATGGGTCCGCTCGGCGGCGCGCCGCGCGCCAGCGCGCGCCGCGGCGGCGCGATCGGCGTGTTCTGGCGCGGATCCGGCAATGACCGGCTGTGGTCAGCCACGCATCGACCGGGCCGTCGCTGGTCCGGGCCGCGCGACCGGGGCGGGCAACTCGGCTCGGCGCCGTTTCCGCTGATGTCGGCCGGCGGCCGGGTGCACGTCTTCTGGAAGGGTACCGACGGCCGGCTTTGGCAGGTCTCGCGCGGGCCCAGGCTCGGCTGGCGGCACCCGTTCAGCCTGCGCATCGGGCCAGTCCGCGGCGGGCCGTTCGGCATCGTCGGCCACGGCGGGAAGAGCGAGCTGTTCTGGCGCGGGAAGGCCGGCCACCTGTGGTTCGCCGCGCAGCAGCGGGGCGGTGGCTGGAGCAGGCCGCGCGACCTGGGCGGCCACGTTGGCTAGCGACCGGGCAGCCTTGGCGCGCACCCGGCTGCATAAGCCCGTGCGCGGCGGGCAGGCGAAGCTTGCACTCGGAGTCGGTAGGTAACATGGGGCTAGTGATACCCCGGCTGCTAAAGATGGGACTAGCGATACCCCGGCCGCTAGCAGCACCTGGGCCTAGCGGACTCCAGCGGCCGGGCCGCGGCGGCGTGTTCCGCCCCGCGAGGTCGCCGTGCCTGGAACATCGCGTCCTGCGGCCAGGCACGAGTTCCGTGCGGTATACCTGTCTTTACCTGTTTCAATGGCGACGCGTCGACCTAGGACAACCATGACTATGGCACGGCCCAAGATCGTGAACGCTGCCTGGCGCAGGCTCCCGGAGCCGATGCGGCAACGACTGCGCGGTAACACCGGCAAGCGGTTCGTCCGGTTCGTGCCCGTCTCGCTGGCTGCCGTGGCCGCCAGCCAGCTCACGCTGGCCATCCTGGTGGGCATCACCAGGCTGAGCGCCGGGGCGTCCGCGGTCATCGCGTCGATGGCCGGCGCGGGCGTGAGCTACCTGCTCAGCCGGTGGGCCTGGGAGCGCAAGGGCAGGCCGCATGTGCTGAAGGAGACCCTGCCGTTCTGGCTGGTCTCCGTCGGCGCCTGGATCGTCCTGGGGCTGGCAAGTCACTATGCCAGCGTCTGGGCGGTGTCCATCGGCCTTGGCCACTGGCAGCGGGTAGCCGTGGTCAACGGAGCGTACTTCGCAGCGAACTGCGTGACGTTCGTCACCAGGTTCATGATCTTCCACTACGTGCTGTTCGCGAATCGCGGGGCCAAAGCCGCGGCAGCCGCCGCCGAGACGCCAGCAGGCGGCCCCGGGCTGGCCGCCGCCGGATCGGTCGGCGGGCCGACGCTAGCCGGCCCGCCGCGGCCCGCCGATCAGGGTGAGCCGGTCCCCTTCGCGTTCGTCGCCGACCGGTCTGCGGCACCGCGCGCGCGCCGCTGACGCTCCCGCCACCAGGTTTCGCCGATCACGCCGACGAAACGCAGGCCGTAGAAGACGTTGTTGCCCTTCTTGCTCTTGCCGACCTGCCGCTTGTGAATCGTGGCAGGTCGCTCGGCTACCCGGTAGCCGTGCGTGATAACGCCGATCAGCAGCTCGGCGGCCTGGTACTGCGGCTGCTCTAGCCGGACAGCCCCGGTCACCTCGGCGCGCATCGCCCTGAGCCCGAACGTCGTGTCACTGATCCGCTGGCCGGTCAGCGCGCTGATGGTGAGCGCGAAGACCCGCACGCCCAGCCGCCGCACCGGATCCCTGGTCTCCTCGCTGCCGAGCCTGCGCGACCCGGTGACGAAATCCGCCTCCCCGGCCAGGATCGGCTCAAGCAGCCGCTCGATCTCGGCC
>WNGK01028746.1_pt1 | contig 12302 bp, 13 predicted proteins | sample 5400601 | NCBI WGS metagenome assembly WNGK01 (sample SAMN13153376, study PRJNA577476) | soil metagenome | isolation source: 60 cm soil or saprolite under Garry oak tree replicate 1 | place: USA:California | collected 2016-06-15
GCGGTACTCCATAGTGTTCACATCGAGTGTCAGAATTTCTTTTTCGCCTTCGCCCTTCACCTTCTTATAAAAACCCTGGCCAGTCTTGTCTCCGAGCCAGCCGCGCTTGGCCATTTCCTCCACGAGCGCCGGAACTTTGTACCTCTCCCGCGACTCATCGTTGGGCGCCGTCTCGTAAATGTTTTTCACCACGTGCACTAGCACATCGAGGCCCACAATATCGGCGGTGCGAAACGTCGCCGATTTCGGCCAGCCCACTGCCGGTCCCGTGCAGGCGTCCACTTCTTCCACGGTCATACCCAGAGTGCCCATCAGGCGAAGCGCATTCAGCATGGAAAACGTGCCAATGCGATTGGCGATGAAGTTCGGCGTGTCTTTGGCCACGACGACGCCTTTTCCTAGTCGCCGGTCGCAAAACTCGCTCAACGATTCGACTACTTTGCTTGATGTCTTAGGCCCTGGAATCACTTCGACCAGTTTCAGATAACGCGGCGGATTGAAGAAATGTGTGCCCGCCCAGTGCTGCTGAAATTCTTCGCTCATGCCGTCGGCGATCAAGTGCACGGGCAAACCGGACGTGTTGGTGGTTACGATGGCTCCAGGCTTGCGAAACTGGGCCACGCGCGCCAGCAATTTACGCTTGATTTCCAGATTCTCCGCGACGACTTCGATAATCCAATCCGCCTCGGCGCAACGCGCCAAGTCATCTTCGAAGTTTCCGATGGCAATTTTTTCCGCAAGTGCGGCGGTAAAAAAAGCAGCCGGCTTCGACTTCTTTGCCGCCTCCAATCCAGCGCGTACGATCCTGTTGCACTCGGCGCCCGGCGCATCCGCGGGCAAGTTCGGCGGGACAATGTCCAGTAAAATGCACGGCAGCCCGGCGTTCGCGAAATGCGCGGCGATCCGCGAGCCCATCGTTCCTGCTCCAAGCACCACTGCCTTTTCGATACGACGATTCATGGCACGCCTTTTTTACTGGATTTACGAGGCCCGCTCAGTTCGAGGGGACAGGTTACAAAACCGGCATGCGCCGGTCAAACGACGGGCTCATCCGGGGCGATAGGACTAAAATAGAGAAATGGCGGAAGAAGGCAAAGGCTCCGGCAGTCTGGGGTGGTTTCGAACGGCGAAGGAAAAGTTTCGTGCTTTCGCGTACGGCGAGCACGGCGAACCCAAGGAACGCCCGCGAGTCGGCTTGGCCCTTGCAGGCGGCTTTGCACGCGGAATCGCGCACCTTGGCGTGCTCCGCGTTTTGCGCGAGGCTGAAATCCCCATCGATTGTGTAGCCGGTACGAGCGTCGGCGCGCTGATCGCCGTGGGATACTGCGCGGGGGCATCGCTGGATGAAATGGCCAACGTTGGAGCGACGACGAGCTTTACGGATTTCGGGCGCTGGACGCCGTCCTGGCTCGGGCTGGCCACCAACCAGCGCATGGAAAAATATCTCGCGCGTTTTACGCCTGCAAAAACATTCGAGGAATTGCAGACGCCGCTGGCTATCGCCACCACCGACATCACTGCAGGTGTTTCTGTCTATTATTCGCATGGTCCGATCGTGCCACCTCTGCGCGCTTCTTGCGCGTATCCCGGGCTGTTTGTGCCCATCCAGTTTGAGGGGCGGACGCTGGTCGACGGATTCTTGACTGCGCCAGTGCCCGTAGAAGGCACGCTGCTCCTCGGCGCGGATGTAGTCATCGCCGTTTATCTGGAATCCGGCAACATCGAAGAGCCTCGCACGTTCACGGACGTCCTGAGCCGGTCCTTCAACATCATCCAGCGGCATGGCGATCTCGCCTGGCGGACGCAGGCGGACGTGATTATCGAGCCCGATGTAAAATCCTTTGTGTGGGACGATTTCAGCAAGACACCGGAGATGGTCGGAGCCGGCGAAGCGGCGGCGCTGGCGGCATTGCCGCAAATTCGCGCCGTGCTGCGCGGCGAGAAGCGAGATTCCGCAGCTTAGGGCGATTTCACTAGTACATGCGGCGAGTCCTTCGGCGAAGCGTTCTGGAGTGAGGCGGAAACTCGCTTCGACTTTGCCGTCAGCGACAGGAAGCGTGTCGTCAAAGTCGGCAGAATTTGTGAAATTACGCATGCAGAATTGATCGAGCCAATCAAGCGGGCAGGTGCGGCTTTCGCCGCGAATCACCACGTTAACATTGAATTTTTGTGCGTACATGCCTCGAGCGGTGCGCGCTGAAGCTCACCCCTACATCTTAGAATAAAGAGAACAAAGTGGCGATCCACGCGGCGTTACGAGGCGCGAGGGCGCTTGACGGAATGGGCGAGGCCGACGGCTTCGAGCATCCAGATGAAATACCAGCCGATGTCAGTCTGATACCAGCGGAGCCCCAGACGCGCGGAACCGGCGTGCGTGTGATGGTTCTGGTGCCAGTTCTCGCCCCACGCTGTCAATTGGAACGGGCCGAGCCACCAGACATTCATGCTGGAATCGCCTTCTTCGACATGGTTGAGATGCGTGAGGCTGTTCACCAGGCATTGCATATGGAGGGAGTAGACGAGGCGGATGGCGCCCATCCAGAAGAAACCCATCCAGCCGAAGCCAAGAATCAGGCCGATGCAAATCGAGAAGACGATGACCGGCGTTTCGGCCCAGCCCCAGATTTTGTAGATGCCACCAGTGAGCTCGGGGGCCCAGCGCTTTTTATCGGCGGGTTGAGTCTGATAGAGCCAACGAAGATGGGCCCACCAGAAACCGCCCTGCTTGGGGCTGGAAATATCCTCCGGCGTGTCGGTGACGGAGTGGTGGAGGCGATGATAGGCAACCCAGCTTGCGGGATGACCGGAGCCGTTGAAGACGGCCCAGAAGATCAAGAATTGCTCGATGAAGCGATTGGTCTTGAGTGTTTTGTGCGCGAGCATGCGGTGATAGCAGACGGTGGTGCCGAGACCGCCAAAGGCAATGCTGAGCAAAGTCATGCCGACAACCTTGAGGCTTGGCACCGGAAAGAGGATCAGACCTACAACGCCAAGAACGTGAATGAGGACGAGATAAGCGAAGACCCCTTCTTTGCCATGCACGGGTTTCCAGAAGGGCCGGTCCCAGGGGCGCTCTTGTTGCGTTACGATCGATTCCATGTGCTCTCCGGCGATCTGCTTAGTTGAATGCGCGAGTGGCTGGTGTGCAGAGCGTGATAGACAATCATAACAATACCATTATCTGAGGCCGGGCGCTGGAAAACTGTACAAAAGTGAACACAAAGAGTGAACAGGGAAAAAGACTGACTTTTGGCTGGTGGCCGCGATCAAGACGAGAAAGCGCTGACGGCGGCGTGTAGAAGCAGCATGAAAGTGAAGAAAGGTAGTTGAAACTTTTTCATGGTAGACATGCCGGCATTCTTCCACGAGGGGGGCTATTCATGCAACTTCGCAGCGCCACGACGCTAATGTGAACGGTTATTGTCCTGGCGAGATTTCCACAGAATTTGGCGTAGGATGCCGAGGGTGAGATCGGCATCAGCGGCGGAGAGATGCAGGCGGCGGACGAGGCGGCGTATTTTTTCCTCCGTGGGGGCAGCGGAGCGCCGCCTCTGGAGACCGCTGGGATTCGATTTCAAATAACCACTGGAACGGAGGGCGTCGAGCAAGAGTGTTGTAAGGCGCTCGAGGTAAGCCGCCGCGGCGGGGACATGTTTCTCCGGTTTCAGGGAGGCTTGTGATTCACGCGCGAGCTCGTAGAGGCAGACGGCTACGGCCTGGCCGAGATTCATGGAGCGATGCTCTTCGCGCGTGGGGATGCGTAGGAGCCAGTGGCAGTGGCTGAGGTCTTCGTTTGAAAGACCGCGCTTCTCCGAACCGAAAAGCAGGGCGACGCGGCTGCCAGCGGGACTCTTGCGAAGGAGGCGAGCAGCTTGATCGAGGCGGCGGACCGGGTGCTGCAATTGACGCTGGCCCACGGCGGTGGTTCCGACGACGAGTGCGCAGTCCTGAACGGCTTCAGCGACGGACTTGAATTCTTCGGCACGAGCAAGCAGCGGCGCGGCGCCGACGGCGGAACGCGCCTCACGAAAGGCCAGCTCGTAGGGGTTCACCACGCGAAGATGGAAGAAGCCGAAGTTGCTCATGGCACGGGCAGCGGCTCCGATGTTGAGGGGATTGCGTGGGGCGACAAGAATGACGCGCAAGCGGTCGGAGTCGGCGGTGGGAAACACGGGAGACGAGTTTACAGCAGGAAAGAAGCCCTTTGGACCTTTTGGCTGCCCTCAAATTAAGAACGCTGCGCTCTGGCAGTAGGCGGCTTGCGTGGGCGGCGAGCGGTAACATAGACTGTGGGCGGGTAGAAACAAAAAAGCCTGCCAGCCTGGCCGGAAGTTCCCGCCTTTGCATGGGCCCTGTTGGCAGGCCGAGTCCAATCGCTCCGCGACCCTAAAGTGGTCGGGGTCATCCTCCAGAGTGTTTTCGGCGCCGCAGGGAATCGGAGCGTCACACTTTGGACGACGTGGCGGCGACATATGGGTTGGCGGAGAAATCAGAGTGGCAACTCCACTAGAAACCTGGGTTGACCAAGCGGCGAGGCTGACAAAACCTGACCGTGTGGCGTATTGCGACGGTTCCGAAGCGGAGTACCAGCGGATGATTGCGGAGATGTTGCGCGGCGGAGATTCGTTCACGCTAAACGAGAAGACCTACCCGAATTGCCACCTGCATCGCAGCAGTCCGAATGATGTGGCGCGAACCGAGCATCTGACGTTCATCTGTTCTTCCGAAAAGGAAGAAGCCGGACCCACCAACAACTGGATGGATCCAGGTGCAGCGAAACATAAGGTAGGCGCACTTCTGGACGGAGCGATGCGCGGGCGAACGATGTATGTGGTGCCGTACGTGATGGGCCCGGTGAACTCGTCGATCAGCCAGGTGGGCGTCGAAGCAACGGACAGTCCGTACGTGGTGGCGAGCATGCGGATCATGTCGCGGATGGGCAAAGTGGCAACGGAGCGTCTGGGGACGTCGAGCGAGTTTGTCCCCGGGCTGCATTCGTTGGGCGACCTGGACCCCATGCGGCGATACATCGTCCACTTCCCCGAGAAGAAACTGATCTGGAGCGTGGGGTCGGGTTACGGCGGAAACGCACTGCTGGGGAAAAAGTGTTTTGCTCTGCGCATCGCGAGTGTGATGGCGCGCGAGCAGGGCTGGATGGCCGAGCACATGTTGATCCTTGGGCTGGAATCGCCGGGCGGCAAAGTGACGTACATGGGCGCGGCGTTTCCAAGCGCTTGCGGGAAAACGAATCTGGCAATGATGGTGTCAGCGCTCGAGAACCAGGGGTATCGCGTCTGGACCGTTGGGGACGATATCGCGTGGATGAAAGTCGGTGACGACGGATATCTGCACGCGATCAATCCGGAAGCGGGGTTTTTTGGCGTGGCGCCGGGCACGGGGATGAAAACCAATCAGAACGTGATGGAGGCGCTTCGCAAAAACACACTGTTTACGAACGTGGCCATGACTTCGGAGCGCGAGCCGTGGTGGGAAGGAATTGGCAGCGATGCGCCGGCCGGGTTGATCAACTGGAAGGGCGAGGCGTGGGATCCATCCAAGGGAGCGGCGGCGCATCCGAATGCGCGATACACCGTGCCCGCGCGGCAGTCGCCAAGCATTTCTTCCAGGTGGGAAGCGCCGGAAGGCGTCCCGATTTCGGCGTTCATATTTGGCGGGCGGAGAGCTCGAGTGGCGCCGCTGGTGTATGAATCGTTTGACTGGCAGCACGGGGTGTTCGTGGGAGCGACGATGGCCAGCGAGACGACCGCGGCGGCAACGGGCGATGTGGGCATCACGCGGCGAGACCCGATGGCCATGCTGCCCTTCTGCGGTTACAACATGGCGGATTACTTTGGCCACTGGCTGGAGATGGGAAAGATAATACCGAAACCGCCGAAGATTTTTCATGTGAACTGGTTCCGCAAGGGCGCGGATGGAAAGTTCCTGTGGCCCGGATACGGCGAAAACGTGCGCGTGCTGAAGTGGATTTTGGAGCGCGTGGAAGGCCGCGGGGCAGCGCAGGAAACACCAATCGGCTATGTTCCGGCAAAGAACGGGCTAACACTCGACGGATTGAAGATTTCGGACGAAGCGTTGAACGAACTGCTGCGCGTGAATCCGGAAGATTGGGAGCCGGAGATGGAAGATTCAAAACAGTTTCTTGGCAAGTTCGGCGAGCGCCTGCCGCGGCAAATTCGCGACGAGCATGAAAAATTGGCGCGGCGATTTCAGCGCGTCGTCACGGCTTAGGAAATCGCTAGAAGCCTTAGTGGTGGCCCCCGGTGCGGCGCGTGGGCGAGCTGATGGGCGGCATATCCTCGGAATCAAATGCTGCGGGCGGACGCTCAAAATGAAAGTCAGGCCGGCTTTCCAGCAATCGGACGCAACGATTCCAGCGGAGAATGCTGTCGTCATTGCCAGCCGGCCGGATTTGTTCCGCTTCTGCAAAGCAACGCATCGCTTCCTCCACTAACGGCAAGAGAGTGTGCGGGGCGTATCCAACGAGGAGCTGGGTCTTGGCGTGGCGTTCGTGCAATAACCCGGCGTAGTAAAGCTGCTCGTAGGGATCATGCAACCCCTGAAAGATGGACTGAACCTCGAGATAGCGATCGCTCGCGGCGCCGATAAATTGGTCAGTGATGGCAAGACCGAGCATGCGAAGAGCGAGCTGATGCTCCGGATCAACAGCGAGAATATCCCGGCAAATGGACTCAGCCTCCTCGGGCTCGTTGAGGTAGCGGTAGAGCTCGACTTTGGCAAGGGCTTCGGGAATGCCAGCTTTGGAGATAGATTTCAGTTGGTGACCCATGGGACCTCCTGTTTCATGGCCCGTCGTTCAAACATAACCCACAAATAGAATTCTTGCCCTAAGCACTCAGCGCGCTGGCCAAGCACAGCCTGAAGGCTGTGCTACTGGCCACGAATCTTCCGAAATAGCATAGTCAAGGGATCGTAAAACTCGTCCACCACCCGCTCTTTGAGCGGGATGATGGCGTTGTCGGTGATGTGAATCTCTTCGGGACAAACCTCCGTGCAGCACTTCGTGATATTGCAATAGCCCAGGCCAAGCTGATCCTTGAGCAAGCCCGCACGGTTGAGTCCGTCGAGCGGATGCATTTCCAGGCCGGCGACTCGAACGAAGAAGCGCGGCCCGGCGAACTGTTCCTTCTTGTCGTGCTCGCGAAGTACGTGACAAACGTTTTGGCAGAGAAAGCATTCGATGCACTTGCAGGTCTTTAATGCAAGGAAAAGCTTTCATTGGCAGGACGGTGATGGGCTGGTCCTGCGGGAGATCGTCCGTGCGCGTTTTGCAGGTTAGGCGCGGACGACCGTTGACTTCCGCTGAGCACGAGCCGCACTTCCCCGCTTTGCAGTTCCAACGAACGGCGAGATCGGGAGCGAGGTGTCCTTGAATGTAATGCAGCGCGTCGAGGACAACCATGCCGGGAGCGACCGGGACGCGATAGTCAACGGTTTGCCCGCCGCTCGAATCGCCGCGAAAAACGCGTAGCGTGGCTTCCTTCATGATCGTTCCCCTTTTTTCGATCGCTGGACGGCTTCTTCCCACTGCAGAGGCAGTGCCGAGCCCAAAACCTTCCACTTGGTGAACATTGTCGGACCCATGTTCGGCATCATGGCCTTCATCGCTTGCCCGTGGGGAATCTTCACGACGAAATCCATCAGAGCTTTTTCATCTGCCCAGGCGGAAAGTGTCCAAAAATTTCGGCTTAATAACTTTGCGCGAAGTGAGTAGCCGATGATCCCGGTCGTGGTGCGCAATTGTTTTTGAATCTGAAACGAGAACTTGAGAAATGCTGGGATCGCGCGGTACTTGTTCAGCGGCAAGTAAGAGAGCAGGGCAAAGTACTCCCGGTTCGTGTCGGGCGTCGCGAATTTGATCCAGGGCGAATCCATGGCTAGCATTCATCCAGTCATTTGACCGGGCAAAATCGAAAGATGGTTCATGCCTTGTCCTCGGCAAGAATCTGCTTTAACTCTTCAGGCATGGGCTCGATGGGAATTTCGCGGCGGCTCATGCTTCCGGATTCCCAGACAATGATGTTGTGTTTCTTCTCCCAGACGGGATCGAGGTTTGGGTGATCGATGCGGCTATGGGCTCCGCGGCTTTCGGTGCGGGCCAACGCGCTGTGAGTAACCGCTTCAGAAACAATGAGCATGGCCTTCAAATCGTAGGAAAGATGCCAGCCCGGATTGAAGAGACGCGAACCTTCGACACTGACGTTTGCCGCACGCGTTTTTAGCTTCGCCAATTCAGCGAGCGCTTTCTTCAAATCCAGATCTGTGCGAAAAATCCCAACGAGGTTCTGCATGACCTCCTGTAAATCGCGATGAACGGCGTAGGGGCTTTCCGTGCCGGAGTTGGAAAAAGGAGCAAGCAATTCCTTTTCAGCTTGATCGATTTGCGCGTTGTCGATTGAGGGAGTCGAGGAGCGCTTGGCATGCTGGGCGGCTGCGAGGCCTGCGCGGCGCCCAAACACCAAAAGATCGGATAGAGAGTTGCCACCGAGACGATTCGCACCATGAAGCCCGGCTGCCGCTTCACCGGCAGCGAAAAGACCAGGCACGGTCGATTGCGCAGTTTCCGCGTCCACTCGGATGCCGCCCATCATGTAATGGCAGGTGGGGCCGACTTCCATGGGACTCTTGGTAATGTCGACGTCTGTGGGAAATATCGAGATACGCGCCACCGTGTTCAGTGCCGCGGCCTTCCTTGACTTCCGTGTAGATGGAGCGGGCAACGACGTCGCGCGTGGAAAGTTCCATGCGCTTGGGATCGTACTTTTCCATGAAGCGCTCGCCTGCCTTGTTGCGCAGGATGCCGCCTTCTCCGCGAACTGCTTCGGTGACGAGAATGCCTTGCACACCGGGCGGCCAGACCATTCCGGTGGGATGGAACTGAACGAATTCCATGTCCATGAGCTCGGCGCCGGCTTCATAGGCAAGGGCCATGCCGTCGCCGGTGTATTCCCAGGAGTTGGAAGTAACGCGCCAGGCTTTGCCAATGCCGCCGGTAGCGATGACGACAGATTTTGCCCTGAAAACGATGAAGCGGCCGTTCTCGCGCCAGTACGCAAACGCACCGGCAACGCGGCCGTTTCCCGTCAAAAGCCGAGTGACGGTGCATTCCATGTAGACGTCAATACCCTGCTGAACGCCACGGTCCTGCAGCGTTCGAATCATTTCGAGGCCGGTGCGGTCGCCGACGTGGCAGAGGCGTTTGAAGGTGTGGCCGCCGAAGGCGCGTTGCAGGATCTCGCCGGTTTCAGTGCGGTCGAAGAGAGCGCCCCACTGTTCGAGTTCACGAACGCGATCAGGAGATTCCTGGGCATGCAGTTGAGCCATGCGCCAGTTATTCAGAAATTTTCCGCCGCGCATGGTGTCGCGAAAATGAGTTTTCCAACTGTCGGCGGCATCCACGTTGGCCATTGCCGCGGCGATGCCTCCTTCGGCCATGACGGTGTGAGCTTTCCCCAGAAGCGATTTGCAGACCACGCCGACGGAAGCGCCTTGCGCAAGGGCTTCGATGGCGGCACGCAATCCAGCGCCGCCGGCTCCGATGATAAGAACGTCGTGCTCGCGCGTCTCGTAGGTGGCAGTCACAAAATCCTCAGGTCACGTATCGCGCCGCAGGCCACCATGCGCACGTAAAAATCCGCGAAGCCGACGGAAACCAGGCTGCACCAGGCAAAGAGCATGTGCCTCTCGTTCAGGAAGCTAAGAAAGCTCCAGGCTTCAAAGCGTGAGCGGCCAAAAGTCGCGCAGGAAAAGCAGTCGAGTTTGCCACCGGCCAGATGGCGGAGGGAGTGACAGGAAAAAGTGTAGAGGGATAGAAGGCTGACATTGATCGTCAGGACAAGCGTGCCAACGCCGACGCCGAAATGGCTGTCGAAGAAGAAAGAACGAATCGCGTCGTGCCAGAGAAACGCTATGAAGAGAACTGCAAGGTAGAAGAAGTAGCGATGGACGTTTTGCAGGATGAAGGGAAAAGCGGTTTCGCCGCGATAATTGCGGCGAGGAGATTCACCAACCGCACAAGCAGGGGGATCGAGGAGAAACGCCCGGTAGTACGCTTTGCGGTAGTAGTAGCATGTGGCGCGAAAGCCCAAAGGGCCAACGAGAATCAGTAAGGCTGGAGAGAAGGGCCACCAGTGATGCTGTGGGTCGATGAGCGGCGAATAAAATGGCGAGAGATACGGGCCCCAAGAATAGTAGGCATTTTCGAAGGCACGGAGTGTGGCGTAAACACCAAAAGCCCCGAGCACAACGACAACGGGTATGATCTCGGTCCACCAGGCGTCACGGCGCAAAGTGCTGCCGAAACGCGATTCCGGCAATAGAGTCCGGGAACGAGCCATTGGATGACCTCCGGTGTGCGTGTAGGGTAGTCAAAAGACAGATTATTTCAAGCGAAATTTATCGCAAAACGATTGGAAGCCAATTCAGAGAATGGTTTGGATTTCAGCGTCAATGCAAACGTGCGTTGCGGGGAATCCATTAATGGAGAATCTCTCGCCCTCGGCTTCGGAGAACCGGAAGAAGCGGCTGATATGGTAATCCTCGTCATAACCAGAGAAAAGACGTTCGGTTTCGGCGCTCGTGAGTCCAAAAGCAGAAAGAGCGACTGGTTGACCAAAATCACCAGCGTGGGAACGGTAGAGACGAACCAGTTCGCGCAGAGGCATGATGGGGGCGCGGCGAGCGGCTTCGGCGCTCATGGGGTCCTCCTGAGTGGAGTGTACTGCGGCCACGAAAGGAAGAGAAGAAATTAACGCTGAGGCGCCATTAGCGCTCGCTCAGGACAAGTGGAACACGCCGCGAAGAGCGGAAGAGGAAAATCGGTGCGTGCATCGTGCCAACTGGAGCGGGAATTTGTAGGGGATGGCGGGGATTGGTAAGATGATGGGCGGATTTCAGGAGAAAGTGGAGGGATGCAAATGAGTATCGCGGTCGGACAGACGGCGCCGGATTTTGCGCTCTTGAATCAGGAAAAGAAGGAAGTGAAACTTTCGGATTTCGCGGGGAAAAAGAATGTCGTACTCGTGTGGTACCCGCTGGATTGGAGCCCGACGTGCACCAACGAGCATGCCTGCTTCGTCAACGAGATGAAGGCCTTCGAAACGCTGGACGCGGAAGTGCTTGGCGTCAGTGTTGACAGCGTGTGGTCGCACAAGGCTTATGCGGAGAAGATGGGGATCAAGTATTCGCTGCTGGCCGATTTTCATCCGCGGGGAGCGGCGAGCGAGAAGTACGGCGTGTACCTCGCGGACAAAGGCATTACGGGCCGGGCGATCGCCATCGTGAATAAGGCCGGAAAAGTGGCCTGGTTCAAAAACTACGACATTCCCGTGGTGCCGGACTTGAAAGAAGTTGCGGTCGCGCTGGGGCAAGTGAAGGCAGCTACGGCATAGAAAGATCGCCACAGGGGCACTCAAACACGGAGCGAAGAAAAGCGGGCCGGCGGTTGCCGGCCCGCTTTTTCCTTGAGCGAGATGAATTGTGCGCGAAGTGAAAACGGGAGAGCTGCGAGGACGCTACACACTTAGTTTTTCGATGGTGAGGTTATGTCTTTGCCGGGTTCGGGTTTTGCTTCCGTCACGGCGAGTGGCCGGGCGAAAGAGCGGACCAGCAGGACGAGCCCCCAGCGCTGATCTTCAGTCAACCGTTTCTTGAACGATGGCATGGGCTTTCTGCCTTCGCTGATTTGGTAAAAGATTTCGCCGTCAGTGACCGTGTTCATGTGCTTGGTGTCCGTGATGTCGGCGGGAGGAGGATCGTGCATCATGGCTTCGGGGCCATCGCCCTTCCCGCGTTCACCGTGGCATTGGGCACACTCATCCATGTAAACCCCTCTGGCAGCCTTCAGGGTGGAGTCCGAGGGCGCGAGAGGATTTTTGAGTTTCTTGACTTCCTCAGGAACGATCCACGGCTTATCTCTCTGGAACGCGGCGTAAACGAGCGCAATGCAAATAAGAGCCAGGAGCGAAGCGAAAAGGATTTTGCGCGTCTTGAGATTCGGCTGCGCGTCAGTGAACATGGCGACCAGGAAAATTTTCGCACATTCAATGTGCTAGCGAAAGGAAGAGAAAGCCCGGAGAAACGTGATCCAAAGATACGCTATCAGGCGGAACGGAGGATGAGCCACACGAGCTCGGCGTTGAAGAAGAGAATGGCGGCGGCAACCACCCAGGCGACGACCGTGGTGAATCGTGAGTTAACGAATTCGCCCATCTTGGAACGGTCACCAGTAAATCGGATCAGCGGAATCACCGCGAACGGCAACT
>WNGK01006482.1_pt1 | contig 12301 bp, 8 predicted proteins | sample 5400601 | NCBI WGS metagenome assembly WNGK01 (sample SAMN13153376, study PRJNA577476) | soil metagenome | isolation source: 60 cm soil or saprolite under Garry oak tree replicate 1 | place: USA:California | collected 2016-06-15
AGGTGGTGGTGGTCGGGCCATGGCATCTGCCGGTCACGCCGGCGGCTTCACGGCGCGTGGGTCTTCTGGACACGCGTTGGGGCCGCGTGGGCGCGGGTTCGCTGCCCCACCCGGCCGGAGCGGCTTCGGTCATTCTTTCCGTTCGTCTTTCCATCAGCCTGGCTTCCATCGACCCGGTCGAGGTGACTCTCGTGATGGTCGACGCGGCTTCCGCGCTCGCGACTTCCGCTTCCGGCATGGATTCCGGGACTGCTTCGGCTGTCGCAGGTGGCGTGGATATCCGTGGTGGTACGCAGGCTATTACGATCCCTATTGGTGGTGGGATTCCTCATCTTATGATTATGACGAGGACTACGAGCGACAGCTAGCCTTGGCGGAGGAAATGGACCAGCGAAGCCTGGAGCAGCAGAGATTCCTCGACCAGCAAGATCAGGATCCGTATGCCTTGCCTTCCGCGTCGTCATCGCGAGAACATGCGAGCCACAATGAAACGAATGAGCCCGGGCAGGCTACCGTGCTCGTGTTTCGTGATCAGCGCAGGGAGGAGGTTCAGAATTATGCCATCGTAGGCCAGACGCTCTGGATCTTCTCGCCGCAGCGCACGGAAAAGATTCCGCTGGCCGAGCTCGATCTCGCTGCCTCGGCCAAGGCGAACGAAGATCGCGGAGTGGAGTTTCGCGTGCCGGGGACTGCGGAAGGGCAGTAACCTCTTCCCACGCTCATGCTGCCCATTAGAATGACCGCAACGTAAAATCATAACAGACCGCGCCCATGTCCCAATTCGTCCACTTGCATCTCCACACCGACTACTCCCTGCTCGACGGCGCCTGCGACGTCGAAAAACTCTGCCAGCGCGTAAAGGAACTGGGAATGCCAGCCGTGGCCATGACCGACCACGGAAATATTTTCGGCGCGGTCCACTTCGTCAATGCGGCCAAGCATGCGGGCGTGAAGCCCATCGTCGGATGCGAGCTCTACATCTCGAAGAAAGACGATCACAACATCCAGCGTACGCCGCCCGAAGGCGACACCTACAACCATCTGCTGGTGCTGGCTGAAAACGAAGAAGGCTACCGCAATCTGGTGAAGATCACGTCCGAGGCCTCACTGCATGGCTTTTACTACAAACCGCGGGTGAGCAAGAAATTTCTTGCGGAACATTCCCGCGGACTGATCGGCCTCTCCGGCTGCCTCAAGGGAGAAGTTGCCGAGCGCTTGGTGGAAGGGAACTACGAAGCCGCGCGCAACGCGGCCGCCACTTATCGCGACATTTTCGGCAAAGACAATTTCTATCTCGAAATTCAGGACCAGGGCCTGGCGATGGAGCACCGCATTCATCCCGGACTGTTCCGGCTTGAAAAAGACATGGGCTTGCCGCTGGTTGCGACCAATGACAGCCACTACCTTTGTGAAGAAGATGCTCATGCGCAAGACGTGATGCTCTGCATCCAGACTGGCAAGTCCATTCACGATACTGCCCGCATGAAATTCGAAGGCACGCAATTCTTCGTGAAGAGCCACGACGAGATGTATCGCGTCTTCAAGGATTCTCCGGAAGTTGTTTCACGCACGCTGGACATTGCCGACCGCTGCAGTCTGCGCCTGGAGAAAGTCGCGACACCATTTCCAGAATTCGAGGTTCCGCCCGGCTTCACCCTCGACAGTTATTTCGTGCACGTCACTCGCGAGGGCTTCGCCCGCCGACGGGAGACTCTTGGCCCGTTGGAACAGCAGGGCAAGCTCAAGCATCCGATGTCCGATTACGAGCAACGGCTGGAGCGCGAGCTGACCATCATTCAGCAGATGAAGTTTTCCGGATACTTTCTCATCGTCTGGGACTTCATCCGCTACGCCAAGGAGCGCGACATTCCCGTAGGGCCGGGCCGCGGTTCAGCCGCGGGCTCGCTGGTGTCCTACGCTCTCGGCATCACCGCTCTTGACCCTCTCCAGCACGAGCTGCTGTTTGAGCGCTTCTTGAATCCTGAGCGCGTATCCCTGCCCGACATCGACATTGATTTCTGCATGAACCGCCGCGGCGAGGTGATCGAATACGTCACCCGGAAATATGGTCGTGACAATGTCGCCCAGATCATCACCTTCGGCACCATGGCCGCCAAGGCCGCAATCAAAGATGTGGGCCGCGCCATGGATATTCCCTACAGCGATGTCGATCGCATCGCCAAGATGGTGCCCACGCAGCTCAACATCACCCTGGAGCAAGCCATTGAAGACTCCCCGCAGCTCCGCGAGGCCATGGAAAGAGATGGACAGATTCGTGAGTTGATCCAGACTGCGAGAAAACTCGAGGGAATGGTTCGTAATTCCGGCGTGCATGCGGCCGGAGTGGTCATTGCTCCGCGCCCGCTCACCGATCTCGTCCCGCTGCACCGCACCAAGAACGACGAAATTGTCACTGCCTTCGACATGGTCGCCATCGAGAAAATGGGCCTGTTAAAAATGGATTTCCTGGGGCTGACCACGCTCACCATTCTTACCGATGCGCTAAAGCTGATCCTGCACACGCAAGGGCGCCCGATAACGCTGGAACAGATTCCGCTCGAGGACCCGGAAACCTACCACAGGGTATTCCACAAAGGATTGACTTCCGGCGTCTTCCAGTTTGAATCGCATGGCATGCGGGACGTATTGCGCCGCTACCAGCCGAACTCAATTGAAGATCTCACCGCTCTGAACGCTCTGTATCGTCCCGGCCCCATCCAGGGCGGCATGATTGACGACTTTGTGGACCGCAAGCACGGCCGCAAGAAGGTTGAATATGAGTTGCCGGAGCTGAAAGAGATCCTCGAAGAAACGCTGGGTGTGATCGTGTATCAGGAACAGGTGATGCAGATCGCCAATCGCCTGGCCGGATATTCCCTGGGCGAGGCCGACCTGCTGCGGCGAGCCATGGGCAAGAAGAAGGCCGAGGAGATGGCGCAACAGCGCCAGCGCTTTGTCGAAGGAGCGACGCAACGCAAATATCCACCCAAGAAGATTGAAAAGATTTTCGATCTGATGGCACAGTTCGCCGGATACGGCTTCAATAAATCCCATTCCGCCGCCTATGCTCTGCTCGCTTATCACACTGCCTATCTCAAGACCCACTATCCGGTGGAGTTCATGGCCGCGCTCCTGACTTCGGTCACCGGCTCGACCGACGATGTCGTCAAGTACATCAACGAATGCCGTGAGATGGGCATTGCCGTCGAACCGCCGGACATGAACGTCTCTGACGCGAACTTCACGCCGCATGGAGCGGCCATTCGTTTCGGTCTGGCAGCGGTGAAAAACGTTGGCGGCAATGCAATTGATTCAATCGTTGCTGCTCGGCAAAAGCTTGGGCGGTTTAGTTCCATCTTTGAATTTTGCGAGAACGTCGATCTCCGACTGCTCAACAAGCGCGTTCTTGAGTCGCTCATAAAAAGTGGTGCGATGGATTCACTGGGCCGCCGCTCCCAACTTATGGCAGTGCTCGACCGCGCCATGGAGCGCGCCCAGAAAGCCCAGCGCGATGCCGAATCCGGCCAGCACGGGCTTTTCGGAGTATTTCAGCAGGAAGTGATGGCCTCCGACAACGACAAGCTGCCGAACATTCCTGACTGGGACGAGCACGCCAGGCTCGCTGCCGAAAAAGAAATTCTCGGCTTCTTTATCACCGGTCATCCCCTGGATAAGTACAGAGACAAGCTCGAAGATCTGCGAGCCCTGAGCGTCCAAGAGATTGCCGCCATGAAGAATTCCACCGGCAAAGACGAAGTCATCATCACCGCGGGCATCATCAGCAACCTGCGCGTGCTCAAATCGAAGCGTGGAGATTTCTACGCCCAGACCATTCTCGAAGACATGTCGGGTTCGATCGATATGATCGTTTTCCCTGAGGCGTACAAGAAGTTGCAGGACAAAGTGAAACTGGAAGTGCCGGTGCTGGTGAAAGCCGGAGTGCGAATCGAGGAAGGCGCGAATCCGAAGATCACCGCGGCAGAAATCTCTCCGCTGGAAGAGGTCAAGGTCCCTCTGCCCAAGGCACTTCGCATCCGGCTGCCGCTGGAAACCGCGGGCGCCGGTGCGGTAGATCATCTGCACGCTTTGTTTGTAGAACGAAAAGGCGACGCCCGTGTGTTGTTCGACGTGGAACGCCAGGGTGATTTCATGGTGGTAATGGAAGCGGAAGGCTATAATGTGCAGCCGGATCGCAACTTTATTGCCCGGGTCGAGCAATTGTGCGGTCGCGGTAGCGTGCGCATTATCAGTTGAACCTCAGCATGGACACCTCAGAGAAGGCACAGCAGGAACTGGAGGAGATTGAACGTCAGGCGGCCCAAATGCAATCCGCCGCCGGCCAGACTGACGAAACTCGCCGCCAGCTTGTCGAGCTGCAGCAGCGCATCGAAACCTTGCGCAAGCAGCTGGTGCGGACCAATGCCATGGAGAAGACGGAGCTGGCGCGCCACATGCAGCGTCCGCATACGCTCGATTATATCGAGCGCATCTTCACCGACTGGAGCGAGATCCACGGCGACCGCAGGTATGGCGACGACCCCGCGATGGTTTGCGGCCTGGCGCGTTTTCATGGCGATGAAGTGGTGGTTGTGGGGACCGAAAAAGGCCGCGACACCAAGGCCCGAATGTTCCGCAACTTTGGCCTGCCCAACCCCGAGGGCTATCGCAAGGCGCTTCGGGTCATGCAGATCGCGGAGAAATATTCACGGCCCATCTTCTCACTGGTCGATGTGACCGGGGCCAACCCCGGCGTGGGGGCAGAAGAGCGCGGCCAGGCCGAAGCCATTGCCTACAACCTGCGCGAGATGGCGCGACTCGAGGTGCCGATCATCGCTGCCATCACCGGCGAAGGTGGATCGGGCGGGGCGCTGGCCATAGCGGTCGCGGACCGCGTCCTCATGATGGAGAACGCCATTTATTCCGTGATCTCCCCGGAAGCCTGCGCCGCGATCATGTGGCGCGACGCCAAAAAGCGCGACCTCGCTGCCGAGGCTATGCGGATTACCGCCAAAGATCTGGTCGAGTTGGGATGCGTCGACGCCATCGTGCCCGAACCCGAGGGCGGGGCTCATAAAGACTATGAAGCGGCGGCTAATCTCCTCGATGTTAGCCTGGCCCAGCACTATGCCGAGCTCAAGAAAATCCCCACTTCCGAATTGATCGTGTCCCGATATAATAAGTTCCGCAACATCGCGCAGTTTTTCAAAAGCGAATCCTGATCCGGATGCGGAGCCATCCTAGGTTCCCAAACAGAATCATCGGGCGTCAGTCGGGCGATTTCGACCGGCATGGGGAAGGGTGCTTGCCTTATAATCTAATCTTCTGCTCTACACGGCATCGAATTCCGGGCAGGCGGGTTTCTGCCCGGTATCTTAGAAGGAAGGTGTGGGGATGGCCACGACGGGTATTGCGCCGCGAGAATCATCAGGACAAGCCGGGCGCAAGCGCATCGTCAACGATATGAGCATTCAGGTGGCGACCGTAAACGGGTCCGGCTCGCAAAGCTCAAACACGGTCCTGCTGCGCAGCATTTTTCAAATGGGTGTGCCGGTTTCGGGCAAGAATCTTTTCCCCTCAAACATTGCTGGCCTACCGACCTGGTACACCATCCGTGCCAACAAAGACGGCTACGTCGGACGCAAGAAAGAAATTGATTTTCTGGTTGCCATGAATCCTGAGACCGCGCAGGAAGACGCCTTATCGCTGGCCGCGGGCGCATCGGTTCTGTATGACGAGCCGCTTGCGCTTAACCGGCTGCGCAATGATCTGATTTTCTACTCCGTTCCCTACGACAAAATCGTGGCCGCCGTCTGTCCCGAAGCCAAGCTGCGCAAGCTGGTAAAAAACATGGTGTACGTCGGCGTGGTGGCTCACCTGCTCGAAATTGAAATGGGCGAGGTGGAGAAAGCCATTCGCCGACAGTTCGCGAAAAAGCTGAAGGCCGCGAATCTGAATCTTGCGGCGGCGCAAGCGGGATTCGATTACGCGAAAGCGAGTTTGAAAAAAGGCGACGCATACCTCATCCAGCGCATGGACAAGACCGCGGGCAAGATCATCATTGACGGCAACTCGGCCGCCGCTTTGGGCTGCATGTTTGCTGGGTGCACGGTGGTGACCTGGTATCCGATTACCCCATCGTCTTCGCTGGTGGAGACGATGATCGACTACATGAAGGAATATCGCATCGGTCCGGACGGCAAAGCGACGTTCGCGATTGTGCAGGCCGAAGACGAACTGGCCGCGATCGGTATGGTCCTCGGTGCAGGTTGGGCCGGCGCCCGCTCCATGACTGCGACGGCAGGCCCCGGCATCTCGCTGATGGCGGAGTTTGCGGGCCTCGCGTATTACGCGGAAGTGCCCGGCGTTATCTGGGACATTCAACGTGTCGGTCCTTCGACTGGCTTGCCGACTCGCACCTCGCAAGGCGATATGCTGGCTACTGCTTTTCTGTCGCACGGCGACACCAAGCACATCATGCTGATTCCGTGTTCCGTGACCGAGTGCTTCAGCATGGCGCAAGACGCCTTCAATCTTGCGGAGCAATTCCAGACTTTGATCTTCGTCATGTCCGATCTTGATCTCGGCATGAACAATTGGATGTCTGATCCATTCGAATATCCGAAAGAACCGATCCAGCGCGGCAAGGTGCTGACCAAAGAAGATCTCGAACGGCTGGGTGGATTCGGACGCTATAAAGATGTGGATGGCGATGGCGTTGGCTACCGCACGCTGCCCGGCACCGACCATCCTGCGGCCGCTTACTTCACGCGCGGCAGCGGCCACAATGAGCAATCGCAATACAGCGAGCGGCCGGTCGATTACGAAAACAACATGGAGCGTCTGAACCGCAAGTTCGAGACCGCTCGCTCGTTCGTGCCGCGTCCCGAGATCATCAAAGGCCACAACGCAAGAATCGGCATCTTGGCTTATGGCACGTCGCACTGGGGCGTCATCGAAAGCCGCGACCAGTTGCGCAACGAATACAACATCGAGACTGATTATCTGCGGCTGCGCGCTTATCCATTTACGCGTGAAGTGCATGAATTCATCGAGCAGCATGACCGGGTTTACGTGGTCGAGCAGAACCGCGACGCCCAGATGTTGAGCCTGCTGAAGCTCGACCTGAAACCGGATCAGATCGAGCGCTTGCGCAGCATTAGCCACCTCGACGGATTGCCGCTCGACGCGCGCTCCGTGACCGACGAATTGAGCATGATGGAGGGCAAGTAAATGGCGACCACCCCCACGATTGAATCCACGCCCGGCGGACCAAAGACCAACCGCATCGGCCTGAGCGTCATCGAGTACAAGGGTGGAAAGACCACTCTATGCGCGGGCTGCGGCCACAACGCCATTTCTGAGCGCATCGTCGAAGCCATGTACGAAATGGGCGTGCAGCCGGAGCGGGTTGCCAAGTTGAGCGGCATCGGATGCTCCTCGAAGAGCCCGGCCTATTTCATGAATCGCTCGCACAGCTTCAACGCCGTCCACGGACGCATGCCCTCAGTGGCCACGGGCGCGATGCTGGCGAATCGCAATCTGGTTTCACTCGGGGTGAGCGGCGACGGCGACACAGCCTCGATCGGCATTGGTCAGTTCGTTCATCTCATGCGGCGCAATCTGCCCATCATTTACATCATTGAAGACAACGGGGTTTACGGCTTGACCAAGGGCCAGTTCTCGGCGACCGCCGATCTGGGCTCGAAGTTGAAAACCGGCGTCATCAACGATCTGCCACCGATCGATACCTGCATCCTCGCAATTCAGATGGGCGCGACCTTTGTTGGACGCTCATTCTCAGGCGACAAGCGCCAGCTCCTCGCCATGTTGAAAGCGGCCATCGCGCACCAGGGCACGGTGATGCTCGATGTAGTTTCGCCTTGCGTGACCTTCAACGATCACGAAGGCTCCACTAAGTCTTACAAATACGTGAAGGACCACGAAGAGTCCCTGCAAGAAGTCAGCTTCGTTGCGCACTTTGAAGACATTGCGGTTGACTACGACGCCGGCAGCACGCTCGACGTCACCATGCACGACGGATCACATCTGCGTCTGCGCAAGCTGGAAGAGAATTACGATCCGACCAGCCGGCTCAACGCGCTTACCCGGCTTACCGAAGCTCACGAAAGAGGCGAAGTGCTTACCGGCGTGTTCTACGTGAATCCGCAGGCGCCGAGTTTCCTCGACATGCTCAACATTACCGACCAGCCGCTGGCCACGCTGCCGGAGTCGCTGACGCGTCCGGGCAGGGAAGTGTTGGAAGCGGCGATGGAAGAGCTGAGATAGGGCTCAGGTTATTTCTTGGCGAATCAGTTCGCCAACTTCGAAACCCAGAGAATACGGCTCGGGGGGTTCTCTGCAACTGCCCCGCTCCCCCGGTCCTGAAGCGGGGGCATCTGATCGGTCCGAGACGTCCGAGACGTCCGAGACCGGCCCGCTTGACAACATCCCACTCCCGTCCTATAATTGGCACTCGTAACAGAAGATTGCTAACAGATGTGCGTTAAACCTTTATTCTCATCAGTTTACCCAAGCTAAAACCTTCTACCAATTTGAAAGGAGTTGCAACTATGGCAAAATTCACCCCACTCCATGACCGCATTTTGGTCCGTCGTGTGGAAGAAGCCGACACCACTCGTGGCGGCATTATTATCCCAGACTCGGCTAAAGACAAGCCGCAGGAGGGCGAAGTCATCTCCGCCGGCAAGGGCCGTTCTAACGACGAAGGCAAGGTATTCCCCCTGGCTGTTAAAGAGGGCGACCGGATCCTGTTCGGCAAGTACGCCGGCACCGAAATCAAGCTTGATGGCGAAGACTTCATCATCATGAAGGAAGACGAAGTCCTGGGCGTCCTCAGCGGTGCATCCCACGGAGCTAAGAAAGAGCCCGCCGGCGCACGTCGATAAAAGTTGTCATCCTGAGGGGGCAGCTTTTCGTCGCCGAAGGATCTATGGGAGCGACCGCGCTGTCCGGTGAGCAAAGCGAACCGGACAACAAAGCGCGACGCGGAGCTTCCGCATAAGTTCTCGGCTTTTCGAACGAAGACCGCAAACCGAAAACTGAGAAATAGTTCGAAACATCTACGATAACTTTAGGAGAACAAAGCAATGGCAAAACAAATCGTGCACGGAGAAGAGTCCCGTCAGGCGATCCTCCGCGGCGTCAACCTTCTGGCCGACGCTGTGAAGGTGACCCTCGGCCCCAAGGGCCGCAACGTTGTCATCGAAAAGAAATTCGGTTCGCCCACCATCACCAAGGACGGCGTAACCGTAGCCAAAGAAATTGAACTCAAAGACTCGCTCGAGAACATGGGCGCACAGATGGTCCGCGAAGTCGCCAGCAAAACTTCCGATGTCGCTGGCGACGGAACCACCACCGCCACCGTTCTCGCCCAGTCCATTTACCGCGAAGGCGTCAAGACCGTTGCCGCCGGCGCCAATCCCATGGCCATGAAGCGGGGCATCGAGAAAGCTGTCATCACCATCTGCGGCCGCATCGACAAAGAGGGCAACCGCGAAAAAGGAGAGCTAGACAAACTCTCCAAACCCGTCACCGGCTCCATGATCGCGCAAGTTGGCACTATTTCTGCCAACAACGATGAGACCATTGGGAAGATTATTGCCGAGGCAATGAACAAGGTTGGGAAGGACGGCGTGATCACCGTGGAAGAAGCCAAGACCCTCGAGACACAACTCGAAGTGGTTGAGGGCATGCAGTTCGACCGCGGATATCTTTCGCCTTACTTTGTGACCGATCCGGAGCGCATGGAAGTTGCTCTGGAGAATGCTTATGTGCTGATCAACGAAAAGAAGATCAGCTCGATGAAGGACCTGCTTCCGTTGCTCGAGCAGATTGCCAAGAGCGGCAAGCCGCTGCTGATCATCGCGGAAGATGTCGAGGGAGAAGCGCTGGCTACTCTCGTGGTCAACAAACTGCGTGGTACGCTGCAGGTCGCGGCCGTGAAGGCTCCGGGCTTCGGCGATCGGCGCAAGGCAATGCTGCAGGATATCGCTATCCTCACCGGCGGCAAGGCCATCACGGAAGATCTCGGGATCAAGCTGGAGAACGTGCAGATCAGCGATCTCGGGCAGGTCAAAAAGATCACCGTCGACAAGGACAACACCACGTTGGTGGAAGGCAAGGGTAAGCACTCAGAGATCGAGGGCCGCGTAAAAGAGATTCGCAGCCAGATCGACAAGACCACCAGCGACTACGACCGCGAGAAGCTGCAAGAGCGGTTGGCGAAGCTGGTCGGAGGCGTGGCGGTGATCAAAGTTGGCGCCGCAACCGAAACCGAAATGAAAGAGAAGAAAGCCCGCGTTGAAGACGCCATGCATGCTACGCGTGCAGCCGTGGAAGAGGGAATTGTCCCCGGCGGCGGAGTCGCGTTGGCTCGCTGCGTGCCCGCACTCGAAAGGATGAAGGTCGAGGGTGACGAGCAGATTGGAGTCAACATCGTGAAGCGCGCCCTGCAAGAGCCGCTGCGCCAGATCGCCGAGAATGCCGGCGAAGAGGGCGCAATTGTTCTGGGCAAGGTGCTCGACTCGAAGGACCCGAACTTCGGCTATAACGCCCTTACCGGCGAGTACGAGGATCTGGTCAAGGCGGGCGTGCTCGATCCGACCAAGGTCGTGCGCACCGCGCTCACCAATGCAGGCTCGATCTCCTCGCTGATGCTGACTACCGAAGCGCTGGTGGCGGAGATCCCAGAAGAGAAAAAGGGTGCTCCTGCGGGCGGCGGCCACGGCGGCGGCGGCATGGGCGACATGTACTAAGGTCGGCTTTTAGCTCTTCGCTTGAATCGGGCCCCACTCGTAAGAGTGGGGCTTTTTATGGTGTGCCGAGCATGTCCGACAGCTTGGAGGCCGCGGCAGGGCGGTGAACAAATGCATGCTGCTGCGCGCGAATTGATTTCGCGAGGCCCGCCTTTACATGTGCTGCTGCGCGGCTCGAGTGCTCGAGTTGTGGTGGCCCCCTCTGCGCGCTCCAATTCCAGCATGTTCGTTTACTTCCCTTGTTTTTTTCTGTCGGCGCGGATCGTTTGCGCCAGGCGAAACACTGTTAATGACAGTGGCGACATTCCCGGCAAGATTATGACAGTGTCAGAGAATATCAGTAGTCCTGGGATTCTTCTATTCTCGGAGGCCGCAATTCCCGGGGGAACCAACATTAAACTGATGGTTGATCTGCGGTCTCCATCGTCATGGGGAAACACCCACCTAAGCGCTGGCGGCAGAGTGCTTCGTCTGGAGCGACGAGGCTCGGTAGTTTTGCAGTGGCAGTCTGTGGCGAGGAGAGACCCTTTCCACCCACCACTGTCCTGCCTCAGCTGGAAATGGAGAGAGCGTTCCTTCGTTAAAATAACGGAGAGAACGTATGAGAAAAGAGCGCAATCACTACACCCCCGAAGAGAAAGTAGCCATCTTGAGGCGACACCTCTTAGACCAGGTCCCGGTTTCCGAACTGTGTGAGGAAAATGGACTGCAACCCACCGTCTTCTATCGTTGGCAGAAGGAGTTTTTTGAGAATGGAGCGGCCGCCTTCCAGGCGAAGGAACGTCCCGCCCGTGAGGTCGAGGAGAAGCAGAAGCGGATCGAGTTCTTGGAGAAGAAAGTGCAGACCAAGGACGAAGTCCTGGCCGAACTGATGGCCGAGCACATCGCGCTAAAAAAAAGTCTTGGGGAGCTTTGACCAAGAACTGGGTGCCGCCAGATCCCAATGCACAATCGACCGGCTATATCCATCCAACACACACGGGCGAGGAACTGCGGTCCGTTGTCGGAGGTGCTGGTGCGGCTGGAGAGGCTGTTCGCCGGCAACGGCAACTTCGTCGGCAGCAGGCAATGCCTTCGCTGTTTGCGCGGTCCCGCTCTGCAGCTACAATGACTGCGCCAGGTGAAACAGAAGCGGGCGCTGCGGGGACGTGCGGGATCAGGTGGTGGATTTTGTCCGACGCTGGTCGGAGAAGACCGAGATCAGCGTTGGGCGATTTCCGCAGTGGTTGGGCATTGGGGCCAGCAAGCCAAACAAAGCCAACTATATCAACCTGGCGGGCACGTTTTCCGGTTGTTGGGTCCATGGCTCCCAAGTATCCGCAGGATATGCTGGCGGGACGGCGGAACCGAAGAATGGCCGTCACCTGGTGGCCCCGGTAGTGAACCGTATGCCATTACCGCCACTCCCGATGGAAAGGTCTGGTATGCGGAAACAGGTACGGCGCCAAATTGGAGTTCACCGCTATTCCGTAGGGCAGCGCCTTTGCGCGAGGGCTTGCCTTTCCATCGCGACAGTTGAGGTGGGG
>WNGK01022914.1_pt1 | contig 12301 bp, 11 predicted proteins | sample 5400601 | NCBI WGS metagenome assembly WNGK01 (sample SAMN13153376, study PRJNA577476) | soil metagenome | isolation source: 60 cm soil or saprolite under Garry oak tree replicate 1 | place: USA:California | collected 2016-06-15
GTCAGAAGTTCGCCGCCGACTTCACGCAGATCGGCATCAACAGCCAGGCGGTCTACTTCTCGGCCAACAACTTCGGCGAGCAGGGCGGCTTTTTCGCCGAGCTGTTCGAAGCCAACAAGGCGCAGATGGAGGCGGGCAAAGCCCACTTCACCGCCGACGGCTTCTTCAACCTTCGAGGCACGGGGCCTGGCAACACCGCAAGGACTGGACCTTTCCTCGCGGACACCGTCCAGCCGACACTCAACCTGGACGGCAGCACGGGCAGCAGTGAGACCTTCGTTGACACGATGGACGGCCCCGACGTCATGACGGGCCACTTTTGCGGCTTTTTCGGCGGGGGCTTCTCCGATTCATGCAGCGGCCTCGTCGTGTGGACGATGGCGAATCCGATCGGCCACGACAGCGGCGGCGCGGCGCCGACTCTGACCGGGCAGCTCGTGCCCACGGCGCCTTTTGTGGTCAACGTTCCCGCGGATCAGCCGAGCTGCAATCTCTGCATCGACGCCAACGACCTGCGAATCCCCGCCACTCCGGTGGTGCGCAACGGCATCCTCTACGGAGCGTGGGGGACCGCGATCGACAACGGCAACAGCAGCCCGCACCCGACTCCCGGAATCGAATGGGCACAGGTCGGCCTTTCCGACCTCACGACCACAACCGGCTACTACAGCTTCTCGGGAGACGAGGCGGCGACCTACCCCGCCGTCATGCCGGACGCCAGCGGCAACGTGACGATGATCTTCGACCACATGGGCCACAAGGTGTTTCCGGAGACTCGCTACATCGTGAAGGGCGCCGGCGACGCCAACTTCAGCGGGGCGGGCACTCTGCTCAAGGCCGGCGAATCGTCATACCGACCGACCCTGTGCGGCACCAAGGTACTGCCGGTTTGCCGGTGGGGAGACTACGAGGCCACGTCATTCGACGGCTCCGGCCACATCTGGTTCGCCAGCCAGTACGCGAACCTGTTCCAGGGCGTGACCACGCCACCCGCCTTCGGTCGCAACTGGGGCACCTGGATCGGCGCGATAAGCGCGTCGTAGCTCGAAGCGACATCACGAGGGGCTGGCATGCGCCGGCCCCTCGGGTGGCGACCTTCAGGCGACCGCGAAGCGAGCCAACAGCCTGGCGATATGCCTCGCCGCGTTCTCGAAATCGGCGAGCCTCATGAACTCGTTCGGCGAGTGGGCTCGATTCCGCGAACCCCAGCCGACGCCGGGGCTCACCACCGGCACGCCCTTACTGGTGAACAGGTACATCGGGGTGGTTCCGCCGGCGAGCGGAACGATGAGCGCGGGCTTGCCGTAGACCTCTTTGGCCACCTCAGCGGTTAGCCGCACGATGGGCGCATCCGGCTCGGTGAGTCCCGGCGGCTGGGCCCCGAGCACGTCGATCTTTACGTCGTCGAAACGCTCGGCGCGGAGGTGCCTGCGTAGCTTATCGAGGATGTCCATCGGATCCTGGTCGGGCACGAGCCGGAAGTCCATCTTCGCCATGGCCTGTGCGGGAATCACCGTCTTGGAACCTTCGCCCTGATAGCCGGCGCCGATGCCGGCGATGTTTGCCGTCGGCGTGAAATAAGCGCGCTCGACAGACCTGGCTCGTCGAAGGCGAGCTTGCACGGGTAGCCGCCCGTGATCGCGTTCAGCGCGTCGATCGCCGCGAGGCGGGCGACCAGCTCGCCCTTGTCGTCTTTGGCGCCGCGGGCGTAGACGGCACCATCGCGCTCGGTCAGCTCGAATGGGGGCGACTCCCAGAGCGGGAGCGGTTCTGGCGGCTGAACGTCGTAGTGGTTGTAGAAAAGCATCGTTCGAGCTGAGCCGGAACCCGAAGCGTGGCCGAGCACGACCGGATGCCCCCCGTCGACGCTCGTGATTTGAGTCTTGAAGCCACGTAGCGTCAGCAGGTCCGCAACCGCCGCGGCGCAAGGCTCAATCGCCTCGTGCCGAGCCGACACGCTCGGCACCACGCAGAGGGCGCTCAGCTCCTCCATCCAGTCGCGGATGTGATCGTGGATGTACTTGTCGACCGCGGCGAAGTCAACGGCCAATGCGCTCATCACCCCAACCTGCCCGCCTATGCCCCCGCGTTATCAAGGAAAAATCGTAGTCACAGTCGCGAGGGGCCTGTGAGGCGGCCTATTTGTGACACTGGGTTGCGATGGACATGTAACGAGATTCTCATCGTGCGCGCGGATGTCTGTTGGAGTAATCGGACGTCGTCGCACGGTTGATGGAGTGCGGCTCCATGCGGTGAAAGTCCCGCTCCACTTGCTGATCGGATCGCGGCAATTGGCCTGCGCACAATGCCACTTCGATGCTATGATGTATCCATGCCAAAGACGCGAACCACGGTGACCCTTGATGAAGAGGTGTTGAGGGGCGTCAAGGTTCGCGCCGCCAGGTCTGGCCGGGGGGACAGCGAGGTGATCGAGGAGATGCTTCGCAAAGAGCTCGGCCTCGACGTACTCGACGAGCTATGGGCCAACAACAAACTAGATGAACGAAGTGCGGCGAAGTTGGCGGTCGAGGCGCAGCACGCTACGCGCCGTCGGCGGCGTGGCTGATTGAGGGCGGTCCTAGACCCGAATGTCCTGATCGCCGCTCTACTATCCCCGGACGGGACCCCAGCGCAACTTCTGCGGCGATGGATCGCAGGGGACTTCGACCTTGTCATTTCCGAGGACCTGATCAGCGAGTTCGAGCGGGCGTGCGCCTATCCCAAGATCAGAACCAGAGTGCCCGAGCTCGCAACTAATCAGATCACGTCGGTGTTGCGAGCGTCCGCGACCTTGATCGACGATCCTCGTGACCCGCCCAAGAGATCTAGTGACAGAGGCGACGACTATCTGGTGGCGCTGGCGGAAGCGGCATCGGCCGCACTCGTTTCGGGAGACGAGCACCTCATCCGGTTGGCCAGCTCACTGCCGGTCTACTCGCCTCGTCAATTCGCCGATCTGTTGAACAGGCAGGAGTGAAGTTAGGTGAGCTACTCACGACATCTCAGACTGCCGACGCGCTCGCGACCTCCACGTCTTCCCGGTACAGCTCGTACGCGCCTGAGTACTCCATCACGCGCGCTACTTCCGATATGAACTTCTTGTCGTAGCCCGCGCGACGGAGCAGATAAAAGCCCATCTCCATGCCGGAAGTTATCCCCCCGGCCGTGATGACGCGACCAGCATCGACGACGCGGGCGCGGCTGATGCGGCAGGCCGGCGCGATCTGTTTGAGCCGATCGATGGGCACCATGCCGGGCGGGTTCATCTCGACCCTGTCGGGCTCCTTGCGATTGGTCGCCGGCAATCCGTCGAGGAGGCCCATCTTTCCGTACACCCAGGAGCCAGTGCAGACGCTGGTGATGAGGCAGGTCTCGGGGAGCGAGCGGACGAACTCGTGGAGACGGCGATTGTGGACCTCCTGCCGCGTGCCGAATCCGCCGGGGATCAGAAAGGCATCCATCGCGGGCTGATCGGCCAACGAATAGTTGGGCAACACCGTAAATCCCGCCTGGGTCTGGACGGGCCGCATCGCATCGGCGATCAGGAAGGCGTCGAGCTCTGGGTCGAAACGGCGCGCCACCGAGAAGACTCCGTACGGCGCAGCGAAGTCGACGATCTCCGCGTCTTTGAATACGTAGATCCCGAGACGGAAGCCTGCAATCCTGTTCATATCGCTCACCTCGTCCCCTATTGAAGCTCACCAATCGGAAGTCGTCGCAGCTCCAACTCGAGTGGACGTTTCGGGCTCGAGGCGCAAGTTCGCCCGAGGCGGAGTAATCAACCCTGCTCAGCTGACGCTCGCCGAGCCGACCCAAAGGTTTGATTACTCCCCGGCGATCGTTCGCTGCGGCACATCAAAGAAGCGAGACCGGAAGGCGCAGTGCCTTCCGGCTCGCTGACCGCCACTGCCTGCCTATTTCTTGGGGTGAGGCGCCACCGGTTTGTCTTTGACCTCAGGCGCCTTGGCCTGCCCGTTGCCGTTCAATGAACGCATCAGCGCCGCGGCCAGTCCCTCCACGGCTCCGCCGCCGCCGGTGACCAGCACCTCGGGCACGATGGTCAACTTGCCCTCCGCTACCGCATTGGCCACCGCCACAAGAGCCGTGGGTCCTGAACCCAGACTTCGGATCTGGGCCTCATAGCCCTTGGCGCGCGCCAAGCCGAGGGCCTCGGTCGCGGCCGCCTCGCCGAGTCCGATGGCCCGCCGACGTGATCCTTCAGCCGCGCCAGTCAATTCGACATACCTGGCCTCGCCGTCAGCCTCTGCCTTTCGTGCGTTGGCCCTGGCAATGTTGATGTCCACGGAAACCTGCGCCTGAGCGAGCGCGGCCTGCATGTCCGCGGTACCTCGCGCTTTTTCGAGGTCGATCCTGATCGTCTGCGCGTCCTTCTGCTGCTCGTAGGTCGCCTTCTCCTGATTGGCGATCTCGCGGCGGGTAAGCACGCCGACCAGCTCTTCGGGGAATGTGACGTCCTGGATATAGACGCCTCGCGTTTCGACCTCATAGGCAGCCAGGTAGCGCGAGATCGCTTCCATGGCCGCCGACTGCACGGCGTCGCGGGTCTCGATAAAGCGCACGGCTTCGAGGGCCTGGAGGGTGTTGCGGAAATGGTTGCCCACGGCCGCCTGCAGGACCTCGTTGACCAGGTTCTGCATCGAACCCACCATCGAGATCACCTTCGGAGCCTTGGTGTCCGGGACGTGAATCTGGACCTGAAGGTCGATCGAAAAGACGAATCCTTCGCGGCTCTTACCTTCGATCGGGCTGAGCTGCGCGTCCAGATTGTGCGCGACGGAGCTTGCATCGGCCCAGTTCAGGGTGAGGATGAATGTCGGCACCTTCTCGGCGGCGTAGATCCGCGGATTCAGCGGGTACTTGCCTGTGCGCAACGCTTCGCGCCAGATGCCGCGATGGCCCGGCTGCACGATCGATCCGAACTTGAACTCCGGTCCGGACGTATCGAGCGTGGGCAGCCCGACATAGCTCTTGATGACCGCCACTTCGCCCTGATTGACAACAAGCATCTCTGCCGCCTCGACCCGTACGAGGAACGGATTCAGCAGATAGGCCCCGTACAGCAGAGGGTCGTGCTGCAGACCGATGCGGCCACCGGTGTCCAGGAACGCCTGGAAGTCCTGGTAGTTGTTGTGCAGCTCGTTCTTGGCTCCTAGCAGCTTCTCGATCAGTTCAGAGTCGCTGACCTCCGGCTGCTTTTCGAGAGCCTCGATATCGGCGAAACCGCCAATCCGGCCGGCGATGTCGGCGGGCGGCAGCGGCTGCCCGTCGAGCGTCGTGACTATGCCGACCAGATCCTTGTCGCCTTGCGGTGCGATGACCGTGACGCGCAGCTGGTCTGGCTGAAGGCCGAAGTCCGCCGGGCTCAGGGGGCCGCGCACGAGCAGCTGCCTGTCGATCGGCAGACCATAGGCCTTGGTGGCCGTAATCACCAGGAACGCCACTGGGTGCACCGGAATGAGGGTGCCCGGCGGCAGCACGGGGCGCTGAACCCCCTTCTGTCCACCGTTCCCAAGGAACGCGCGGAGGTCGGTGAAGTTGCCAAACTCGGGGCGATACACCGCCGACTTGGCGCCTGTCGGGAGGCGTTCACCGATCTGCGAGATCACGACTCCGATCTCGCCGGCCGGGACCTGGACCCACGGATACCTGGTCACCGTGTAGTTCGGCCACAACTTGAAGCGGACGCCTGGCATCAGGAGCTCGGCTTGGTAACCGGCTTCGTCCGCAAACGCAATTGGCGTGTCGGTCGTGTTGTGCTGGCGCGAAACCCGCTTCGTGACGAGGCCAACCTGCGCCGGGCCGATCACGACGATGGACCTGCCGGCCGCGTAGAAGCCGGCCAAGACGACGACGGTTGCGACGACGAGGAGAGAGAACTCAACCAAGGCACTCATTTGTGCGCCTCACTTGGGGCTCATTTGCCCTTCGAAAGGCTGGGTCGAATAGGCCCCGCCGATTACCTATTTATTCCCAATTCCAGTCCCATTCACGCCGGATTTGCGACTGGCAGCCGCTATTCAGGCATCTCAACCAACGTAACCATCCGCCCTGGTTCGGCTGTTGATCTAGGCAGTGGCGGACGCCAATATCGGGATGCTGTCGCCAGACGGGCTGTTCCGCTGGGACGGCACATCCTGGAGACCGGCGGCCCGGGGGGAGCCTGACCCTCCCCTTCCACTGTGGGCTGTGGGAGCATCTCTAAGCCTCGCCCTCATCGGAATCGGCTTGTTGTTCATCGGGCGCGTGAAAACGTCCACTGCGCGCGGCCTCACGCTGGGCGGTCTGCTCTTCGCCGGCTGGCTGGGTATTCGCGCCAGCCCCTGGCTGCTCTGGCCCGACCTCGCGGCCTCACTGGTGCTGTTCGGACTCGGCGCATCCTTCGCGGCTCGCGGCTCGTTGATGGACATGGGCGTCGCCGAACTGGTCGCGCGCGCATTGAATGCGGTCCTTCATGGACTGGCAGGCAGCGCCTTCGTCCTCAAACCACTGATCAGGGCGCGCTCGCGACTTGCCCTGGCTGGACCGATGGCACGCGGGCTATTGATCGCGGCTCCCATTGCCATCGTCATCGCCGGCCTGCTGGCAGCTGCCGACCCGATCTTCGCCTCCTTCTTCAACATCAATGTCGACATTGGTCAACTCTCCGCCGATGTCGCCTTTGTGCTGGGCGGATCACTTGTTGCCGCCGGACTCCTGCGCCTGGTGTCCGCCGCGGCGATAGAACGTGTTGATGGTCCGCGCTGGCGGTTGGGCGCGATCGAGGGCTTGATCGTTCTCGCGGTACTCGACGCGATATTCGCGGCTTTCGCAGTCGCACAAGCATTGGCGGCATTCGGCGCGGGGGGCGCGACTTTACGCGCCGCCGGCGTCACGTATGCCGACTACGCACGGTCTGGGTTCTTCCAGCTCCTTTGGGCGGCCGGGATTACAGCGCTTGTGATCGTCTTGTTCAGCCGGATAACGTGGCTATCTAACGAACGAGCCCGCCTCTCCTTCATTGCGCTTTCAGAGGTGGGCATCAGCTTGACCCTGCTGATCGTCTTCGTCGCTTTCCGACGATTGAGCCTCTATGAGGAGGCCTTTGGATTCACGATGCTCCGCCTATACAGCCACATCTTCGCGGTGTGGATAGCTCTCGTCTTCGTCCTTCTGGCCGCTGACATCGCCGGCGTGCATCGGAGCAGGAGGTGGTTCGTCGGCGCGACTTTCGCATCCGTCGCAGTAGTGATTCTTGCGCTCAACCTGATAAATCCAGAGGCACTCGTCGTCAGCATGAACGTGAATCACGCGGTCACATCGCACGAGGTCGACGCCCAATACCTGGCGCAGCTCTCCAGCGATGCGACTCCGAACTTGATCGCATCGCGGTCGCAGTTGGAGCCGGGCCTCAGCAGTCAGATTGCGCGGTTCGCGTGTGCCGGCGCCAAGTCCTACTCGCCGACTCTGGCCGCGTTCAATTGGGCTGACGCAAATGCGGCCGCGGCCCGGCGGCAAGCGTGCTGACGTGCCGGACTGGGCCCCGCCACCTTTGCCGTACTCACTGGCCCGGAGTACTGAGCCTCCCCTGTTACTCCTCGCTCACCAGTTCGCTTCCATGTCGATGTAGCCCAGGCCGCGCGCCCGACGGTCCGTCCACCTGTAGAGGAAGTAGCCGAGCACTACCGTGCCAGCGGTCGCAACCACCAGGCGGAGCAGGACCTCGCCGTCCGAGAGACTCGGGAACATCTGGTAGACCTGGCCGTGCAGGATGGATCGCCGGCACAGCTCGAGCCAGTAAGGCAGCGGCGACAGGGCGGCCAGCCACGCGATCGGGCCAGGCAGCACGGCGATGGGAAAGATCGCGCCCGAGAAGAGGTAGAGGAACTGCGCCATGATCTCGCCATAGCCGTGCGTGTCTTTGCCCGCTAGCAAGACCATGCTCAAGGTGATCGCGAAGGCGATCACGGAGATGAAGGCGAGAACGCAGGCCGCGATCAGCAACGGATAGTCGATCCGGAGCGGACTGATGGAGAGCTGCAGCGCGAAAGTGCCCACGACCAGGACGATCACCACCGACGCGGCGGCGCTTGCCAGCTTGGATGTCGCCCTCCCGACGAGGAAGAGCGGGAAACCGAGGGGCGCCATGTACGTGTACTTGAGGATGTGATAGCGGCCGCGGTCCTCGAGGATCCCGGTCGCAAACTCGGAGACGCCCTCCTGGATGAATGACCAGAATGCCGTGCCGATGATCAGGAACGCGAGGTACGGCCTGGCCGCTGCTGCGTTGTGGGTGATGACCGAGTACATGACGGCGAGGATCAGGGCCACCGAGATCGGTCGCAGCACCGAGTACGTGACGAAAAGGATCGGGCGCGTCCAGTTGCTCGAAACCGCCCATCCCAGTCGCACCGCCGCCGCGAATCCGATGAGCTGGCGAGGCATGACTACTCCCATCGCGTCACCAGCTTTCCGTCTCTTCTCGCGCGCGACTCCATGTACCGGAGCGAGACACCGGCGAGCACCGCGAAGACCGGGACCTGGATCGCCACGAGCAACGTCTCCGTGCCTGCCGGGATGAAGACCGGGGTGCCCGGCAAGAGCAGCTGGCGCATCGCATCGAGCCCGAGCGTCATCGGCACGAGCGACGCAGCGCCGCCCACATATGCGCCGAGCGCGTGCACCGGAAAGTAGAGTCCGGACAGGAAGTTGACTGGCTCCTGCATCGCATTCGACAGGTGCCAGGCTTCGCGGCCATAGAAAAGGAAGAGGCTCGCCAGCAACATGCCGAGGCAGTAGAGAGCTGACAAAGTGAGCAGAAAGACGCCGATGGCGGGCAGGGTTCCGCCCGCCGTGTACGTGACGCCAAACAGCAGCGAGCCGAGCACCAGGATCACGGCTGCGCGAAGCGTGACGGTGAACATCGACCCGAGTGCCATTCCGAGCAGCACCCCCTCGAACGTGGTGGGCGAGATCACATACAGCTCCAGCGTGCCGTTGCCGCGATCCCACGAGAACTGCGCGGCCATGCTCCACAGCACGTTCTGCCAGAAGGCCAGCATCGCGCCGCCCATGACGACGAAGCCGAGGTACTGGCGCGGTGCGTGCAGGCCCTCGTAGACGAGCACCATCGCAAGCGCACCAACGACTGGAAACGCCATGTCGAAGAACAGCCAGGTCTTCTGGCGGTTGGCCGCCATGACCCGCGGATACGCCCTCGCCGCGATCGTCTTGAAGAAGATGCGCAGCGCCGGATACTCGGGCCGCTGAGCCGCTCCGATCACGCCTCTTCCTCCGTCATGCTCCGGCCGACAAGCTTCACGAACGCGTCCTCGAGGGTGGGCTGGCGGCGCACCAGGCCGCTCACGCGCCGGCCGGCGCTCTCCACGGTCGTCATCACGCGCGGCAGGATCGCGTCATCGGCGAGCAGGAGGCTGAAGCGGTCCACGCCGTCCTCCTCGCGAACGCTGGCCGCGCCGACACCTTCGATGGCGCGCAGGAGGTCGAGCAACGGCGTGCCGGGGTCGAGCTGCAGGTCGACGATCACGTCCTCATCGACCGATTCCTTCAGCGCTCGAGGCGTGCCTTCGGCCACGATTCGACCGCGGTTCACGATGGCGACCCGGTCGCATAGCTCGTCCGCCTCCTGCATGTAGTGCGTCGTGAGGATCACCGTTCGTGTCGGGTCTTCCCGCATCCAGCGTTGCACCTCACTCCGCACATCTCGGGCGGCGCCCACGTCGAGCGCGACGGTCGGCTCGTCGAGGAAAAGCACGCGCGGATCGGTCATCAGGCCGCGGATCAGGTTCATCTTCTGGCGCATGCCGCTCGACAGACCGGTGATCTGTTTGTTCGCGGCTTCAGCCAGGCCGAGACGCTCGAGCAGCTCGTCGATGCGCCGGCGGGCTGCTTTCGAGTTCATCCCGTAGAACTGGCTGAACATCCAGAGCTGCTCGCGGACCTTCAGGATCCCGTAACCGGCCTGCTCGCCGCCCGAGACCATGCTGATCCGGCTGCGCAGGTGCTTGTAGTCGCGCACCACATCGAGGCCGTCCACCAGGGCCTCGCCAGATGTCGGCAGCAGCAGCGTGACGAGGATCTTGATCAGCGTCGTCTTGCCGGCTCCGTTCGGCCCCAGCACTCCGAACAGCTCGCCCTGGCCAACCCTGAGGTCGACATTTTCGAGCGCGGTAGTCACATCGCGACGTGTCTTGTAGACGCGCGTCAGCTGTCGAGTTTCGACGGCAGGGCGTGACGTATCGCTGGAGGGATGGTGCGTGCCGGCCACGGCGAACGCGATTCTATCTCGCGCGGGCGCTTGGGGCCGTGCGAGACGGGCTGTCATGAACCCTCTAAGTAGGGGACCGGAGGCGGGCTCGTGGCCCACCTCCGGTCGACTCCCGATGATTGTCTGATTGCTTACTAGCGCGCTGTTGCAGGCGTCGGACTCTGCTGGTTCTTCGCCTGCGCGGGGCCCCGCAGCGAGAGCCGGTTGCCGTCAGGGTCGGTGAAATTGGCGTACCCGGCCCCATTGGGATAGACGACCGGCTCCGGCTCGACGAACTCGACCCCAAGCGCTTTCAGGCGCTCGAACTCGCCGTCCAGGTCGCTGGTATCGATGATGCAGGTTCCTGGGATCGGGCCCGCCGTCGGATCGGCCTTGCCCGGCGTCCCCGGCCAGAGAACAACCTGCAGATCTTGACCCTTGAGGCCGACCGTCACGAACTTGACCCGGCCGGCCGGATTCTCCTCGCGCTTTTCGAAACCCAGGGTGTTGATGTAGAAGTCGAGCGCCTTGTCCTGATCCCGAATGAAGAGCGTCACATACGCCACTTGCTTGAGCATGCTTTTCTCCTTGAATTGAATTTAGGGGTGCTCCCCTATCGGCACTTCTCTCCTCAAGCTAGGATGCGCACGCGGCGAAGGCTTCTTCAAATCTGCTCGATCTCCCGGCCGAAAGGACCCATTAACAGAGACGTCGATAAGGAGTAGCCAATGCCTCACGAAGACAAGCAACAGAAGCCCCTCGTGGGTCATGGAATCGCGGAGGTCTTTGCGACAGCCGGTCATGACGTCGTTCTGATCGGACGCAACCACGAAAGTCTTCAGGTGGCAATCGCCAAGATTGCCGCCAGTGTGGACGAGTTCGTGGCCCGAGGGGTGCTTCGCGAGGGAAGCACCAGAGACGCACTCGCGCGCATCACGATCGAGACCAGCCTGGAGCCTGCCAAGGACGCTGGACTGGTCATAGAAGCGCTGCCCGAGAACCTCGAGTTGAAGATCGAGACGTTCGGCCGGCTCGACGAGATTTGCAGCGCGACCGCAATCTTGGCCAGCGCCAGTGGACACCCTGTGAGCGAGATGTCGAGCCGAGTGTCAGGCCTTGACCGAATGATAGCCACCCACTTTTGGTATCCGCCTCAACTACTTCCGCTCGTCGAGGTATGCGGGATGCCTGGTACGAGCCCAGACGTAGTCGAACGCACGTGCCGCCTCCTGCGAGGCGCCGGCAAGGACCCAGTCGTAATCAACCGAGAGATCGACGGCTTCATTGGCAACCGCCTCCAGTTCGCGCTGCTGCGCGAGGCTTGGGCGTTATGGGCCGAGGGGGTCGCCTCGGCTTCCGCGATCGATGCGGTCGTCCGACAGAGCTTCGGCCGGCGACTCGGCATCACGGGACCTCTCGAGTCGGCCGACCTCGGAGGGATCGAGACGATGGTTTCGTTTGCGCGGTTCCTTCTGCCAACGCTCGACGTCTCTGACCAGCCCCCCGAGCGCGTCACCGCGCTAGCGTCGAGCCACCTTGAAAAGGGACTCGGGGGCGTTCGCGGATTCGATGCAGGTGCGGCCGCCCACTTGCTTCAAGCGCGCCGGGACGAGCTGTTTCGATGGCTTCTCGAGAGACCCGGGCCCACGCAACTCGACACCTGACGGGCGTGTTCTTGTGTTGACGCTGGAGCTAACGTGCGGCGAGTTCAGGAGCAGCCATCGTCCGCCGCGCGCACCGCGTTGTGGAGGGCCGCGCGCGAGGCTTCGAACTGTTCCAGGGGAACCAGAAGGTCGTCGGCGATCCCCTGGCGTACCTGGCGGCTGATTCGCGCGCTCACGCGTTTTGCCCACCGTCGCCCGAGCCACCCGGCGTGGAGCCCCAGCAGCTTTGCCAGGACGTAGCCGGCGAGGAGAGTGGCAGCAAGGAGCACGACTGGCGTTGGCACGAGTCCGAGATACGGCACCGGAATCGCGCCCACCGGCGCGTCGTGGATGACAAAGAGCGACGCGAACCAGAGCAGGGAGAAGATGAGGA
>WNGK01007435.1_pt1 | contig 12297 bp, 15 predicted proteins | sample 5400601 | NCBI WGS metagenome assembly WNGK01 (sample SAMN13153376, study PRJNA577476) | soil metagenome | isolation source: 60 cm soil or saprolite under Garry oak tree replicate 1 | place: USA:California | collected 2016-06-15
GGGATTGACTGACGCGCAGATCGCTGAACAACTGGTGCTGAGTCTGCACACCATTCACGCGCACCTGCGTACCATCTACAGCAAGCTCGGTGTCACCTCGCGCAGCGCTGCCACGCGTTATGCCTTTGAGCACCAGTTGATGTAAAGACCGTCTCCATAAACGGTTTCCAACTTCGCCTGCTGACATTCTATTCGCCGTTTGATTCACTTCCTTTTCCTACCCTCTCCAAACCGACTAGCTCATTCTACCTACCTACTGCTCAGAAGCCTCACTATGTGCTGTTTGTACATTAGCCGATTGTAACGATGTGTTTTCGTCTCATCCCAGGTAGACTCAAAGTAGTAGTTCACATGCTGAACTGAGAGTACTGAGCACCGCCTGGAGGTGCATTGGAAGGAGAGACACCATGGTTCCTGATCGATATACTTTGGAGAAGATGGCACTTGCACATCGTCAGCAGTTACAGTGCGAGGCGGAACATGAGCAGATGCTAGGAGAGTTGCCAACGCACTCTTCCTTTCGGATGCGATACATGGCGGCAAGACTGGGGATATTCTTGATAGCCCTTGGCACACGACTGAGACAGCTTGAGCAGCCTCGTACGTCGATTGCAGTTGACGAAGTGCGCTTGAAAGAGAGCCTCTACTGATGTCAAATTCTTGTGAAAACGTTGCATATGTCATGCCAACAATTGGCCTGGAAAGGCGATGGATTGAGCGCATCATACATGAATCAGCAGCAGTCGCTGTGAGAGGAGAATCACGATGGTCGATGATCTAATGGATACTGGCTATGCGGAGGACGGAGAGCTATCCAATGTTGCAGAGGGTATCCCTGCCGAGAAGAGATCTTCTGTCTCACTCCTGCTAAACGAGCCATGCAGTGAGTTGAGTCTCACCTTACTAGCAGCACAGTGTCTGAGGGAGCTTGACAACTATCGCCGGGGTGAGCCATGTACGGATGCATATGGCCTTGAGTTGTTACGTCGTGCCACTTTCCAAAACAACGACCTTTGAGCGCTTCTGGCAGGCTACTGCCTTCAACCAGCGGGTGGAATTCAGTACGCTTGCTGCTGCGTTGCAGTATCTGCGTGCGAGTTTGAATGGGACCATCCTTGATATGCTGCGGGCATATGCGCGGCCAGGAGAAGTCTCGTTACCGGGGCCAGGAGAGCCAGGGGAGCCACGAGTGGAAGACAACACTCATAACAGTGAGGTCTGGGAAAGCCTACACATGATACTTTCCAATCCGCGTGAGCAGCGATTAGCCTACTTCCTCTTTCACTGCGGTCTCAAGCCCCAGGAGATTATGCGTTTCTGTCCGCAAGAGTGGAGTGACGTACAAGAAATCTATCGTCTAAGGCGTAACATTATGGAGCGATTACTCCGTAATGCGGATCACCTGCGCTGGCGGTTAAGCTAACGAGGTTGAGGCAGGGCGGGTAAAACGAGGATCAAGGAGAAGAGCAAGGCATAAAGGAGCAGGAGTGGATAGAAGAGGCACTTTTCTACATGCTTGTCTACAAACCGTTCAGAAACCCGGACTCTCCATTCTGTTCTGTCAAAGCCGTCCCTCCATGTATCAATGCGAAAAAAGCTTCACTCCCTGTGGGAACGGACTCAGTCCCGTTCTTGATCTGCAAAAACGGAGGTGGCCTGTGACTGTGTTCTTACTGCTACAGCTATGAACGTTCTTCGCGCTCGTTAGAGGATGGCAGAGACAAACCATGCAGCTACGCCAACCTCTCGCTTCACCAAGCTGTTTGTTTCCGCTCAACAAGCTTCGGTCACCTGACTGGCGACAATTCGCCAACTCTATCATGAAGGAGTTCTACCAGCCATCTCCAACTGTCGCAGAAAACTGCCATTTGTTGAGACTTAGCAACCGACCTGAGCTACTAAAGAAGAACAGGAAAGCGTAGAGTCTCAAAAACTCATCTCAGAAATCAAAGTCTCAGCTAAGTACCAGTTCTACTCTTAGAAGAGACTTTCATTATCGTTCACCAAACGTCCTTTTTCCAGACGCTTGCCTCCCGCTCTTTTCCGCATGGACAACCTGTTTCGTCTTGCTCATTTCTTCAAACTGATCCATTCTGATAATCCATTCTGCAAAACAGCGTCTGAGTAGTTACCATTTCCATGAGTTTCCATACAATCGAATCAGAACCATATTGAAAAAAAGGAATGTGAGGAAATGGTACGATGCAGATTGGATATATGCGTATCTCCAAAGGTGAGCAAACTACCGCGCTCCAGGAAGATGCGCTGGCGAAAGCCGCCGTTGAAAGAACCTACCGAGATGTGATGAGTGGAGTCAGGGATGATCGACCCCAATTCCAAGCGATGCTCGACTTTGCGCGTCCTGGTGATACGATTGTGGTCTGGCGGCTCGATCGCCTGGGTCGTTCGCTCAAACACCTCATCGAAACGGTCATGGGCTTGCAGGCCCGCGGGATCAACTTTCGGAGTCTTGTAGTTAGCTCGGATGATCAACTACAAGGTCCTATGCTCAGATCATCCGAGCTAACGTTGATTATATACGGATGTATCGAAGCGTAGCGGAGATCATCCTATATAATCACCGAGCATGTTGATACATCAACACCGGGAGGGAAGTTTACCTTCCATCTTTTTGGGGCACTTGCCGAGATGGAGCGCGATGTGATCCGGGAGCGGACCAAGGCTGGACTGGAAGCAGCTCGTGCGCGAGGGCGCATCGGAGGTAGGCCCGCCCTCCACCTCGATGCCAGAAAACTCCAGCGGGCCAGGGAACTCTACGAGAAGAAAGAGATGAGCGTCGCAGAGATTATGGCGCTGACTGGTTTTGCCAGCCGCTACAGCTTCTATAAATACGTGGTCCACGCAGGAGCGGGCGCGCTCTCAACGGACAAGAAGGGAAAAAGACCGAATTAGACCGAGGGACGCAAAAATGAAGGCAGAGAAAAGAGATAGAAGAGGCGGACCTCTCATTATTTCCCACATGAAATAGCTGTCCTTTGGGCAAAATCAATGTTTTTTTCGTCCGAGAATTTGCTCTGCGATCTCTTCTACTCTCAAAGAGAAACAGGCGAGAATCGATACTTTCGCCTGTTTCCTGGGGACTGGACAAAGCTACACCCAGAAAGCTCGACCAACCCGATCCCTATGGTGGTCCAATGGTTCGTTCCGGGCGTGCTCTCAGTCCAATTGCCAGGAAATCTCGCCATGCCCTCCTGCTCCCCTCGTCTTTCCGATCCGTGAGACGAAAAACCTCAGCTCTCCAACAGAGAAGAGCAAGGAGCGGGTCATCAGCCTAGAGGCTTTCCGTTCAGCTAGCCAATTGCACGATAGCCGCCATACCATAGGTCTCGCCTCCGACACGACTGCTGTACCCTTTTCCACGAGTGTCCTCCACCAACAGGATGCCGCCCGGGGAAAAGTGGCGCACCTCACCATCAGAAGTCGCGACTTCCCCCCCTCGCCCGAGAGGGAAAGAACAGGAGCCGCCGAGGTGCTGGATGCGCTGGACCAAACCATCCAGCAGGAGCACCGAGAAAGGCCACATGCGTGCCCGGCATCAAGGGGAACACATCCACCGGTGGCACTCCTCGGGCGAATTCGCCCGAGGACAGTTCAGCTTCTACGTCATCAAAGGGGGAATCTCCCTGCTCGTCAGCAGAGATGCGAACATCTTTCCCCTCTCTCAGAGAACGAGAGCGTGGAACTCCATCAGCTTCAGCCGCGATTCCTCGCTCTCTCTTCACCTCTCCAATTTAGGAATCGCCACCGGTGATGGAGTCCCTCAGCATGGTGGGATTTACACACACATGGAGGCTCAGCCCTGAAAATCCCGATAGTCCGGCAATTGCGAGTGATCCGCGTCGCAGAAACCTGGACCGATCACTTCGCCACGGGCAGGGGGATGTCCAGAAACGCATCGATCATGGAGACCAGCCACTCGGCGCGGTCCACGAGCGTCACATGCGTGGTGCCAGGAAGTATCGCGAGTTGAGAACGCGGCAAGCCGACGAGATCGCCGACGACACCACCGCCGAGCAGGCGAAACATCTCGACCGTGTGCTCCGGGCACACGATATCGGAATCCCCGATGATAAGCAGGGCAGGCGCTTTGACCGAGGCAATGGCCTCGCGTGACCAGTCCTCACTCGTGCGGTCGAGATCCGTGATCTTCGCGACCAGCCGATGCCACTGCTCCGGGTGCGGCGCGATGCTGGCGTATTCTTGCTGGAACGGGGAGCCATCCAGGTCTTCGGGTTTCATGGCCTCGCCTGCCGTCAGGAGTTCTGGGTAGAGGCCGTCGCGACTGTAGCTGGTCCCCCCCGCCAAGACGAGTTTGCGCACCAGGGCGGGAGAGCGCAGCGCGATCTCCAGGGCGACCGCACCCCCCGAGCTATAGCCGAAGAAATCGGCCTGCTCGATCCCCAGATGACGCAGGAGCGCAGTAGTGTCCTGCGCCCATTGTCCGATACTGAACGGGCGATCAATGTCAGCGGTGTGCCCATGTCCCTGCTGCTCAACGGCAATAATCCGCCGCGTCGAGGCAAGCTGCGGCAGCACCTTGCCGAACGAGGTACCAATGGCCGAGAGATTGCCGTGCAGCAGCACCAGGGGTTGACCGCTGCCGTGGATTTCGTAGTACATCTCCAGACCGTTCACGGGCACATAGCCACTCTCGACGAACGTGCTCGGATGATTCTGTGTAGTCATGGATACTCCTCCTCTTACTGTAACGTGTGGAGATGAAATGGACACGATGCGGAAGCGAGAGGTGCATCCCGAAAGACAGGTTCTCGCTCCCTTGTGCTTTTCAGTTCGCGGTGCGCGCGTCGCGTTGCTCTCTCGGCTGGTAATAGAGGACCACGACCCCAGAAGGATGCGTTTTGGTGTTGACCAGTTTCAGCTTCACCTGCTCCTTGAGGTCAGACCAGAGAGGCTTGCCGCCGCCTAACAGCACCGGATGGACTAAGAGCTGATATTCATCGATCAGGCCAAGGTTGGTGAGCGTTCGCACCAGGCTGGCGCTCCCGTAGATCAGTATGTTGCGCCCCGGCTCCTGTTTCAGTTGCTCGATGTCTTCTGGAACGACCTCTTTTACCAGGGTTGAATTGTTCCACTCCACGCTTTCGAGCATCCTGGAAAACACAATTTTGCGCATCGCATTCAACTGGCGCGCGTAGGCTTTCTCGTCCTCAGAGGCAGTGGGATTGTCAGGCACATGAGGCCAGGAGCCAGCAAAACTTTGATACGTCACGCGTCCGAGCAAGAGCGTATCGGCCGAGCTGACCAGCTCGTTCTCATAGGTGCTCATGGCATCGTCGTAGATCTCCCCGATCCACTCCATTTCTCCATTTGGACCTGCAATGTAGCCGTCCAGGGTGACCCACGTGGTGGTAATAATCTTTCTCATGCTCTTCTCCTTCTTTTGTCGAAACGATGGTCTTACAATGTACACGTACAAACAGGAGTTCATGCAGACCTGGCCGTTCAAAGTCGCAGGATCAGCTCTGCGGCGTGCTTTCTGCTGTCTCTTCACCTGAAGCCTCCTGGCTCGTCTCAAGCGAGAGCAGGGTGAGACCCAGGCGAATGACCTGTAGGAGCACGCCATGCAGCGCTGCCTGATCCGGGAGCAACCCTGAAAGCTGGGTGGTCCCGGCTTCCTCGTGTTCGATGCGTAATCCCCCAAACCGCTGTTGCCAGGAATGGTCCAGGTGTCCTTGCACCCGAATGCGGTAGTGCATGTCCACAGCACCGTGATCAAGCCGAACGCCAACGGTGTCCGCGCTCGTACGCGACGAACATCGCCAGAAGTCCGACGATCAGTGGAAAGAGCGCTGGCGCCACGCCCATGGCGATCACTGTGAGGATCGTCGCGCCGACCATCTCAAGAGCCAGTCCACAGGCAGCAAGCGGCGTCAGAAACGGCTTGATGCGTGTGAGTTGGGGCAGGACCAGGCCCAGCGCGCCGACCACCTCGATCACACCGATGAAGCGGATGAACCAGATGGGCAGCGGCAGAGCCATCTGGGCCAGCAAGACAGTGGTCGGCAGAATCAATTTGCTCCCCCCGGCGAACAGGAACAGCAGCGCAAGTGCCCCTTGAATGGTCCACAACGTCACGCTCATCATCCGTTCCCGGCTGCTTGGCAGGTGTGCCCTCGCCTGTTGGTTACTCAAGACGTTACTCATAGGTCTTCTCCTTCTCTTTTCTGATAAGCATGGTGCTGCGAGCACCTCTCTCGCACCCCATCAGTGCTCTCGCCTTCCGGGGTGGTGCGATCCTGAGAAAAGCATAGTCGGGACAGGCCCTCCAATACAGTCGTCAAAAGGAGAACAGAAGGAGTAGTTTTGCGAGGAGGAACACGGAGCTGTTGGGAGGAACGGGCTTAGAGCAGCGAGCGGGCACGCGCCTGGGCAATCGCCTGGGTGCGACTGGTGGCCCCCAGCTTGCCGAGCAGATTGCTGATATGTTTCTTGACCGTGGAAAGCTCGATCACCAACGCATGAGCAATCTCCTGATTGGAAGCTCCCTGGGAAAGCAGGCGCAAGACTTCCTGTTCACGTTGGGTGAGTGATGTACCCAACGCGGATGAGGCAGGAGCTGCCTTTGGGGCATGGGAAAGGTGCGGTGAGGGAGCGCTTGTCGGCTGCGGGGATCTGGTCGCGCTTTGCTCCTCGTGCGCGAAGGCGGTCAACAGATGCGAGAGAAAGGAGCGTGAAAGTGCCATTGTGTTCTCTTCCTGATGAGAGTTCGTGGTGAGCAGGCTCTGGAGGGCTTGCTTCATGGGGGGACCAGCATCCAGGTACACGCGGAGGTTTCCCTCCAGTTCCGTCAACGCAAAGAGGCGAGCAGCAACCACGCGGGCTTGCTCTCTCTTCCCTGCCTGGTGCAAGGCTACCAGGTAGAGCGCGAGAAAGGTGATGCTGTTCTCGATGTCTCCTGGGTGATCTAGCTGCTGGCTCCACTGTTCCAGGAGGTCAAGCGCCTGTAGGGACTGCTGCTGGGCGAGCAACACCCGCACCTGCATCAGCAGGGCAGTTTTGTCAATGGGATCCCAGGTTTCTGGGGAGAACTCCAGTTGCTCCGCCCAGTGCCGTACCGCCTCCAGCTCGCCCGCTACCAGCCAGTATCGCGCGCGTACGGGCATGATCCAGAGAGCATAGTTGGCATATCGCTCTTGCTGGATCAGTGTTTCCGTCTGCTGCAGCGCCTGGTCGGCAGCGGCCAGATCGCCTCGGGCGAGTTCGATCTGTGCCAAATCCAGATGCCCCGACACGAGCAGATCTCCGTGCTGCCAGGCCTGGGCGATGTGTAGCCTCTGGTGTGCGTATGCAGCGGCCTCTTCCAGGCGATTCCAGGCGTAGTAAACGATGGCCAGACAGGAATGCAGGTAGCCTTCAAATGCGGCGTGGAGGCCAATCTGTTTTGCCAGGGCGAGACCTTCTAGGCACTCCTGCTCCACCAAGCGCAGTCGCCCGGCCGTCTGATAAGCCAGGGCCAGCCAGACCATCGCGCGAATCGCGGCTCGGTAGTCCTCGGCCTCAAGAGCCTCGCGCCTGGCCTCTCGCAGCCTCTTGATCAAGAAAGCTCCCTCCCACTGGAGCGTCTGAGTGAGCACGAAGGTGAGGCCGAGCCGAATCATCTTCCAGCTCACTTCCTCCTGCTCATCCAGGCCCTCGATCTCCTCCACCAGCTGGCGCATCCCCTCGGCGTCGTAACGCAGGACGACCGCTCTGGCGGCGATGAAGGCTCGCAGCAAGCGCAAGCGCCTCTGCACCATGACCACCTCTGCGTCCGGGAGAGCCGGTATGGGTTCCTCGGCTTCGGACCTCTCGGTCGGGTTTTCCTGGCGTTGCCCCAGCGTTTCCAGCCGTCCTAGCACCTGCTCCACCAGCGCGAGCGAGTGTACATACGAAGCCCGGACCAGAAAGAACATGGATTCCACCAGGTGCCGAGCAGCATCCAGGGCCAGGCGAGCATGGGAGAACACGACGGCATCTGGCAGCGCAGCCAGCCAGGTTAGCACGCTCTGTGCCTCCCCACTGAGCCAGAGGGAGGGAGCGGCGCGCTCCAGCAAGCGAGCGGCGTACCAGTGGTCAGTGGCCGCCAGGGCATGCACAATGGCCTCCCGTAGCTCGCCATGCCGCTCAAACCACCGGGCCGCCAGGTCGTGGACGCGGGGCAGCAAGTCTGGCTCCCTCGCCTGCACCTGGGCCAGCAGCGCTTCGCGAAACAGATCGTGCAAACGATACCACTGCCTCTCCTCATCGAGGGACACCACAAAGAGATTGCTGCGCTCCAGGGTCTCTAAGAACTCCTGGCTGGCTGGCTCCTCGGTCACCGCCTGGCAGACGGCCGCGTTCAGGCGCGTGAGCACGGCCACCTGCAACAAAAAGCGCTGGATGGGCTCGGGCTGCTGCTGGAGGATCTCCTGCTGCACATAGTCCAGCACATAGTGGTGGCTGCCGCGAAAGGTCGCGATCCAGGCTGAGGAGTCTTGCTGCGTGCGCAGGGACAGCGCCGCCAGTTGCAGCCCGGCTATCCAGCCCTCGGTGCGCCTTTGCAGGGCTGCCACCTCTGCTTCCGAGAGCGCAAGGCCCATCGTCTGCCCCAGAAAGCGGCTGGTCTCCTCCGGGCTAAAGCGGACCTCGTCGGTGCGGATTTCAAGCAGCTGGCCTCGGGTGCGCCAGCGTGGCAGTGGCAGGTCCGGGTCAACGCGGCTAGAGAGTAGCAGATGGACATGCTCAGGTAGATGCTCCACCCAGAAGGTCACCGTTTCCTGAATGACTGGATCTTCGATCACCTGATAATCATCCAGCAGCAGCAGCAGGGGAGCGACATGCTCAGCCAGGTCATTGAGCAGGGCGATCACCAGAGCGGAAAAAGGAGGAGGCTGTGGCGAGTGCAGCATGGCCAGAGCGAGCGCTCCAATGCCTGGCATGCGGGTACGTAGCGCCGCGATCACAGCAGCCCAGAAGCGGAACGGATCATTGTCCAACTTGTCCAGGGAGAGCCAGGCGACCTGCTGCGGGTGCCTGTTGGCCCAGGTGGCGAGCAGCGTCGTCTTGCCCCACCCGGCGGAAGCGGCCAGCAGGGTCAGCGGTTTTGAGAGTGCTTCATCCAGCAAAGCCTGTAGGCGTTCCCGCTCCACCAGCCAACTCGGCAAGGGCGGCGGAGCGAGCTTGGTCGAGAGAAGCAACATCCCCTGTTCGGTCGCAGGTACAGGCTTATGCTCGTGCGAGAGCGCCCTCGCCGTCTCCTCTAAACGAGCCAGCGAGAGGCTGGTCGTCCTTCCAAGATAGCGCTTGTGAGTGCGGTCTCGGTCAGTGTGGTAGGCATACCAGTACTGTCCCCCGCGTGGCCTCCCTTCCAGGTAGACATTGAGGCTCCCAGAGGCGCCGTGGAAGGCAAAGCATGTTACCTCACGTAGCCATACTAGCCACGCGGCTTCATCTGCTGGCCGAAAACGCTGCTTAAGCTGGCCCTGCGTGTAGAACTCGTAGAGGCTCTGATCGGAGCACCAGATGAGCGCGTGAAGCGGTACTCTGGGCATATGGTCTTCCTTGTGTCTGCGTTGTTCCCAATTGCTCTTGCGTTCCTCCCAACACCAAGAAGAAGTATAGCATAAGCGACATGAGCAAACAAGGAGCACTTCGCGGGCGACAGCCATGCTTTCTGGAAGAAGCCATGCAAAGAGAGTGCAGAAAACAGGCGCAAAGGCCCATTTTCACCTGTTTTTCCTAGCAGCAGTCCCTGCGCTCCCGCTCAGCTTCTCACCTATGCTATACTGCTAACGCCTGAAAAAAACAGGTGAAAAAACAGAAACAGGTGAAAAAACATGGCGACCACTGCACTCACCCCTCCTTCTCCCCAGGAGGTCCTCCCTCTCTGGCTCGATGAGCTACAAGCGAGCGACCGGGCCAAAGGCACCATCCGTCGCTACAAAAGCGCAGTGGAGGGCTTCCTCAGTAAAATATTGGCCATCGTTCTGGGTCCTGGATGTGCCACCAGGCGCTGAGGAAGAAAGGAACTCTCGCCGGTTGGAGCTGAGCGCGGGTAACGTGGCCCGAAGCAATGAGCCCTTCTAAGAATCGGACGAATGCCTGCATTTGGCGTCGCCCATCCTGCGTCTCTTCAGGGACTCGAACCATCAAACGGAAGAGATGCCCAAAGGTGTCCTTGCTGGGGACATGCTTGACCAGTTTATTGAGGAACAATCCACCAGACATCCCCTGCAAATGGAAGACCTTCCACGCATTGTGCGTCTTCTGCTGAAAAACAGTGTTGAACTCTTTGAGCGTGATCGCATTGTCAAGGAAGGAGTTTAACAGTTTGAGCATCTCTTGCTGTGCTTGAGACCGTAGCAAGTCGACGTCTCTGTTGAACGTTGCTGATACCATGTCGCTTTTATATGTCCTATACTTTAGACGCCATTGCTCTATCTGCTTGTTTGACCACACTAGCATGCTTCCCCTTCCAACTTTTACCAACCAGAAATGTGCTCTTAAAAATATTTCTCAACCCGATATAGCTTCTCGGCACAATGAAGACCCTCTTAAAACCAACAGGACTTCATATGTTGATGGGAACAATGTAGAAGACCGAGTACATTTCTTCTAAAGGGGTTAAGATAATTGTAATTGGTGGGCTTTTCCAAGCTTACCGATATTCTTACCGCCTCGGATTTCATGTACTTTTGCCTGCTTCCTCTCCCGGTCACTATGCCCATCCCTATTTGGTATTCAAACACTGACCGATAAAGATCATTATACCACGTTAAGGATCATTTTCAAATAAATCCTACTAAGGATTAATATTCATCATCCTAACGCGGATTTTTTCAAGAATAGGGACCTTCAAATACACTACTTCCATGGCTGATGAAATTCCCGATCTTCCGGGCTATGTCTCCACGAAGGAGGCTGCGAAGATACTAGGCGTCTCTGAGCGACGGGTTCGCCTCTATATCGAAATGAAACGTCTCCCTGCGGTTAGAGCAGCCGATGTTCTTCTGATCCCCTTGGATAAAGTCAAAAACTTCAAGCGGAAAATCGTTGGGCGTCCGCGCAAAAACACACTCGCCTGGCGGATATCGTCTATCGAGAATACGCAGTTTATGACCTTCATTTCTGTTCAGACACGGACCCAGGAGGAGAAGCAATTGATGCAGCGGCTGGAAGAGGTGAAACGGCTTGGGCATCACGTCTTCCCAGGTACAGTGGCGCGCTATATCGTGCGCAGTAAAACCGTTCCAGGTCAGGTGGAGATTGTGCTGGTCTGGAGAAGTACTGTAATGCCAAACGAGCAAGAGCGCGAACAGGCTTTGGAAGCGTTTCGGCAAACGCTGGCTGATGTGTTGGATTGGGATACCGCCCAATACAATGACGGCACTGTATTGATGCACACGTAGTTCGGATTTCGGCAAGGAGGACTGCCCAACACGCTGAGAACATGGGCGGCAGAGAATCCCCAAAACGAACCAAGCTCCAGTGCAGCTGTTCTGTAATGAAGCATCATCATAGCTCTCCTTCAAGCTTCTGTGATTGCTCTCTCGAATGCGAAGAACCATCAGTGACGTTGACACGCCGCAGCACTTCCCTTAACATCATCAACAGCTGGAGACCACATCATCAATGACTGCACGCTGTTGGGCCATCCAAGCTGACCAACCCCCTTGTCAATCTCCAGGCCAATTCTTACACTCTTGACAGAGGAGTAGATCTTGCTCCGACAATGTTTCTGGTGTAGGAGAATGCCATATGCTCATCGTGAACGACGAACACCGCCTCCAGGCAGGGATTAAGAGTCTCTCAAAACGCTGCTCATACTGCTCGAAACCGCTGAAAGAGTACCCCTTGATCATGAACGATGATGCGGGGTTCCACGTCTTTCATGCCGCCTGCGCCGCCGCACTCGCTATTGATATTCAAGTAGACCTCTGCACTTTCTTCAATCCGCCTGCACCGTACCACCAGTTCTTTGTGCTCACCACGCAAGAGGCCGAGCGCAACGATGAGCAAGGAGGGAGTTGTGCAATCAACGGATCTTGAAGAGGGAAAGCGCCGCGCTGTGGGAGCAAGCGTTTCATCTCTGTACACGAGTGAGCTGGGGCGTGGCACAAGTGATGGCGGTTAGACGAAGGAAGGGACAACTCCTGGCTCTGCTTCGTGGGCGGGAGCGCTGGTATCCGGTGGAAGCTGTGACCATTTCTCGACCCGTACATTGTCCAACTGGGGCGTGCGACATCGAAGATGCAATGGGATGAAGAGATCTACCCAGGATTAGCAAACTTCAGCCTT
>WNGK01010680.1_pt1 | contig 12296 bp, 13 predicted proteins | sample 5400601 | NCBI WGS metagenome assembly WNGK01 (sample SAMN13153376, study PRJNA577476) | soil metagenome | isolation source: 60 cm soil or saprolite under Garry oak tree replicate 1 | place: USA:California | collected 2016-06-15
GAGCTGTGGGAAAAGTGCGAAATCCCGCCGCTTCTGCGGGATTTCCAAGCGGAGTGGGAAAGTCCGTTCTTTGGACTTTCCCACGTAGCGGCTTTTTCCATAGCTCACTTACCCACAAATTGTGCTATAGAGCCGAAAATACTTCCCTCGATATGTACACCCGCCACTCGGCCGAAGCTACGGCTGAATTTCACCCAGAGCGATATTTCTATGCCTGGAAATGCCTCGGCGAACTGGTAGGCTGCATTGCATAATATTAATGTTCATCGTATGGATTCACCTTCGGAAACAAAGGAGTATGCGGTTTCGCTCAGTACGAGCGATATCCACGAGGCAATTCGCTCTTTAGCGAGTGCGCTTTATTCCTACGTTGAAGAGGCGCTCGTACTGCACGATGATCCCGACTCAGAGGAGTGCGAATTTGAGGTGTTTGCTCGCGATCTTCTCGGTGTAATGATGCGTCATGCTGAACAGCTTTCCAGCGAAGATACGGTGTAAGCAGAAGCCACATAGACTTTGCGACTCTGAGGCGTGCTGGCCAAGACGTCCAGTTCACCTAGTCTCTTACCCGAAGGGATGAAAGAAAAATAGCTACAGTACGAAGGCTCGCGAGTGTTCCGGGAGAATATTCTGCTAGGTGGCGACAACCGGATGCTGCTGAAAATAAGTTCGCAGGGCGATGAAAAGATCTCGTATGGTGGCGGGAGGTGGCGCGGAGGGACCGCCGACGACCACTGGGGCTGTTAACAAATCTATGATTTTCTGAAAGACGTGCTCTCCCAAGGCGCGATAGCTTTCAAACTGGGACTCATCAAAAAATTGATCGGCAGTTGTATCGTGCGGAAAGGCTAAATTTTTTGCCGCATGCGCTTGGACGTCTTCAGGCTCGTCACCCGTAAGACTCGGCTTGATGTACAGCAACCAACCTGGCTCTGCTTGATCCCGGTAGTGGATCGTTCCCAAAGCGAAATGGGCCTTACTCTTCTTGGTTTTCTGCTTGTATTTTAGCTCATCTACGCGGATGACGATGTCTACTCCGAAGTCTCTGCGACACTTCTCAACTGCGTTACCCAAGTTATCGAAGCCAGCGTCAGGGTCGCAATCAGCGTCGCAAGCTACGATGAACCGGCACTGTCGCCGCACCAATTCGTAAATGCCTAGATTTTCAAAATGTCCACCATCAGAAAGATACACATATCTCATCTCATCATTGGTGCTGGGGAAAATCTCGCGGAATAAGTACAAAAGTCCATAAGCTGGGCCGAGACGCCGCCAAGTCTTGCGGTGGCGAGGATTTCCCGCCCACCACCCCAATCGCACGTTGAACACGGTCATCAAGAATGCTAGCCCTGGGGAAGTGTGGTATCCCATGTTGGGGCTTGCCGCAGCTCCGGAAACGGCTACCGGTGTACCCAGATGCATCCCGCCCGCCCGGCCGAATTCGACTGTTGGACGATATGCCGAAGACGAAAAATTGGGGGTGACCCATCCAGGCTGATTAGCAAAATAATCGTAGCCGCAAAATAACGGAGTGTACACGAACGAGGCTGCCTTCCGCTTCTGCCAGGCCAGTTCTTTCCCGCGCACGAGATTGAGGGCCGTGTTGAAGATGGGATAGGGTCCGTCGTAAAAGCCGGTTGGCGAGGGCGGCGGTGAGTACATATCTAGCGGCTCGCGCTCTTGTTCCACGTCTGTGGCTAGATCGCGTAGTCGGACATCGTCATCGGGTGAGAAGCCGGTGAATGGGTCGCTTTGCCGAGCAAACTGCGAAGCTCCCAGGTAGGCGCGGGTTAACCGGTTGCGGTAAAACAGATGCATTGAGAACTCGTTGACATCAACCCGGTCTCCCAAAATCCAAGCCAACAGCAAACCGGAGATCATTACCTTGAGCAAGGAAAACCCGAGGTAATCATTGACGTCATTCCAATGCTGCTGGGACAGGTCATGAAGCCCCGCACCACCCAAAGGAGATGCCGCTACCTTGCGCATGTTCTCGGCCGTGCTCGCAGCTTGCTGCACATTCGACGCCGACAGTACTGCCTGAGTGGCAGTGCGGAGGCGTTCCAGCGACTGTTCGGGACTTTCGACCACTGCAGCCTGGTGTGATGCCTTGGAAGGAAGGCGTGCCAAGAAGGCGTCGAGACCGAAGGAAAGAAGCAGCACGAGACCGATGGCAAACACCGGGGGTGCTATGCGGGTTATCACCTTGAAGCGGTCACTCCCCTTGCCGCTAGTCGCCGAGCTGCGCCCTGCCGAGACTCCTCCTGCCGTGATTGCTGCCCAGCCTAAACCCAACGCCCATTTGCAGAACTTGCTCCACCAGCCGCTGGCCCACTGGCCGACAGTTAACCATTTCATCCACAAAGGACCGTAGAACGTTGCACCGGTGAGTATCACCCACCCTAGCATAACCAACGATGACACCGCGGCCGCGCGTGCCAGCCACTCCCGATTCGCATCAGGCAGAGCCCTTCCGGCAAGACCCATGTGGAAGACAGCGGATAATGACACAGTACCGAACAGCAGTGCTGGGCCGAAAACGACCAAGGCAATGACTTTCCCGCAGAGTAGATTCGGATTCGCATTGAGATACTGAAACAGCCGCCAGATCCAGTACGTGGTAAAACCCTGCAGCGCGCCAACAAGCAATGTGATCAGAATCGGGAACAAGGTCCGGAACAAGACCTCTTCTTCGACTGGCTCTGGTTCTTCGCCACTCCGACTCCACCATCGCGTACCCGCGGAAATGATCCACAAAAGGAGGTACAGGCGAGATCCGTTCAATACCCAAGCCCCCCAATTTCCACTAAGATGCAACTTGGAAAAACCGAGCAGAACAGTCCCCGAGACGGAGGCAGCGAATAGTGGCACTGAAGTCCAAATGCCTGCGTGGTCGACAATGTGGCGACGCCAGTCCTGCCGCGCGGGACTCTGTGTCGAAAGCGCACCGAGGCCAATCCCTACGACCGCCATGACCACGATTAGCGCACCTGCCACGACCGCCAAGAGCCAGCCGGCCGAAGGGTAAGTTTTAGTCTTGATAGCCCATAGCACAAAATCCGGCAGCAAAAGGACACAAATACCCGAAAGGATCAGTAACACTAGATTCAAGTTGAGATTACGCAGATAGACAGCAACTGCCGCCCAAGTATCCGTACTCAACAGCCCAGCGCGTGGTGTCAAATAGTTGCTGTATTTTCGCAGGAAACGGATCTGATCGGGCTCCAAGTAGCGGCCAGTTTCGTGGGGCGGAGCAGCCTGCCGGTTCTCGCTCAATCTCTGCTGCACGCGTTCGGATCCCGCGCGCCGAATCCACCCGACCAGCCATGCGCCGATGTACCCACCACCGGACACCGTGGAAATGTAGTCAATTTGGCGCAAGTATTCTCTTTTTGCCAATACCTTCAGGATGCCAAGGTTGAAAGTGGCGCTGCGAATGCCTCCGCCGGAGAAGGCCAGGCCCACGAGGTCGTTTGTACCTTCCAGTTGATGTCGTAACACTCTGGAGGCATTTACTTCCTGCAGTTCCCGATTCTGCACGTGCAGAAAGCTCAGAGCTTGATCTCGTGCTCGGAATCGACGGATTGGCTGCGCCAGCGATTGGCCTAGACGATTAATCTGAAACCGGACTCTGTTCGCCGCTCTCGAAAACCAACTTGGCATTCACCACCTCTGCAGTCGTTTCCACTTTCCACTGTGGACGAGCACAAGCACAACGAGGTCAACCAAATCTCTTGCACTTGACTCGGGGAACTATCGCATAGCGTTTTTCGACCTTACTTCCCGATGTATTTTGTAAGCTCCTTACCAATTTCGATGAAGCCAAAGCCAACTCCCCAGTAATTGCGGCGGCGCTCTACGTTCAAGTTCCATCCGTAAGTGAATTGGATCTTGTTATCGAACAACGATCCAATTACGCCAGCGCCGACCTGCACGTTTGTCCCGTTTGTGTTTACAAATTGGCTCGTAGCAAGGTCGAAACTGGGATCATTAAAGTTCATGAACGTTACGTTCATCCCTGCGCCAGGTCCCAATGCGCGCCAGAACTTGTCGCCACCGCTTTGGCCTCGTTTAAAGTAAGCCACTCCAAAAGTCATTCCAGGGGAAGGCGCGAAGTTTATCCGGTTCAAAGGAGCGACGGTGGACCCTGCAGGAGGGGTCGCCTCTGCGTCCGTAACGCCCAGCCGTCTGATAAACAGGAGGGATGGCGACCACTGAATCTTAGCTCCGTATTTCTTGATGGCAATCTCGAAGACCACGGGCACGCCTCCGGTCGTGCTGTCAGCAGGAAGTGATTCCACGGTAACTTTGAGACGGTCTCCGTCTTTTGCCTGGTAATCCGGCAGCGAAATACTTCCCGTTGCCAGATGGCTCTTGAGCTGGTCGAACGCATGTTTTCTTTGCTCATGGGAATATTTCAAGATCTCACTTTCAAATATGGCATTCCATTCCTCATTGGAGTGAGTCTCGCTCTTATACTTGTCGTTCATCCGCGTCCGTATTTCATTCCGAAAATCTCCGAAGTCTTTATAGACAAGCTTAGTGCGCTCCAGGAGATCTTGCAGCGCTTGTGCTTGTGCGACCGCAGTACTCTTCGAATCAAATGCGATCTGAATGTTGTCTTTGTACTGCTGTGCGATCGCCTGTAGCGAGTTCCGGTCGATCGAGAAGACTTCAACTCCAACCCTCTCGACAATCGCCAGGTTTTCTTTCTGGAGGAAAAAGTCGGAGATCGCCTTTATTTCCGGCTGGTAGAGCCGAAGCCGGTCTTGAACTTGCTGGAGCTGGTGAGCGGAGAACGGCTTATCTGAGCGGATCGCCTCTGAAATCGCGCTGTCGGTTTCCAGAACCGACTTGCTCTTGAGATCTATCTCTCCGTGCGTCTTGAGCCAATCTTGAAACTGCGCTTGCCCCTTTTGAGGATCCTCTGGGGTCGGTGACGGTGCTTGCGCGTTGGGAAGGTAAACATACCTAACAATGTCGCCCACCGTGTACGCCATGTTGAACACCATCGCCTCGACATTAGCCGCGGATTGGAAGGCCGTGCCCGACTGAGCAGTCATAGCGGATTTGTCCTGCCCAATCTCGGAATAGCCTGTGACAACCAGGTCCTTACTCGAATCGCCCGAGGCCAGCTTCGCGGTCACGTATAACTTATTGAGGGCTGGATCGTCGCCCATTTTTCCTGCAACCGGGACAATTAGGATGGAACTCTCAAGATCCACGCCGAACTGCAGAGCATGTGGGGTAGAACTCTCACACTCAACGTCGGGCTGCGAAGGGTTCTTGGTACTTTTCCGGACTGGTTCGTATCGGCAGAGATGGCTTCCGGACTTGGTCTCTTCGAAAACCCGAACAAACGTCGCAGGATCGAGGGGATTTTTCGGAGACTTTAACCCTCCTGGCCTCTGCGCATCATTCGAGGAGGCCTGTGGGACGGAGGAAGTCGCGCTCTCCTGGAGCGGGATCACCCAATGAGGCGCTCGCGCGGGAGTGAGGGCTATTTGCTTAACTTCTGCGTCTCGCAATCCCGAGGTCGCGGAAGGTTCAGAATCAACACCTTTCGACTGTGCGGGAGGAGGAGTTATCTTCAGTGGGAGGACGATATGCAATTCGGAAGGAGCAACGGCGAGCATGAACCGCTGAACGGACCGTTGAGGCGGGCGCTCTGAGTCTTCAACTGCCGCAGTAAACTCGAAAGGCTGCTGTCGCACGCTCGTAGGAATTCCCTTGAGCACGCCTGTTGTTAACAACTCGACCCCTTGCGGCAGATCCCCTGCGACAACTTTCCACTGCAGCGGCGGAAGCCCCCCTTCGGAGTGAAAGCTATATTCGTAGGCCACCCCAACTTTCGCGGATGGGAGGGTAAAGGCTTCTTGTGCGCCAGCGACTCTCGAGCTTGCCGCCAAGATCAACAGCAAAAACAGAGCGGGAGCTAGCCGAGTCATTCGGAAACCTTTCATGTAAGACACTCCGCCTCGACCACCTGTTGCGATAGCAAAACAAGGCCTTCGACTCTTCAAGAATCTCCTCCTTCCTGTTTAGTCCGCGCGGCGAGTTCAGTGAGTTAAAGCATTCTCTTGGACACCATCAATCTTGAAACTGGGAAAACGCGTAAGGAGAAGTCGCGCGGATTGTGCACCTAAGCTGAATGGGAGTCAACGAAAAACTGTTTGTTCCGAAATCGTAACAAGACTTGCAATTTCGGAATTGGGCGAGATGACCATGTCATACTTAAAAGTTTTCTCTGTGAGGCACATCCTTGGCTAGCAAAAAAGCCGCTATCGTTGTAGCAGCTTCTGTTTCTTGGCTCCTGTCGGCACCACCATGGATGCGAGCCCAATTCCCTCATCAGGTTCGTCATCCCACAGGGCGACGCCGATCCCGCTGTCATTGAAATCTCCCACGTCTATCCGCGCATGTGCGGGAGTTCCTTCGCTCAGGGCAAGATCGATGCAACGCGCACACGTATTTGCGAACAAGCGCACGCCCCGCGCCAAAAAGTAGAGGAGAATGCCGTATGCGGCTTCGCAGGCTCTCGGTACCTCTTCTTCTTCCCCGAGGAGCGGAACCTGTTCCATGAACGCTCTCCCCATTGATCCGGGGACGACATCCTTTCTCAACAGATACCAACGAAGTGTGACCCTTTCATCGCGAGCGAATTGGTCGCGGGCATACCAGAGCGGGCGCTGAAACAATCGCTGATCCGTCCTCTTGCGGAGATCCAGAATCGAGAGCGGCACGCCGGCAAACAGGAGATGAGTATCCTTGAACTCCTTCAGGACGATCCGGTCAAAGGGTACTTCCCGTAGGCGTGCGCGCCATAAGGCCGATACTCGAACGTGAAAATAGTTTCGTACTGCGTCCAGGTCCAACAGATTAGCGCGGAGTATTGCGCGGGCATCTTCCAGTGATGTTGGCTCCATTGTGGTCCTCCGGAATTCATTAGCTCAAGACGAGCGACCCGAACGGCTAATGCCGTGCGGATCGTTCGCCTCCAGCCTTGATTCCGGAGAACGTGGAGACCACCTCACTCTGCGGCTTGGGACGATTTTGTCAAGGAGTGCCTCATTCAAGCATGTCAAACGTGAAGCTACGGTGAGGCGCGGGGTGATGAGAAGAACCTTCTGGGAGCGTAGCTGGAAACACAGGACCTGACCAGACACATGAAATGCGCTTCAAACAAACTGATCCGCTGTCACAAGGCAATTCTCCTACGGCGAAGTTATTGTGTCTGGAAGTTTTTTCTGTTCGACACTAGTGTGGGTTCCAGAACCTTGCCAACCTAATAGCCGCCATTGCTGCTGCGGCCAGAACTGGCCGCAGCAGCCCTACCATTAACTCCTCCCGCATGATTGGCCCACTCCCGTATATCGGCGGCAAATACCGCTTAGCAAAAAAGATCATCGCGCTCTTCCCCGAGCACACGGCATACGTGGAGCCATTTGCAGGAGGCGCGCAGGTGTTCTTTCACAAGCAGCCGTCAAAAGTCGAAGTGTTGAACGACCTGAGTGGAGACATCGTAACGTTCTTCCGGGTTTGCCAACACCACTACGAGGAACTGGCCCGGTACCTGAAGTTCACAGTTGCAAGCCGCAGGATCTTCCAGCTCTTGCAGGAGACCCCGCCCGACACGCTAACAGACGTACAGCGGGCAGCCAGATTCTTCTACCTTCAGAAGAATTCATTTGGGGCGCTTGTCGTGAAGCAGAACTTTCACTATGCCGTGGTGGACAGGCCCAACTTCCGCCCGGAACGGATTCCAGAAATTCTGGAAAACACACATCGCAGACTCCAGGGAATACAAATCGAGTCCCTCCCCTACGAAGAAATCCTCGAACGATACGACCGCAAGACGACCCTGTTCTACCTCGATCCGCCGTATTGGGACCGCAAGCTGTACAAGTTCAATTTCACCGATGAGGACTTCGCCAAACTCAAGGAACGTCTTGGCGTATTCAAGGCAAGTTCATCCTCTCGCTGAATGACCTTCCCAAAGCCCGCAAGCTCTTTCACAAATTCAAAGTCCGCGCTGTCTCGATTCCGTATACGGCCCAAAAGCGCGCCGAAAAGAGATATCCTGAGCTCATCATCCGGAATTTTTGAATTCCCCCCTGTCGCCGGCCCGGTCTACACTGAACATCAACCACGGGGAGCCAATCCAATGCCCCGATCCTTGATCCACCCAGAGCAGCCGTTCATCCTGACGCTGCCTCAGTATGGCCCCGCGATGGCCTAGCTCGCCGGTCATGACGTACCCGCGTCCTACATTGCAGATCTATTTGGGATAGACAACAACAATCACCTTAGCGTACTGATCCACCGTGCGAAACTCCTCACCAGAAGAAAGACTGCGCCCCCGCAAATCGAGTCACTGCCGTTCCACAGCGCCGTCAATTGGCCCCTGACGCACGAAGAACGTGGGCCCACCCGGATTCGGCGAGAAGCATTGAAACCCGATGAGATTCGAGCCCGAATGGAAGAAATCGTTACCCGAAACTCTCAGGGGTACACGTTTCTCCAGGGAGTCGCAGAGTTGAATGCGTTGCGGCCGTATCTAGGAGATCCGAAGAACAAAGCATTGTTGCGCCTGCTCGCAAAGCTGGGATGCCACAGAGCGTGGTTCTTCACCCATGCCGGCTGGAGCCGTTCCTCCATCGACGCGGCGAGCCAGGCATATCTCAGCGCCGTCGAACTCTACCGTCGGACCAGGGCCTACGATGAATTACAGATCATTGCGGATGCCGCACTCATCGCATCCAACTCGCACCTGAACCGCTTCGAGCCCACAGAAGCCCGTCATGCACTTGGGCTCGCAGCTGCTGCCCGCGAGAGTCAATCTGAATACCTCAACGAGGAGTACTATCGGCAACTTGCCGTTGCATACCTCCAGGAAGCGAATGATAACGACGAAGACGCCCGCAGCACCTTCAAGAAAGCCTTAGCTGCGATGAAGGAGCAAGGACGCGGCGAGGATCATGTCGCAGTCTTACTGTCCACCCAGCGGCAGGCCAACCTGCTCCCGCCCGTGAATTGGGATGGCAAAGACGGCGCATTGGAAGTGTTCGAATCCGTAAAGCGGCAGTTTCCCGAACATAGCAATGAGTTCAATATTGCTGTGAGTTGGACGGCAGCTTGCGGTTTTGCAACCGACAGCGCCCCGGCGAACCTCACGGCCCAGGAACTGATCGAGGACCACTCCGTGTACGCTTCCCGATTCGGCCATCGCGCCACAGTTGTCAGCCTCCTTCGCCTAGCTCCGCGACTGCCGCAAGGCCTTCGGCCGGATTTCGTTCGCTTTGCCGTCCATCAGAACGCCTTCGGCGACTACTGAACAACCCTCCACAAGAATTACAAGAACGTCCCAGGGTCTCCGAGACTTCATCCGGCCCGTCCGTTTATTTATTAGTTCGTGAGAACAGCGTCCGGTGCTGAGTCTCGGAGAAGAGGACCGGCTGCTTCCAGCCGCAGCATCCCATCTTCGCCCGATTGTTATCGCAGCAGTCGATGGCGGGATGCGCCGGGGCGAACCTCCTCACCCAGCGATGGGAGGACGTGGATTTCGCCCGGCGGCTGCTCTTTGTCACCCACTCGAAAACTCCGGAAGGCGAAAGCCGAGAAATCCCCCTCACCACAAGATTCTTCGATCTGCTCTGGGAAATGAGGGAGAACGAAGGGCTGATCTTTACCTTCAAAGGCCAGCCCATCCGCTCCATAAAGACGGCATGGAAGAAAGCGCTCTCCCGAGCCGCTATCCGCCGCTATCGCTTTCACGATCTGCGGCACACCTTCAATACGCGCCTCATGGAGGCCGGCCTCATTCGCGAAGTGCGCATGAGCCTCATGGGCCATTCGCTCGGGGATGATCCGCAGGCCACATACACGCACGTGGAACTGCCCCCAAAACGCAAAGCAATCCGCAAACTTCAAGATTGGATCGAATTACAGAAGAAAGGAGGAGAACCGGATGAGCGCACCACCGTGGTACCCGAACTTCCTGTTGATCCAGTGGATGTTGACTGACTGCGCATTGCAGGCTGAGGACGCGAAAAACACGCTGGAGGAAGTTCTTGACTGCCTGCGTGATGGAAACCACCTCGGTGCGCTCGGTGCCTCGCGGGGCCTTGGCGACACGGTCCTGTACGTCAGCGTGGTCCTCGAACGGCTTGCCACGCTCACCGGTGGCGAAGAAGTAGAGCAGACCAACTGAGAACCACGAGAAAGGAGGATCAAGCAATGGACCAGCCAAAGCCGAATCCGGTAATTGAAGAGCTCATCCCAAAGGCGATCTCGGCAATTGAGGACACCGCCCTGAGATTGAGCGATGCGCTTGAGAACCTTGAAAACGGCCAATTGCTGGCCGCGCTGGGTGCGCTCTCCGGCTGCGAGGAGAACATCCGCAACGCCGCCATCGTGATTCGTGCCACCCACGAATACGAGCAGAAGTTGAACCAGGCCTTAGACCTGTTTGCCGACCGTAAGAGCCAGCCTGGAGCCGCTACCGGCCCAGAACCAAGCCCTCATGCGCCGCGATGTTGCAGCAGATGGTCCTTGAGCTACTGGTCGCTTGTACCCGTATTTCGCACCCTTGCCAAAAACACACGCCCAGAACCAAGCCCTCATGCGCCGGAAGAGATCCGCAATGAGACTAACCAGAAAGGAGACGAATGATTTCGCCCGAAAGCAGAAGTTACAGAGTTTGAGACCGGCACAACAAACCGAAAACCCTGAATATCAAAAAGGAGAACTGATGACCGCACACAAAACCGTCGACCAAGCGCCAGCCCGATCAATCGCCACAACCTCTGTCATGACCCGCACCACGGAGCGCAAGCCCTGGAAGAAGAAGACTCCGGTCGAAGTCGTACTCGACCAAATTGAAAGGGTCCGCGACCAAGTCGCGGACCAGGAAGAGGCACTGAAGACGGCGAAACGCCAGCTTCAGAAGCTCGAGGAAGCCAAGAAGCTCCTTGAAAGCGCCTAAACCCAACTCGGAGTTTGCCAACGTGCAAGCTCCTTTTCCATAAGTACCAGGAGGGAATTCCATGATCGTCAAGGACCAGAAATCGACCGCGCGATCGCTCGAACATGAGGGCTTCTATCAAGGAGCCCACGGGACCAACAGCAAACACGTGCTCGATGAAATCCGGGCGCTCTTTGCCCGCCGCCGCGCGGAAACGGAAAAGGCATCAGTTGAACGACTTTTACCATGCGCCACTATTAGGGACCAGAATCCAATTTACGACCGCGGTGATCGATAACCTGATATTCCTAGCAATTGCGACGGTCTGGCTTCGGCAGCGTGGGCCCGCGGAAGCCAAGCTGAGCTTGTACTTAGGCGGCAGCGACCTCGGCGGCGGCGCTTCGAAGGAAGGACGTAGGTTCGTGAACAGCAGCATCCTTCTGCGCAAGTAGAGTTCGCGCAAGGTTTGCCACCATGTCCCCGGGGTCCGCTTTCGGAATTAGAGCAGCTATCCCGAGTGCTCTAGTTCTTTGCTTTACGATCTTGTCAGAGCTGCCATACAGAATCAGAGGCACCGAAGGCCGAAGACGCTTGAGGACTTGTGCGGCAGCAAGCCCATTCATTGCCGGCATGACGAGGTCCAGCACAATCAGGTCGGGGTGCAGGAGTCGCGTAGCCCTGATGGCGTCACGTCCGTTTACTGCTTCACCACACACATGGAAGTCTCCCTCGCGCCTGAATACCTCGACCAGCGCTTTCCGGCACAAGTAATTGTCATCCACGATAAGAACACGAGCTGGACAGCACTCTTTTCTGGGCACCGCATGGACCCGAGTACCGAGTCCCAGGCTCGGGGTACCAGAGTCCATCTCTGTGAGATGGGCGATGAGCGGGGAACCCAATGGAGATTCGAGCATCATACCTACTGTCCACGCCTAGGATTCCTCCTAGCACGGCTAAGTTGTTTTTGCGCGGTACTAGATTTGCCAGGCTTACGTGCCTTCTGAAGCGAATGCGATGCGTGCCAATCCACAGACTGGGTCAGACTTGACACACGATTGTAAAAAGCAGGCTGACCGTGTTCGTATCTGACGCAAATCAAATGCACGAATTTCGGCATACACTGTTCACCGAATGCTTGAAGTCTTACCCACCGACCGCCTCTTCATCTTGACCGGAGCAGGCGTCAGCGCCGAGAGTGGTATTCCCACCTTCCGAGGTGTAAACGGCCTCTGGCGCAATTACCGGATTGAGGAGGTCGCCTCTTCGGATGCTTGGGCTCGCAACCCTCGGCTTGTATGGGAGTTCTATTCGATGCGGCGGAGAGTGGCTG